>OFFW01000405.1_pt1 | contig 31752 bp, 26 predicted proteins | sample 1521501 | NCBI WGS metagenome assembly OFFW01 (sample SAMEA3504107, study PRJEB24116) | mouse gut metagenome | biome: mouse gut; feature: mouse-associated habitat; material: faeces | place: Denmark | collected 2011
GTCCCTCCATGGGTCTACTATAGCAGAAAACGGGGGAAAAAGCGAATGTGGATAATTTTCTGTTTTGGTAGATATTACCATGCAGGATCTTGGAGAAAAAACTGTCCAGATGAGCTGGAAGCGGAAGATGCCAGGTGATTCCAGCCGGATGTTGTAAAAAAGGGAAGCGGCCGTTCTGAGGAATCGGACGGATATCCACATTTCCTCAAAATCAGCCGCTTTGGAGTGGATAACTATTTTTTTAATTTCGGCGTTTTGCACAATTATCAATTATGCTTTCCGCACCCCGTGAAAAGTAACGCTGACGCATCCGCCTGATACATCCGATTGAAAAAAATCTTGCAATTCCTTTCCTGCCGTGTTACTCTGGATGTAGGCAAAGAAATCTGATTCTATATCCATCATGAAGACGGTAAGTCTTTTCTAACTGTATCGAACTTCTTGCCGGGCGGGAGCCTGTATCCCAAGTGACAAGCAACTACCAAAGGCAGGAAGGAGAAGCGGCTCTTTCCTGCCGGATGCATCGGGAAAGGAAAGGTGGCTTTATGGACGAAGCGAAAAAGACGAAGGATGGAAAGCCGGTGGATGCCGGCGTAAGCATGCCCCACGACAAGGGCTAAAGGAAGAAGAGCATTCCTAAGAAGAGCCTGTCAAGGCCGGAGGAATTCCTGCATTTTCTGAAGAAATATATCGGGGCGGACTGGATGCTGGAGCTTAGGGCATCGGATCTCATCCTCTGCGACAAGGAGATGCTGGAGCGGGACTATGAGGGCAGAGAGGCGGATCTGCTCTACAGAGTGGGGATGCCTGACGGGGAGGAAGTATATGTCTTCATCCTGCAGGAGCTGCAGTCAAGCGTTGATTATACCATGATATTCCGCATATTGGTGTACGTGGTGAACACGCTGGTGAAGCATTTCCTGGATACGGATAAGAATACAAGGGAGCGTGCCGGGTTCCGTCTGCCTGCCATGGTGCCGATTGTGTTCTACAACGGGCAGGAGAGATGGACGGCTGTGACCAATCTGCGGGATTACCAGAGGGGTGGGGACATTTTCGGGAACCATATCCTGAATCTTGAGTATTATCTGGTGGATTTGGCGCAGGTGGAGGAAGAGTACATATTGTCCACCAACACGGTGCTGGACAATATCATGTACTGCGACAAGTTCCGGAAGAAGCTGGAGCTGGCGGGGGCCATCCGCCGGGCATACGGCAGGGTGGAAGGCCTGGGGCGGCAGGAGCTGGAGGAGTTCCGGAACTGGGTGAAGTATATTTTGCTGTCAGTCTGCGGGGATAAGTTGGCTGTAGTTGAGGAAATACTGAGCTGGGCCGGGAACGGAGAGGATGACATGGCGTTCAAGTATAATATAGTCAGGATGTTCGAGGAGGAACGCGAGGAAGGCAAGGCGGAAGGTAAGGCAGAAGGGAAAGCGGAGGCCATTCTGGATCTGCTGGGGGATGTGGGCGCCGTGCCGGAAGCGCTGCGGGAGAAGATTCTGGGCCAGAAGGATCTGGAAATCCTGCGGGGATGGCTGAAGCTGGCGTCCGCTTCCCGGACGGTTGAGGAATTTGAGAATCTTTTCATGAAATAAAAGATATAGGAGGGAACGAAATGGCCTTATTGCATGTAGACTTTTTCTCGGACGTGCTGGGCATGAGCATGAACATGGACGTGTTGCTGCCCCAGCAGACCCAGGGGCAGATTGGCATGGAGGGCAGGGCGGCCCAGGGGAAGTACAAGACCATGTACCTGCTCCACGGCATGAGCGATGACCAGACCATCTGGCAGAGGAGGACGTCCATTGAGCGCTATGTCAGCAGCCTGGGCATCGCCGTGGTGATGCCTACGACACATCTGGGCTTCTACACGGACACCACCTACGGGATGCGGTACTGGACGTTCCTCTCCCAGGAGCTGCCCGGGATCTGCCGGGAATTCTTCCCCCAGATGTCCGGGAAGCGCGAGGATACGTTGGCGGCGGGCCTGTCCATGGGCGGCTACGGGGCGTGGAAGCTGGGACTGGGGGCCGGCGGGACCTTCGGGGCAGCGGCATCCCTGTCCGGCGCGCTGGATATGGTGGACGACTTTCAGAGGAACGTGGAAGCCGCCCCGGAGGAGTCGGACAGGGTCGCCCTCTTCCGGGGGATATTCGGCTCGGCCCAGGCGCTGGAGGGCTCGGACAACGATCTGCTTGCGCTGGCGGAGAGGCTTGTGTCCGGCGGGAAGGAGCTGCCCAGGCTCTACGCCTGGTGCGGGACGGAGGACTTCCTGTACCAGGGGAACTTAAGGGCCTGGGAGCATGTGAAGAAGCTGGGATACGACTTGACCTGTGAGCAGTCCGCAGGTGACCACCAGTGGAAATATTGGGATGAAAAGATTCAGGACGTGCTGCGCTGGTGGCTGGGGACGGATATGGATCTGCAGTGAGGGGAGGGGCTGTGGGCCCCGGGAAGCCGCGGAGCATGGCCGGACAGGATGCATGGAGCGGATGGCAATGATGGATTTCCACGGCAAAGAGAGCTTTTGCCAAGGGTAAAAATGCAAATGCAGCATCACGGTCAGCCGGGAGAGGATAAATGAATGTATGGAAAATGAGAAACTGATAGACGAAATATTGAACCATCTGGACAGAGAGACCCGGATGGGCGTAGTCCGCATGAGCGTGGAGATGGACGAGGAGAAGAGCGCCGCCGGGGAAGTCTCCCATAAGTGCTGCAACATGTACGGCCGTCCCGCCAACGAGACGGTGGGGCTTCTGGACTGCTATACGGACATGAACGCGGGGAGGCCGGACAACGAGCGGTAGGCCGGCCCTGGTCCGTTTTCTGAGGAGGCTCTGGAAATATCCGTGAAGCGGGATGTCGGGCTCCCGGCCTATGTGAACCCTGCGGCAGCGGAACACTGGCGGATATTCGGGGAGCCATATGGTTCGCTTCAATGTGAAGGGCGGTCTGGAAAAAGTCTGAGGAAAGCTGTAAAAGTCCGGAACTTCCGGGAGGCCATATGTTGCCCCCGGCAGTTCCGGACTGTTTTTGTGAGAGACAGGAAAGCCGCTTAACGAACTGCGATATTATGCCTGTACCTGGAATTGATCTCCCGGATCCTGGCCGGGTCGCATTTCGGCACCCTGTCATAGGTGAGCAGGCCGTTGGTCTCCTGCTCCACATCGGAGAGCTGGGTGTAGCAGAAGCCGTAGACCAGGTCCGACGCCAGGATGCTGCCGATGACATGCTCGTACTGCCGCAGGAAATCCGACTCGTCCTGAGCCGAAGTATAGCCCCAGTTCCCCTCCTCCGCGGAGTTGTAATTGATGCCGCCGCACTCCGTGATGAGGATGGGCTCGCCGCCGTAGGAATAGCCCTGGGCGTAGACGCTGCGCCCGGCATGGGTGCAGGAGAGCAGGATGTCCTTCTCCGCCATGGTGCGCTGGAAGAAGCTCTGCTTTCCGGGCTCCTCGCCGGAGCCGTGGGCGTAGTTGTGGATGGCGCAGATGTCGCTCTTCGTCATCTCCCAGCCGTCGTTGTTCACCACCAGCCTTGTGGGGTCCAGACTCTTCAACAGATAGTACATCCCCATGGTCTGGTCCTGCTGGCGCTTGCAGAAGCCCACATTGGGGATGGCCCAGCTCTCGTTGAAGGGCACCCAGGCCACGATGGAGGGGTGGTTGTAGTCGCGCCGCAATATTTCGAACCATTCCCTGGCATAGGAGGCGATGCCCTTGTCCGTGAACAGGCAGGCGGAGGCCATCTCGCCCCAGACCAGGAAGCCCATCCTGTCGGCATGGTACAGGAAGCGGGCGTCCTCCACCTTCTGATGCTTCCTGCAGCCGTTGAAGCCCATCTCCTTCATCATCCGGATGTCCGCCGCGAAATCCTCGTCCGAGGGCGCGGTCAGGATGCCGTCCCGCCAGTAGCCCTGATCCAGCACCAGCTTGAAGTAGTAGGGCTGGTTGTTCAGATAGGTGATGCCGTCCTTGGTGTGGATCTTGCGCATGCCGAAGTAGCTCTCGGCTGTATCCACAGTGCGCCCGTCCACGACCAGGCGCAGGGTGATGTCGAAAAGGGCAGGGTTCTCCGGGCTCCACAGGCGCGCCTTCTCATGGGCGGCGCCGTAGAATATATGGTCCTTGGACAGATGGATGCTGCGGCAGAAGACGCTCCGGTTGTTGACCAGATAGCGGTCCCGGCACACAGGGTCGCCCTGGAAGGAAATGTCCGCCTCCAGGTACATCTCCTCCGCGTAAGCGGAGAATTCCGCCTCCAGGGTCACCGTATCATGGTCGATGTCCGGGGTGAACTTCACATGGGAGATATGGCAGGCGTCCACCGGCTCCAGCCAGACGCTCTGCCAGATGCCGGTAGTCCTGGTGTACCAGATGCCCGCGCTTTTCTCCTCCCAGAACTGCTTGCCCCGGGGGATGGTCTCGTCTCTGGCCGGATCGTATACGGAGACGGCCAGGGTCTGCTCCCCCTCCCCTCTCAGGAAATCGGTGATGTCCGCGCAGAAGCCCGCGTTCCCTCCGATGTGCCGGGCGCAGGGAACGCCGTTCACATATACGGTGCACTCGTAGTCAACTGCCTCGAAATGCAGGAGTATCCGCCGCCCGCTCCATTCCCCGGGGATGCTGAAGCGCCTTTTGTAGAAGACGCGGTCATGGATGGACGTGTCCTGGATGCCGCTGAGCCTGCTCTCAAAGCAGAAGGGCACCTCTATCCTGCCGTCCAGCCCATGGGAATCCAGCTCCCAGTGCTGGGAGGCGGCCAGGCCTTCATCGTCGAAAGCGAAGTCCCAGGTCCCGTTCAGGCAGAGCCAGTCCCTGCGGACGAATTGTGGTCTCGGATATTCTGTTCTTTTCATGGTGATCGTTCCTTTCCTTTTAGTTCATTTCGGACAAAACGCTGATTTCCGACAGCCTGGTGACGCTTTGCCCTTCGCGGAGGGAAAGGGTGATTTCAATGGTGTCCGTTTCACAGGTGTCAAAATACAGAAGCAGCGGTGACGTCATGCCCTCCTCCACGATGAACTCTTCGGAGGAGGCTTTCTGCCCAAGGCGCAGGCCCACGGAGGAGATGTCGCCCAGGCACTCTGCGCCGGGGTAGATGGCGATGCCGCAGACGGGCAGGGCATCCTGCGAAGACAGAGTTATCTTCACAATCCCCTCTTCGGCAGGGGCCTCGGTCTCCAGCCATGCGTGCCTGGAGGAGACGGAGAACAGGCCGTCCGTGAGCAGCGCGCTGTCCGTCCCCTCTGCCCGGGCCCCGAAGCCGGCCTGGAAGCGCCCGGTGACGTCAGCGGTGGAGAGGCCGGAGGGCATGGGCTGGGCGGAGGTGGTGGGGCCGCTGATGAACATCTTTCCGTCCGCGGTGAAGCCCACTCTGTCCATGTTCACCTTGCGGTTGCCGCTGGGGTCCGCCGGGTAGGTATGGGAATGGTAGACCGCCCAGATCTGGGTGCCGTCCGGGGAGGTGGTGAAGCTGTGGTGCCCGGTGCCCGACACGTCCCTGCGAAGCCCCGAGGTCAGCAGGGGATTCTCCTGGGCCTTCACGAAGACGCCCAGGGGGGAGTCGGAGACGGCGTAGCCCAGGGAATAGGAGGGGCTGGCGAAAAAGTTCGCGGAGTAGGTCATGTAATATCGGCCGTCGTGCTTGAGCATCTCAGGCCCCTCGTTCCACCAGGTGTCCCCGGGGGCCTTCTCCCACCGCTGCTCCGGGGTCAGCAGCTTGACGGCCTCCCCTTCCACGGACAGCAGGTCCGCGCTGAGGGCCACGCCGTAGATCTCGCTCTTTTTCATGTAATCGTCCCGGTTCTCGGAGCAGTCCCTGGAATAGTACAGATAGTTCTTCCCGTCGTCGTCCAGGAACACATTGGCGTCGATGGCCGCGTATCCGAAGTCGAAGAGGGGCTCGTTCTTCACGTCCTCAAAGGGGCCGTCGGGGGCGTCGGAGACGGCCAGGCCGATGCGCAGGCTGTCGTTCCGGTTCTTGGCGGTATAGTACATGTAGTACTTTCCGTCCCGGGCCACCACCTCCGGGGCCCAGAAGCAGTCCGTGCACCAGGAGTCCGGCTTCCTGACATAGCACATCTTCTTGTCCCCCCAGTGGACCAGGTCGCTGGATTTCCAGCAGTAGTAGCCGGTGGTAGGCGCGGAGGTGCAGTACATATAGTATTCGTCCGGCGCGACTTTGAGCACGAAGGGATCTCCGATATCGGTGACGCCCAGGTCGTTGGTGAAACAGGTCTGTGACAAATCGGTATGAAGCTTGAATGTGGTCTGCATGGCGGTGGTCCCCTTTCTGCATAGAATGACAATCAGGAAGCACGACAGGAGAAGGATGCCCAATCCGATGGATCCGATCATCCTGCCGGCGGATTTGGAGTTCGATGCTTTCTTCACGTTTTCCCTTTCTTATCTGAATTTTTGCCCTAAAATCAGACATTCCAAATTTTCTGTTATAAATGAGCAAAAAGGAAAACAATTAAAAACATAAAAAATGTTATAAATGGAAAAACAAACAGAAAAGATGGAATGCCCAAACTTAGGATACTAGAAAATTCAGGGAAAATCCATGCAATAAATGCACAATAATATTCAAAAAAGATGTACATATTGCATATAGATAGACTTTTTGGAGTCATAATGTCAAGAGAACAGACGAGGAATTGTGAAAAACCTACAAAAATAAAACAAACAATTATTATGTTTTAAACAATTGACAAACGAAAAATACAGGGTTATTCTGGATATGGAAAAACAAATTAGAAACAAAAATTATGTTGGAAAGTGGAAAGAGCAAAATCTCAAGGAGGAAAGGAGGATTGGGTTGAAGGCAAGTAAGAAGAGGATTACGCTGGATCTGAGTAATCTGCAGCAGACAGCGCTGGTGGGCAAGGCCCTGTCATCGGAGGTGAGGCTGGAGATGCTCAAGCTCCTGATAGAGAGGTCGGCGAACATCAGCGAGATGGCGGCCGAGTTCGGGCTGCCCCAGTCATCGGCGGCGCTCCATGTGAAGGTCCTGGAGGAGGCGGGGATGATATCGGTGATCGAACAGCCCGGCGTGCGGGGCGCGCAGAAAGTGTGCGGCATTTCGTTCGAGGATATCTATCTGAACGCATTCAGGCACAAGACGGAGCAGGAGGGCAGCAAGGTGTTCAAGTTCGCCATGCCGATCGGAAACTATTTCGACTGCGAGGTAAACGGAAACTGCGGAATCATCAGCGAAAAGGGCTATCTGGGAGTGGAGGATTTCCCCTCCAGCTTCTACTGGCAGAACCGGGGCGAGGCCCAGCTGCTCTGGTTCAACACAGGATACGTGGAGTACCGCTTTCCCACGCATCTGATGAAGAGCGGCCAGACCCAGGAGGTGTCCTTCTCGTTTGAAATCTGTTCGGAAGCGCCGGGGTATCAGAACGAATGGCCCTCCGACATCACTGTCTGGGTAAACGGGCTGGAGGCCGCCACCATGACGCTGCCAGGGGACTTCGGCGGCAGGAGGGGGCGGTTGAACCCGGAATGGTGGGGGGATACCATGACGCAGTACGGCATGTACAAATCCATCCGCATCAATTCCCTGGGATGCTACGAGGATGACATCAAGTGCTCGGATCTGTCGTTGGAGGCCCTCCAGCTGGAGAAAAGGAATTACATCAGTTTCAAACTGGGAGTCAAGCCCGATGCCCAGCATGTGGGCGGCATGAACCTGTTCGGGGAGAAATTCGGAGATTACGCGCAGGGGCTTGTCATGAAAGTGAAGGTGGCGGACGGAGGTTCCCAGCAGGAAGTAGGAACGGAATGAAGATTTATTAAGGTTAGGCAACAGCAAAACCCATAAAAGGAGAGAAATTATGAAGAAAAAGATGATAGGCATGTTATTGGCCATGTCCATGACCGCCGGTATGCTGGCCGGATGCGGCTCCGACGGCGGGACGCAGTCTTCGGACGCAGGCGCTTCCGCCGAATCCGAGAGCAAGGAGGAGAGCCAGCCTGAGGCGGATGCCCAGGAGGGGTCCGGGGGGGTAGAGAGCGGGGCCTCTGAGGCACAGGACCTGACATCCCTGCGCGGAAATACGGCGCCTACGGAAGATGAGATCAATGCGGTGAACACCACCCTGAACGATACATACCTGGGGGATGTCTTCGACCAGCCCATTCCCAATGACTACGCCGCGTATCCCTGGAAGGAGGAAGTGACCCTGGATGTGTGGATGGCAAATAACTCCATCCTGTCCAGCGTCTGCCCCGATTTGAACGACCACCGTGTCTTTAACCAGCTGGAGGAGCTGACCGGGATCAAGCTGAACTTCATCGTGCCCGCCCTGGGAGAGGAAGGGACGGAATTCAACCTGATGATTGCCAGCGGAGAGCTGCCCGACATCATCATCGGCGCTGACCGCTACACCGGCGGCATCGCGGCAGGGGTGAACGAGGGCGCCTACCTGGATCTGACGGAGGTGGTGGACGAATATATGCCCAACTATTCCGCCTGGAGGAACTCCGATGAGGAGAGGCGGAAGACCACGGTGACGGACGAGGGCGTCATCGGCGGCGTGTACGGAATCGCTCCCTACAATGAATGGTGCTGGTTCGGGCTGCTGATCAAGCAGGAGGCCCTGGACAAGACCGGTCTGCCCATCCCCGAGACAGTGGATGAGCTCCATGACTTCCTGGTGGCCTGCAAGGAGCAGGGATACAGCCAGCCCCTCAACTACGGCTCCAACTATGGACAGATCTTCACGGGCATCATCAACGGCGCTTATGGCGTATGGGACTGGACCTTCGTGGACGATGACGGAAAGGTGGCGTGGGGTCCTGCCCAGGAAGGCGCGAAGGAGTATCTGACCACCATGCAGAACTGGTATAAGGAAGGCCTGCTGAACACGGACTGGGCTACCGCTGATTTCAACCAGAGGATGGCGGAAGCCGTATCCGGCGACTGCGCGGTGATGATGGACTCCCCCGATACCATGTGGGGATACTGGAAAGAGGACAACAATATCGACTTCGTGGCGGCCCTGAATCCTGTCCTGAACAAGGGGGATCAGTCCAAGCAGACCTACCGCAACTTCAAGAGGACCGGTTCCACCGCTGCCGTCACAACCCAGTGCGAGAACGTCGAGGCGGCCTGCGCTTTCCTTGACTTCGCGTTCACCAAGAAGGGCTGGGAGATCTACAACTATGGTTCCTACGGCGATGTGCATCTGGTGGACGAGAACGGGCTTCCCTATTTCTTCGCGGACGGCCTGATGTACAATGACCCTGAGGGACAGCCGGTGAGCAACCTGATCTGGAAGTACCGTATCCATGACGGGGCCAACATCCGTGACGAGCACAACTCCAATCCTCTGATCACGGCCGAGGGCAGCTACTCCGGAGACATCCGCGACTACTGGACTACCAACATGGATTCTTCCATAACCATGCCCCCTGTGACCCTTACCGCGGAGGAAGCGGCAAGAGAGGGCGAGCTGGGGACCATCCTCTCCACAATGAGGAACGAATACTTCTCCAAGATCATCATGGGACAGCTGGAGGTGGACGCCTACGACGAGTTCCTGGACAATGCCAAGGCCCAGGGAATGGACGAATTCCTCAGCCTGTGGCAGGCTGCGCTGGACCGCTATAACGCGAGATGATTGGAAAGCATTCCCATAACGGCTTGTAACAGCTTCGGTTCCCGCCTTCCCGGCGGGGACCGGATTTGAGGCAGAGTTTCTTGTTGGGGGCGGCGGATTTCCGCGTGGGATACCGTTGCCCGAAAGGATTGGAGTCCGCTATGAAAAGGAAGACCAAAAAGGAAAGTTTTAAGACCGCATTACGGAAAGACCTGAAGAAGAATTCGTTTGCATATCTGCTGCTGGTCCCGGTGCTGCTGTGGTATATCGTATTCTGCTATGCGCCCATGTGGGGCGTCCTGCTGGCGTTCAAGGATTACAAGCCCCTGCTCGGCTTTGCCGACAGCCAGTGGGTGGGCCTGCGGCATTTCAAGGATTTCCTGTCGGGCCCGTTCTTCGGCAGGACTGTCAGGAACACGTTCATGCTCAATATCTGGGGGCTGGCATTCGGCTTCACCTCCCCCATCCTCCTGGCCCTGCTGCTGAATGAAGTGAAGGCCATGCGCTACAAGAAGATTGTACAGACGATCACCTACATGCCCCATTTCATCTCCCTGGTGGTCATCTGCGGTATGATCCATATCTTCACCCAGTCGGGCGGCATTCTGACCCAGCTGGTGGAATGGATCACAGGGACGGAGCACGCCTCCCTCCTGGGCTATGCCAACATGTTCCGGCCGATCTATACGTTCTCGGGGATCTGGCAGAATATCGGGTGGGACTCCATCATCTATCTGTCCGCCATGAGCTCCATCGATCCGGGCCTGTACGAGGCCGCGGAGATCGACGGCGCAGGGAGGTTCCGCAAGATGTGGCATGTGACCCTGCCCCAGATCAGCCCCACCATCATCATCCTCTTCATCTTCGCGGTGGGCGGCCTGATGGCTTCGGGACATGAGAAAATCATACTGCTGTACAATTCGCTCACCTATGAGACGGCGGACGTCATCGCCTCCTATGTGTACAGGCGCGGCCTGCAGGAAGCCAGCTACAGCTTCGCCACTGCCGTAGGCCTGATCAGCTCGGCGGTGAATTTCCTGCTTTTGTGGTTCACCAACAGGGTGTCCAAAAAGTATTCGGAAATCAGCATTTTCTAAGGGGGAACGGCTATGGATAAGAAAAAGAACAGAATCGGGCGCTGGACTCCCGCAAATGTGATATTCAATATCGTGAACTATGGAATCCTGACATTTTTGACACTGATCTGCCTGTATCCCATGCTGCATGTGCTGTTCGCGTCGGTGAGCAATCCTACGGATCTGATCGCCCACAGGGGGCTTCTGCTGAAGCCTCTGGGGTTCACCATGAGCGGCTACAAACTTGTCTTCAAGGACGACAGCCTGCTGGTGGGATTCAAGAATACCTTTCTCTATGTGGGGCTGGGCACCGCGGTGAACATGCTGTTCACGATCATGGGCGCTTATGCCCTCTCCAGGCGGGAGCTGCTTTTGAAGAAAGCGGTGATGGTCATCATCACGATTACCATGTTCTTCGGCGGCGGCCTGATTCCCTGGTTCCTGGTGATGAAGCAGGTGGGGCTTTACAACAATGTGTGGGCCATGGTGCTGCCCACGGCGCTGAATACATGGAACATGATCATCCTGCGGACGGGCTTCCAGTCCTTCCCCTATGACCTGGAGGAGGCGGCGGTGATCGACGGGGCTTCCCAGTCGAAGATCCTGATGAATGTCATACTGCCCCTCTCCAAGCCGGTGCTGGCGGTCATCTTCCTTTACTACCTGGTGGGCAACTGGAACTCCTGGTTCAACGCCATGGTGCTGCTGAAGGACAGGGCCAGATACCCGCTGCAGCTCCTGCTGAAGGAGATCCTGGTCATGAACGACGTGTCCATGAGCTCGGTGGGAAGCGCGGGGGGCGTGTCCGTGAACAGCGTCCAGGGGGCCACGGCCTACCGGGAGCTGGTGAAATACTGCGTGACGGTGATCGTGACCTTGCCCATATTGTGCGTGTACCCGTTTTTGCAGAAATATTTTGTGAAAGGCGTGTTCGTCGGGTCGATCAAAGGATAATAAGCTGCCCTCCGAAGGCTTCTGGCCTCGGAGGGCAGTATTGCGTCCGGGATGGATCTGCGATTGGGCGGAGCGGATGGGCGGAGCGATTGGGCGGAACAGTTGGCTGGAGCAGTTAGCCAGAGTGGTTGTCCGCGCGTCCACCGCCCATGGTCGCTCCGGGCCCACGGCTGAATCCGCAGCCCCCTCTCCCGCAGGCTGCGGATCGTCTTCACAGCCAGCCTGTCGTTGCGGCAGAACAGGGCCATGACCTCGCCTGCCCGGATCTGGGCGGCCAACTGCTCATAGTCTATGTCCATGATGAGGTTTTTTCTGGATATTCTGTACCTGGCTTCGCGCATCCTGCTGCAGAAGCCGTCATAGCGCTCCTGGATGTCTCTTTAACGGTGGTTGTACGCTTGTGGAGGACGATTTTCCGCATGTTTTCGAGAGCTTTTGGCGCGGAGTAAATGCGGAAAACATTGGTGGCAGCGGGCTGGGACGTTACATTTGCAGACGGCTCATGCACAAGATGAACGGCGAGATTTTTGCGCAGATCGACGATGACATCATCACTGTCACCACAGTTTTCACACGAGCGTAAAGTGATGCTGGCCGTTACTCGGGCTTGCCCTGGAATTGCGGTGAAATGCTTTAAGTGCGGGTGTACCCCGATGACCGCCGCAAACTCGGCAGTTTTATATATGGTCAAAAATATTCATCCCCATTGTGCTATTATGCCCCTTTTCTAAAGTCTGGTGGTAAGGTGGAGGTTCTATTATGACTCGTCTGATTTACCTTTGCGACGATGTAACATGAAGTTATACTGCATAACGCTGAATGCTGCCTAATGTAATCATGCGAATGAACCAGTCAGCGTTATGCAGTCTGGTTTCACGGCAAGTGAAATCGTTAAGCAGTATAAATACTACTAAACCTGAATTATTCATATAGAAGATCATTTCCCAAGGGCTTCACATTGTGAGAGTAGAAATTTTAATACATTTGCGGTATAATTGATTTGTAAAGTTTTACGGATCATATTTTCACCTTTCCGGACGAAACGGGGCTCCCCTTCATTTTTCATGTGGGGAATGAAATGGCCGGAAATCCGACAACCATGGACAGCGTGGGACAAATGCTGGATGAAGCGGAGTCTTTGGCGAAAAAATGAAAGAAGCCTTGAAGAAGAATCTGGCCGATGAAAAGCATGAGGATTAGCCCATGAGAGCTAAGGGAATTGCTGAGCATAATGGATGATTGCGAAGAAAGGAGCAATCCCCGCGGATTGCATTGAACAGGAGGGAAACAAGTATGCCTACAACAGAATGGATGATAAAATACGAAGCAATCAAGGACAAACTGTCATACAGATTCGACCTGGACACCTATTTTACGGAAAAGTCCATCGGGAATATGGCGGTGGATGTGCTGGACATCGGCAAGGTGCATTTCCCCACCGGCAGGATTTTTGCCTGCGACCCCATGGTGGAACTGGAGGACGCTCAGCCCTTCCTTCAGACGGTTCCCGCCGGAACCTACCCGCTGCAGATCTGCGTGGTGCCCAGTGAGAAATACGGCGACCGCTATGCCTGCGTCAAGGCAGTGGTCAGCGGGGAAAAGCCGGTTCGGTACGAGCTGGGCATGGTGGGCAATGAGAATCTGGACGAGGGACTGGAGGATGGCGATTACTTCGGCTTCGGTGTGGACGCCGGTATGGGCTGTATCGCGGACATCCAGACCCAGGAAGCCTTCAAAGCGTACTGGAGCAGGCGTCTGGAGGAGGATCCGGACATTGACCCTTACAACGATCTGTTCTGCGACCTGTTGGAGGAGAACGCCGGCATCCACCCTAAGTATCAGGGGAGCTACGGAGACTGGCTCAACTGGACAGTGCCGGATACGGACTGCAACCTCCCCATCTTCGCTTCCGGCTGGGGGGACGGGTATTACCCTGTCTACTTCGGATACGATGCAAGCGGAGAAGTCTGCGCCGTGTATGTGAGCTTCATTGACATTGAAGCCAGCTATAAGGAACAGGAGTGAGGAAAGCTGAGGAATGGCTGAAACGTGCGGGGACGGCGGACGGGAGGATTGACGCAGGCAGAGGGAGACGGCGGACTGGAGGATTGGCGCTGGCGGAATGTCCGGAGTTGGCGATGGGCCTGCAAAAGAGCGCTGTCAGACCGGCCGCAGACGAAAAGGAGAGTGGATGCATGAGCCGAATCATCGATAAGCCTTACTTTACCTATAGCGCATACAGCGCCCTGACCTTGGGCATCCAGGCAAAATGCTCAAAATGCCAGGGGGCGGGCGTGGTGACGGCGGACAGGGACAATGCCTTTTTCCGCTGCCATGGCTGCGGCCATCAAATGACCCGCGACCGCACGGTGTACCGCTATGCTGTCCACAACCAGTGCAGGCATTGCGGCAGGTACTATCGGGTGGAAATCCAGGACGAAGCAAAGCAGCGTTTTCCGGTTCTCCATGTGGCCTGCCCCTACTGTAAGTCAAGGATGCCGGGGGAAGTGCTTAGAACGGCGCAGGGTTTCTCCTATGCCGATGAAATCCGGGAGGGGAAGGAGCCTTATTTCGGCCTGGAGCTGTGGTTCCTGGCCTACTTCCAGGGCAAGCCGGTCTGGGCCGTCAACCGGGAACATCTGGCCTATCTGATCGACTATCTCAGCGCCGATTTGCGGGAAAAGCCTTTCGGCCTTCCTAAGAGAACCCAGGCTGACCATCTCCCCACCTTCATGAAGACTGCGAAGAATCGGGAGCGGATTGTGAAGCTGCTGAAGAAAATGCAGGGGGGAGCTGACTAAAGCAGAGCTGGCGCAGGCCACATCCCTGGGCGGCGCCCCCACCGGATGTCAGGAGAAAACTGCGCCACATTTAACAGGAAAGGACAACAAATTATGGCATTACAGGATAAGAAAATCATGCCGCCCCTCTGGCTGGCTTTCCGGGAGATTGAGCGATACTCCATCGGCTGGCGCATGGGCTATGGGGAGGATTACAGATATCGATTTGGCGATTGGCTGGACACCCTCTCGCAGGAGGAGCAGGCGGAATACCGGGCCCTCTTTCCAGAGCCGATAACCTGGAAGGGCTGGTGGGATGATGAGGACGGCGGCGAAGTGCTGGAACACGGCGACTGCTGGGTAGATGCATGGCAGCCGGAGGGGCGGCCAAAGTACACCCGTCAATGGGTCGAACAGGAGTTTGCTGCTGGCCGGAAGCGGGAGATGTGCCTGTTCTGGGGCCCCCAGCCCGCCCGGGACGGCAGCATTACCCAGAGCTGCCTCAGCCAGTGGTGGATGGGGGACTTCTTTTCTATCGCCCATCACTACCTCTGCATGGAGCAGTACATGATGGCGGGCAAGGCGGAGCTGTTCGGCGACCGGGAGATTCGGGAGCAGATCTTAGCGTGCAGCGTTCCCAGGGAGATCATGGCTCTGGGGCGCAAGGTGCGGGGCTTTGACCAGAAAGTGTGGGACAGGTTCAAATACGCCATTGTGCTCAATGGAAACTGGTGCAAATTCAGCCAGAACCGCTCCCTCCGGGAGTTCCTTCTCTCCACCGGGGACAGCGTGCTGGTGGAGGCCAGCCCCTATGATAGCATCTGGGGCATCCGCCTCTCGGCCAGTTCGCCGGAGGCGCCAGATCCCCGGAAGTGGCGGGGACAGAATTTGCTGGGCTTTGCCCTGATGGAGGTGCGGGACGAGCTGCGCCGGGTGACGCAGAACGAGAACCTGTGCGATTGGAGCATGGCAGAGGGACTGGGATGACTGAGTACATCAAGCTGTTTTGGGCGGCTGGCGCTTCGCTCCATTGATGTCTTTGTGGACGGCCACACCCGGAATATTGCCGACCTCTATGACGGAGCCATTGAGATCACGCCCATTCCCACCATGGAGGAATTCAACGCCCATGTCTGGGGCGAGGAGTTCCATGCCTGCCTGGTGGAGAAAGCGGAATTTGAGGCCCTCTGGGGGAAAAACTGAAACCGCAGACAGAAGACGGCTGCCGAATCTGTTGATAAAAGCTGTCTCCAGCGCGGAGCAGACATCCCAGACAGCAGAACCGGGGAGATTGGGAGGTGGGCATGACGCAGACCATCAAATTGAGCGAATGCCGGGACAGAATCAAAGCCGCTTATGAAACTGGGAGCATCGTGTTTCTTGATTTGGAGAGCGGCAAAATTGGGGGCTATCACTGCGACTATGCCAACCTGGAGGACATCGCGGAGGACTTTTCCAGTCTGATTCTGAGCCTTGTGGAACAGGCATTGGAGCTGAAGGAGCTGAGCAAAGAACTGTGAGGGGAGCATATGGCAAAAGGCATCCGTAAGCGCCTGCTGGAGCAGGCGGCAAAGTTCCGTCGGTGGCAGGAAACTACCTATCCGGGAAAAAACGCCCAGGAGATCGGCGGGGAGTGGGAGATCGACTACCCGGCCTGGGAGGATGTATGGGATGCCTTCTGCCATGTGCTCACCGATTTCAAGGCCGGACAGGCAGAGGAGCGACTGCTGGCGGAAATGCTCTACCTGATTGCAAGGGATAACGAGGGCGAGGGCTTGATTCAGAGGACAGCACGACATCCGGCCTGGTTCGAAGCCCTGTGCCGCTGTGCCGTCCGCTCCCCGGAACCGGAAGCCAGGTGGCAGTTTGCCGCCTACCTGCCGGAGTGCCCATGCAGCCGGGAAGTCAAAGACCTGATCCTGGACTTTGCGAAGGACTCCCATGAGTATGTGAACCGGCGGGCGCTGTTGGCCATGCCTGCCCTGCGCCCCCGCTGTGTGGAGCAATTTGCGCCGCTGTTTTGGGAGAGGGACTGCTATCCCCCTGAACTGCAGGAATACCAGCGGATCGCCGTCCTGGTTTCCCTGGACGCCATTCACTCCAACCTGTTGCCCCGATATTTGGAGCTGGCCAGACAGGACGGGCGGAAGTATCTGCTGGAACACGCAGCGCGGATTATGGTTGAGAACAGTTTCCCAAAGTCTTAAAAATTAGTCCCAGTTCGTTTTATTGCTGCTGAATATCCCTATACGCAGATATGGAAATCAATGTCTGATGAAATCAAAAAAATACATGTCAGGGCGACAAGTATTTAACGAAGAAAAATAAAAGAAATACTACTATATAAAGAACGTCATAGACCCTTTCACGGAATTGCCATACAGTAAATTGTCGGGTAACTTCATTGATGAATTCGGTGTGCAATGGGGTTTATGACAGATCAATAAGGAGTATGCAAAATGCGAAATTTTGATATCTTTGGTCATTTGAAAAATGTATGCGTTATAAAGAACGGGGAGGTGATATTTGAATATACAAGAGAAAATGAAAAAGGGACATTGCTGTTTCCCATAGGCTGTATCTTCAAATCATTTTTATCCGTTCTTGCTGGTATCGCCATATATGAAGGCAAGATAGGGAGTATAGACGATTGTGTGATTGATTATATTTCTCATGAAAAAATTGCAGACATGAACTGGTACAGACTAAAAATAAAGCATGCCCTGTCTAAAACGACAGGGATTACATGGCCAAGGCCGCAAGAGCCGCTTCCCATAAATATGAGGGAAGTAATGGAATTGAAATTTGAAAGTGAACCCGGCGTATCTTTTCAGTACAAGCCTGACCCGCAAATCATTGTATATTTATTGGAAGAAATATACGGACTAGGAATCACCGAATTGTTTCATGCAAAAGTCATTTCAAACTTTGTCAACAAGGATTATAAATGGGATAAAGATGATATACAAGGTATGGAAGTCTCCCCTTTCATGTTAAATGAATTAGGACAACTCATGTTGAACAAGGGAGAGATTAACAGAAAACGTCTGTTCTCTGAAGAATATTATAATCAAAGTATCTGCGAGTATTCCTGCGGTGGTATTCCGGAGTGTACACCGTATGGCTTAGGCTGGTGGATCGGAAAAAATTTGGAGATTCCATATTTTTTTGCAAGTGGTTTCGGAGGACAATATTTGACTATTATTCCACGTAAAAAAATGATCATTCGTATTATATCAGATACGGACAGGCCACATCCTGAAAACAAGTCCATAATTGAAAAGGCACTACAACTATAATCTCCAATTATTCAAAGGTTGAACATTAAGTGAGGGATGGAAGAACCATTTTCCGTATAAATATAAACTGTACATTGGAGAAACGGTCGGCAGGCACAAGCAACAAAATTAGGATAAAACGAAGCACAGAGCAGGAGGATCCAAAATGAACGAACCCCTATCCCGCCCACGATTCAACCAAATGGAAACACCCGAAAAGCAGGCGCTGATGGAGAAGCTGGCAGCCCGCTACGATATGACCTTCCTTGGGCTGCATACCTTTGACCGCTGGGGGCAGAGCTGCACCACCGGCGTGTTCGAAAAGGACGGCCGGGAATTCGTCTTTGTCCCCGGCGACAGGGTCACGCTGGGCTGGGAACGGTTCGCCATAGGCCTGAACCAGGAGAGCAGAGAGGAGCTGGAGTACCTGTTCCGGGAATGGGAGATGGAGGGCGACCCGGAGGAAATGATCGGAGAGGGCATGGCGCCGGTGCGGCAGGCCGCCATTCCCCCCATGCTGGTGGGGCGGGAACTGGAGGAGATCGGCTGGGAGCCGGTGGCGCTGGACGACCCGAGGCTGTGCCCGGACTGGCTGGAGGAGTTCCGCCGATTCGCTGCCACCGGCGGGAACAGCCTGACGCTGGTAGGCTGCGCCCGCTTCGAGAGGGATGGCGATAGCTGGCAGACGTGCCTCTACCATGAGACAGACTATCCCGACTTCCGCAAACGGCTCCATGAACAGGGCTTCTTTTTGCCCACAGCAGATGAGTGGGCTTACCTGTGCGGAGGAGGGTGCCGCACCCTCTTCCCCTGGGGCGACGGGCTGGACTACTCCATGCGCCTCCACTGGTTCGAGGACACGGAGGACGAGGACAGACCCTATGACATGGAAGAGCCCAATTTCTTCGGACTGTCCATCGCCTACGACCCCTATAAACGGGAAGTGGTGCAGGCGGACATGCTCACCACCTGCGGCGGCGACGGCGGCTGCAATATCTGCGGCGGGCTGGGGCCCTTCCTGGGTTTCCTCCCCTGCTCCCCCCACTACAGGCCGGAAGTCCAGGAGGACAATGAACTGGACGGCGACTACGACTTTTACCGCCCCATCATCCGGGTGGAGATGAGTTAGTACATCATTGCATTGATTTTGGGTAAAAAGGTTGTAGAAAAAATTTGGGGGAGATTCGCCCCCCATTGTGCGCCAAATGAAAATGGCGTTGACTGTAGATGAAAAACGGAGGAATTGTTGTATAAAGAGAAACTTTGGAGCGCTTGGGAAGAGCGCGAAGGTAAGTAGTTCTGAAAGAGAAAGATGGCGATATAGGGGATGCGGCGGGCATTGTGGCAGGACGGCACCTGGAAAAGGGAAGGAGTCGCTCCCAAGGATTTCCGGAAAGCCGCGTGATATGCGGACTGGATATTCCGAGAGGATATTCGACAGAAAGAGAGGTACTGACATGGGCGCCTGGGGCATAAAAGCATGGGAGAGCGACGAAGGACAGGCTGTGATCCACATCCTGGAAAATGAGTACATACCGGAACATCCGGTGATGGAGCTGGGCGAGATCATTCGACTTCCTCTTTGACAATACCGCCATGGCTCTGGCAGAACTGTACTTCCGGTGGAAGGACGAGGCCAGGCTGGACTTAGGACACCGGGACAGCCCATGGAACCAGGTGACAGACTTCACCGCATCCAAAAAGGCCCTTGCCTGCCTGCTGAGACAGCTCACCGACATAAAAAACCAGGTGCCGGACGAGGACGGCATCCGGGAGAGCGTGGAGCTCTGGAAAAAAGAAGACAGCGGAGAAATCGACCCTGCGTGGTGGGAGCATTTAAACCGGCTCATTGAGCGGCTGACTTCAGAATGGAGGACACAGAAGATGTATATCAAAAAATATTGGGGCAACTACATTGGCGGGACAGACGACAGCCTGAACCTGATTGCATTCCTGGCGGATCAGAAGCAGGAGGAGATACCCCTCAGCCATATCTTCGCCAGGATTGGACTGGACAAGCAGAACTGGGACTTCCATCAGACGGTGGAATATCTGGTGTTTACCTATCCCGAGGGCTGGGAGATGGACTTCCACTTCGCCATCGACCTGGTCACGGATCTGGCCGCCATCCTGCTGGAGTGCAGCGTCAGCGGGGCGGTAGACCTCCACGACCTGGACGAGTACATTGCGCCCTCCCGCCTCATCCGCGTGACCGCCACGCCGGAGGAGCACGCCGCCATGAACAGGGCTCTTTCTGACTTTGTCAGAGATCCCCTCAGCTATGACCTGCACGAGCTGGTGCCGGAGGAGGATATGCTCGCCATGGCAGAGGACTGTGAAAACCTCCGCCAGGAACTGTATGGCTCCGGCGGATGCAGCCCCCAAAGCCCCGTGCCGGGCGGGAAGGGCGCTGCGCCGGGCGGAAAGAGCCCAATGCCAAGCGAAAAGGAGCCCCTCCCTCATCCAGTAGAGACAGCCCAAGATAAGGAACAAAAAGGGAATCTGCTGGAACAGTGCCAGAGATGGAACGCCGAGGACAGATACCAGGAGATCATCCACGCGCTGGAAGCCATCCCCGCCGAAGAACGCACCCCCGAGATGGACAGCGAACTGGCCAGAGCCTACAACAACTGGGGCACCCTCCGTTCCGACTGGGCGGCACTCAAAAAAGCCATCGCCCTGCTGGCGCCCCATGAAGAATATTTCTCAGGCGACCATTTCTGGAACTTCCGTATGGGATATGCCTATTACTACCTGGATCAGGAAGGGCGGGCGCTGCCCTACTTCCGCAGGGCGCTGGAGGCCTGCCCGGACGATGAGGACACCAGGGAAATGATCGGTTACTGCGAGGAACGTATCGCGCTTCCCCAGTTTGCAGAGTGCTTCCGGGAGCTGACGGTAAATTGGTGGGAAACCTTTGCCGAGCGGGAAGCGGAGCTGCGCTGGATGATGGACGAGGACAAGGAACACCTCCGGGGCGCGGAGATCGCGGCCCAGATGGAGGAAGTCCTGCACCTGGTCTTTGACGATATTTCCTTTGAAATAGGATGCAACGGAGAGAAACATGAACTGATCCTCACCCCGGAGGGAGACAAAGTCAAGCTGTTCCAACTGGCATACTTCCGCAGCCACGCCCCGGAAAAAGTGCTGCAACACTGGAACATCCTGGTAGGCCGCCAGCCCAACCCCGATATAAGCCTCCGCACAGACCTGGGCTGGGAGGTCTCCGGGGAGGATGTGCAGATCTGGCTGGAAGAGCGGGGCGAAAACACCTTTGCCCTCTCTGCCTACTGCCAAAAGCTGCTCCCCATGCTCCGGGAGGAGGAAAACCGGGTCTGGTGGGCCATCGTCACCCTCACCGACCAGATGCTGGGCGAAATCCCCCACATGAGATACATCGACTCCTTGGATGTGCTGGAAGCGCCCAGAGAGGAGCCCTCCATCCCCCTGACCGAACTGCCCCGCAAGCTGAGGGAGCTGGGGCTGGATCTGTCCACCGACCCCAAGGCCTGCCTGGAAAGCTACCTGGGCTATCAAATGACCCCCAATGAAGACCGGGACGCCGACTGGCGGCTGGATACCATCGCCGGTTCCACCTGCTGCGCCCCGCTCATCAACGGCTACCTGAACGCCGACAACTACCAGATGGACAATCTCCACGCCGACGGCGCAGTGGCGGGCTTCCTCTGCTACCCCCTGTGCACCCTGCAGGAAGAGGAAGGCAGCCAGAAGATCTTCGACTTCCGGGACAGCCTGGAGGAAGCCCTCACCGCCGGGGACGGCGCAGAAGCGCTCACCCTCACCGGCGGAGCCACCGGCATCTACTGCGGCTATGTGGACTTCATCGCCTGGGATCTCCCCGCGGCGCTGGATAGGGCAGAGACCTTTTTTAAAAATACCCACCTGCCCTGGGCGAACTTCCACACCTTCCGCCGGGAGGCAGCCACAGTGCCCCTGAAAAGACCGGAGAAGGACGGCGCGGACATAGAGGGACTGGAAGAATTGGAGGACTGCCAAAAGGAAGACGGCAAGAAGGATGCTCGCCACAAAGATGACGACATCGGCGAGGATGACGACACCACCGGAATGGACTATGCCATCTGCCACATAGAGAGCATCGAAGAAAAGGGGCTGGACATCGCCCCCATCAACGCCTACAACCACATGGCCATCTACCTGCGCTGGTGCATGGAACATGACCTGATGGGCGATGATTTCCTGGAGGAATACAGCGCCATGACAGAACAGGCCAAAGCCCGCCCCGGCAACACAGACCTGCGGACATTCATCCGGGAAGAGCTGTCCGGCTGCCTGCACTCCGCCCTGTTCAACCGGCAGGGCCAGGCCTTTGCCCAATACTACTACGGGGAAAACGACCAGCCGTACTACCCCGCCGACATTGACGACTACGCCCTGGAATACTTTGGCAAAGCCCGGTATCACTCTGACGAATTCCGGGAGGAAGCCTACCTGTTCCTCCCCTTCGACGAGGACTATTACCAGGCCATGGCAAAGGTGATACAAAGACGCTTCACCAACTGGCAGAGCCAGGACTTTGACGAAGATACCCTGGAGCCCTCGGAGCTGGCGCAGGCCATGATGAAGTACCTGGACTGCGAATGCACCTATTTTCCCTCCATGAGGGACGATGACCCCATCATGTCGGCATACCGCTATGCCCGGCGCCTCGGCGTGCGGGAAGGCTTTATCCCCCTGCTGGTGAAGGTGGACGAAACCCTGTGGGAGTGCCTTGTGATGAACACCGACCCGGAAAACGATGGCGCTGACGACTATGCCTTCCAACCGGAGAAAGTAGCAAAATACCGGGAGAAGATGCTGGCCGCTCCCGTGAAAGACGGCAAAGCAGTCTTAGAGGAGTTGATTGGCCAGCGCAAGGAAGATGCCGAGGACGACGACATGGACTGGGAGGAAGTCCTGGGCGAGATGGAGGAAGACGCGCAGCCGGACACAGAGGATGAACTCAACTGCCGTTTCGCTTCTTATTGGTGCGAAAGAACGCAGATGACCTGTCCCCTGATTCTGGCGAAAATCCCGGTGAAGAACCCCTGGGAGATTTTCGCCTACCTGCCCTTCGGCAACTGGAATGACTGCCCCGACACGCCGGAGCTGATGGCGGCAGCAAAATACTGGTTCCAGCAGCATGGCGCGGTTCCTGCGGCTATGACCCATGACGAGCTGGAGTTCCACCTCCCGGCCCCAGTCCCCGGGAACGAGGCCATGGAGGTGGCCGTGGAACAGTACGGCCTCTGCCCGGACATGGATCAGAACTTTGAAGAGATCGCAGCCCTGGCCGACACCCTGCGGCGGTCTACCGTCTGGTATTTCTGGTGGGACTAAAGGGAGTGTGACTCGTCGCTATTTCCTTAACGTCTTTCTGCATTGAGGGTCTCGATGCTGTATATGCCGCCTGTATGGCCGAAGGATTCGTTATTGAATATGAAAAATGGTATTATGATTTCGGATGGAAATCCGTATTTGGGGAGGAAGATATCATGGAATTTAATGAAGATTTAGAACAATTTATTTTTGAGTTCAATGGACTGATTTTTGCCTGGGATGAAGAACCTGGAGAAAATTATTTGGAACAGGTCAAAACATTATCTGAAAAATACAATGCACATCTAAATTTTATTGTAGAATTTATGATGCCTTATATTACGAAAGTGTTTGGTACGTTCAGTTTTGATGAGATCAAAGAAAAATTGGGCAAGCCTGTTATTGACTACGAGAATGGCCGGGTAAATTACTTTGAGCAATCATTTGATGATACACATATTTTTACATTTGAATTTTCGGATGATGAATTTGAGGATCTGCAGTATTTTTCAATAGATGGTTGAAGGGAAATGCCCATAGTGGAGAGGAATAGTAATATGAGTGAAGAACTGCAGAAACAATATTATCTGATTAGATTTAAGGTTTTGCAGGAAACGTGTTATGCTATTTGGTATACAGATGATATTGACGGGTTTCTGCTTGATAAAGACGGCATGTTAAGATCTTTTCCGACCAAAGAGGAAACGATGGCGTTTGCGCGGGAGGAGGGATTGCTGATCAATACGAAAGAAGATGAATTTCTTTTATCCTCAGCAATCCTTAGGAAAAAGAACATCGGAAAAATAAATTGCAGTCTTTTTCTGAATTACTGGAATCTGTTTTCAGATATAGCACATTCAATGAACTGTAGATTTATCGGCGATAGCAGGGAAGAGCATATTCGGCATATTTATGAAAAGCTGTTTTATGGATGCAATATACTGCTAAAGGAAAATGAGGAACCTTATAGACCCAAATGGAGCAAGAAGGAAAAATGTCTGATTGCCAGTGTGATGAAAAATGGGTTTAAGATTTTATCGAAAGGTCTGCACAAGAGCTGATGTTGGAAATATACAGGTCTGCGCATGTTTATTCGTAAATCTGGTATTTTATGATTTTTCAGGGGTCAGCTGCGATATACCCGTTTGGAAAGGGGGCTCAATGTAATTGATTCTGAAATTGTGTGCAGATTTTCATTGTAATGGCTGGGATAATCCGTTATACTAAAACGGTCATAGTTTGGAAGCTGTGGAGGGTGAGATGCCAAAGGCTATTGTATTTGATTTAGGCGGAACCTTAATGGAATTTGCGGGAATGCCACTGAACTGGAGCGATTATTATATTGGTGGATTTGAAAAATTGAATGAACTTTTGAAACTGAATTTATCAGAAAATGATATACAAGAATCTGCGAATAAATTAAAATCATATAATCCTCGTACCAGTAAGAGAGAATATGAAATAAAGCCAGAGGATATTTTTAATGATATTATTTCAAACTGGGGAGAAAAACCTGATACAAACAAAGTAATAGGACTATTTTTTGAAAGCTTGCGCTTAAAGGCAAATATATATGAATATTCTAGAGAATTGTTAAAGAAATGTCGAAATTCGGGCTTCAAAATAGCCTGTTTAACAGATTTGCCCAATGGAATGCCTGACTATATTTTCAAACCTGCAATAGAAAATATTCTTCCCTATTTTGATTTATATGTATCATCACAAATATGTGGTGTAAGAAAGCCAAATAAAGGTGGAATATGCTACATAGCGGATGCATTTGAAATTCGGGAAGCAGAGATATTGTTTGTCGGTGATGAAGAAAAGGACTTTTTATCATCTTTGAATGCTGGATGTGATTTTGTTTATATCAATGATTTCCTAATAAATGAAAAAACACTTCATTTATAAGGACGAATTCCAGTTGAAAAATCGTCAGGTGAGTGCAAATCCAGTAATCATATGTATGAACATGCAATTATGTCAAATTTTAAGCAGTGGGAACATTTTTCCGAAAAGGAAACAAAACAGGATGAACGCTGTGTACAGTTTTTTGGCAAGAGGTGATGGATGGTGAATATAACTCAGGATAAAATCAGAATAAGAACGATGGTTCCCGACGATTCTGCCATTTTGCTCAAATGGATGACGGATATGCGTGTCCTGGAGTTCTATGAGGGGAGAGACAAGCAGTATACGGAAGAATTGATTTACCAGGATTTTTTTGAAGAAGATTCGGAAGATGACAATGATGCCGCGATGAAAGTCATCCTGGAATATGAAGGGGATCCCATTGGATACGGACAGATTTATCCCATAACTGACGAAGGCTGTGAAGAATATGAATATGATAATCGGAACGAGACCGTATACGGCATGGATCAGTTCATCGGAGAGCCTGATTACTGGGACAGAGGAATCGGGACAGAATACTTGAAGCTTGTCTTACAGTTCCTGCGGGAAGAAAAACAGGCCGACGCCGTCATCATGGATCCCCACCAGGATAACGTGAGGGCGATTAAATGTTATCAGAAAGTCGGATTCCATATCATAGAAAGTTTACCAGAGCATGAGCTGCACGAGGGAAAAATGAAAGACTGCTATCTGATGGAGTACCGCTGTAGAGACAATGACAAGAATGTTCAGCCAGTCCAAGAGAAAAATATTTATCAGAAAGGTTGGCAAAGATGTTGAGAGACGAATATGATATCGAAAACCTGAATCCAAGAAAAAATCCATACTCAAACAGAGTAAAAAAACAGAATACCATCAATATAGACAGAGAAACCATAGAGAATTTCAAAAGCCAGTCGGAAAGCCTGGGGATACCTTATCAGACATTGATCAATCTGCATTTGTCCGATTGTGTGGCATCAAAAAGAAAGTTACGGATGGAATGGAAATAAAAGGCGAAAGGCCGGGAATATCAAGTATATAAACTGAAATTTGTGGGGCAATTTTATGAATATTAGTATTGAACCTAGTGTATTGACACATTGATATATAGTTAAATTATGCTGGTAAATACAGCCGTTTTGATATATACTAAGAAAAAACGGCGGTGATTCCTATGAAATGATAGAGATTGCCGAAAATAAGAGATTTCGGGAGAATTTGGCAAAAAAGCATGATAAAAATGCCAGATTTGGATGGTATCGATATGATTCTCGCTTTGCCCTTCCGATTTTTGATGACGATGGAGAGGTTTTACGTTATAATGTGTTTCACGTAGAGCTTGTTATAAGACATGCAGAAGATAAAAAAATGTATTTATATGACATCATGAACATAAAAAAAGAAACGAGTACCCCGCTTGAGCCATAAGACTGTACGGTTAAAAACTCATTTCTTAATTTTTATTATATGACAGGAAGGGAGAAAAGTCAATAGAAAATGTATATGGAAGAAAAAATTTCCGATAAAATTGATTTGGATAAAATAGAGATTTATCCGGAACCTCCTGCAGAGGAACCGGCCAGGCAGTATTATTTTATGGCAAAATGCAGAAATCTGGTGAAAAAATTTGAGAGGGAAAACGGGCGCATTCCCAAAGCATGTGTGGTGAATTTCGGCTGCCAGATGAACGCCAGGGATTCCGAGAAGCTGGCGGGGATACTGGAAACCATAGGATACGGGCAGACGGAGGAGGAAAACGCGGATTTTGTGATTTTCAATACTTGTACTGTCAGGGACAATGCAAACCAGAGAGTCTATGGCCGGCTGGGCGAGCTGAAATGGTATAAGAAACGGAATCCGGGGATGAAAATCGCACTCTGCGGCTGCATGATGCAGGAGGAGAGCGTGATTGAAAAGCTGAAAAAGAGCTATTCCTTTGTGGATTTGATTTTCGGCACCCACAATATTTATAAATTTGCGGAACTGCTGTATACCCTCCTTGAGACAGGGGAGAGAGTAATCGATATCTGGAAGGATACGGATAAAATCGTTGAAGAATTGCCGGTAGAACGCAAATATCCGTTTAAATCGGGCATCAATATCATGTTCGGCTGTAATAATTTCTGCAGTTACTGTATCGTGCCCTATGTGAGGGGAAGGGAGCGGAGCAGGCAGCCGGAGGATATTCTGAATGAGATCAGGCGGCTTGTGAAGGATGGTGTGTCGGAGGTCATGCTGCTGGGGCAGAATGTAAATTCTTATGGAAGAAATCTAGACAGGCCCGTTACTTTTGCGCAGCTTCTGCAGGAGACGGAGAAAATTCAGGGACTGAGGCGGATCCGGTTCATGACTTCCCATCCCAAGGATCTCTCTGATGAGCTGATAGATGTTATGGCAAGTTCAAAGAAAATATGCCGGCACCTTCATCTGCCGCTGCAGTCCGGTTCCACCCGGATTCTGGAGAAAATGAACAGGCGTTATACAAAGGAGCAGTATGTGGAACTGGTTCACAAAATCCGCAGCAGAATTCCGGATATGGCAATCACCACCGATATTATTGTGGGATTTCCGGGGGAAACACGGGAAGACCTGGAGGAAACCATGGATGTGGTGCGCACAGTGAAATTTGACAATGCGTTTACCTTTATCTATTCAAAACGTACCGGTACGCCGGCGGCAGCCATGGAAAACCAGGTGCCGAAGGAACAGGTGAAGGAAGGATTCGACAGGCTTTTGAAGGTTGTCCAGGATACGGCCCGCAGCCAGGTGGGCAGGTATCAGGGGAATGTGATGGAAGCGCTCATAGAAGAAGTGAATGAAACTGATGCCGGGCTGGTCACGGGACGGCTTTCCAACAATACCATTGTCCACGTGCCGGGAGATGCGTCCATGGTGGGCACTTATGTGCAGGTGTCCCTGGATGAATGCCATGGTTTTTATTACATGGGACATTGCGTCGGCATATAGTGAGGTGTGGGCAGGAGGGAAACAGGATAAGATTGGACTGGTAATTTGCAAAGTTATGTGTTATTATGAAAACAATATGGAAATACCGCTGATATGCTGACGGTATTTGCAGAATGAGGAGAGGAGAGAGGACATGAAGAGGATGTGGAAGAAGACGAAGCCTTTTCTGGCAGTACTTGTGGCTATGTGTCTGATGATGACAGGGACAAGCCCGTCGGTGCTGGCAGAAGAGGCTGATTCTGTGGAGACATCTGCAGAAACGGGGCTGTCTGCAGAACCGGTGACCGGAGAAAACAATCTGGGAACTGCACCGGAAGATGCTGAAGAAGCGCCGGCAGAAAACGGGGGGGTAGAAGGCACCGGGGATGAAAACACGGTTCCGGAAAACCCCGATGTAACGGGAAAGACAGACGAAGCCGGACAGACAGGCGATGTGTCTGACGAGAATCCCGACAGCGCAGGGGAAATTGGTTCCGATGTGCCGGACGGCACAGAATCAGGAGATCCGGCGGTTGCGGACCCGGCAGAGACGGATGTGGATCCGGCGGTTTCCGGGGAACCGGTCCAGGGGGAAGAGGAAGTGGAATACTTCTGGCTGGGCGCCACGGAGACCTCTGCCGAGAGCTGGTCTACATTTGTGCTGCCTCCGGAAGAAAGCGTGGAGCTGAATTCCGGTGCCTATGTGAAATGGATAGACCGTGTGAACCTTCCGCAGTATGGGCTGGATCTGTACAAGAAACTGGAAGAGGCCATAAGCGGAAACGGGATTCTGACGGATGCGGCTTCCGGAGAGCAGTCTATTGAGATTGTGTCATTTGAAGGAGAGACATCGCCGGGCATGAATGTGGTATTACAAAATGTCCGTGCGGTATTTGATGCCTTTGACCGGGATCACCCGGAGGTATTCTGGCTGACCGGGGAAAGCGTGGTCAGAGCCTCCATGAGCACCCAGACCGTTGGGGGTGTCCAGAAGAAAACCACAACTTACACGCTTCTCTTAAAGGGAACGGTAAACTACACAGATGGTACAACGGCAGAGTTTGATGTCCGCAAACCGGCTTACCGTACTGCCGGTGCCATAAAGCAGACCATTGGACAGCGTGACCAGGCAGTGGCCGGTATTCTGGCCGGTATTCCCGGGGATGCTTCGGGCGCCGGCGACAAGATTACTTACTTTAATAAGTGGCTCACGGAGAACAATGATTATAATTCTTCTGTGGCAGGCGGTGGATCAGGAGCGGCAGAGTCGGCCTGGGAATGCATCAGTGCATTATTTGGCAAAAGCGGTGCGGAAGGTCCGGTGTGCGAAGGCTATGCCCGTGCCCTGAAGGTGCTTTGCGACCGGTCAGGCATCCCCTGCGTGCTGGTGGATGGAATGGCCACCAATAGCTCGGGAAACGGTGAAGCACATATGTGGAACTATGTGCAGGCAGACGACGGGAACTGGTATGCGGTGGATGTGACCTGGAATGATCCGGTTATCTCCGGCGGGGGAACTCTGACGGAAGCAATGCAGACAGCCTGGCTGCTGGTGGGATCAGATACCGAAATCAGCGGTAGAAAATTTATCGAATCCCACCCTGTATCCAACAGGGCTTCAGGCGGAGGCGTTTCTTTCACCAACGGACCGGCGCTGAGCCAGAATAAATTTGAGAATGTGAAACTGCCCGTTCCGGCGGTTACTTTTGGAACCACGGAGGCGAGCAGCGCATATACGGGTAATGCTGTGGCAGATTCCGTGATTTCCGCGCCGGCAGTAACCATAGACGGTGATGCGGTAACCGATGCCGTGATTTCCTATGCATACCGGAAGTCCGGTACGGCAGATGCCTATGTGGATGGACTTCCCACAGATGCGGGCAGCTATGATATCAAGGCGAAGGTGGCGGGGAAGGCAGATGAATACAAGGCAGCGGAGAGCACCAACACGCTGAAACTTACAATTACACCGGCGGCCCTGACCATAACGGCAGGCAGCCAGTCCATTTCATACGGCGGAACCATCGCGCAGAATGTTTCTAATGTGACCGTAACCGGTGATCTGCTTGGAGGAACCCTGAAGAGCATCGCACTGACCAGCGCGGGAAAAGATGTGGGGGACTATGCCCTGACACCGGGAGGCGCCGTAATTGAGAAGAACGGCAGAACCGTGACGGGCAACTACAATATTACCTATACACCGGGAACGCTGACCATTGCCAAAGCTTCCCTTACGGTGAAGGCAAAGCACCACACCATTACATACGGCGAAGCGCCTGCTTCCGGCGGAGTGGAATACAGCGGCTTTGTGAACGGGGAGGATGCAAATGTCCTGGGCGGCACTGTGTCCTATACTTACAATTATACACAGTTCGGCAATGTGGGAACCTATGAGATTATTCCCGCAGGCTTCAGCAGTACAAACTATAATATTACCTATGGAAAGGGAACCCTGACGGTTTCTCCCCGCAGCGTAACCCTGAACTGGCAGAATACGGAAGACCGTATTTACGGAGACGGGAAAACGGTGACTGCCACAGCAGGAAACCTGGTGAACGGCGATGTGATCTCGGTGACCGTAACCGGCGGCGATGCCCAGTCTGTGGGATCCCACACCGCTACGGCCTCCGGTCTGACCGGTGACAAGGCGGGCAACTATGTTCTTCCGAAGGAGAATACGAAAGTTTATGAGGTGAAGAAATCTGCCACCACCACAAGTATCACCACAGACAAGGCAGAATACATTTACGGTGAGAGCATCACCATAACCGCAACGGTAAGCATCGACAATCCTGCCGCCGCCGCAGGTTCTTCCCTGGCAGAAGGAAAGATTGCACTGTTTGCAGGCGATACCCAGGTAGGCGAGGCAGTGGCTGTGGATGCCCAGGGCAGAGGTACCATCGTTTACCAGACTTCCGATAAAAAACTGGATCCGGGCAGCCAGAAGATGACTGTGCGTTATCTGGGAACGGAAAGCCTGGCTGGTTCTTCAGGTGAGAGTTCCGTGACCATAAAAGGAAAACCGGTAACGGTTACTTTTAGCGGCACTGTTACAAAAGCTTATGATGGCACCACGGTTTCCGATGGAAAAGGACTGACGCCGGAATTTTCAGGACTTTTAACCGGTGACATTGTGACTGTATCCGCAGTATATGCCTTTGATGGGGCCATGACCGGAAGCCATAAGGTGACGGTGAGCAATATTGCCCTGACCGGAACGGATGGAAAATGGTATACCGTTTCCAACGACAGTGCGGAGGGCGACTGGGGAGAAATCACCCGCCGGCCGGTTACGGTAACCGCAGATGCCCGGAACAAGGTTTACGGTGCGGCAGATCCTGCACTGACCTATCAGGTGTCCGGTATTGTGGAGGGAGAGACGCTGAACGGTAGTCTGAAACGCGTGGAAGGCGAGACTGTCCTGGCAGGGGGATATGCCATTGAGCAGGGGACTCTGACGGATGCGAACAATCCCAACTATACCATCCATTATGTGGGGGCGGCGCTTTATGTGACTGCCAGGCCGGTTGCACTGGAGTGGAACGGCGAATTCGAAAGCATATATGATGGAAAACAGCATGGCGTCACGGCGTCCGTGAAGAAGGACGAACTGCTGGGCAATGATGTGGCAGAGGTTGCCGCTTACGAAAATAACACTGCGGTCAACGCAGGTATTTATCAGGCCAGGGCCATGAGCCTGAGCAATCCCAACTACACGGTGGATGGAGTGACTTCCGTAAAAGAGTGGAAGATTGCGGCAAAGGATATTTCCGGGGCGACAGTTGTTCTGGAAAGCGGGAAACTGATCTATGATGGCAAGACAAAGATAAAGAGAGTGGTTTCCGTGACACTGCCCGGTGAGAACGGCGGGG
>OFFW01000406.1_pt1 | contig 31735 bp, 42 predicted proteins | sample 1521501 | NCBI WGS metagenome assembly OFFW01 (sample SAMEA3504107, study PRJEB24116) | mouse gut metagenome | biome: mouse gut; feature: mouse-associated habitat; material: faeces | place: Denmark | collected 2011
CCGTCATCCCGGCCCGGCGGGAGGAGGAAAACACGCCCCTGTCCGGCGAGGCGCGGGACGCGGCGATGGCGATCCTCAGGAGTGTGCGCCCGGCGGTTGCCGCCATTGAGGACCGGGCTGTCCGGGCCAAGATGACGGACGCGCTGCTGAACGCGGTGCAGGGGCCGGATACGCTGGGCGCTATTGTCCAGGCGGCCCAGGAAAACGCCAGAAGAGCCGCAGACGCGGCGGCAAAGCCCAGCTTTGAGCGAATCTGTGAGGAGCAGAAGGCGGCCTATGACGCCCGCAATCCTCACAAGAAGAAGGAGGCAAAATAATGGGAATCCATCCTCAGAACATCGGCACAGCGATGCCCCACGGCTTTGCGGGCAGCTACGCCCGCCAGCCGGATATGATCGTCAACACCCGCCCCGCCGGCGCGGAGATCCCCTTTGGCTCCGCGCTGAAATACAGCGACAGCGGCGCGGTTCTCCCCATGGGCGAAGGCGATGAGGCCGCCGCCTTTGTCGGCGTGGCCGCCCGGGAGCTCAAGAGCGCGCTGAACTATCTGGACCAGAATACCGGCGCGTTCGCCGCCAATGAGGCGGCGTCCGTGTTCCAGCGCGGCGCGGTGAACGTGCTGTGCCAGAAGGGAACGCCCCGGCTGGGGGGCGCGGTATATATCAGGGTTGCGGCCAATGCCGATTATCCCGGCGCGGCTGTGGGGGGCTTTGAAGCGGAAGCGGATGATGGGAACACCGTCCAGCTCACCGGCTGCCAGTGGGCCGGCCCGGCGGATGCCAACAAGGTGGCGGAGCTGCGGATCCTGACCATGCAGAGTGCGTAAGGAGGGAGAATCAGATGGAAAAATTTTGCAATGTGGGAACCTTTGACGCCGGCGTCTTCACCCCCGGCCTGTCCGGGGCGGGTGCTCCCGGCGCAGCCCCGATGACCATGGACGCGGCGGGCGTCGCGTCCGGCGGCGCGTTCCTGGTCTCCGAGCTGGAGAAGCGGGACACGCTGCTGCGCAAGCCCCTGGACAACTTTACCTATCCCCGGGATATCAATATCAACACCGGGGGCGGCTGGGTGGACTACGTGTCCGCCCAGAGCATCGCCTACGGCATAACCGGCGGCAGCGGCGGCGGGCTGGTCCACGCGGGCGGAGCCAACGGCATCCCCCTGGTCAGCGCCAGTGTGGAAAAGGGCCTTTACAAGGCCCATATCTTCGCGGCCGGACTGCGTGTGATGTTCGTGGAGATGCAGAAGGCGGCCCAGATCGGCCGTTCCCTGGACCAGATGCTCACCGACGGCATCCGCAAGGCCTACGACAAGCACATGGATCAGAACGTCTATACGGGCATTGACGAGTATGGCACTACCGGCCTGCTCAATGACCCCGAGGCCACAGAGACCGCCGTGGCCGCCGGCGCAGCAGGCTCCGCCCAGTGGGCGAAGAAGACCCCGGACGAAATTCTGACGGACGTGAATGGGGCCCTCACCGCCAACTGGGCGGCGGCGGAGTACGATGAGACCGCCCTCCCCAACCATATCCTGATCCCCTACGAGCAGTACACGGACATCCTCACCCGCAAGGTGACGGAGCTGGCCACGGAGACCATCCTGGATTTCCTGATGAAGAACAACGCCGCGGTCAAGAACGGCGGAAGCCTGTACATTGGCCCCACCCGCTGGTGCAAGGGCGCGGGAACCGGCGGCGCGGACCGCATGGCGGTCTACGTCAACCATTCCCGGTTCGTGAGTATGGACGAGCTGGTCCCCTTGGGCCGGATCATGTCCGGCCCCAATGTGGCCAACGTCTGCTACGATACCGCCTACATGGCCAACATCTCCCAGGTGCAGCTGCTGTATCCGCAGACGGTTGCCTACTACGACGGCATTTAAGGAGGCGAGGAAATGTTTGTTATATCCAGAAGAAGCATTATTCTTCCCGGTCCCGATGGGGAGAAGTTCCACATGCCCAGGGACTACATGGGGCCCGTCCCGGCCTGGGCGGAGGATTCCCCCTACCTGAAAGCCCTGGCGAAGGACGGCAAGGTGGTCCTCTCTGACAGCAGCCGCGATCAGGATGTTGACGCCGCTATCAGGAGGAGGGGGAACAAGGGTAAAAAGGCCGCGTCCCCTCCGAAGCAGCCGGAAGAGTGCGGCGAGCAGGAGGAGGAAACGGCTGAGCCCGCCGGAGAATCCGCTGGAGAAAATTCCGGGGAGGAGTCCTGATGGACTGTCGGAGGCCGCAGTTCTCCGGCGTCCGAGAGACGGCGGCCAATATCAGCCGTGCCAGGGGCTCCTACACAGCGGACATCTTCCAGGAGGATTTCCCCCAGTTCTACACCGCCGCCAGTGGTGAGGAGCCGGCCGCCAGTCTGGTCCCGCCGGCAATGCTGTCGGAGTTCATCCGGCAGGCCAACGGGGCCATTACGCCGGACAAGTGGCTGGACGGCTGGCGGTATGCCGCCGGATTATATGTGGCCCACCAGGCCACGCTGTACCTGCGTACCTACGCCGTTAGCTCTCCGGACGGGGCCCACGCCGCCGCCACGGGAGCTCTGGTGGGGGTGGTGAAGTCCGCCGCCCTGGGGGACAGCTCCGTCAGCTATGATACGGACGCCCTCACCAGGGCTACGGCGGCCTGGGGGGATCTGAACGCCACCCAGTATGGGCAGCTGCTGGCCACCCGGGCCCGTCTGGTGGGGATGGGAGGGACCTACGTACTGTGAATTACACAGACTGGTATACGGACCGCTTGACGGTCTATCGGGTGAAGCCTGTGCTGGATGGGGCCCTGACCCGCCATGAGCGGGTGCGGCTGGCGGAGGATGTCCCCTGCCGGATATATCACAACAGCGCCCACGGTCCCCGGATGCAGTCCACCGCCGCCTATACGGAGAGCGAGGAAAAGCTGGCCTGCGGCAATGACGCGGACATACAGCCGGGGGATGAGCTGCTGATTCGCCGCGGGCAGGGCCTTGGCCGGACACAGCAGACCATACGGGCATTCGCTGGGGAGCCGGTCCACTATTACGAGCCCTTCGGGGCGGCGCTCCCGGGTCTGGCCCACCAGGAGTTGGCCCTGCTGCAAAGGGAGTATCTGGATGCAGAAGCGGAGGTGACGGAGGATGGCGCTGGGGGACGCGATGCAGAAAAGAATGGCTGAACTGGCCAAACGGCAGGCCGCGCTTCCTGGCCGTTTGGCCGCCATCGCGGAGGGGGCCACCCTCCGGGCTGTGGAGGCGGCGGCGGAGCGCACCCCGCCTAATGATGGGGCCATTCGCGGCGTGCATACCCTCTCCGGCGAATTGGCCCAGCACTGGGCCACAGACAGCCGGACAACGCCGGCCCGCCAGGGCAATCTCTATATCACCGCCCTGAACAATGACAAGCAGTATGCGGGCTATGTCAACGACGGGCACCGGATGGACCGGCACTTTGTCCCCGGCCTCTACGTGGATGAGGACGGGCTGCTGTCCTTTGAACCGGGCGGGGATGTGGGACTGATGGTTGGTACAAAAACCATGTATGTCCCCGGTCGTTACATGAAGGAGGCAGGGGAGGAGCAGTATAAGGAGACCTGCGAAATAGAGCTGCGCAGGCTGGTGGAGGAGGCGTTTCGATGATCTTCACCTTTCCCGCCCTGGCCCGGTCTCTGGCAGACCATCTGGCGCCAGACCTGCCGGGCGTGCGGTTCTTCGCGGACCCCGCCCAGCAGGGGGCCAGGCCCCCCATGCTGTTCCTGCGGCAGACCAGCGGCCGCATGGTCCCTCAGCCAGGCGGGTGCGTCCTGCGGCGGCTGGGCCTGGATCTGGTGTATCTGGAGCGGCATAACACCGTGGACGGGGAGAGCCGCCTCCAGGCCGCAGCGGACGTGATGGATCAGCAGCTGGAAACCCTTCCCTACCGGAGCGTGGACGGAGAAAAGCCGGTCCTGCTGCGGACCCATGACCGGAGCTGGGAGATCGCGGACAGCGCGCTCCACTACAAATTCCAGCTCCGCCTCCGGCTCACAAGGGCGGAGGACGCGGCCCTGATGCAGAGCATCCAGGCGCTGAATATGGAGGTAAGCATGTGAAACACACGGAAAAACGATATCCCACCCAGGCGCTCTTGCAGAGCAAGGCACTGGCGGGCTACCAGAGGGACTTTGCCCGGACCCTGCTGACAAAGCCGGACTATACCGTCCAGGAGGCGAAAGCTCTCCTGGACAAATTCTTTAAGAGAGGTGAATCGTAATGGCCGGAGGAAACTGGACCGCGCAAAACAAGGTCCGGCCCGGAGTATACATCAATTTCAAGAGCAGGGGCGGCCGCGTTGTGACCCAGGGCAGCCGTGGGACCCTGGCCGCCTGCCGCGCTCTGTCCTGGGGCCCGGTGGGGCAGATGATGTCCATTGAATCCGGAGGGGACCCGACGCCCTTCATCGGCTACGGCCTCACGGCGCCGCAGTCGCTGTTCATGCGGGAGGCCTTCAAGGGCACCGATGTGTCCGGGGGCCCCACCAGACTGCTGCTCTACCGCCTTCAGGCGGAGGGGGCCGCCCAGGCCAGCGCATCCCTCTCCGAGGGCGGCGTCAAAGCTACCGCCCTGTATCCCGGCGTCCGTGGCAACGATATCTCCGTCACGGCGGCGGAGGATGTGGACGAGACCGGAACATATACGGTCTCCACCCTGGTGGACGGTCTGGTGGTGGACAGCCAGCGGGTGAAGGAAGCGGCGGAGCTGGCCGCCAACAGCTGGATCTCGTTTTCCGGGGATACGCTGGCGGCAACCGCGGGCATATCTCTGTCCGGCGGCGCGGACGGTACGGTGAACGCCGCGTCGTATGCCGCCTTTCTGGAGGCGTTGGAGCCCTATTCCTTTGATGTGCTGGCCTATGACGGTACCGATAGCACTGTGCGGCAGGCCTTTGCCGCCTTTGTTCAGCGCATCTCCAGCCAGGCGGGGCGATATGCCCAGCTGGTGACGGCCGGCGCGGACTGTGCGGACAGCCGCTTCATTATCAACTGCGGCGTGGGCGTGGTGCTGGAGGACGGCGAGGTCCTCACCCCGGAGCAGACGGTCTGGTGGCTGGCCGGGGCCCAGGCAGGGGCCCAGTACTACCAGAGCCTGTCCTGCGCCGCCTACCCTGGGGCGGTGGATGTGTCCACCAGGCTGACCAGCAGCCAAATAGAAGAGGCCATCCAGGCGGGGACGCTGGTACTGGCGGAGGAGTTCGGCCGGGTGCGGGTGGAGACGGATATCAACACCCTCACCACCTTCACCCCGGAGGTGGGGGAGGTTTTCTCCAAAAATGCCGCCATGCGGGTCTGTAATACCCTGGCAAACGACATCTACAGGGAGTTCTCCCTCCATTTTCTCGGCAAGGTGAAAAACAACACAGAGGGCCGGGGACTGTTTCAGGCGGCAGTTCTGGAGTATCTGCTGAAAATGTACGAGAAGGACGCGCTCAGCCAGCGCCCCGCAGGGGCGGATGTGGAGGTGCTGGAGGGGGACCGCGCGGACAGCCTGATTGTCAATCTGGCCTTTGTTCTGGCGGGGACGGTGGAGAAAATCTACATGACCATCACGGTGGCGTAAGGAGGCGGGTAAATGAGTTTTCTGTTAGGACGGGACACGGTCCACGGCGCGGCGGGCAAGGCCTTTATCACCCAGAACGGGCAGGTGACAGAGCTGTTCGGGGCAAAAAAGGTCAACGCCCAGGGAGAGGTCTCCAGCAATGACATGAAGGTCATTGGCACCAAGAAAATCCAGAACAAGCCCGGCGGGGTCAAGCAGACCGGCACGGGTACGGTCTATTATGGAACGTCCATCTTCGCGGAGATGCTGATCCAGTACATCCGCACCGGCGAGATGCCCTACTTCAACATGCAGCTGACCAACGATGACAAGGCATCCTCTGTAGGAACACAGACGGTGGCCCTGTACAACTGCCAGCTCACCGGGACGATCCCCCTGGCCGCGCTGGACGCGGACACGGACATGATGACCTTTGACTTTTCCTTCACCTATGAGGACGCTGAAATCCTCAGCAGATTTAACCCGCCCAGTGAGCTGGGCACCTGATAAAAGGAGAGGCATATGAGCAACCTGAACGCATTTCTTCACCCTGCGCAGACCACGGAGGTCTGCGAGATCATCGTCTCCAGGCGGTTTCTGGACGCGGACGGCAGGCCTGTTCCGTTCAAGGTCCGGCCCCTGACCCAGGAGGAGAACGATGCCCTGACCCGCCGCTGTATGCGCAGCGCAAAGGTAAACGGCCAGCCGGTGGAGCGGCTGGACAGCATCGCCTACAGCCGCCAGCTGGTGGTGGCGGCCACGGTGGAGCCGGACTTCCGCAGTGAGGAGCTGTGCAAGGCCTACAGCACCATGGACCCCCTGGAGGTCCCCGGCAGGATGCTTCTGGCGGGCGAGTACGGCCGGCTCAGTAAGGAGATTATGCGTCTTTCCGGCTTTGCGGAGGACGATCTGGAGGAGCAGGCAAAAAACTGATTGACGGGGACGATCCGGACACCCTTCTGGCATACTACATGCTGGTCAACCACGGGTGGCGTCCCCAGCAGGTTCTGGACCTGCCTTACCGGGAAAAAATCCTGCTCACCCAGCTGGCGCTGAAGGAGATCAGGTCCAGGCCCAAGACAAAGTGAGGTGATCCGTTGTGGCGGTTATCAGGGAATCCCTTGTTCTGGAGGACCGTTTTTCCTCTGTGTTTTCCGCATATCTGAACCTCGGGCGGCAGATCGCCTCCAACATGCGCACGGCAACCGAAACCCAGGAGGAGTTCACGACTGCCGCCGCCCAGAGCGGCACGGCCCTGGCCTCGCTCTCCCACACGGCGGACAGCGCCGCCAGCCGCATGGAGGATATCCGCAGCGCCACGGGCCGTGCGGCGGACGCCTCCGGCCACGCAGCGGACAAGCAGGACCGGCTCAACCGCAGTATGCGCTCCGGCGCTCACGCGGCGGACGGCCTGGTCTCCAGGCTGAAGACCCTGGCGGCGGCCTATCTCGGCTTGCGCAGCGCCCAGGCGTTTGCCGGGCTTTCCGACACCTGGATCCAGACCACCGCCCGGCTGGACCGCATGAATGACGGACGGCAGACCACCCCGCAGATCCAGGACATGCTCTTTGACGCCGCCCAGCGATCCCGGGGAGACTACCAGGATACAGCCGATATGGCGGCCAAGCTGGGCACCCTGGCTCCGGACGCCTTCGGCTCCACGGCGGAGGTGGTGGCCTTCGCAGAGCAGATCAACAAGCAGTTCGCTCTCGCCGGGACCAGCGCCCAGGGCGCGCAGGCGGCCATGCTCCAGCTGACCCAGGCCATGTCCTCCGGCGTGCTCCGGGGCGAGGAGCTCAACTCGGTCCTGGAACAGGCCCCTACCATCACCCGGGCGATCGCGGCGTATATGGGCGTGACCATCGGGGAGATGCGGCAGCTGGCCAGCGAGGGGCGGATCACGGCGGACGTGGTTAAAGCGGCCGTGTTTGCCGCGGCGGAGGAGACCAACGCCGCCTTTGAGGCCGTCCCCCTTACCTACTCACAGGCCATGACCATGGTGAAGAACGAGGGGCTCAACGCCCTGCGGCCTGTTCTGGAGGAGCTGAACGCCTTCCTGAACAGCGACATGGGCGGGGACGCCCTGAACGGCTTTATCACCGCCGTCCGTATGGGGGGAGACGCGCTGCTGCGGCTGCTCCAGATGGCGGAGAGCGGCGCGGCGTTTATTGCGGAGAACTGGGACACGGTGTCCACGCTGCTCATCGGCGGGGCAATCGTTGTCGGGGCGATCATGACAGCGTCCGCCCTCCAGTCCGCCGCCGCCTGGGCGACGGCCAACTGGCCGCTTCTGCTTATTGCGGGCAGTATTATGCTGGTGATCTACATGGCACGGCAGATGGGAGTTACCTGGGAGGACATAGGCGGCGTGGTTGGAGGCGTCCTGTACGGGCTGTATGCTCTGGGCTGTAATCTCACAGCGGATGGCTGGAACCTTATTGCCACGTTTGCGGAGTTCTTTGCCAACGTGTTCAACAACCCGGTGGCGGCCATAGCCAACCTGTTCCTGGGCCTCTTCGATACCATCATGAGTATTGTGGAGACGGCGGCCAGCGCCATTGACGCGCTGCTGGGCAGCAATCTTTCCGGCGCCGTAGCCGGATTTCGCGCAAACGTCAGCAGCTGGGTAAAGGACAGCTTTGGTGAGAATCAGATCACCATCCAGCGCATGGAGAAAATCCGCTATGACGATGCCTGGGACAGAGGCTCCCGCATGGGGCGCGGCGCCGGCGCGGCTCTCGACAATTTCAAAGTCTCGGACGTCCTCGGCAATGCCGGCGGCACACCCTTTGATTACACCCAGCTGCTGTCCAACACCGGCATATCCGCCGCCCTGGACGGCATTGGCGCTGATACCAGAGCCATTCGCGGCAGTGTGGCCCTCTCGGAGGAGGATATCAGGCTGTTGGTGGATCTGGCGGAGCGGGAGTATGTCACAAACATCAACCTCACCGCGCAAACGCCGGTCATCAATATTACCGGCCAGAATACCGGCAATACGGACATGGACCGCCGGCTGCTGGCTGACGCCATCAAGGACATTCTCCTGGAGCAGAAGGCCAGCCACACGGATTTGTCTTATTAGATACAGGGAGGGACAGCGCATGGAAAACAAGTACGGCCTCTACCTCTCCCTGGAGGGTGTTACTCTCCGGCTGCCGGTCAACCCGGAGAGCTACACAATCACCCGGGACAATGACAACGGCAGCTATAATGTATTGGGCGTGGGGCCCATTATGATCCCCCGCACGCCTAAGCTGCAGACAGCCGCCTGGTCCGGACTCCTCCCCGGCAGACCGGAGCTGGGCGCGGTCCTGACAGCGGGTGCTTTTCAGCCGCCCCAGTTCTACATCGACTTCATCCAGGGGGCCATGGAGGGGAAGACCCCCCTGCGCTTTGTGGCTAACCGCTGCCTGGAGGATGGGACGCCCATCTTTGACACCAACATAGAGGTGCTGGTGACCAGATTTGAGACAGAAGAGCGGGGCGGCGAGACCGGGGACTTTTACTACAAAATCGCGCTCAGTGAATATCGGGACTACTCGCCCCGCACGGTCTCCTTCCAGAAGCGGGAAGCCGGAGAGCCGGCCGTCGCCAGCGCGGAGATCACCCGCGCTGTGCCCCAAAGCCAGCTGACCGTAGGGCAGACGGTAGTGGTCAACGGCAGCTGCTGGTACTCCAGCCGGGGGGATGAGCCTCACGGCTCCCTGTCCGGCTTTCGGGGGGTTATTTCCCGGATCATTACCAATGACCCGCAGCGCCCCTGCCCCTACCACATCACCACAGAGGCCGGAGCGGCCAAGGGGTGGGTCAAGGCGTCACAGATTCAGGCGGTGGGTGTATGACCCGTGAGCTGATCATTCTGGAGCGCCGTACAGGCAGGGCCTGGGACGCGGCCCCCCAGGTGCAGGTGGTAACCTGCACCACCAACCGCACCGGCTCCCCGGGGACCATGAAATTCACCATCAACGCAGCTGGCGGCATCTCCTTTGTGGAGGGTGATCCGGTCCGGTTCTCTGTGGACGGCCAGGTGATCTTTCTGGGCTGGGTGTTCACCAAGACCCGGGACCGGCACGCCGTCATCGAGGTCATCTGCTATGACCAGTTACGCTACCTCAAGGCCAGCGCCAGCTACTGCTTTGCTGGCCGCACAGCGGGGGAGATTATCACCGAGATTGCCCAGGATTTCCGGCTCCAGGTGGGACGGCTGGACGATACCGGATATCCGATCCCTACCCTCATCATGGAGGAGAAGAGCTGCCTGGATATCATCTCCACCGCCGTCCAGCGCACCCTCCTGGCAACAGGCAGGCTCTACACCTTCTTTGACGACTGCGGTGCGCTCTCCCTGCGGGAGGCGGGGGCCATGGTGGCCCAGGGCGTGGTGGGGACCCAATCCCTGCTGACAGATTACCAATACAAAACAGATATTGACCAACAGACCTATAACGCCGTCAAGCTCTCCCGCCCCAACGAGGCCACCGGCAGGGCGGACGTCTTCCAGGTCATGGACAGCGGCAATATAGACCGCTGGGGGCTGCTCCAGCTCTACCAGAAGGTGGACGGCGCCCTCAACGACGCCCAGGTGGAGAGCCAGGCCCGGGCCATGCTCCGGTACCACAACCGGCGCTTCCGCACGCTGAAGGTGCAGGCGTTGGGGCTGGTGGGCCTCCGGGCGGGGCAGATGCTCATGATGGATGTGCCTGGACTGGGGGATATTGATCTGCACCAGCTGGTGCTGCTGGAGCGGGTGAGCCACACCTTCAAAAACGATCTGCACACCATGGACTTCGACGTTCAGGAATTGGGGGCTTGATATGGACGCTGTGGATATTCTGCATCAGATTGCCGAGGATTCTATGCGGGGCTATGGCCTGACAGATCTGGCGGTGGGCACGGTGGTCAGCGTCAAGCCGCTGCAAATCAAGGTCCGGGAGGATATGGCCCCCCTGCCGGAGGAGACGCTTTGGCTGACAGCGGCGGTTATGGAGAAGAAGATCCCCGTGCTCAGGCATAAGCACGTCACAGCGGGCTTCCGCCATGACCACAGCCTGCCGGATCTGACCCACGCCCACAGCGGGGCGGAGGGGGGCACAGGCCCGGCGCTGGAGGGGGTCCGTCAAACAGAGACCGCACTGAACCAGGACGCGTTTCCATCGGATGACCGCCTGGAAAATATTATCTGCTATGAGGACGGAAAGCCCCTGCCGGTAAAGGACGGGTATATTATTTTCAACCGGGCGCTGGAGGCCGGGGACCGGGTGCTGCTGCTGCGGGTCCTGCGGGGACAGCAATTCATCGTCCTGTCACGGATATTTGAGAAGGGGGCGCGGCATGCTGCCAAAATCTGATATAGACCTGTCCCACGGCGTGGTGTTCCAGGATCAGCCGTCCCTCACCTGGATCGCCGATCCGGTCACCCACCGCATACGGGGCCAGGGGGACGGATGGGAGGCGGTCCGTCAGGCGGTGGAGATTGTTGTCAGTGTGGAGCGGTTCAAGTGGCAGATATATTCCCCCAACTTTGGCACGGACTATGACGGCCTGCTGGGGACGGAGTCTGGGTTCGCCGCCTCGGAGCTGCGCAGGCGGCTGGAGGACGCGTTTTTGCCGGACAGCCGTATGCTGGGCATGAAGGATTTCACCTGGTCCTTTTCCGGCGTCAGCCTGTCCGCCAGCTTCACGGTGAGAACCGTATTCGGAGATGTACGCAGCGGAATGGAGGTGACGCTGATATGATTGATTTTACAGCCAAAACCTACCGGAACCTGCTCCGCACCCAGCTGGACCGGGTGCCCGATTCCCTGGACAAGCGGGAGGGTTCCCTCATCCAGACCGCTGTCGGCGCGGGGGCATACGCCCTGGAGGAGTTCTATCTGGAGCTGGACCAGGTGCAGCGGGGGGCCTACCTTCAGACGGCGGTGGGCCAGGATCTGGACTATCTGGCTGTGCTGGCCAATGTGCAGCGCTATCCCGCCTCCCCGGCGGTGCGGCTGGGGGTGTTCAATGTGGACGTCCCCAGGGGAGCCCGGTTTTCCACCATTGATGGCGCGGACAGCGTCAACTTTGCGGCTGGGGAGCAGGTGGGGCCCGGACAATTCCAGATGCTCTGCGAGACCCCCGGCGCCATTGGAAATCGGTATACCGGGCCTATCCTGCCCATTACCCACATCCAGGGCCTGACTTCAGCGGAAATCACGGACATTCTGGTGTCGGGAGATAATACGGAGAGCGATGACAGCCTGCGGCAGCGGGCCATTGATGCGCTCAATGAACAGCCCTTTGGCGGCAATGTGGCGGACTACAGGCGGGTGGTGCTGGCCATCGATGGCGTGGGCGGGCTTCAGGTCTATCCCGTCTGGAGCGGCGGCGGCACGGTGAAGCTGTCCATTATGGGCGCGGACTGGATGCCCGCCTCCCCCCAGCTGGTGGAGACGGTGCAGAATATTGTGGACCCGCCCCCTGACCAGGGCCTGGGCTACGGCACCGCGCCCATCGGGGCCACGGTGACGGTGACGGCCCCGGAGATGGTTACTATGGATGTGGAGGCCTCGTTGGCCGTGGGGCCGGGCTATACCGTGGGCCAGCTGCAAGGGGGCGTGGAGCGGGCGGTGGAGGACTACCTGCTCTCTATCCGCAAAAGCTGGGATAAACCGGACGCCTCGGGCCTGACCCACTACTCCTGCTGGGTCTACGCTGCCCGGCTGGCGGCGGCTATGCTATCCGTGGGCGGGGTGGTCAATGTGACCGGGCTGACCATCAATGGCATAGAAGGGGACCTGGCCCTTGTGGAGGATGGCCAGCTCCAGCAGCTGCCCATACGGGGGGCGGTGACGCTCCATGGCTGATACCAACGTCTGCCAGTACTACCCCCACTGGTTCCGGGACATCCTGGATTTCCAGTATCTGTGCCGGACCGAGAGCCAGGAGCTGCATCTTCTGGCGGAGGACATGGACCGGCTCCACAGCAACCTCTTCATTCAGACCATGGATGAGGGGGCATGCGCACAGTGGGAGGCCATTCTGCGCATTCTGCCTGCGCCCGGGGAGACGCTGGCCTTTCGCCGCCTGCGGGTGCTCAACCGTCTGGCGCTGCGCCCACCCTTCACCCTGGCGTTCCTGCGGGAGAAGCTGGAGGAGCTTTTCGGGCAGGGGAATTGGCGGCTGGAGCCCGACTATCCCAGGTATGCCCTGCTGATCGAGATGTTCATCAGGAACCCTGAGCACCAGGTGAACACCGGGATTTTCATGGATATCCTCCATATTGTCAAGCCATGTCACATTGTATGCGACATGGCCGTTACCGCTCCGGAGATGGAGAAAACGATCTATGTTACGCCCGTTCTGGGCCGCTGTATGAGCGTCATACACCTGCCGGAGCTCGCGTGGCCGGACACAGAGGAGGGAGATTGAATGAGCCAATACGGATGCACCCTGACCAAAAAGGGCAAGGAGCTGCTGGCAAGGCTTGGGGCGGAGGAAAAGCCCCTTGTCATTACCAGGATTATGTTCGGCTCCGGCGTATGCCCGGATGAGGTGTTTGCCGGCGATCTGGAGGGCATGATTGACCCGGTTGCCCAAGGGACCTCCACCGTGCCCTGGCACAAAGGGGATACGGTCCATATTACCCTGGAGTTCAGATCTGATCTGGATGGAGGGCTCAAAAACGATGTAATCCTTACAGAGTTCGGGGTATTTGCCAGGGATCCGGACGGGGCAGCGGTGCTGCTCTACTACGGGACCTTTGCAGACAATCCACAGAGGGTGCCCGCCTACTCCGGCGCGGGCATTGATATTCGCCGCTTTCCCATCAGCATCAAGATCGGGGAAGAGGCGGAGGTCATTATCGACTACTCCCCGGAGGCCCTGATGACTGCGGAGGATGTGGCGGAGTACTGCACTACCGTCCTGCTGCCGCAGCTCCTGGAGGAGGTCATGAAGCTGCTGGGCGGAGGGAGCGGCGGATTCACGGAGATGGAGGAGCCCATTCCGGAGGAGTACCGGATGGATGGCACGCTCTATGGGCTCATTTTGCGGGACTATAGCTGAAGGGGGATGAACGATGTCTACAAGATATGTATGGGGGAAATATGACAAGGAGTATTTCTGGCAGTATAAAGACATCTTATCTTATGATAACGGGGTCAGATGGTATCAAAGCGATGCTGGAGGCCCTAATACCCTCTACGGATATTGCGCAACTGCCATCACAAAGAACAGTGATGGCACGTATTCCCTATCCGGAAGTATTGTAGAGCTACGGGGACATGTGGTTTTTGTCGATGCGAAAACCTATTTATATTTTGCACGAAAACGCACTACTTCAGAGTGGTATGCCAATGTGGGACAACACAGCGGTGGAAGCTACTGGGTAATTAAAGCATATGGAAATGGAGGATCTATCAATGCTGAGCTTCTGAGCACTAAAACAGAATCCATGGCAGATTCAGATAAGGGAAATTATTTTTTACATATCAGACAGGCATCACAGGGGACGTTTATCAGCGATATTTCATCAAATTCCAGTACGGCGTATCCCAAAGAGACGGGCGGTGCTGAACTGGGTGACTTCTGGTATACCTATAAGGGTTCCGACAGCATTGATCCCACGGCCATCACCTACTCCAAGAATGACCCAAAGCAGGGCGAAACGATTACGGCCACAATCTCTCCGTCAAGCAATATATACGGTGGTACAATCTACTACAAGTATCAGTATTCCGCCAATGGGGGTTCCTCGTGGGTTGACGCCGGGACAAAGACCACCGAAACGAGTCAATCCTTCACCGTTCCAGCGAATGCCGCGCAGTTTCGTGTCCGGGTGCAGGCCTCTGACAATATGGGATTTACCTCCACAACCTATGTCACCGGAGCAAATTTGGCGGTTACAGCCCCCAATTCCGCACCCACAGCCCCCGCCTCTGTCAGCTTGCCTGACCGCGTGTCCTCCGAGCAGAGCTTCACCGTGACCTGGGAGGCGTCAACCGACGCGGAGGGCAACCTTTCCGGCTATCAGGTGGAGCGGTCCTATGACAGGGGGACCACGTGGAGCGCGGTGTCCCACTCCACCACAGCCACCTCGCTCTCCGATCAAGTTGCCGCCGGCAATCAAACGGTGATGTATCGCGTGCGGGCATTTGACACGGAGGGGCTGTACTCCTCCTGGACTACCTCCAAGGCCAGTACGATCAACACGGAGCCAACCGCGCCGGCCTCTATCTCAGTGCCGGACCTTGTCCAGTTTGGACAGGATTTTACGGTCAGCTGGGCGGCCTCTTTTGATGTGGACGGGAATCTGGCCGGCTACCAGGTGGAGTGCTCCTATGACAATGGCGCTGCCTGGACCGGCGTGAATAACGCGGTTACAGGAACATCCATTGTCACCCGCGCAGCAGCCGGGCAGGCTTCCGTATGCTACCGCGTGCGGGCCTTTGACACCGGCAGCCTGTACTCCCCCTGGACCACCTCCCAGAACAGGCCCATCAACCAGCCGCCCACAGCCCCCGCGGAGATCACCGTGGGGACCGTTACCCACGGAGAATATACCACGGTTGTATGGACCCCGGCGTCCGATCCGGACGGCAGTATTGCGGGATATACCCTCCAGCGCTCTGTCAATGGGGGCTCATATGAGACCGTTTGCACCGGCGGCGCACTGACCTTCACTGACCGGGCGGAGAACTGGAGCTGGGATACGGTCCAGTACCGGGTCCAGGCGGTGGACAACCAGGACGGTGTGTCTGCGTGGACTACGTCCCCCCAGCGGCAGGTGCAGCCGGGCCGCCTGTATCTGACCGGCTGCGAGGCCAACCTGGGGCGTGTCGTCAGGTCCTTTGACTTTACTGTGACGGTCAATGCCAGCGGAGAATTCCCTGTGTCGGGGATCCAGACGGTCATCAGACTGGACGGCCAGGAGCAGCTGCGCCGGATAGTGAGCAGCGGGGACCAGGTCAAGCTGTTTATTGATCTATGGATTGTGGAATCCGGGGAGCACACCATAGAAGTAACCGCCAGCCGGGACAGGTTTACGGACGCGGTGGGGATCTACCGCTTTATCGTAGTGCCCATTGAACTGGGAGAGGGCGGCCGCCTGGAACGGCTGGAAAACCGTAAGGGACAGGCCGTGTATCCGGTTACGCTGATGGAGGGCATCTTCCGCCGGCGGGACGGCAAGAGCCTGGAGGAGGTGCTGGAGCATCTGGACGGCGGCGTGGAAGCGGATACACACGGCATTCCTGCTGGAGGGACAGGCGGTCAGGTCCTGGCAAAGAGGTCTGGGACAGACTATGACGCGCACTGGATTACTCCGGAGGGCGGGGCGGCACTTGATATTCAGGCCACCGTGGAGACCCTGCCGGCGGGGAGCAGTGCCACTGTTCAGGTAAAAGGCGACAGCAGGAATCCGGTGTTCCACTTCGGCATTCCCCAGGGGGAGCGCGGCAGAGACGGAGAGGACGGTGCTCCAGGCAGGGATGGTGCGCCGGGGGCAGACGGAGCTCCTGGAAAGAACGGGGATCCAGGCGCGGATGGAGCCCCAGGACGGGACGGAGAGCCTGGGCCTGGTGTTCCGGCTGGCGGTACGGCTGGGCAGCTTCTGAAAAAAGCGTCCGGGAAGGACTACAGCACAGCGTGGACAGACCCTCCTGTCTACACGGCGGAGGATGTAGGGGCGGTTCCGGTATCCCGCACAGTCAACGGCAAGGCATTGAGCGGCGACATTTCGCTAGGCGCGACGGATGTGGGAGCGGCTACTGTGGAGCAGGTGAACGCGGCAATACAGGCGGCGGTCCTGAGCAGTTGGGAGGCGAGTTATTAGTGAGTACACAGGAGACCAGACTGAGAGAGATTGCCGATGCCATCCGAGCAAAGGAGGGCTCCACGGAGCCGATTCCTGCCAATGCGTTCGCACGCCGTATCCTGGCGCTGGAGATGAATAGGCTGCCGGAAGGGACGCATACCATCAATCTACAAGCCAGCGATCCTGAAGGCGGGACTGTTGTCGGCGGTGGTGTGGCATCTGATGGCATGAAGGTTACGGTTAATGCGGAGGTAGGTGATGGGTATAAGTTTGTCAAGTGGGAGGAGAGTGGCCAGGCTGTCAACGAAAGCACAAGCTATAGTTTTATAGTTAATAGAAATAGGGCGCTGACCGCAGTATTCGAGGTGAAGACTTCCAGACTGCCAGAGGGATATATAGAAGTGGAGTATATCTATACTACAGATAGAACTATTATTCAGACGAATTTTACGCCAAACATTTCCCAGACTAAAATTGTTTCAGAATGGAAGCTTAACCAGATATTTTCCGAAAAAGAGGGAAATTCGATTTTAGGTGGAAATATGTCAACAGGCCAGTACTTTTTGAGGTTTCCTAGCGAGACCAGCATAGTACGTAGATTCCAAGCCGCAGTAGGAGGAAGCTCAACATATACAATTCCATCTGTCCTAAATCGTAAGATTGAAATCACGGTGGACTACACATCAAGAACCTTCTATGTTGACAACATGTCGTTTTCCATGGGAACGGTTAACACTCCTGCTGGACCGCTAAATCTGTTCAATAACTATGCTATAGCGAGATATGGTGCTGTCGGTAGATGCTACTTTTGCAAAATATATAGCGGAGCCGTATTGACCGCTGATTTTGTTCCCTGTATAAATCCGTCTGGCCAAGCTGGATTATATGATACTATAGGGAATACATTCTATACTTCGCTAAACCCGGAATTTCTTTTAGCGGGTCCAGCCATATAGCAATCACCGCTCTACTCCGACAACGTTGGGTAGAGAAGCATAAACAAAATTTGACAAAATCCATTGCACACTTTATAATGAATACGCCAAAGCTCGAAAGAGCGGAGGCCAGAAGGGCACTGTTACATAAAGGCGGTTAGCTACTCCCCCGGGAAAGGGGGTGAGGCTGATGTGGAAAAGGCGGGCAATCGCAGTCTTGCGATTCCTGATTTGCCTGGTATGGGCGTTGTACATACTGTCCACAAATGCGTGTTGACCGCCCGGCTGCAACCCGAGCGGTCAACGTTTTGTTCGATCTGTGAGGTGAGCTAACCGTCTTGTAACAGCGCCTTTCTGTTTTCATTATATCCAACTGCCTCTGTTTTGTCAAGCCGATGAAACAGAGGTAATTTTATTGGAACAAATGAAAGGGGAAAGGTTATGGAAAGCATCAACAAAATCAAAGCACTGGCGGCGGCCGCTATCGGTGCGCTGACGGCCCTCTGGGGATGGCTGGGATGGTTGGTCATGGGCTGGATCGTCTGCATGGCCCTGGACTACCTCACCGGCTCCCTGGCGGCCTGTAAGGGGGGGCGGCTGGTCTTCCGCACGGGCCCGTGAGGGGATCTGGCACAAATGCGGCATGGTGGTTGTCGTGCTTGTGGCGGCGGGAGCGGATCTGCTGATCGGCATAGTGCTGGCCAATCTGCCGGGAATTGAGCTGCCATTCCAATTCAGCGGGTTGATAATGCCCATGGTGTTGGTATGGTACATCATTACAGAGCTGGGCAGCATCGCAGAAAACGGGGTGTCCATGGGCGCGCCGGTGCCCCGGTGGCTGGTGAGGATCCTGGAGATCGGCAAGGACGCCGTGGACACCGCCGGCGATAAGCTGACCGGCAAAAAGGAGGACGGCGGCCATGCTTGACAGCAGAGATATCTCCCTTCTCCGGCCGGATGTAGCGGCCAACTGCCGGATCTGGCAGGAGCGCTGCCGGGCGGCCGGGCTGAATGTGCTGGTGACCAACACGGTCCGGGACAAGGAATATCAGGAGTACCTGTACGCCCAGGGGCGCACCCGGCCCGGCAATATCGTCACCAACGGTCGTACCCCCACTTTCCACAGTGACAAGGCGGGTCTGGCCTGGGATTTCTGCAAGAATGTGAGGGGGCAGGAATACAACGATCCGGATTTCTTCCGCCGGGCGGCGGGAATCGCCAAGGAGATGGGCTTCTCCTGGGGTGGGGATTGGCGCAGTTTCCCGGACAGTCCCCATATCCAGTGGGACAACCACGGACAGTGGACAAGCAGCATGATCCTGGCGGGGAGGCTTCCGCCGGATATGCCGCAGTATCAGAAGGAGGACGACATGGATCAGGATAAGTTTAACCAGATGTTCAAAACCGCCGTGGAGGCGTACCGGAAGGAGCTGCGGGACAACGACAGCGGCCAGTGGAGCAAGGAGGCCAGGGAGTACGCCGTGTCCACCGGCCTGTTCGCCGGCAGTGGCACCACTCCGGACGGCCAGCCCAACTACATGTGGGAGGACCTGCTGACCAGGGAGCAGGCGGCCCATCTGTTCTATCGATTCGCCCAGCAGAACAGGTTGATTTGATCATTTTTAAGGCCCCCAGCATAGTTTTGTGCTATGCTAGGGGCCTTGTTTGCTGTTTTTAGTTTTCGTCTGGCGGCGCCATGAGGTGTACCAGCTCAATAAAACGCGATATGCACAGCTCTCTTCGCTCTGGCGGAAGCGATGCAAATTCTCGCGCCGCACAGACTGCTATGTGGGCTTGCTCTAACCCGGAGGGCGGACCGGAGACGAACTCTGAAAGAGGGATCCCGCTCTTTTCAGACAGAAGCTCCAAGGTATCCGCCCGGGGATTACCTGTACCGTTCAGATAACTCTCCAGAATGGAACGTGCAACGCCGAGCTCTTCTGCGAGTTCAGAGATGGATAGATCACGATCCAGCTTATACCGCTGAATTGTTTTCGCAAGATTTTTATTGATAGACATAAAGCAGTTACTCCACATACCTCCTCGTATTTGGGCTGCCCATGCCTTTATAGTCTACCATTTATGCCACTTTTTCAACTGACATCTTACATGAACTTCCAACGGATTCATTAGTTGAAAAGTCTATGGAGATAGGGTGAACCTGCTACGGCTGGACTTGTATCAGCGACAGCCCTGACGTCCACCCAGCCATTCTGATAGGGAAAGCCGGGATCAGGGCCAAAGGTGTAAAAATAGCTGTTTATGGCGATTTTCTTTCTGCCCTGCCATCGTCAGGCCGGGTGGGGCGGTTCCCGGCGACGGCCCTGCGGGCCGTTTCGGCTTATGGAGCGGTTTCTTCGGTTTCGTCAGACAGGCCAAGGTCATCCACTTCACAGCACTCCACCGATAGACCGTGGTGGAGTTTGGTATGGGCATCAGCCTCATAAATTTCCATAGCGATTTCCTCGGCCCGTTCCTGGCTCTCCGCCACAATGGTAAGCTCAGAGAGCACAATCCGCACATTGTATTCGTTCATTTTTTGCTCTTTTCCAGCTCAATCTTGCGTCCGTTGATTTCAAGCTCAACCTGCCCGTTTACCAGAGATGCAAAATGCCGCGCTTGCTTCTCGTCGTCCTCAAAGCAGTGGCAACGCCATACCCCGCCGCGGCCAGTAAAATACACATACCACTTAATCATGTCCATGTTCTACCCTTTCCCGCCTGCCATCATCAGCGCCGGGAGGCGATCCCCAGCGGACGCCCCGCAGGGCGTTTCGGCTTACATTTTGGGGAGGTTCTCCAGTGCAGTCTCCCTGGTTGCCCCAAACCAGGGCTTTTGGATTACGCCAGGGGCCGGGATGAACGCCCAGGTTTCGGGGGAGTAGTCGGCATATTCGAGGATGCCCTCCTGGAGAAGATCACCGACGGTTCCGACGACACCGAAGCAGACCTCTTTATCGTCGCTCCACACTTTACGGAGGCTGCCCTCATAATTGCGTTTTTTCATGAACTTCATCCTGTTGTCCTTTCTGCCCTCGTAACCTCCGGGGCGGGCTGTGTGTTTAATCGTAGAAGGGGCGGATCTGACCATCCCGGGCTTCCCACTGCCACGCACCGTTCCCAGCGTTAAAGCGGATGTAGTGATAGTCCGTGGCGCAGTAGACGGGGCGGCGGTCAAGCTTCCGGCCACTGGCGCGGCAGTGATTGTGCCGGTTGATTTCCTGCTCGTCGATCTCATGCAGGATTGTGACCTGACTGCGGTCAAAGCCGAACTCCCGACAAATCCAGTCCAGGGCTTCGTCATCGGTCATGTAGTGGGCAGACTCGCCGGCAATGCACTTGACCAGCTTCGTGTACTCCGCCTGGGAAACGTTCTGCGTGAACTCGTAGGGCTTCCATTCCTGCTCCTTGTCAAGCTCGGCTTGGAAGAAAGCCAGCCGCCGCTCATACTCCTCGCCGTCTTTCTTGGCGGCCTTGTCCATCTCCAGGATCTTGCCGCTCAGCCTGTCAATCTCGGCGGCCCGGGCCTGGTAGATTTTCCTCTCGCCGTCACCCTCGACAAAGGCCTTGCAGAAAGCGTCCTTGTCGCCGTCGAAGTTGTAGTACGCCTCCTCAATCTTCTCATATTCGAAGGGCAGAGGCTCAAAGCCGGTACGCTCCACAAACTCGGATAACATCATAATGAAAAACCTCCTTGATTTTTGTGCCTTACTTTGTTATCATGGAGGCGGCCGGGGTAAGGCTCCCGGTCGCCCCTCGGGGTTGGGTGGCGGGTCGCTTGTCAGGTGTCCCCGCCGCCGTTTTTTGTCCTGCCATCATCAGGCCGGGGTGGACGGTTCCCGGCGACGGGCCAGCGGCCCGTTTCGGCTTTAGATTTCCACGAAGCCATAGTGGCCAGTGGCCAGCTCGAAGTAGGTGCCGGACTCGGAAATTTGCTTCCTCAGCATAAGGAACAGGTCGTTGATCTTTTCGAGGCTCATCCGCTTCTCGAAATCTTCCACGCTCATGGCAGCAAGGGCGAAATTTTTCAGGCTGGCTTTCTTGAAGTCCTCGGTGAGCTGAACCTCAACGCTCATGCCATCGCTCCCGTTCTTGAAGATGCGATAGGTGAATTTGGATTTGACCTCCAGGAGATAGTCGGTTTTTTTATTGATGATTGCCATTTTATATCCTCCCTTTATTTCCATTGGGCTGACCGCCCCTGCCTTACAAGTATTATGATACTACTGTTTAACCGTATTTACAAGGTGGAATATTCAACAAAAATACGGTTAAACTTTTGGTTGTCTTGATACTGTTAAACCGTTCTGAGCTGTGGTATTCTAAAGTAGGGTGATATAGAATGCTGACTGAAAAGCAAAAGAAGTCAAGGAATAAGTGGGATGCGGCCAATATGACCGTGCTAGGTTGCAAAGTTCGCCGGGATAAGGCCGAACAGTTCAAGGTTGCCTGTAAAAAGAATGGCACATCGCCGAATGCGATTTTCATGGCCGCTATGGAAAAATTTATGGAGGAGCATGGAGAGGCCGGGGAAGATCCCGAGCCTTGAAATTCGCAATCGGTTACGAATTTGAAAAGGGCATAAAAAATCCCCGGACGCTTTCACGTCCGGGGTCAAGAAGCAAGGTCAGTCCTCGCCTTTGGAGCGGGGGGCGCCGGTTCGGGTTTTCACCCGTGGCTCGCTGTTCGGCGTCAGCACAATCAGATCGGTAAGCTCACAGCCCAGGGCCTCGCAGATCAAGTCCAGGTGATCCAGACTTATCCGGGTGGCAACCTCATTGTAAAGCTCGCTGATTGTGTTGGGACGTATCCCCGTCATCCGGGCAAGGTCTGCTTGTGTCCACCGTCGTTCGCCAGTCGGGTAGACAGTAAAATCCTAACCATAGCCACGCTCCTTTGCGATATAGTATAGCGGCTATAATTTTATTCCGCATGAAATTGTTAGAAAATATCGATTTTCGATAGACTTTTTAAGGGGCTGCTCCTAGGTGCGGAGCGGCCCTGATTCTAGCGTCCATTTAGCGTCCATGGGCGCTAAAACTGGCAAAATTGAAGGAGCCACACAAAAAAATAAAAACCCCGCAACCCTTGCGTTAATAGTGGTAAGGAACTAACCTCAATTTAACATCCCCAGTTGACAGTCCGTAGTGCATGTTGTCTATGCCAATTTAATTCTCAATGGTGATCCGGAAACTTATTTGAAAAATATAACAGAGTATGAACCCCTAGGTTGACTAAAAGCTACCATTGTTAGTATCAAGTGATACTGACAATGGTAGCCTTCTTATGTGCAAGATATTACGAAACACCTTGTACGCGGACCGGATTAAGTGTATAATATATTTTGCCGTTTTCTGGAGCACTAAATGCAATATCTTATGGAGGTAGAATAGAGTTAAATGAAAAATTATTTCCAAGAAATATCTTATGAGACGTTCCAAAACATAGTTACAAGTAGCGCAAACCCCAGCCTATTATGCGGAAATGGGTTAAGCATAAATTTTGAACCACAGCTTACTCTTAATAGTTTGGGAGAAAACTTATACAAGACCCATACACATATTGTAAAATTTTCTGACTATAAAGTGATCAGCCCCAAAATGAAGCCCGTGCTCTTGCCGAATTATAAAGCAACTATCAAATATCTCGAGCAGGTCATTCATAATGCGGAAGAATTTTTAGATTTCTTTTCTGATGCAGTAAATTTTGCGAAAGGCATAACTAATCCCCAAGTAATTGAATGGATCACTGACAATAAGTTCAATACGAAGTTGGTTATGGGATTTGGACCTTTAGACTATGTGACAGATTTAATAAAGCAAGCAGAAAGCAGTGATTCGGCATTCAAAGTCAATTATGAATATTGGACTATTCTTATTTATTTTGCTCTGGTTCTAGCACAAGCACCCTCAAACATCTATATATCACCAGAAGCAAATAAATTTGTGAAAGCAGTAGCTATTGGCGCAGAGCAATCTCTAGGTATTGGGTCCAATAATCAGCCGGACTATTTTTTAAAGACTTGTGAAAATGGCATGTTTACATATTTAAGACTATTATTGGCTACAAATATACTGCTTGTGGGAAATGGGTATCATGTTGAACAGATGTCAAAATGGGACTTTTTCCAAAGAGACGTACTAAAACAGTTCTTTGCACTTTTCAACTACGTTTTAACAACTAATTATGATTTGCTGGTTGAAAAAATAACTGACGGCGCGGTTTCCCACTTACACGGCTGCTATACTCGACAACCGCAAATCGTTCTTGGGCAATCGCTAGGCGTGTTTATAGATGCTGTACGCTACGATTTATCTTCAATTTTAATTGGTGATTATTTTGTTGCAAAGTCTTTCTACGCAACGACAGTGCATATGGCGCAGAAATCATCCTCAAATACAAAGATTAACTTTCACCAAGAAGTCCTTAAGCAAATCATTGAAAAAGAAAAATCTGACACTATCGTAATCTTCGGTCTCAATATTAACAATGATTACCATATTGTGCGGGATTTACAAGTGTTCTTATACCAAAGCGGAATGCCTCAAGCAAACATCATCTTTTGTTATTTTAGCAAAGAAGATCGCACAGCGTTTAGAGAGGCATATGAATCTTGTATCACATATTCGGAAGAACTTAATAAATATGTGCAGGAACATATATCAACGTACACTATAGATAGTCATTCAATCCTACAACGCTTTTTTATTGAAAGAGATAAGAGAATTTATTGATATGAGAATCTTTTGCCAATATAACCCTCAGCTTGACTGTTTTCTAAAGGGGCTTGTTGAGTATGTTCTTGATTCTTATGGGAATCAGTTGCTTCTTGACGATTTAGAAGAGATAGAACTTATAAAAGACCTTCCAGGTTCCAGTGATGGTCGCGTAATTGAAGGCGGCAAAAAATTGTTTTGTCCTCTCGCCTTTTCTCTCTGTTACCTACGTATGAGGTATCAGAACTTTTGGAAAACATAAACTATAGGCTCATTGTTAATACACTATATCACGAAATGGGTCATGTGTCTGATATGAAGACAATGCCACACATCTATGCAGTTGCGCAGAATTTAGAAAAAGAGGACCAAATGTTGCCTGCATTCTTTTGGGCGGAATATTGGGCGGAAAAGAGAAGTTGTTCATCAAATATCATAGACTATACTGAATACTGTGAAGATTTTGCAAACCGCGAATGGAAATCTTATAAATTCGATTTTTATACTGGGGCTGAAGAGAACTTCTTCTATCTTTGTAAGACATTATCGTATTATATGGGGAGAACAACTGATCTTGTCATACGGCAGAAATTTTGCGCAAAGATGAAAAATGCGCTCTTAAAGTCTTTTATTGATTCTTTGGGAAGCGAACTCTTCATGCTAGAAGAGCAACTACCATTTGATGATGCTGAAAAGCTTTCTAATCTCTCTCTCATACTGAATGAGTACCGTTTAAAATTTCACCAAACTTTTTCACCATAATTCATGGGGGCCTGTATTTACAGCAGGCCCCCATGAACTATATGTCACTCTTCCGCCGGTTACACTCCCGACACCGCATCTTACAATTCTCCGGGACAGTCTTACCGCCCTTGCTCCAGGGCGTGATGTGGTCGGCCTCCATCTCATCAAAATCATAGTGTACCTTCGCTTTTCCTGCTGCCTGACAGTCAGGGCAAATACCGCCCTGGCGCTCATATGCTTCCCGCTTCTGAGCGGTGGTGAAGGCCCGGAGGCTCAAATACTTTTCCTCTCCAGTGAGAACATAGGTATAGACACCCTTCTTATTTGTCACTTCATCGTCAATCAGCAACACCTTGATCTGCCGCTCCAGAGCATCCGGGTCAAGCTCCGTATCCTTGAAACGATTGTAGAGCAAGCCCCACTCGATGCCCTTCATCTCTTTCCGCTTCACCGGGAAAATCGCCTCTACCCACTCAATGACCCGGCGGAAGTAAAGCCAAATCTGATTGGCATTCTCGTCCTGCTGGTGGAGGGCCATGTATTCCTCGATAGAGGCTAATCCATCCCTGGCAGCGATCCACTCAATGGCTGTTTCCAGATACTCCTGCCGGATAGGGGAACCGTTCACATAGTCCTTGGCAATACGGTAAGCGGTACAGTTAGGCTTGGAAAAATGGAGCTTCGCATCAGAAAGCCACGGGCCGGTGTATGAGGTGTTCCGCAGTTCCTGGGGTGAGAGAATCTTGCCCGCTATGTTGATGATCTTGAACCAATCCAGCACCTCGGAGGGTGTGCCATCGCAGACATAAATATCCAGCACATAATCCCGAATGCGCTGTTTCTGATCTTCCGGCAGATTGAAGAAATACAAGTTGTCCACCGAAAAGCACTGCTCATAGCTCTTCCGGTCAGCCTCGTCCTTGACCGCTGCATAGCGGCAAATGGAGATTGTGCGTTGCTGGCCGTCCATCAACTCATAACGTCCATCGGCGGTCTTGGCCCAGTACATCACATTGATGGGAAATTTCTTTTTGACAGAGCGGATGACCTCATCCCGGTCTTTGTCGGGATAGATGTATTCCCGCTGATAGGCGGGGCGAACATCCAGCCTGCCGCCATAGGCCACCACGCCCTCAACGCCATCTGGTCCTTTTTCTCCATAGCCGTCAATCAGTTCTTGAACGGTCACCTGGATACGGTCAATATTCATCTATTCTTCACCGACTTCCTGAGCAAGTTTCCTGCGTATGGCAATACGTTTATATTGTGCAACTCCGTTTAATATGGGCTTGGCTAAATCAAATTGACTGTCGCAACCATGATTCAGTTCACCAACAATTTCAAATTCATCGGGGTTGTGCTTATCCAAAAAAGTGATAGGGACACTTATGATGCCGTCATAATCTACTGGAATGTCTTGAACCTTTTTGACATGGATTGCTTCAAAATTATCATACCGTGGATATTCTTCTGCTGTGTATTTCTTATAAAGTGTCTCTACCAAGGATTGGTGGCGCTTCTCAATGTCCATGTTGGTAAACCAGCAGATATTCCCCATGCGCCGCCATTTTTGTCCATCATCATCTTCTTTGAAGTCAGTTCCTTTTGCTTCATAATAGTCAGGAACACGGAACCAGAAATGTCCACTATTATGCCCTAACCACACTTGCCGCCGAAAAATGTAGGGAAATATTTCAGCGTACATTGCGTGATTCATATTTCCCAAAATCAAAAACTGTTTACCACTGTTTATAAGCAGGGTTAAATACTCTTTCATCAGGGAGAACGGCGGATTTGTCACTACAATGTCGCACTCTTCCAGTAAGGCCAAACACTCCGGGGACCGGAAGTCGCCGCTGCCCTCCAGGGGAGTTCTCACATAGTCCGGCAGACCGATCTGCTCATCATGGTCGCTGCTGACGATCTCAAATTTATAACTGGGCTTGTCCGCTTCATAGTGGGTGGTAATCAGCTTCTTGATGCCCAGTTGGGTAAAGTTCAGTTGGAAGTAGCGGAAGAAATTGCTGGTGTAACCGCCCAGGCCATCACCGAAATGGTCTTGCCCATCTTCCCCGATTGCTGGGTCGTCAGCGTTACAGAAAATGACCTTGCCCTTGAAATATTTTCGGTAATGCCGTAGCTCGTCCTCTATCGTAGAGAGCTGGGTATAAAACTCATCCGTCTTTCCGGCCCTAGACATATGTAGGTTGCTGTTGCCCGCCATAGCGACACCTCCCCATGTGGAAACTGACAGGATAATCATACCATATCTAGTGTCGGAAAACAACGGCGCTTTTCGACTTTTGCGAAAATCCTTCAGACTGGATTGAGTATGATAACCTCCCGCCCCAGCTTTTGGGCATACCGTACTGTCATCGCCGTTCCGCCCCGCCAGTCACCGTTGTAGACAGCCAACAGACAGGCGGCGTGATCGACCAGATAGCGATTGCATTTCAGCATACAGCCCTCACGATATTCCCGGCTTACATACACAACCTCGTCCGCCTGCTCCAGAATAGAAAAATAGAGTTCCCGCGCCGAAGTCGTCCATTTGTTTGCCTGTCCCTCGCAGGGCAGGACACAATGGAGTTTCAGTGCGGGATTTTCTTTTTTCAAGGCAAGAACAGCCAGGGCTGCCCAGGTGTCAGCCCCCTCCGCCATACCGGAGAGAAAGTCCGTATATCCCACTTCAATCAGTTTGACGATTTCTTTGGTAAGCGTCTGTCTCAGAGCAACACATCGAGCATCCGCTTCATCATAGCCCCAAGGAAACTTTTTCGGGCGGTGGCCCGTAAATGCACAACTTATCTCTTGCATAGCTGACAGCCCTCCAATTTGCTTGCCCTATATGGCAATACTGCTCACAAGAATTATATAGTGCTTGCATTCATTGTGTCAAGTATTAGAGCCTAAAATAATAATGACTTATCATAAATGGGAAATATACTTTAGTAGGGGAGGGAGATCAGCTATGACAGCGGAACGCATCAAGTCTTTACGAACGGCGAGGGGCTGGACACAAGCAGACCTCGCTCGCCGTTTGGGTATTACACGAAATGGTGTCAACTCATGGGAACAGGGATTATCCATGCCATCGCCAGCTTTCCTGGTAGAATTGGCAAAGGTGTTTTCTGTTTCCACGGATTACCTTTTAGGAGTAGAACGCCTTGAAAGCCTAAATGTCACTGGTTTAGCGGAAAGAGATGTTGCTATGCTATCAGAATTGGCAGACCGGTTACGCCATTGCAGCAACGATTAAACGGACAGCCCTACTTGCAGGGCTGTCCGTTTAGCATTTTCGGGGCGGGATATCCAGGCTGCGATCTGGCAGCATGGGTACCCAACGCCCCGAAAATGGAGGGGGAATCCAAGGGGGGAGACCTCCCCTCTTGGCACACGACTTTCGGAGAAAGTCTAGTGTGTTATACCTTTTGTCCCGGCTGGCGCGGGAAAGGGGCGGCGCGGTCTGGCGCAGTCACTTTCCCGCACCAGGAAATCAGGCAGTGGGATGGAGCGGCAGCAATCATCCCACTGCCTGATTTTGGGAGGGACAAAAGGTATATACAGCCCCCGTCCCTCGTCCCCCGTCCCGCCGCAGCGACATCGCCAGCGGGCCGATAATCGGGCCTGCGAGCCACCCGTCTGGGCGCGAAGTAAAGCCACTTACTGGCCGCTTGTATCATTTGCCTTGGGCAGATTTTCAAAGAGCGAAATCAGCCCACGCCGGAGCTCTGCCAGCTTCTCCCGATCAGTTTCATCGCCAACCGTATGTAAAACGGCGTCGGTGACCTGATCTGGCGTGATGGAAGTCAATGGTGCTTCTTGGCCTTTTGACAACTCATCCATCATCCGCTCAACAACTTCTTTTGTCACGTTTTTGGCAGTTCCCAGGTCTGAACCGACATCATGTTTCATTTCTTTCAGCATATTCATAAACACAGTCTGGATTTTTGTTAGTTCTACTTGATGAGGTGGGACTTTGGACAAATTGACAGCTTGTGCCACCTCTCGTTGCCCTGCACCCACCAGCAATTCGCTCATAGACGCAAAGATTTGGTTCTGCACAGCTGCTCCAGCGGCAAAGGTATCGTTCAGATATTGTGCAATCATAGCAGTCAGCGTGGCAAATCGTGGATGTTCCAGCAAGCGGTTGACCACATCCGTATCGACCCTCTGCGTGTAAAGGTTCCGTACCGACTGTGCTGAGAGGCCCAACTCGCTTATATCATAGTTTTTGCGCTCCGGGATACTGGTCAGGCCCAGCAGAAAGTCAGTGGAGACGTTGAACTCTCGCGCCAGCGCCACCAGCACATCACTGTTGATCTTCTGCGTCTGGCCCTTCTCTATGCGGCCCAGTGTAGTGGCGTTGATGCCGATTTTAGCCGCTAACTCATCCAAGGTCATATCCTCACGTTCACGAAGCCCGGTAATGCGGCGTCCCGTGGTATCCGATAACATATTCGCCATATATCCACCCCTTTCTGCTTATCTTACCATATATTTGCTCGATTGAATGTCGAATATTGTAAAATAACATCATAATTTGGGGTCAGCCAGGAAACTGCATTTTTGCAGGATTTCCTGGCTGATTTGTTTTTTCGGGCATTTATGCAGGAATTAAAGGCTATAGACGATTTTCCGGTATATTGAAATACGCAAATAACATTTGCCAAATCAATTTAGGAGGTATCAAATCATTGCGTATTCCAATCAGTGAAATCAAAATCAACCCCGGACGGCGGGAGGCCGACCCAACCCATGTCGACGAACTGTCTAAAAGCATAGCCGACGTGGGCCTGCTCAATCCAATCACAGTTGACAGCAACCACACCCTGATTGCCGGGCTACACCGGCTGGAAGCGGCGAAGCTGCTGGATTGGGCTAAAATCGAATGTACTGTATGCAGTATTGACAGCATCCGGGCGGAACTGGCGGAGATCGACGAGAATGTGATCCGCAGAAGTCTGACCAACACAGAAGTGAGCAGTCTGCTTGCCCGCCGGAAGAAACTCTATGAAACTCTGCATCCAGAGACGATTGCCCGGAACCGTCCCGGCCATGTGAGCAATCACCAACGTTCGAGCGACAATGTGTCGTGCGAACCCAAAGTGAAATCTTTTGTAAAAGATACCGCTGAAAAGCTGGGTGTTTCGACCAGGACTGTTGAGCGCCACCTGTATCTGGCCGAACATCTGACACCGAAAGCCAGTGAGATTCTCAAAAAAATGGATAAACAGCCTCCCCGGAGTGAGCTGATGAAGCTGGCCCGCTTGGAGCCGAACCGTCAGGCTGAGTGCGCCGCGCAGTTCCTGTCCAGCGAGATCAAATCGGTGAACACATATTTGAAGCAGGGAGAACCGGAAACCGCCGGGACTGATACTCCCTCATCCTTTGACAGCTTTATGGAAAGTTCAAGTCTGATTCTTAATGAATTTGAGCGGCTTTCCTCGCTTTTAGCGGCCAGTCCTGACTTTACTGACGAACAGACGGAAACCGCCCGAATTCAAGCCAATAAGCTGCGTGAAGCAGCGGATAGGCTTACGGCACAGCTTGAGGGTAGGCGGTGAGCGCGATGCAGAAGCCGCAGTATGCCATTCTCCGCTTTGCCAAGTACAAGGGACCGGAAATCGGGCAAATTGAGGCCCATAACGAGCGAAAAAAGGAGAAATACGCCAGTAATCCCGATGTGGATGTTAGTCGCAGTCATCTCAATTACCATCTTGTCCAGCCAGAGCGGAAATACCGTGCCGAGGCTGAGAAACAGATTGCCGAGGCCGGATGCCGTACTCGAAAGGACAGCGTTCGGGTGGTCGAGGCCCTGGTGACGGCCAGCCCAGAGTTTTTCAAAGGGAAGAAAAGGGCTGAAATTCGGACATTCTTTGAAGAAGCGGTTCGTTTTATTACGAAACACCAGGATAAAAGTACGATTATCTCCGCCGTGGTTCATATGGACGAGAAAACGCCTCATATGCACCTATCCTTTGTCCCGCTGACACCGGACAAGCGGTTGAGTGCCAAGGATATTGTCGGAAACAAGAAGAAACTGACATGGTGGCAGGATAGTTTTTGGAAACACATGGTCAGGAAGTATCCTGATCTGGAGCGGGGCGAAAGTGCCAGCGAAACTGGCAGGACACACATTCCGCCCCGTCTGTTCAAGGAGGCGGCACATCTCAACCGCCAGCGGGATATGCTGATGAAGTTGCTGGGGGAGGTCAATCCTCTCAACGCCAAGAAGAAAAGTGCTGAGATTGAGGCCCTGCTGGAGCAGTACATCCCCGGCGTAGAGCGGATGCAGACGCAGATGCGGAAGTATGATGCCGCCTATAAAGCGCTCCAGGCTGAGAACACTGGATTGAAAAAGCAAGTCAATTCCAGCAAGGAGAGCATCAAACGCCAGTTGGAGGTGTCGCAGCAGCTTCAAGAACTGGAGGAACTGCGCCGGACAGTGGATCATATCCCACCGGAAATCCTACAAGCGTACCAAAGCGAGCATCATACAAAACAATTTGAGAGGTAATTGAATGATAATTGATTTTGACGAATATTTCAAGAGCTATGTGTATGAACCTATTGACCTTTGTGCCTGCTATGAGCCTATGGTTTTCCCTCCTGCTGGTCTTTGGGACGAGCCCCAGAATCCATTCTGTGACATTGTTGAACGGAAAATCGGAAATACTTGGTACATCGTCAAAACAGAGTGTGATGGAAATGAGACGCTGGCCAACAAGGTCAAGCGCCTCATTTTTTCAGAGAACGGGTCGATTTCCTAATGACAAATGCAAAAAGTTATGTTAATATCGATCCATGCACTACGGTACTGTCAGCTGACCCACATAAGAAAGGAGAAAATGACGTGGATCAGCAGAAAATCACTATTTTGTACTGTCGTTTAAGTAATGAGGATGCCCTTGACGGCGAGTCAAATTCGATTGCAAATCAAAGGTCCATTTTAACCAAATATGCAGCAGAACGAGGCTTTACTAACATCCGT
>OFFW01000408.1_pt1 | contig 31671 bp, 30 predicted proteins | sample 1521501 | NCBI WGS metagenome assembly OFFW01 (sample SAMEA3504107, study PRJEB24116) | mouse gut metagenome | biome: mouse gut; feature: mouse-associated habitat; material: faeces | place: Denmark | collected 2011
GCATTGGAAAAGTGCTTTGCGGCGGTGTAATGGCTATGGGGGATATTGCCGGAAACCCCCAATTACAGGAAGCCTACAATTTAGGGAAATCAATTTAACCGTTACATTTAATAATATACTTTTGAAAATCTCTATCCCTATTCCTGCTTCGGGAATGTCATTTCCGGGATTGGAAATAATGCAGAACCGACGTCGGATACTGCAAGACGGAGAAGAAATCAGCCTTACCCGCCTTGAATACAGTACCCTTGTATTCCTTGCCTCCAATCCCGGCATTGTCCTCACACAATCACAGATATTTGAAGCCGTCTGTACTGCTGGATATACCAGGCATGATATTACCTCCTGTTGAAAAAGAACATATTGTCGTGATGCTTTCAGTATAGCATACCCTTGCGGCAAAGTCTATCCGTTTTCATCCATCTGGCCTATCCGGCCTATCCGGAACCGCCCTATCTGGAATCCCGCCTACCCAGGGCCGCCGCGATGCTGTCGATTCCAAGCAGAATCAGGTACACGGCCACCACGTATCCCATGAACCGCATGGTCATGAAGGTGAGCAGGGGATTGAAGAACATCAGGAATCCCAGCACCACCCCTGCGATGTTCACGGCAAGCGAAAAATAGTAGAGGAATTTCCGTCCTGCCGCCCGCATTATGTAGGCATGGGCCAGCCGGGAGATGCAGTGGGCCATGAACCAGATGGGGAACAGCAGGGACATGATCCACTTGCCCGCGCCCGGGTATAGCAGGAGCATGCAGCCGCACATGACGCTCAGGATGCCGGAAATCAGGGATGCGTAAGGCCCCAAGCCGGTGTATTTTTCCAGCCGGATGAAGATAAGGATATCTTCCACTCCCGTGATGACCGCGATGAGGCCGTAGATTGCCACGATTCCCGTCAGCAGGCTGCCGGGGCGCAGGAAGGTGAAGATGCCCAGCAATATCAGCAGCGCCCCCACGGCCAGCTCCATCCATACGAATCCGGAATATTTCTTCATTTGCCAGCACCGTCCTTTCCCTGAAGAGCTGCACCGGCATTTGCGCGGGCGCCTTTTCTGCCAGACGCGTCCGCCCCATCCGCTCCGCGGCCAGGTTCGCCGCTGCCTGGATGCTCCGGTGTTCCGTTTCCTCTCCGTCCCAGGATGTCCATGAACTCCTCCCCGGTGATGGTCTCCTTCTCATAGAGGAACCCGGCCAGCTCGTCCAATTTCACACGGTTTTCCGTCAATATCTTCCTGGCCTTCTCATGCTGCCCCTTCACCAGCTCCACCACCTGTCTGTCGATGTCCTTCTGGGTGTCCGCTGAGCACATTAGAGACGTGTCCCCGCCCAGGTACTGGTTGGTGACGGTCTCCATGGCCACCATGTCGAACTTCTCGCTCATGCCGTAGCGGGTGATCATGGCCCGGGCCAGCCTGGTGGCCTGCTCGATGTCGTTGGAGGCCCCGGTGGTAATCTCCCCGAAGACAATCTCCTCCGCGGCGCGGCCTCCGGTGAAGGTGGCGATCTTGTTCTCTATCTCCTGCCTGGTCATGAGCACCTTGTCGCCTGCCTCCACCTGCATGGTGTAGCCCAGGGCGCCGGAGGTGCGGGGGATGATGGTGATCTTCTGCACCGGGGCGGAGTGGCTCTGCATGGCCGCCACCAGGGCGTGGCCGATTTCGTGGTAGGCCACCACCTTTTTCTCCCCGTCCGAGAGGATGGCGTTCTTTTTCTGGTAGCCGGCGATGACCACCTCTATGCTCTCCTCCAGATCCGCCTGGCAGACCACGGTGCGGCCGCTCCGCACGGCCCGGAGGGCGGCTTCGTTGACGATGTTGGCCAGCTCCGCCCCGGAGGTGCCGGAGGCCATGCGGGCGATGGTGCGGAAGTCCACGTCGTCGGCCAGCTTGATCTTCCTGGCATGGACTTTCAGGATGGCCTCCCGGCCCGCCAGGTCAGGGAGCTCCACGGGCACCCGCCTGTCGAAGCGGCCGGGCCTGGTGAGGGCGGGGTCCAGGGATTCGGGGCGGTTGGTGGCGGCCAGGATGATGACGCCGTTGTTGCCCTCGAAGCCGTCCATCTCCGTGAGGAGCTGGTTCAGGGTCTGCTCCCGCTCATCGTTGCCGCCCACCTGGCCGTCCCGCTTCTTGCCGATGGCGTCAATCTCGTCGATGAAGACGATGCAGGGGGCCTTCTCCTTGGCCTGTTTGAAGAGGTCGCGGACCTTGGAAGCTCCCATGCCCACGAACATTTCCACGAATTCGGAGCCGGACATGGAGAAGAAGGGGACGCCGGCCTCCCCGGCCACGGCCTTGGCCAGCATGGTCTTGCCGGTGCCGGGAGGGCCCACCAGCAGCAGGCCCTTTGGCATGGAGGCGCCTACATCCGTGTATTTCTGGGGATTGTGGAGGTAGTCCACGATTTCCGCCAGGCTCTCCTTGGCCTCGTCCTCCCCGGCCACGTCGTCGAAGTGGATGCCCTCGGTGGACTGGACGTAGACCTTGGCATTGCTCTTGCCCATGCCGAACATCATGGCGTTGGGCCCACCGGCCTTCTCCGTCAGCTTCCGGCTCAGGTACTGGCCTAACAGGATGAAGATCAGCATGGGCAGCACGGCGGAGAGGAAGATGCTAAGCAGCGGCGAGGTGGGCCGCTCGATGTCCTTGGCGAAGACGGCCCCGGCATCGTAGAGCCTCTGGGTCAGGTCGGGGTCGTACATGATGCCCGTGCTGTAGACCTGGGTGTTCTCCTTGTCCGTGAAGATGATTTCCGTACTGTCCATCTGGACTCTGCCGATGGCATTTTCCTCCGTCATCTTCATGAAGGTGCCGTAGTCCACCTCCATGATCTGCCCCTGCATGAGCAGAGGGGATACCAGCATGTTGAAGAGGAAGATGACGAGAAGCGCGATTCCATAGTAATAAATCAACGGTTTTTTGGGTGACTTTACTTCTTTCATAGGGGACTCCTTTCGTATATTCAACCTTATGTGTTTCTTGCAGAAAGCATTTTCCGGAAACAGTGTGCCGGAAACTTCCGGTTCAAGTTCTGGAATCCATTATAACGCTTCACGGGTTCTGGAGCTTTCACTGCCTATACGCAGTCAGTTTACTTCAGGAACGTAAACAGCATGATCACAATTCCCAATACCACCAGAATGATTCCCGTGGCCCGGTTCAATGTCTTGGGCGCGGCCTTGTTGGCGAAGACGGCGGCAATCCGGGCCCAGAGGAAGGTGAACAGGACGCACAGCCCCCAGATCCGCCAGTCCGGCAGGCTGCCGATGGCAAAGTGGGACACGGCCCCGGTGAGGGCGGTGAAGGTCATGATGAACACGCTGGTTCCCACGGCCGTCTTCAGCTCATAGCCCAGCACTGAGGTGAGTATCAGGAGCATCATCATGCCGCCTCCCGCGCCTATGAAGCCGCAGATGAAGCCGATCACCACGCCGCATACCAGGGACTGGACTGTGCGCTTTTTCGCGGATACGCCCCCCATGGACTCCTTCGTGGTCATCACAGGCTTCACGATGAACTTGATGCCCAGGAGGAACGTCATGAACACGGAGAAGGTGCCCATGGTGGCGGGCTTCACCAGGCTGGCCACGTAGCTGCCCACCACGGTGAAGGCCAGGACGCTGGCCATCATGATCAGGCCGTTTTTGATGTCCAGGTTCTTATTCTTCCCATAGGTATAGGCGGATACTGCGCTGGCCAGCACGTCCGAGGACAGTGCGATGCCCACCGCCATGTAGGGATCCATGTCCAGGAAGGTGATGAGCATGGGGCTGATCACCGCCGCGGCGCTCATTCCCGCGAAGCCTGTGCCCAGCCCGGCCCCCATGCCGGCAAAAAAGGTGACTGCAAGTATCAATACCCATTCCATATCATTCGCTTCCTTTCAATATTTGATTCAGATTGTGCTCCACAATCTCCATCACCCGGTGGAAGGTCTCCCGGGAGGCGGCGTCCACATCCAGGAAAACCGCTTCGTAAAAGCCGTTCTGGAGCTCCCGCCCTTTTTGGATCGCGGGCCGGGCCTTTTCGGTACACACCAGGACTGTCTTGCGCCTGTCCCCGGGGAACTCCCGCCTGTCCAGGTATCCCTCCTGCACCAGGCGCTCTACGTTCACGGACACCAGGTTCGCCTTCAGCCCCCGCAGCTCCACGATGTCCTTGGCCGTGTTGTAATCCGGATTGTTGGCCAGAAACATCAGGATGTCGAAAGCGGTCTGTGGCATGCGCAGCTCCCGGCACAGGGACCTGCACTGGATGCAGTAGGCCTGGAAGAAATTGTGGGCGAATTCTATGCTGACTTTTTTCCGCATGGGCACCTCCTTATTGGACTCTTCATTTTTGGATAGTTCAATTTTGAAGCATTTTAGCATATGGGGGCGGAGGTGTCAATGATTGGTGGGATTAAGAAAGTGGGAAATGTCTGAAAATTTTATGAATAGGCAGTTGTGTCATATGTATTTACCACACCGCCCAGGGGGAGCAGGAACGCCCCCCGCAGGGAGGATGCATGGCTTACCCGGCTCTGCAGGCCTGCTCAGACGCACCTCTCCGTCATGATGGACAGTATGGTCTGGTCTGTCTCCCGCATGCCCTGGCTGGCCAGGATGCCCACGTTGGCGATGGTGTTGTCCACCCCCTTGGTGACGATGCCGTCCCCGCTCTTGAACTCCTGGTGGTTCTTATACATGTGGTAGCCCAGGATTCCCGCGTCCACGCTGGCGGCAATCTTGGCGGCGCAGGAGGGCTTGGCCCCGTCGCAGATGGTTCCGCTGATGATGGCCACGGCATTGACGATGGTATGGGCGATGGCCTCGTAGCTGCCGTCCAGCAGATAGGCGATTCCCGCCCCGGCCCCCACCCCGGCGCTGACCGCGCCGCAGTAGGCGGAGAGGCGGCCGATGCCGCTTTTCTGGTGGATGGTCACCAGGTCGCTGACCAGCAGGGCCCGGTAGAGCTTCTCCCGGTCTGCCCCCAGGTGCATGGCGTAGCGCACCACAGGCACCGAGGCCGTGATGCCCTGGTTGCCGGAGCCGGACAGGATCACCACCGGCAGCTCGCATCCGCTCATCCGGGCATCGCTCCCGGCGGCGGCCCAGGCCTTAGCCTCCGTCTTGATGTCATCGGAATAGTCCGTCAGCAGCACGGAGCCGATGTTGGCCCCCCAACTGTTCTTCAGCCCCTCTCTTGCGATGGCAGTGTTGCAATCCACCTGCTGGCCCAGCAGAGGCGTTACCTCCTCCAGGTCTACCGTATCGGCGAACTCCAGGATATCCGCCACGTTCAGCGCGCTCTTGTCCGTCAGGTTGTCCTCGGCGGAATCGGTGAGAGGCCGCTGGAACAGGATTTCCCCGTCCTTTTCCTCCCGGACGATGTTGCTGTGGCTGTTGGCGATGTGTACCAGAGCGGTATGCTCCCCGGCCCGGCCCGTGAGCCGGATGTCCAGCAGCCTGGAGGTGCGGGCACAGACAATCTCCATGGAAGCGTTTTGGGCATAGGCGGCAATCTCTCCCTGTTTCTCTGCGGGAACCCTGGCAATGCACTGGAGGACTTTTGACGCGTCCCCGGCCACCACGCCGGCGGCAATGGCGGCGGGGATGCCCTTCCTGCCTCCGGTGTTGGGCACCACCACGCTTTTGACATTCTTGATGATATTGCCGGAGATTTCGGCCCGGATCCCCTCCGGCACCGCCCCCAGGATGTCCCGCAGCCTTGCGGCGGCGTAAGCCAGGGCGATGGGCTCCGTGCAGCCCGTGGCGGGCACCAGCTCCTCGCGCAAGATGGATATGTAGTCATTTATGGTTTCCGTGGTCAATTTCTGTTCCTCCTTTGTCTCTCCTCTGTGTTTTAAGTCGATTGCCGCCTTCTGCCTACCAATACACCGGTGCATGCCTTCCCGCGTAATCAGTGCTTGATGTCCGCATCAGGACAAGGCAGGGGAAGGAGGCGATGCAGAGGCATCGTCCACTGACGACAACGCAGTGCAGGGGTGGACAGCCCAGACCGATCGCTCAAGGATTCATGCACTGGGGTACTGGGGCTTTCCCGCCCCCTGCCGGTACGACCGTTTCCATTATCGCTGCAAGACGATATACCTGTACTTTTTTCGGGACACGCTGTCCCAGCCACGGTTCAGCCATGGTTCAGCCGCGCCTCGATTCCCCTCTGTGCGTCAAATGGATACCGATATGCCCGATGCCCAGGATGACCACAGCGGCCATCAGCGCGGGATTCCTCCCATACACCGCAAGCAGGAAGAATGCCGCCACAGGCAGCGTGGCCCCGGCCACGGGCACGCCCAGGAAGCTGCTGTAGAAATCCTCCATGGTCTTTTCACTGCGGAAGTACCGCAGCCAGTAGAGCTCATAGCATACCATCAGCAGGAACGAAAACACCAGCCACCAGCTCCAAGCGGACCAATGTCTTATGTTGAAATCTGAAAAAATCAGGGCCAGGCAGCTCACCAGGATCTCCCCTGCCCGCTCCAGGGCCACCAGTATCCTGTTCTCGTTGCCCGCATATTTTTCATAGTCCTTCGGCTGGTTCCTTGTCCACAGGATGTTGGGCAGCGTCAGCATGATCAGGTAAATAAGTCCCACATAGGAAAATCCGAAGCGCATTCCTATACCTCCACTATAAGCAGCCCTTCCCGCCCCACAGGAAGCTGCGCCTGCACCGCGCCGTCCCGGAAGAAAAAGGCCCCGCCATAGGCATCGCCCTCCGCCATGCAGTTGACCATCAGCACCTTTCCGCAGCACTTTGCCGCCTGTTCTGCGTATTCCTGTCGGATGCCGCCCTCCCATTCCTCCGGAGGATAGCTTATGTAGACCGGCCACAGCAGCACGTCCTCCTCCGCCCGGAACCGTTCCGGGTAATCCCATAAATCACCGCACAGCCCAATCAGGAATTTCCGGCCGCCATAGACAAAGGACAGCGTGCAGTCCCCTTCCCGGTAATGGCCGTCCGTCCGCCTGTATTCCTTCCATCCTTTGGAAATCCTCCGGTAAAGATGCTTTATCCTGCCCTCCCCCACCAAAGCCGCCGAGGAATATATGGCCTCTCCTGCCAGCTCCGCGAAGCCGAAGAGGATGTCTGTCTGCAATTCGACGGACAGGGCGCAGATGTCCTGAAAAGCTTCCGAATCCGTGCTGACCGCCATGTGCCTGTCCGCTTCAAAGTCCCAGTCGAAGCAGTTGAATCCCTGCAGGAACGTCTCGCCGAAGCAGACCAGCCCGGCACCCGCTGCTTTCGCTTCCCTTGCGTAGCGCTCTATCTGTTTCCTGTTATAAGGCATATCCCTGTCAATCAGCCTCGCTGATGCCAGTGCTATCTTCATTCTTTTCCCCCTTTTTCCGCGCTCAGCTCAGTTCAAACAGCTTCGCCCCATGGGCAGGCACCTGGGCTGTGAGCATGCCCTGCGCCACGCTTCTCCTCTCGCCGCTCCACAGCTCCAGCGCCTCCTGCACCTGAGCCCTTCCAGCCCTGGCGAACTGCTCCACCCGGGCGCAGCAGCAGGAAACCACTGCCTCACCCTCCCCCAGGTTGAAGAACGCCAGATACCGCTCCCCGGTCTCCTCATTCATGCAGCTCCATATGGCGTGACTTTCGTCCCGCTCCATCTGCTTTCCTGCATAGGCATTGCCCGTGAGCTTCAGGATATCCTTCCTGGTCAGGAGCCACTTCGTCCACTCGTCCAGCTTCGTCAGCTCCGCGCCCACCATCAGGGGAGAGCCGAAGACGCACCAGAGGGTCAGCATGGTCTTCTGCTCCTCCTTGGTGAAATTGGTATTCCACTCCCCTCTGCCGAAGCCTCCGCCAAGCTTGCCTAAGGGCAGCATGTCGCAGTCAGGGTAGCAGCCCTCCGCCACATGGTCCTGCCAGAGTTCGCAGCGGTAGAACATGTTCGCCAGAAGCTCCCACTTGTCCCAGAAATCGTCCGTGATGCGCCACATATTGGCATATCTTCCGTACTGCCAGGCCCTGTCGATATGGGCTGGCCCCGGGGAGAGGCTGAGCACGATGTCCCGGCCGGATTTCTCGATGGCCTCATGGAGCATCTTGGTCTCGTGCCAGCCGCTGAAGCTGTCGTTTCTGTACATCCAGCTATCGCAGATATCGTCGCATTTGATGAAGTCCACGCCCCAGGACGCATACATCCCAATCAGGCCGTCATAATAAGCCTGTCCCGCCGCATTGTCCCGCACCCCATACATATCCGGGTTCCAGCCGCAGACAGAGGCCGGGTCTGCGGCATCCGCCGCCGTGTACGAGCAGCCCGCTATGGGCAGGTGCTGATGGGCCGCAAGCCTGGGGATGCCCCGCATGATGTGGATGCCGAACTTCAGGCCCAGGCTGTGGACATAATCCGCCAATGGGCCGAACCCCCTGCCCTCTGCCGCCGAGGGGAAACGGTTCACCGCAGGCTGATATCTGCCGTATCCGTCCATCTCCATGTCCCCGAAGGGGATGTACTGGAATTCGCTCCTCCGGCTCCCGGCATCCTTCGCGTACCACTGGATGTCCACCACCACGTACTCCCAACCGCAGTCCTTTAAGTTCGCCGCCATATAGTCCGCATTGGCTTTCACCTGCTCCTCGGTGACAGTGGTGTCATAATAATCGTAGCTGTTCCACCCCATGGGGGCCTTTTTCATTGTCATTTTCATTGTGCTTGTCCCGCTTTCTTTTTTATACGCAAAAATTTCTGCTTCCCCTGGCAGCCTCTTCCTCATTCACACTGCCCGCACCGTGAACCGGGCCGAGAGGTCTCCGGCCTTTCCCGTGCCGGGCACCTCCCACTGAATCAGCCACACATCCCTATGATGTCCGCCGTGGTCGCTGAAATCCTGGCGGATACAGTCCGCCTTTACCTCAGGGCCTTCTATGGTCACCACGCAGCCGCTGTGCGGCCCCTGTATCCGCAGGGTATTGCCCTGAATCTCCGGCTTCCAGCAGGTTACCAGGTTCTCCCGGATGGACTGCAATCGCTCTGTCACTTGGAAGCGGTCCTCTACCCGCAGGGTTCCCTCGGCCTCATCCCAGTCCAGCCTGCGGGTCAGGGATTTCAGTTCCGGATTGGCATACGCCCCGGCGAAGCTGATGAGGGTGCTGTCAGGACCCTGGGCGTCGAAACGCCCACAGCCGTATTCTTCTCCCGCCAGCTGCTCCCTGCCGTCAATGAGGGGGACATTGTGGCCCAGCGACCTGCAGCAGAGATGCTCGTACCGTTTCTCCGAAAAATATTCTCTGGTATATTCTCCGCAGCCCAGATCCGTCAGCAGGAAATCCTCTCCGTTTATATAGAAGAAACTGCCCACATCATTGTGGTTGTGGGGCTCTCCGTTGTGCCCGCCCTTTGCCGCCATGCCGGCTCCGTTCGCGCTCCGGCAGATGATCCACTGGGCATCCGGCAGCACCATCCGGCCTGCGGCGACTTCCCTTCCTGCCGCTTTCTTCCCGACATCCCCTGTTCCGCCTGTTTCCCCTCCGGCATTTCCCTTTCCAGCATCCGCCTCTTCCTCAGCCCGGACTCCCTGGCCTCTCAGGAAATCGATATACTCCTTTGTCCAGGTCAGGTTGCGGTACAGCCCCATCCAGCGGTAGCAGTTGTCTCCGTCAAGGCCGGCGGCCCGTTCCATGGGCGGGATTTGGGCCTCGGGATATTTCATGGCCAGATAGCAGGTGAGGCCCACGCGGAATCTCTCATCGGCAGACCCGTCCGCGAAGCTTACCGTCCTGCCGCTGGGGAAATAACACTTTGCCTGGAACGCCGCTATCCTGGCCAGCTTCTCACTGCGGAACAGATCCCGTCTTCCTTTCGTAAATTCATACAGCTGTCCGGCGAATCCGGCAAAATAAGTCATACCATAGGTAAAGTAGCCCAGGCCCTCCAAGCAGGCGCCGTCCTCCGCAAAGCTTTTCAGATAGTATGTTTCCAGGGCATGGCAGATTCTCTCCAGAATGGCTGTCAGCTCTTCCGGCCTGTCTTTGAGCATGTACATGGCGGCGCTTCCCACGCTGCCGCCGCAGACGGCGCACCAGTTGCTGGCGCCGTATTCCCAATGGGAGTAGGGCGGCCTTGAGGCGGAGAAGGGCGCCAGCACCCGGCGCATGACCTCCTGCTCCACGGTCCTCACTGTCTCCTGGGAAAGGCGGCCGCCCAGCAGGGAGGCGATCTCCGCCAGGGTCTGGGCCGTTTCCGCCGCGAACAAGTCTACGTATGTACGCCAGTTTTCATCCGTCATACGGTTTACATGGGCCGGAAGCGCCCAGCATTCTTCCGCGCAGATTCCCTCCAGGATATCCTCCAGCTTCTGGATATCCCTCTCCTCCCCGTCCAGGATTGCCTTCAGGCCAAAGACGGCCAGGAATTTCCTTCTCTCAAAATATACGTCCTCATAAATCAGGCGGTTTCCTGTATTCTCATAAATCGCGAATAAATCCTCCGTAGGCTCGGGCATCTCCTCTGCCCGCAGCTTCTCAGCCTCCTGGCGGATGCTCTCGCAATAGTCCTCATAGTAACGCTCTAGTTCCCGCAGCATGTCAGCCTCCTTTGGTGTATGGGTTCGGTTGTCTACCGCTTTCATTATACAACGCTTTTGGGGGAAAATGGAGATTTTTTTGTTTTCTTTTTGATATATTTTAGGGTGGCAACAAAAAAGGCATGCATCCTGCAAAATATGCTCAGCAGTTACATGCCTGTGTCATATGTGGGAAGTTTGTGGTATCGTCGGTAGCCCCTGGCCTGTATCGAGAAGCGGAATTCCACTAGGCCTACGCCATCGCCGCCGTCATGATGCAATAGGCCAGGATGCACCAGGGCTTTCCCAGCAGGATGATTGCCACGAATTTCCGCGCGCTCATCTTCGTCAGTCCGGTAAAGTAGCAGAAATAATCGTCAGGGAACAAGGGCAATACCATCCCCAGAAACAGCACCACGGTATAGAACCTGCTCCCGGCGGCCCATGTGGCCCATTTCTCGTACTTCTCCCCGGGGAACATCCGGCTCACCAAAACACTGCCGTACTTCCTGGCCAGCCAGAATGCGATGATGGAGCCTGCGGAAATGCCGATGTAATTGCACCAAAAGCCCCCGGCGGCACCGAACATCATAGTTCCCACCACACAGCCGAAGAGCCCGGGCAGCACCGGCAGTATCACCTGGGCTGCCTGCACCGCCACCAGGAAGAGCGGCGCGGCCAGGCCGAATCCCGCCACGTACTTCTGGAAGGTCTCCACAGAGTCGAACCGGCCGTCCAGCCAGGCTTTCGCCAGGATTACCACAAAGGCACCGCACAGCGCAGCCAGGCCTATGGTCATGAGCTTTTTGTTCTTTTCTATCTGTCTGTCGATTGTCTGTTGTCTGTATACTGTTTCCATACATCCTCCCCGTTATTTCGGTTTTTTCTTTCTGCCGTCTCCCTGCCATCAGGAGCTTCGGCCATCTCATCTGTTCTTTGTTTAGTATAGCTTCCGTTTCTTAAATACATGCCCCTATAATTCTAAACAAATCTGAAAGAAATCCGAAATATTTGTTTTGGTGGAGAATGTCTGTCTGTTCAGCCTGTCAGCCGTTTTCCACGCCAGTCCTGCATCCCCGGATACTCACTTCCCGATCCGCAGCACCGCGAAGGAGAGCGGCGGCAGCACGATGCCCTCTCCCGGCCGGAAGGTCTTCCTGTAGGGGACAATCCTCTCCGGGCTCTCCAATGTATTATAGGCATCCCGCTCCGGGCCGGTGAGGATTTCGGCCTGAATCCGGGGGCTCTCCCTCCAGCCCTCAGGCAGGGTGAGCGTCAGATTCCGCTCCGTTTCCCCGGCATTGACCGCCTTCAGGATTATCTCGCCGCTTCCCTCACAGAGGCTGGCGGTATGATACAGGCCGTCCGCGTCGGCCGTCTCCTCCCCGCACCGGGTATCCAGCACCGCATCCCCCATGTTGCAGGCGTACATTTTCTGCACATAGTAGCTGGGGGTGCCGTAGCAGGAGGCTCCATCGAACCAGATCATGTCCGGCGACCACTGGGTGTAGCCCATCCTGGCGAAGAGGGGCGCGTAGGAAGCCAGCACCACCACGTCCGCGTTGCGCTCCACGCCTGTCAGGAACGCCGCCTCCGCCAGGGCGCCGTCCAGGGTGTTGGCCTGGGGCATGTTGAAGCCGTTCCTGGGATGGGCCGCGTACTCTCCGGAGAACACCTTCACCTTTCTGTCATAATCATCGTAAAAGTCCACATGCTCGTACAGCCATTTGGGCTTCACATAATAATGCTCGTCCACAGCGTAGACGAAATCAGCCTGCTCCTCATGGGCGTGGTAGAACGCCCAGGCTTTCGTATACCGGTCTGATGTCACGTCCGGCCCGGCGGAGCCGATGAGCTTGATTTCCGGGGCTTTCTCGTGAATGGCTTTCTCGAAGATCTCGTAGCGTTCAAAGAAATCCGCTTCTTCCGTCTGCCACTGCTCGTTGCCGATGCCCAGCATGCTCAGTCCGAAAGGCTCTCTGTGCCCCATTTCTGCCCGGACGGCGCCCCAGGGCGTATCCGTGTCCCCATTGGCAAATTCAATCAGATCCAGCGCGTCCTGCACAAATTCCTGAAAGGCCGCCGTATCCCGCCCCACCATTTCTTTGGACTGATATTGGCACGCAAAGCCCACGTTCATTACCGGCAGCGGCTTCGCCCCAATCAGCTCACAGAGCAGGAAATATTCGTAATATCCCAGCCCCAGAGTCTGGTTGTAATGGCTGTAAGCGCCCTCGTAGTCGTTTTCTTTCTTGGTCTCATGGACGGCCCAGCGGTTCCAGTTGTTCCGCCTGGCCCACACAGGCTTCAAGCTGTCCTTGTAGCGATAGCGGTTGGCCAGGGTATTGCCCTCCACTATGCAGCCGCCAGGGAAGCGCAGGAAGCCCGGGTGGAGATTTTTAAGCATGTCGAACAGATCCCGCCGGAAGATTCCCTCCACGGCGTCACAGGGCATCAGGGACACGAAATCCAGCTCCACGATGCCGGCTTCCGACAGGCACAGCACGAAATCCCCCCGCTCCACGTCCGCCTCTGCCCGAAGCGAAAGCTCATATTTCCGGAAGCGGTTGTAGGTCTCCTCTCGGCCCGCCCCGGCGGATATCTTTCCCTGGGCGCAGCGCACCCCGTCCTTTTCCACGAAGAGCTCAAATCCCCCCTGGAACTTTACGCACCTGGCCCAGAATACAGCTTTGTAGTCCATTCCTTTTTTCAGATAAATGCCGTCATAGGCTTTATTTCGGACACCCGCCCCGGCTTGGGCGGCCTCCAGCCTCATATAGTGGGGGTTCTCCTCACTGTGAGGGCTGCCTGTGACGAAGCGGCACTTCACCCTGTTTTCAGCGTCCGCCGGATAGGGGCTCCAGGCATAGCCGCCGTCGTACTCCACATGATAGTCGCAGGCGTCCCCTGTGGCCTTCACGAACTCAAAGGAAGGTTCTCCAGCATCTCCGCATACAGCCCGCCGTCCGCGGCGTAATTGATGTCCTCGAAGAACAGCCCTATCATGCCCTCCTGTATCCTTGCCTTTTTCTCTGATCCGATTGTTATCTCCATGCTTGCTGACTTTCCTTTCCTGTGTTTTTTTGGCTGCACACAGGCTGCGCGCTCCGCAGATGGCAGAGGGCCAGCCTGTAGGCAAAACCGGATTTCCTTACTGGGCATATATTTCTAAAAATGATGTAATCTTCCCATATGTCTTACTCCTCATCTAATAGACTCCGTCATCCCGGGAATGGAGTCCAGAAATAATGTCTCCTGTATTGCATTCCAGTCTTCCTCTGACAGAAGAACCGCGTTCCCCTTTTTCCCAACTATCAGCATCGGCTCATTGTACTGATTTACGTTTTCTATCAGATGGTAAAAATCCTTTCTTGCATCTGGCTCCTTAAGCATCAGTTTGCCCACAAAATTAAATCCCATGGACATTTAGCAGTAGAATGACGAGATTTTACATGTCTAATTCATTATGGCGTACGCAAACACGTACGTCAAGCCCCAATACAACACATTCCACTAAAACTCCTTCCTCCAGCCCGTCTTCTCCATATCATTCACCCTCATACCTTCAGATACCCAAGCCCCCGGAAGTATTTGATATAGCCCTGGATATATTCCAAATCTATCTCATTCCACTCAAAGCCCACCTTCTTCAGGAACCATACCGTAAAGTCGTTTTCGATATGGATGTTGCTGTCGTAAACCAGCTGCCCCTGCTCGTCCATGTCATTCCGAAAAGCCTCAAACATATATTCCGTCCCCTTCTCCCGCAAGGTCCCCCGCAGCGCCTGGTAAAAGGCTGTTCCCTCCACCACTTCCATGGAAATCCCCAGCTCATGCACCACCTTCACGAAACGGTCGAAATAGATGGGGCGGTTGCTGTTCAGGTGGAAGACGGTCTGCTTTCCTGCATATTGCGCAATCCTCACGATTCCCTCCGCCGTCAGGTCTATGGGGGAGAATTCCGAGTACAAATGCATCAGGTAGTCCGGGAACAGCCCAAACTCCAGGATGGCCTTGAACCTGGTGAGGAACGCGTTCTGGCTGTAATTAGGTTGGAACCTGTAATCCGACGCCCGGCTGGTCAGGTTGCCCACCCGTATCACCTTGGCGTCGAGCCCCGTGAGCATGGCATCGAATACCGCCCTCTCCGCCTCGAACTTGCTGTGGACATAGACATTGTCCAGGGGCTGGCCTATGTAAAGGCAGGACTCACCGAAGAATTTCTCCTCCGACCACCGATAGACCGCAAATTCCTCTGCCAGACTGTTCCCGCTGACGCTCAGAGTGGAGATATGCAGCAGCCTGGCCCCCACAGACTTGGCATAGTTTATCACATGCTCTGTGCCCTCCGCGTTGACACGATGGAAATAGGCATAGGAGCCATAATGCTTGACGCTGGCCGCCGTATGGATGACGGTCTGCACGTCCCGGGGCATGTCCCGCGCCAGTGAATCCGATTCGATATCTCCCACGATGGGGATAATCCTTCGCGACTGCTTCGGCCCGGACTCCACGCCTGCCGCTTTTTCTGCCACTGGCCCTGTATCCGATCCCTTTGTACGCTCTAAATCCAGTTCCTCCATATGGTTCGCACCTGATTTCTCGATAGCTTCCTCATCCAATCCATCGGCAAATTCCGCCTCGTACCGGTCTCCGAAATAGTACCGCAGAATATCCCGAAGCCGTGCTTTGCCATCCGCGGTCTCCCCGCCGCGCACCAGGCAGTACACTTTCCCTGTCTCCTCCTGGAGCAGTCTGTCCAGCACGTGGGCCCCCAGAAATCCGGTGGCTCCGGTCAGCAGCACATTGCCAAGAGATTTCTTCTCCGGCACAAAGCTCTCGTCAATCACGTTCTCCTCAAGCAGACTCCGGTATTTGTCAAAATCCGCCGCCTCATAGCGAATCTTTTCCTCGTCTCCGGCTTCCATATGGCCGCACAGCTGCCTTACGGTGGGATAGTCGAAAATATTCTGCAGGGCAAAGGAAATCCCGCTGTCATGGGCCTTTGCCAGGAACTCGATGGCAGTCAGGCTGTCCCCGCCCATCTCGAAGAAGTCATCCGTCACGCCCATCCGCTCCACATGCAGCAGCTCCTCCAGGAGGCGGCACAACTTCTCTTCGGTTTCCGTGGCAGGGGCGATGTACTCCCTGGTCTGGCATGAGAAGTCCGGCGCGGGCAGGCTCTTCCTGTCCGTCTTGCCGCTGGCGGTCATGGGCATGGCCGACAGATGGACAAAATAGTTGGGCACCATATACTTGGGCAGCCTGGCGGACAGATGGGTGCGCAGAGCTTTCTCGTCCAGTCCTGGGCCTGTGTCCATAGTACAGGCCATGGTGTAATATCCCACCAGATACTGCCTCCCTGTTTCGTCCCGCCTGTCCGCCGCGGCGCACAGGGCGATGCCCGGGAAGCTGGCCATGACGCTTTCAATCTCCCCCAGTTCGATGCGCAACCCACGGATCTTCACCTGGGTGTCCATGCGCCCCAGGTATTCGATTTCCCCGTTGCTGCGGAATCGGGCAAGGTCTCCCGTGCGGTACATGGTCTTTCCATGGCAGTTCTCCTCTGCGGCGAAAGGATTCGGCACGAAGCGCTCTGCGGTCAGCTCCGGGCGGTTCAGGTAGCCCTTGCCTACGCCTTCCCCGGCTATGCATAGCTCGCCGGGGACGCCCATGGGAACCGGGCGCAGGTCGCCGTCCAGGATATAAATCTGGGTGTTGGCGATGGGGGTGCCAAGAGTAATATCTGATTGCTGAGGCATCCTCTTTAGTGAAGACATCTCACCTCCCACTATATATATCGTACACTCACTCGGTCCCATAGGGACGCTACTCCTGTTCAGCACCGGGACGCCAATCGTGACCGCAGAGATATCGGGATTGATACGCGTCAGATAAATCACCAACGCCGTCTCAAACAAAACGGCCTCTGTCACCTGGTATTTCCCGCCGTATGCGGCAATCCCCCTGTTCCAGGCAAAGCGGCAGGTTTCTGGCAATCCTCTTTGCCTCCACCTCATCCATAGAAGCGGAGCGTATTTTCACAGGGCACTCCTCAGGACGGGCAGGATATTTCTCATGCCAGTATTCCTTATCTTTTTCATGGCGCGCAGACGCAAGATATTGTTCCTCGGATTGTATGAAATCCGCATAATTTCCACAAAACAGCGCCTCATCGGTCTCTCCCGCCAATCCGCGATATGCCACATCTATCTGGTTCGCCATCAGCCCGAAAGTCCAGGCATCCGATATCAGATGGCTCAGCACCACCAATACGCCGCTTCTGCTCTCCCTATCCAAATGGAATACCACAAAACGATACATCTGTCTTTCCAGAAGCCCCACAGGCTCTCTCGCAAAGATTTCCGCATACTGATCAAACTCCTGTCGGGAGTCAAATGTCATGATTGGGATATCCTCGTCTACCTCTTCCGAGACATATTGCATGGGTTCCTTTCCTTCACAGAAGCGCAGGCGGATACCGTTCTGGCTCCATATGAATTGGCAGACTGCCTTGCGCAGCAGATTGCCGTCCCTTCTCTCAGGAAAGAATGCGGCGCCGCAGAGATTGGCGATTGCTGTGTCGCCATAGTATTTTTGCAGGTTCCAGATATTCTGTTGTGGTGTTGTTAAGTGAAAGTATTCTATGTTGCCCTCCAAATATTGTTATTCATATTTCAATCTGCTTTAAATCTGTTCCCTATTCTTTACCATTTTCAATTTAGCCCATTTTGTTCTAAATGTCAATAGAACGTTTTGGGCTAGAATATTATAAGAGACAGCATATGAATCGCAAAGGAGACCGTCATGATTTTCCAAAGAATCAAAGACTTAAGGGAAGATGCTGATTCGACCCAGACGGAACTTAGCAAATATTTGTACATTTCACAACGTTCCTATTCGCATTATGAAAATGGCACCAGAGATATTCCAATAAATGTCCTCATCGCCATCGCTGATTTTTACAATGTCAGCATAGATTACCTGTTAGGCCGTTCTAATCACAAGGAATTTACCCCATAACTAGTCCTTTGTTCCCTTTTCAGCAGGGCTATCTCCTATTGTTAATTTTTGTCTTCTGTCTGGCTAACTGCTTTACACAGCAACACACCGTCCTATTTCTCAGGAATGAATTTGGCACCAGATACAATTCCGCAAACGATATCCCAGCCCAACTTTGCCACTTCACTCCCCCTCAATCATTGAAGTGTGCCATATAATCGATGAATCTGAGAACCAACACAATAAGATAGACAAACCCATAAAAAAATCCAATGCCCGCCACACAGGCCCCTTTTAACACCTTATACCCCACCCCCTTTTGCTCCAGAAAAGGAAAACGGCCTTTGACAAATTTCCATCCCGGCAAACGGCTTGCTGCTTTCTGGCGCGTCTCGTCCGCTTATCTTACCTCTTTGCCACATTGTCAAGTGAAGAATTCATTCTTCTAACTTTTTAATACACGGAATCTTGTAGATGTTCTATAAATGTGCTAAACTGAACGCAGTAGCAAATCGGGATTGTTAGGAGGTTTGAAATGAGAAAGAAAGTTTTGCTGATTGGCGGCAGTGGTTTAGTAGGGCAATCAATTGTTTTAGGCTTGGATGATAACTACCAAATCATATCGACAGCGGGACATCACACTCCAGAAAATGGATATCGGTTGATGGTAGAAGACCCGAATAAATTAGTGGAAATCTTAGCTTACGAAAACCCGGAAATTGTAATCTCATCTATTCGTGGAAACTATCAGTCACAAATGAGTTTTCATAAAACATTAGCGGATTGGCTGGCCAAGGAAAAGAAACGCTTGCTGTATATATCTACAGGTAATGTATTTGATGGTAACTTATCCAAGCCTTGGACAGAATATGATTTGCCGGTGCCCGAGTCCGATTACGGTAACTTCAAATGGGATTGCGAGACTATGCTGGGAAAAATACTTGAAAACCAGCTAACAATTTTGCGGTTATCTTTCGTCTGGAGTGTTGACTGTCCAAGAGTTCAACAGTTGAAGTTGCACAGTCGCAATAAAGAGCCTTACCGCACCTACCCCAATTACAGGATAAATGTAACGCTTGCGAAACAAATAGGGAACTACGCAAAATATATTCTTGACAATAATCTGCATGGAATTTTTCATGTAGGAACCACAGATACCGTTAATTACTTCTCTTTTGAGAAGATGGTCTGTGAAGCGCTTAAAATAGACCCGCCACAATTCGTTGCAGAGACAGGGGGCGATGAAGCGTCCTTTGCAATACTTCCAACAAGAAAAGAAATTCCAAACAATCTGCAAATGACGGTTTCAGATGTGTTGTCAAGCATTAACATAGTTGGTCAAAATCGATAACTTCCAGTTTGTCATACTGAAAAATCGGAGCTTGAGGAGAAGATAAAAAATGATTTCTGCAATTTATGACAGGCGAAGCACAAGGAAATTTATAAATAAACCTATATCCCATAAAGATATTACAGATATTATCCAAAGCGGAATAAAAGCCCCTTCTTCTAAAAATAGGCAACCTTGGAAGTACATTGTGATACAGGGAAATGCCAAAGCAGAAATGTTAAAAGTTTTCCGTCAGGGAATTGAGAGGGAAGAAAACGATAGCGCATTGTTGCCAGAAAGTAAACAACACATAGCTGCGGCAAAATACACTGTTGACATAATGGAAGAAGCGCCAACCATAGTTTTTGTTGTGAATTCACTGGGGAAAAGTATTCTGTCAGAATTAACACCAGAAGAACGAGTTTATGAAATCTGTAATATTCAGTCTATAGGCGCTTCTATACAAAATATGCTTCTTGCCGCTACTGAAAAAGGAATCGGCAGCCTTTGGATATGCGATATTTATTTTGCATATTCAGAACTGTGCAAATGGCTGGGGAGTGGCGGACAGCTTATTGCAGCTATTGCATTTGGTTATCCAAATGAATTTCCTAAAGAAAGACCCCGCAAGAAGATTGATGATATAGTTGAATGGAGAAACTAATTTGTCAGAGTGACAATTTTCAGTTTATCCCGGAAGCCGGAGAGTAGAGAAGCCGGTTTCTTTCCTGTGCAGGCAGAAAGAAAACCCTTCCCCCGGAAAGAGGGAAGGGCATTGCCGTTATTCTGTTACCGCCGGTATCTCCCCGACAAAGTTATAAATGATTTTGATTTCCTGAAACTTCTCCCCGTCAACCTTTTTCACCTCACCCACCAGAATCCGGCTGATAAGGCGGTTTAAGATACCCTCGTCCAGTTCCCGGACTGCGGCGTACTGCCGGATTTCCCGGATAAAGGTGCGGACATCACTTATCCTGCTTCGTTCATTTTGCCGTGACGGTCTTCTGGTGATCCAGGTCGCTGATAACGGAATCGGTATGGATGAAATAACCCTGAACTGGGTGACAGAACAAATGAGACAGGCGTCGGCAGTACCGGCTGCACAGCACACAAACGGCTCTGTACGTTCCGAAAAATCCGGAACGACAGAGCCGGCAATTACCCCTTACAGCATCGGGCTGTCCAATATTTACCGCCGTATGAAACTGGCTTTCGGGGAACAGGCAGACATCCTGATCCGTTCCAAAGAAAATCACTACACCGTGATCGAGGTCATCGTCCCTCCTGAAAACAGGCTTCTCTGACCTGCCTGCGATACAACTCCGGAGAACTTCCGACATCTGTTTTGAAATGTTTGCCAAAGTGGGAGTAATCCCTGTAACCGCAGCGCCACGCCACCTCCGGCAAAGAAAGTGTCGTCTCAGCCAGGAGTCTTTTTGCAAAGTTGAGACGGATCTTTTTCAGAAAACCGAGAACCGTATCCCCGGACTGTTTCTTAAATACGTCGCAGCAGTAGGTCTTCGTAATAAAAAAGTTCTGTGCCAGCTGTTCCAGAGATATATCCTCGCTCAGATGTTCGAACAGATATAGTTGAATATCCGCTGCTGACACTTCGGATTTACCGCGTTCCTGTGCACTGCAAAACCGAAAACCACCCTGCAGCGAGGCAAAAGCGGAACGCAGCATGAATGCCGCATCACTACAGTCCGACATACCGATGCTGATACCGATCCTGGCAGGATATTCCGGCAGGATCCTGTCAGTCAGAATACCGACGCAATCCTCTGTCTCAATTTCGCGCCACAGTGTCTCGCCGCCGCATTTTGACGGCAGGTGATCCCTGCGAAATGCCAGAAGAAGATAGCCGCTCCTTCCCCTGCTCTGATATGCCGGAAAGACCGGATTCTTTTTGTCGATCCGAAGCGGCTGCTCTTCTTTCCTTTTCTGTCTTTGGTCGAGTTTATTTCTCATACACCCGGCCGCTTTTAGAAATTCTTCTTCCGATAAAGGTTTCAATACATAATCAAGTGCCGCAAGCCGGATAGCCTCTCTTGCCATTTCAAAATCTGAATACGCGCTCACGACAAAGAATTCCGTTTGAGGCCGTATTTTACGAATCTTCTCCAAAAGCTCGATCCCGGTCATATCCGGTATCCGTATATCTGTAACGACTGCATCCGGACTCAGATTCTCCGCCTGTTCCAGCGCCTCGGTTCCGCTGCTGCAGCTTGCCACGACGGTGAAACCCTCTGCGTTCCAGTCAATGATTTCCTCCATCCCAAGCAGCGCCAGAGGCTCGTCGTCCACCAGCATAATTTTATACATCCCTGCGTTACCTCTTCTCTGACTTGTGCCCATTTCACGAAACGTTTATACCAGGTTTGATACGGGACACATGTATGTATACAGGCTCAGTATATCAAAAAGCCGATGGACAGTCAAACCGATCCCTGTTTTCGTTTTCTGAACTCTGTGGCCGAACCCTGTTTCTCCTCATTTTATCGTTTTGGACATCACGACTGTATTTTCTGCTAATTTCTCTATTTCTTTAAACCCGTATTTTTCATAAACCCAATATGGATTAAAACCATCGGCCCAATCATAAATTCCAATTCCTTCAATCTGTTTGCGGCTAAACAGCGGGAATACTTCTGTCAGCTGCTGCATCAGCAGATCGATCATATCAATCCGTGGAATACCATAACCTACTTCATAACAGCCGATTGACAGATATGTGCTGTCATCTCCTGTTCTGCCGGTCATATAACCATATTTTCTCAAAATCTCCCGGGGCATTACTTCCAGTAATCCAATGACGGAATCTTTGTATTTTGCATAGACGCCTGCTGTCTTTTCCCTGCTCCAGATTTCGGAAAATACCTGCGATTTTATCGCCATGCACTCTTTGTGAAATTGTTCGGGCGGATTTCCAAACGGGTAATTACACAGGCACATTGTCATCTCCTCCATGTAATTCTCCTGGTTGATCGGGTGGAAAGAGATTTCTCCGGATCTGAACGCATTGTTCAGCTGCAGGCTTGTAATTGCAGGAAATGTCATTACCTCTTTGTCAATTTTCTGTTTGACCGATGCCTGAATGCCTAAACTTTCATATATTCTGTCACAATGCAGCGGAACAGAATCAATCCTGTTTTCACAATAAAAAATGTCAATAAAGCAGTTTTCTCCCTTTTTAAACTTACTCTTTAATCTCTGCGGACAGTGGTCAAATGAAAACAGCCTGATCTGCACATCTGTTCCTTCAGGCCATTGTCTCAGCTTCCCGATCATTGCACCGGTGGCCTCGCAAAGAGGTGAATAAACGACCTCGATTATCTGCATTTTCTTTTGCTCCCAGAATAATTACTGTTTTATTTCGAGACAAAATGTACGATCTCGTCACTGTCATTCAAAATATGAGGTATCAACTCCAGTGGATATACCCTTAATCCATTCTTTAAACTTTCCAGCGGAACCCAGCAAAAATCCAAATCGATTCTTTCGTGATCCAAAACATCATATCCGTGGAAAATCCCGTCTAATGGGATATCCTGCTCATTCATCAGATGAACTTTATAATACATACAGATTTGGTGACATGGTTTTTGTCCCCAGTGAAAAAAGATTTCGCCGACAGCAAATAAGCGGTCTATTCCTATTTCTGCATGAATTTCTTCTTCAAATTCCCGCTTCAATGTTTCAGCAGTTGTTTCAAAGCAGGATACATGGCCCCCGATAATCGAGTGATAATCATTTCTGGGTTTTTGCAGCAGTATTTTATCGTTTCTGATCAGCAATCCGCCTACTCTGTATGAAAATATAAAGTCATCTGTCTTAAAAAGAATCTCCCGGTCCATGTACTTTTCTTCTCCTGCTCCTCTGCTATGCTATGGTAAAAAAATACGCCGCGATCTGTGCCCTGGAACTGAACTCTTCGGTTTCCAACAGCTCCCGCACCTGCTCTTTCGTATAGAATCCGGCGGTAATCTGTTCATTCTCGGAGGTGTGGTCTTCGAAAGCCCCGTCCACCTCGACAAAAGCGATCTGTGTCTTCACGTCGGAGAAAGCCACTGCTGCAAAGGACGGCGGCAGAACGGCCCGGATTTTTCCCACAGATAATCCGGTCTCCTCGTAGAGTTCCCGCTGGATGCACTCTTCTAAAGATTCGCCTTCTTCCAGCATTCCGGCGCACAGGTTATACACAAAGCGGTTCACACCCATGCGAAATTCCCGAAGCAGCAACATTTTATCTTCGTGATAGGCCACGATGGAGACGCCGCTGACCCGTTTGCCGATGGCTTCCGGCCCGGCAATCTCGCTGCGGCTGACAATCTCATATTTCTTCTCTTTGCCTGCCTTATTGCGATAGGTCAGTTCATAATTTTTCAGATATCTTCCGTCTTTTATTTTTTCCAGTTTCAAAAGTTCCATGAAATTCTGCCACCCTTTCTTTCTATGAACTTAATGCTGATCTTTCAGGATATCGGTCCGCGTCAAATCAGGTTTGCCGCATCTGCTCGGCAAGACTGGGCATCACCTTCTTGCGTGTGATCTCCATCAATCCAAGCCCTGTCATGTCCACCACATCGGCGGGAATGCTGTCTCTGTGCAGCAGGCTGCGCATATGCTCCATCAGGTTCTGTTCCCGGTCTTTGTCTTTCATGTTGATAAAATCAACGAGGATTATGCCGGAGAGGTTGCGCGCCCGCAGCTGCAGGGCGATCATCTCGGCAGCCTCCAGATTGACCGCAAAGGCGGTCGCCTCCTTGTCCTGTCCCCGCTCACATTTTCCGGTATTGACGTCGATGGAGACAAGCGCCTCCGTGGGCTCTATGACCAGATAACCGCCGGATTTCAACCATACCTTTTTATCCAGAAGTTCCTGTAGACGGGTCTCTGCCGCATACAGTTTGTACAGCGGGAGCAGATCGTCTTCGTAGAGACGGACCGGAACCGACAGGGACATTTTCGGCAGTTCCTCCTGCAGGATCGCATATACTTCCGGCAGGTCGGTCACGATCTCATCATATTCCGCGGTGTAGGCATTCTGGATGAAACGCAGGTAATCCGGCGCTGCCGTATGCAGGCAGCTGTAACAGGTACGCTTGTCCGCAATCTCCATGATATGGGCCAGTTTCCCGGCCAGCGCTGCCGCTTCTTCGATTAACGGCGTCTCTTCTTTAAGCCCGCCGGCATTGGTGCGGACCACCACCTGACAGTGACTGCCGATCTCCTGCAGCGCTTCCAGGGCCGTAAACCGGTTCTTCTGCTTCCGGTTCAGTTTGGACGACACCTGTATGGGCACTTTCTTACCGCCGTTATTCTTCACCACCACATAATTGCCGGACAAAGACAGATTGGCTGTCACACCGGCCTGCTTGGTCTTCATGGGTTCTCTGACGATCTGCACAAGAATCTCGTCCTGTACCTTCAGCTTTCCGTTATACATGCGGTTCGTAATGACCGCGTTTCCGGTCTCCGCAAGCGGCAGAAAGGTAAGATACCCCTGCCCCAGATTCACGAAGGCCGCCCCGATATTTTCCGAGATGTTCTGCACCCTGCCGATATAGATATTGCCTACCGCATGGTCATTTGGCTTCTGCACCTGTATGGAAAGGATCCGGTTATCCCGGATCAGCAGGGAACATAATCTGTTATGAAGTTTTACGATCAGGATCTTGCCTTTGGTTGTCATCTTATATTTGCCCGTTACTCCTTATTCTGTCTGCAGGCCGTATCCCACAGCATCCGTTTTGCATCTATATCTGATATTCTGCACCAGCTGCATTCCTGTATTCTGCTCAAAAGCAGACAAGGAAGAGAGCAAATGAACCTTCATCCATTCACTCTCTTCTTTATTATAATAGTATCAATAGTCTTGAATCTGTCGGATCCGGATATTTGCAATCGTACCGTGCCGATATCCCAGATCCAAGCGCTCCGCCTGTTCTTCCTGATCTTCTTCCGGTTAATCTACGATAGAATACCCGTATGCATTCGCAAAAGCATCGATCTTCTTCCCGTCTCTGCACATGGAGCAGCCTTCCGGACTGTAGGTCTTATATTCCGGGATATCCGCCGTGGTGAACAGGGAGTGGATCGGCATACCGAGCACGCTGTTGGCCGCGCTGAAGATGGCGCTGATCCCGCTGAACTTCGCCCCATAATATTTGAGCGCCTGCACTGCCTTCACGATGGTCTGGCCTGTCGTCGCGGATGCCAGAAGCAGGAGTATGTTCTTGTCCCGGATCATGGGAACCATATTCTCTCTGACAACAAGGTGTCCGGAGTTCACGTATTCCGGCGTTACGATGTAGATCGTATTGTGGGAGTTCATGGAATAAATACCCGCCCTGGTCAAATCTTCTGCTAAAAATGCGCCGATCGTCTCGCAACCGTCCAGACACACGATGGTATCCACAACGGTGGTCGCCGAAATCTGTCCGCTGAGGGCTTTGGCTGCCGCAGATGCCTCACTGAGCCTGCACTTCAAGGTAGTCATATCCAGAAAATAATTTACATGGGAATTCGGTGTCACAAAATGTCCCGGGATTACCTTAAGGGCAACGTCAGGATGATCTTTTGATCTGATTTTTTCAGCTTTACTCTGCATAAAAATTCCTCCTTTTCCTTGGCAGGTCTATTGCAGTCCGCATTCACTTATTCCGCGACCCATCCAACTATATGTTATATTTTACCAAGTTTTTAGTAGAAAATCTATACCTAATTATTTGTTTTCACAAAGAGTCAGCACATCAGGCCCTGATATCCACCCAGCGCATCTCCATCGGTTTCAGATCAAGATGCTCCTGCAGCTTACCATGCACATACAGATCGGTCTGTTTCGGCTCTTTGGAGTTATTGATGACAGCAATCTTGCCGGTCTTCTCGAACACAGCCAGCTCCGTATCCATATTTGTCACATAATACTTCATCATCTCCGCTTCCTGGTGGGCCGCATAGTAGATGGCGCGCAGCAGGATCCGGCAGTTCTGCGGGGAATAAGGCAGTCCCGTAAAGTAGACGCTGCGTCCTTTGCCGTACTCGTTGACAACCAGACAGCTGTACTTACCGTCCATATTCAGGATCTGGTAATGCTCGCCCTGCGCATAGATGCGGCTCTTGCCTTCGCCGAAGTTGATCTCACCCGGCGTATCCTCCAGAATAAAATGTTCCGGATTCAGTTCATTGTACTTATCCGTGCTCATGGAAAAGCCCAGCTCTCTGTCTACGCCCAGCACGTCGCTTAACTGGAAATACCGTCCCTGATACTGGCAGGCGCTGGGTTCACCCACACCGATAAAGCCGCCGCCCTCATCCACGAATCTGCGGATAGCGCATACCACCTGCTCATCCTTCCAGTTCTCCGCGCCGCTCCAGGAAGTGTAAGCATCCCCGGCATTGATGATCACTTTGATCGCCGGATCGATTCCTTCCCTGATCTGATCGAATGTGATAAATTCCACGTCGATGGGCATACCGCTCAGACACTCGATCACGCCCACATAAGAATAAATTTCTCTGTACCACAATGCGTGGTGCACCTGATTGGCCATCCATCTTCTGAGATTGCCCCAGCAGTTCAGGATAGCGACTTTGAAAGGAGCCCTGTAAGCCTGCGTTCCCTGCATGTTCTCATGGATCTGCCGAAACTCGCCAACCACTTGACTGACTTGGTCGATAAATCCGGGCCAGTTTGCCGCCAGCTTCAGATAACCGCCGTATCCAATCCTGTCAAGCGGGGAACGAAGAATCGCTCTTCTCGCTTTCATCCAATTATCCTGCGCCTCGCCGATGGGGTCTCCGCCCTCGGTAAAGACATCCGGGAAGAAATAGGGAAGCAGCCGTCCTTCCGTATAGTTCACGCCTTTGATATCGGAGATCATCCGCAGCGTCACGCCGTCGCCCACGGAACCGACCACGGCATCCAGACCGATGTTCGCAAAATATTTGCCGAAAGGCTCTGTCCCGATCCAGTGGTCGCCAAGGAACATCATGGCTTCCTTGCCGTAACTGTGCACGATGTCCACCAGTTCCTTCGCCAGCTTCGACACCTCGATCTGCTGGAACTCGATAAAGTCCTTAAATTCTTTCGAGGGCACGCGGAAAATGGAATTGTGATATCCCTGATCCACGATGAATTCCGGCCGGAACTTATAGCCCGCCCATTTCTCAAACTGCTCCAGAATATAGGGGCTGACGCTGGCGCTGTAGCCGAACCACTCCACGAATTTCTCCCGCTTCTGGTCATCAAAGGTCAATGTAAACTGATGGAAAAAAGTGGTGAAGCGCACCACATCCACATGCGGGTTGTCCTCACACCATTTCTTAAGTTTCTCTTTCACATAGACCTGGGTCTTGGGCTGTCTGACATCAAAAGTCAGCTGGTGAGGCGCATCCTTCCAGTCATTGGTGATAAAATTGTACATATGTACCGGATCCCAGATCAGGAACGCCAGAAAGCTGACCGTGTACTGATGATAGGGGATCGATTCGATCACCACTTCCCCTGTGGCCTCGTCATACTCCCATTGATCGGTGGGCACCACTTCCCCGGTCGTTCTGTCGATGACTTCCCACCAGCGCTTCGGAGAATCTATGGTGTTCACCTTAAGCTGCTGGGTATGGAATCCCTTCATAAGCTCGATGCGAAGCTCACTGCCTTTTGCCGTCAGGCGGTCGCTGATCAGATATTCCTGCTGTACCTCCTCCGGATTCTGCATCGCCCAGTCGTTATCTTTTCTGGTCGTGTAATAGGTGGCATAGATCTTGCCGTCCTGGCTCAAAAGTTCTTCCGGCATCGTTGTGCCGTCGCAGTCCCGCAGCGCATCCGCCCCCAGTTCATTTTTCAAGCGAATCGTTTCCTCCACCATATCCACATCTGTGGGTAGTGTCAATCTGCCTGTCATTTCCATCCTTCTCCTCCATTCCGGAGCATACCCTGCTCCCTCCCCATTTGTTGTACTCTTCGCCGGCAGCCGCTCATATAAGCAGGAGCAGGCTGTCCTATATGTTCAGTATAGAGAATCCGGCAGCCGGAATCAATCGGATTGTTGTTTGAAATTTTAGATATCTTGCTGGACAAAATATCTAAAATCTGCTATAGTTGCAGCAACCGCACAGATTGTCCGTTCATTGCAGACCGGAATGAAAACAGGCCTGTACGCATCTGCCGGAATGGCATGGAAGGAATAAATTTATTTATGGGGAATACCAGACACCGTATCGAAACTGAAAAACCGTCCGCTTTCGGACAGGCCAGACTGCTTTATGTTTCCACATCCAAATACGAAGGCGACTGGCAGAGTATCCTGCATTCCCATCCTTTCAGTGAACTTTTTTATGTGGTGAACGGGCAGGGAGCGTTTCTCGCGGAAGGCTCCGAGTTTCCTGTCAAGAGAAATGATATGGTTATCATCAACCCTCACGTGCAGCACACCGAAAAGTCCCTGCCGGGAGCGCCTCTTGATTATATCGTGCTGGGAATCGAAGGGTTATCCTTTGCCTTTGAGAAAATCGCCGCGGCGAGATCCGGCGAATCCGCGCAGGCGCCTTCCGGAACAGTCAGCAAATATAATGTGTCCAAAACCAACGTCTGCACCTGTCTGAATCTTATGCTGGAAGAAGTCTCCAGACAGGAAGAAGACTATGAGACAGTCTGCCAGAATCTGCTGGAGGTGTTGCTGATCTCTATGCTGCGAAGCGGCAGCCTGTCCGTCGTGCCGGACAACAGCCGTCTCTTAAACAGAGAATGCACCCAGATCAAAAACTATCTGGATGCAAACTATTCGGAAACTATTACGCTGGACTCACTGGCGGCCCTCACGCATATGAACAAATACTATCTGGCGCACACTTTTACGAAATATGTAGGCCTCTCTCCCATCAACTATCTGTTACAGAAACGAATACAGGAAGGAAAATCCCTGCTGGAATCCACTTCCTATTCCATCGCGCAGATCTCCGACCTGCTGGGCTTTTCGTCACAGTCCTATTTTTCACAGGCTTTCCGAAAAGCCACCGGCATGACGCCCATGCAGTACAGGAAGCAGGCTTAACGGTGGCGCTGCAGGCTGGCTTTTATAAAATTCGTATTCCAGGATTCTACGGCTATGCCAGTTTCTGCAGCTTCTCGCTGTGTTCCGCTACCACCTTCTTGATAATATAAATATCCTGTTTCATGGAATCATATGTTTCCACATGTTCCTTATATCTGTTAAAAGTGGAAATATAGCATGCTTCTATGGTGTTTAAACGGGGCAGGACTTTGTTTTCCAGGGTAAGCTCGACCTTCTTCACACGCTCTTTAGTCTCCTGCATGTCTTCTTTCACGGAATTAAGATCATTTTTCACAGAATTAAGATCTTTTTTCATAGAATTAAGGTCTTCTTTCATAGAATTAAAATCTTCTCTCAATGGATCAATCATACTCGATATTGCAAGCAACAATTCATTATCTGTCATTATTTCACCGCCTTTTCGTAACTGTTGTGACTGCTGGTTGATGTATGTCTTTTTTGTGCAGTAAGTATAACACAGATAAAAGAAAAATGTCTACCCATAATTATAAAAAAATATATTTTTTTGAGAATATTTTTCATACGAAAAGACGGCATGGCTTTATCCTGCAGCCATACCGCCTCTCATCTAAACACTTCTCAAAAACGTTCCTAACGCAATGTTTATTTGTACTTTACAGCAGTGCCGTAGGCGATCACTTCCGCCGCTCCCTGCATCACGGATGCAGAGGCATACCGGACATTGACGATGGCGTCCGCACCCATGGCCTGGGCCTCGTCTACCATACGCTTCACGGCGATCTGTCTTGCCTGGTTGAGCATCTCCGTATACTGCGTGATCTCACCGCCCACCAGGGTCTTAATGCCAGCCATAAAGTCCTTGCCGAAGTTCTTCGTCTGCACGATATTCCCCTTCACGACCCCCAGAGTTTCCAGTTCTTTTCCTGAAATATAATCAGTATTTACGAGCAACATCTTCTTCTCCTCCTTCAATCTCTTTGATTCGCTGCACCAGCGATATGATTACCCCCAGAATAAACGCTGCGGGGATCATAACAAAACCACATACCATCCACACCGGGATCGGATCCTCCAGAAAGCCCCAGATGAAGATCATGATCAGGAATACCATGATCAAAATAAAAACTGCCGCCGCCAGAATGGAGCCGCGCTTTCTGCGGATCACATCCTGCTTATCCACATTTGAAAATCTTGTTCCGTCTTTTTCCATTTCTACCATCCTTTCCAAATATTGTTCAGGCAAAAGGGTAAGATACTGACAGCGCTCCTCACTGAGGCTGCGGCAGAGTCTGGACATCGCCTCCAGATCCGTCTTTTCCCGCTCCAGTACGATGACCTGACGCATCAGGGCGTCTTCCAGAACAAGTGCTCCGCTCTGGATCTTACGGATCTCTTCGATGGGCAGAGACAGCTTTCTGAGAAGTTTGATCTTCTTCAATTCCGCTACATCCTCTTCCGAATAATCACGATACCCGTTCTCACCGTTACGCTTTGGAGACAAAAGTCCCTGCTGTTCATAGAAGCGGATGTTTCGCTTGGTGATGCCAGCCTGTTGTTCCACTTCATTGATCTTCATCGAATTCGCCTCCCCACACTTTCTTTTCCAGGTTCCTGAATACCTCATGGCTTTGTCAGCTATTGGCCTGTCGAAAGACAGCCTCATTTCTTCGCCTTACACTGTCAGAATAAGCCTTACACAAGGTGGAATGTCAATGGTTTTATTTGAAAATCAACCGAAAAGTTACTTTTCACGGACAGCGTCCGTTAGTTATGCCGCTTCCTTTGACCAAAAGACAGGAAAGCGCTTTCTCGATACACTTTATTGGACAGCATCCAAAGGAATCCATTTATGACTGCCCTGCCGGTCTTTGTCATTGGCTGCAGGGTCCATGTAGGTTTCCAGTTTTATGATCCGGTATGCACTTGGTGGAATCTCCACCCCGGCAAAGGCGCTGAATGCTTCGATGACCATCCCCGGCTTGATATTGCCGCTGCTGCCGGCATTTACCAGCATACGGATGGCGCTGCCGTTTTCGGCCTCCAGTTCATAAATCCCTTCCTTCAGATTCAGCTCCGCCACGCCCTTTTTCGTCTCCTTCGTGTAGGGAATCGTCTCCTGCGCCAGAAAAGCCGCCAACTTTCCGGTTAGCCCGTCCACCGGATAATCGCCTTCTTTCTTCTGCAGCAGGTAGGAAGCCGCCGCCACACTGGCCATGGCGTTTTTGGCATGATCCGGCAGAATACTTACGGAAAGAATCTCCACACCCTCCACCATCACCCGGTTAAGCGCCGCTTTCATCTCCTGCGCGGTGGTCATGGAAAGCACCTCGATGTCCATATATTCCCCGCGGCTCTCCATCCCGACTCCCAGCGGCGCCGCAAAAGACATGATCTGATGGGGGCTGAACCCTTCCGAATATTTTACGTCAATCCCGGCACGCCGGATCGCTTTCTGAAAAAAGCGCATCATATCCAGATGCCCGATATATTTCATCGTTCCATATTTGGAAAATTTAATTCTTATCTTCATGCATAAATAGCCTTTCACTATGTTAAGCTCTCGTCTGATTTCAGGAAGCCGTCGGACAGATCCCGCACTGGAAAGTGCCCGCCCCGCACCCCTGGCACTGCGTCTGACAGTTCGGGGACACGACGCCTTCCTGCGCTTTCTTCCATTCCCTTAAGAGGAATTGTCTGGTGACGCCGCAGTCGATGAAATCCCAGGGAAATATTTCATCATCCGACCGCTCTCTCGTCGTATAGAAACCGATATCCACGCC
>OFFW01000411.1_pt1 | contig 31588 bp, 27 predicted proteins | sample 1521501 | NCBI WGS metagenome assembly OFFW01 (sample SAMEA3504107, study PRJEB24116) | mouse gut metagenome | biome: mouse gut; feature: mouse-associated habitat; material: faeces | place: Denmark | collected 2011
TAGTCCGACAAATTGGGAAACTTTTATTTAATAGTTCTAATTTTAACACCCTTAATTGTATATCTTTTGAAAGATTTATGGCTATCAAAAAATATTATATTTTCTGTTTTATTTATGGTAATTATTATTTCCATTAAGAATAAATGTGTAACGTGTCCTAATAAACTCGTCCAGGTAATATGTGATACGCTCGATGAGCATACTTACACATTGTTTTTAGTTCATCCATTTTTTGTTGATTTTTTTGGGGCTTATACAATGAAGACAGCAATTCCTAAGTGTCAGCAACTAGTGATTTTTTTTATATTGATGATAGCCTCAGTAGTTATTGTAAGAAATGCTGAAGCTAAAGTACAGAACGCTATGGTAAAGAGGATGGGATTAGACTAACGGTTTATTTGGCACAGATTAGATTAACCTTTACGGGAATGTTCAGGTATTATGAGATATATCTCTGCTATATTTTCCGCATTTAAAAGAGAGGATGAGCATATGAAAGTTGCGGTGATTGTAAATGAGTTGACAGTACGTGGAGGCACGCATAAACAGGTACTTAGATTATGTCAGTATTTAGAAAAAAAGAAAATTGAATTTGTGCTTTGTACAAAGTATTATGATCCCTATAACACTTACCCGGAATTTGCAAAATACAATCCCTTATATCTTTATATTAGTGATTTGCCGCAACAAAAATCATCCAAGAATATTTTTGACAAAGTAAAACGTCAAATCGAGAAATATAAAGAAGACAAAAAGCTATATGCACTTCTGCCAAAAGATGTTGACATCATTAATATTCATGATAACTGGTTAGAGCGGATAAATAAATTGGCAAAAAAAAATCACAAAAGAGTAGTTTGGCAGATAAATGATATAAATGGCATATTTGGAGTAGGTGTCAGTGAAATAGAGTGTGATTCACTCCAAAATCGAATTAAAAAATTTTTATATTTAAGAAATATCGAAAAGACAGATGTAATAACGGTTAATGTAACAAAGAATGCTGAAAGAGTAAAAAAATGTTTTAATAAGTCTGCCTTAGTACTGCATTGCGGGGTAGATGTAAATGAATCATTAGTAAAGCATTCTTTTACAGGACACAATGAGTTCCGTATACTTTCAATGGGCGTTTTTTTCCCATATCGTAATTATGAAACGCTAATCAATGTTGTTAAGGCGTTAAAGGAGCAAGGAAATAATGTGCGGCTAGACATTATCGGTAAGACTGATTATGCGCTGGACTATTACAAAGAAATACAGCATCAAGTTTCAAAAAATCATTTAGATAATTACATAAAGATTTGGGGTCAAGTAGATGACAATATATATTCAGAGTTGTTCAATAAAGCGGATATTTTTGCTTTTATTAATATAGAACAGAGTTGGGGGCTTGCTGTCTTTGAGGCGATGAGTGCCGGGATACCGACAATTGTCTCCAATAGTGTAGGTGCTACTGAATTACTGCATAACGATGAAGATGCCATTATTCTTAATCCTAAGAGCGTAGATGAAATATGTAGGGCAATAAAGAGACTGATGACTGATGAGAAGTACTACAATAGGATTTCTGACGAGGCGGCAAGGGTCGTAAAAGAATTTAGTTGGGACAAGCTTTATAGTTCCAAGATGCTTGATATATTCAAAAAACTATCGGAGGAAAAGTAAGTGAAATATTTGATTTTAGGTGCAGGTCCGGCAGGGCTGACTGCTGCGAATAAATTAAAGCAAAAAGGAGTAACGGACTTCCTTGTTCTTGAAAAAGAAGCTATTGCTGGCGGGCTATGTCGGTCGGTTAAAGTTGATGATGCTCCTTGCGATATTGGAGGAGGGCATTTCCTGGATGTTCGCCGTCCCGCTGTAAATAAATTTCTATTTGGCTTCATGCCAGAGGAAGAATGGATTAAATATGACAGGGACAGCAGAATCGCTGTTAATGGCACTATTGTGAATCATCCTATTGAAGCTAACATATGGCAAATGAAAGTTGAAGAGCAGGTAGAGTATCTTAAATCCATCGCGATAGCTGGCTGTAATATTGGAGTTGAGATGCCGGAGCTTTTTACTGATTGGATTTATTGGAAGCTTGGATCAAAAGTGGCAGATGATTATATGATTCCCTATAACCAAAAGGTATTCAGCAAAGAACTGAACCAACTTGGTACATATTGGCTTGAAAAGCTTCCTAATGTAAGCTTTGAGGAAACACTTCTCTCCTGTCTGGCCAAAAAAGCATATGGAACACAACCAGGGCATACGAAGTTCTACTATCCGCGAAAATACGGATATGGGGAATTGTGGTTAAGATTGGCAGAAAGCATAAACGGTAATATTGAGTATGGAAAGGTGGTCAAAAAAATTGATTTCAACAAGAAGTCTGTAATGACAATGGATGGTGCCAGATACCAGGCGGATATGATAATAACTACCATCCCTTGGATGGAGTTTGAAGAAACGGTAGGTATGCCAGATGAGATTAAGGAAGGTATTAATAAACTGAAATTTAGCTCTATTCAAATAGAATATTTCGCTGAAAACCTTGATACAGATTGTCATTGGATTTATTATCCAGAGCCAAAGCTTTCCTATCATAGAATACTTGTACGACATAATTTCTGCCCAAACAGCAGGGGCTATTGGACAGAAACCAACAGCGAGCGTACCGATATGGAAGAGCCAAGAGATAATTTTAAATATATGAACAAGTATGCCTATCCACTGAATACTATCAAGAAGCCAGACATAATGAAGAAGCTGCTTTTATGGAGCAGGGAACAAGGTGTAATAGGGCTTGGGCGTTGGGGTGAACACCAGCATTATAATTCTGATGTCACGGTGGGGCTGGCTATGGACCTTGTTGAAAGATTATAGGGTTGCTGCTTGGCGTAGATGCGCTGTTTCTGATTTTGCTTTAAGTTCCCGGAGATAAATAAAATTTCCCTTGCAATCCACCCTCTGCCATGATACTCTTAACACAGGACGGCAATATGGGGCAGGACGATAAGGGAAAGGAGCATGCGGCAGATGGGAAGGTTCGTGAATCCCAGGAACAGTGCATTCCAGGATGCGCTGAATTCCCGGATATATGTCGATAAGACAGGTCTTCTGAAATATACCAACAGTGTGATAGACACCACGGCAAAGTTCATCTGCAACAGCCGCCCCCGCAGATTCGGTAAATCCGTTACGGCTGACATGCTTGCCGCGTACTATGGCAGGGGAAGCGGTTCGGAAGAGCAGTTTTTGGGGCTGGCGATCAGCGAGACCCCTGATTTCAAGAAACACCTGAATCGATACGATGTGATTCATATCGACGTCCAATGGTGCATGGAGCCTGCGGGCGGAGCCGAGCAGACGGTCTCCTTCATCACAGTAAATATAATAAAAGAATTGAGGGCATATTATCCGGAGGAACTGCCTGCCGAGGTCAATTCTCTGCCGGATGCATTGTCCTGCATCAATGCAGCTGCCGGGCGGAAGTTCGTCATCATTGTGGACGAGTGGGATGTCCTGATTCGCGACGAAGCGATGAATCAGGCATTACAGGATGAATACATCAATTTTTTAAAGGGCTTATTTAAGGGAAGCGAGCCGTCAAAATACCTTCATTTGGCATACCTGACCGGCATTCTTCCAATCAGGAAGGTCAGGACGCAATCAGCGCTCAATAACTTTACCGAGTTTACGATGTTGGATGCCAGGATTTTTTCAGAATATACTGGATTCACGGAGGAGGAAGTCAGGGAGCTCTGCGCGAAGCATGGAAGGGATTTTGAAGAGGTAAAAAGATGGTATGACGGCTATCTGCTCCAGGACTGCCATGTCTATAATCCGAAGGCAGTCGTGGAGGTTTTGACGTGGAACCAGTTTCGGGGATATTGGTCCGGGACGGGCACCTTTGAGGCGGTTGTCCCGCTGATCAATATGGATTTTGACGGTTTGAAGACAGCCATCGTCGAAATGCTGTCCGGCATGCCCGTGGAGCTGGATGTGTCCGCTTTCCAGAATGATACAGTCAGTTTTGCGAATAAAGATGACGTTCTCACCTATTTGATTCACCTTGGCTACCTGGCATACAATCAAAAAACGCAAATGGCGTTCATCCCGAACGAGGAGATACGGCGGGAGGTCATAAATGCTGTGAAGCGCAGGAAGTGGGATGAATTCATTACTTTTCAACAGGAATCGGCAGCCTTGCTGGATTCCACATTGGATATGAATGCGAATGCGGTTGCGGAAGGAATCGAGAAGATTCATATGGAATATGTCTCTGTCATTCAGTATAATGATGAAAATTCATTGAGCAGTGTGCTTACGATTGGATACCTGAGCGCCATGCAGTACTATTTCAAGCCTATTCGCGAGCTGCCAACAGGCCGCGGTTTTGCGGATTTTGTCTATCTGCCTAAAACGGAATACAGGAATGTATATCCGGCACTGGTGATAGAGCTTAAGTGGAATAAAAAAGCACAGACCGCAATGCAGCAGATCAGAGACAGAAAGTATCCGGCCTCTATTGAGCGGTATACAGGTGACATTTTGCTTGTGGGAATCAATTATGACAAAAAGACCAAGGTGCATCAGTGTCTGATTGAAAAATATGAAAAATATATAGATTAAACGCCAGACCTTGCATGTAAGGGAGAGAAAAATGTTCCGAAAGAAACAACTACCGCAGAAGGACTATGACAGAGAAAACTGGAAGCCGATCCTGAAATGCAGCATCTGCAACGGCGAGCGGGTAGCAGGCTTCAAGAACATCCACACAGGGGAATTCCGGGAGGAGCTCTTCATCCAGGAGGAGGCGCAGCTTGAGGAATTCAGGCAGCGGTACAAAATCACGGAGCTGCCCAAGGAATACTGAGGAAGGGACTGATATATATGAAAGCCTTTTTATACGGAGTCGTGGAGATCATCGCGCGGATACACAGCTATCTGCTGCGGCTCAACGATGCCTACGAATACAATTTTACCGACAAGGAACTGCATTTCCTGATCATCGGCGCGCTGGGGATGGCCATGATATTCGTGGTGCACCCGGTGTTCAAATGGCTGGCCAGGAACAACCACATCATGGTCATCAGTTGGATATACGTTTTTACGTTGATTATCGTAATCACTTTCGCCATCGAAATCGGCCAGAGGGTGACGAACACAGGGGCCATGGAGTTTGCGGACATCATGTTCGGCGTGCTGGGCTTCATCAGCATGTTCCTGGTGTTCTCCGTGTTCCGGGGAATCTACCATCTGGTCCTGCGGCTGATTCGGCGGGAGGACCAGTATGCGGACGAGTATGAGGATGACGATGAGTGGGAGCGGCTGGGATAGGAGACGATTATGAAATTTCTGCACATCTCAGACTTACATATCGGAAAGCGGGTCAATGAGTTCTCCATGACAGAGGACCAGAAATATATCCTGAACCAGATTCTGCGGATTGCGGAGCAGGAGCGGGCGGAGGCCGTGCTCATCGCGGGGGACGTCTACGACAAGTCCATGCCCTCCGCGGAGGCGGTGCAGATCTTCGACTGGTTCCTCACCGGGCTGGCGGATCTGGGGAAGACGGTCATCGCGGTCAGCGGCAACCACGATTCCCCGGAGCGGATCGCCTTCGGCGGAGAACTAATGCGGGGAAGGGGCGTATATGTATCGCCTGTGTACCGAGGAGAGGCCCTGGAGGTGGCGCTTCGGGACGAATACGGGGATATCAGCGTCCATCTGCTGCCCTTCCTAAAGCCCGCCACCCTGCGGCATGCGCTGGAGGGCAGGCAGGAGGAAGAGGAGAACGGGCTGCCGGAGAGTTATCAGGAGGCCCTGGAGATAGCTGTAAAACGTATGGAAATAGACGTCAAAAAGCGCAATATCCTGGTGGCCCACCAGTTCGTCACCGGCGCGGGGCGCTGCGATTCCGAGGAGGTATCCGTGGGGGGCCTGGACAATGTGGATGCCAGCGTCTTCGACGACTTCGACTATGTGGCCCTGGGCCATATCCACAGCCCCCAGTCCGTAGGCCGGGAGACTGTGCGCTACTGCGGCACGCCTTTGAAATATTCCTTCTCCGAGGCAGAGCAGGAAAAGTCCGTCACGGTGCTGGAGATGGGGGAGAAGGGGGATGTGGTTTTGTCTACAGTACCCCTGGTGCCATTGCGGGACATGCGGAAGATCAGAGGCTCCTACGGGGAAGTGATGTCCAGGTCCTTCTATCAGGATACGAACACAGAGGACTATGTGCAGATCACGCTGACGGACGAGGAGGACATCCCGGACGGCTTGCAGAAGCTGCGCACAGTGTACCCGAACCTGATGCAGGTGGCATACGACAACAGCCGCACCAGGCAGGACAGGACAGTGGAGGCCGCGGAGCAGGCGGAGCGGAAATCGGAGCTGGAGCTGTTCGGGGAATTCTTCGAGCTGCAGAACAACCAGCCCATGAGCGCGGAGCAGGCGGCATATATGGAGAAGCTGATCGCGGATTTGAAGTAGAGGACATGCTCCGTCTGGACGGGGCGGCAGGGCCGGATAAAAAGGTGTGTCCGGCCTTTTGTATGAGTGCGCGGCGCAACGCGCAGGGGTGTACGGATGAAACCGGTAAAGCTCGTCATCAGCGCCTTCGGGCCCTATGCGGACAGGACGGAAATAGACTTCGACGGCTTCGGAGGCCAGGGGCTCTACCTGATCACCGGGGATACCGGAGCGGGCAAGACTACCATATTCGATGCCATAGCCTTCGCGCTGTACGGCGAGGCGAGCGGGGACGTGCGCAGATCCGATATGTTCCGGAGCAAGTACGCCAAAGACGATGCGCCCACCTATGTGGAGTTCACCTTCTCCTACCGCGGAAAGGAATATATGGTAAAGCGTAATCCTGAGTACCTGCGCCCCAAGGGGCGAGGCAGCGGCTACACTACCCAGAAGACGGATGCCCTGCTGACCTATCCCGACGGGCGCAGCCCCGTCACCAGGGCCAAGGACGTGACAAAGGCTGTGACGGAGCTGATTGGGCTGGACCGCAGGCAGTTCACCCAGATTGCCATGATCGCCCAGGGGGATTTCCAGAAGCTGCTGCTGGCCGGCACGGAGGAGCGGGGAGAGATCTTCCGGCAGATTTTCGGCACAGGCCTTTACAGGCGGATCCAGGAAGAGCTGAAAGGGGCGGTGAAGCTCCAAAGGGATGCCTATGAGGAGCTGAAGCGCAGCATCAATCAGTTCATGGACGGCATCGTCTGTCAGGAGGGCCCGGCATCGGACACCGGAATGAGGCTTCAGGAGCTGCAGAGCCTGAAGTTCGACGGCAGGGTGGAAGAGGGCCTGGAGCTGTTGGCGGCTCTGTGCGCCGAGGACGAGGACATGCTGAAGGCCATGGACGGACAGCTGGAGCGGCTGGAGGAGGAAATCCGGAGAGAGGACAGGCTCATCGTGGACATCGGCCACAGGGAGGAGCAGCGCAGGGCCCTTCTGGAGAACGAGAGGCAGCAGAAGGCGCTGCGGGAGGAGCTTGCCTGCAGGGAGGAACTCTTCGAAAAGGCCGCCCGGGAACGCCAGGAATGCGGCGCGCTGGAGGAGCGGATGCAGGCCGCCGGAAAGAACTTGGAGAGGTTCGAGCTCCTGGACGGGCTGCAGCAGGCCCGGGAGGCGGGAGAACTGGAAATCGCCGCGGAGAAGAAGCGCCAGGAGGACATCCTTTCAAAGAGGCAGGCCCTGGAGGCAGCCCTCCAGGAGGAGCGGGAAAGCTTCCGGCTCCTGGCGGGGGCAGGGGAGGTGAAGGAGCGCCTGGAGCGGCGGCGCAGCGACATCCTGCGCCAGCAGCAGAGCCTGCAGCGGCACAGCGAAGGGCTGGCCCAGGAGGCGCAGCGCCAGCGAAAGGCGGAGGAATCCATTGCGGAGGGTGAAAAGAGGCAACGGGAGCTTACGGCGGGTCTGCTGGAGAACCAGACCGGAATCCAGGCCCTGGGCGACAGGGACGCCATGCTTGCCGCGGTGGAGCAGATGGGCGAGAGGCTTGAGGGGCAGCGTGAGCTTCTGCAGAAGCTTGCCAGAGAGCAGGAGACGGCCCGGAGGGAGAGCAAAAGGATAGACGACGCCCTGGAGGAACTGAAAGCCCGCAGGGAGGCTTTGGCCCGGGAGGCGGAGAAGGACGAAAAAGAGCGGCAGACTTTAAAGAACATCGGCGAGCTTCTGGTGGCATGCCGCCATGAGGTGGATGAGGCGGAGCAGAGGCTGCGCTCCTGCCGGGAACAGGCCGCTGAGCTGAAGGAGTGCCTGGAGGCCTCCCATGCCCTGGAGCAGGCTTATGGGAAGGTCTTGGAGCAGGCCCGGATTCAGCAGGGCCAGTGGGATTGCTGGCAGACGGAATGGGAGGCGCTGGGGGATGTGGAGGCCCGGGGATTGCTCCTGCAGCAGCGGCAGGAAAAGCTCCGTGAGGCGGAGCAGATGAAAGCGGACTTGTCTTCTAACGCCCGGGCGTTAGAGGAGCTGCAGAGAGAGCTTGCTTCCGTGAGGGAGGAATACCTGACGGCGGCGGAGCAGAAGCGGAAGCTGGGCGATGCCTATCGGAGGATGGAGCAGCAGTTCCTGGATGCCCAGGCGGGCCTGCTGGCCAGGGGGCTGGAGGAGGGGAAGGCCTGTCCGGTCTGCGGCTCCCCGCACCATCCCACGCCTGCCCGGGTGCCGGAAGCTGCGCCGGAGAAAGCGGTTCTGGACAAAAAGAAGAAGGAACTGTCTTCTGTGGAGGCCAGAACGGAGCGGCTCAGCGAAAAGGCGGCAAACCTGAAAGAAAAGCTGGCGGATCTGCTGGAGCAGACAGAGAACAGGATGCAGAGCGCGTTTGCCATGACTGTGCTGTGGGAGCAGGGGGACGGGCAGGCAAGGCCAGACGCAGAGCATTCTGAAGCAGAAAATCCGGATGCCGTCAGGGAAAGGCTGCGGAATCTGATAGACGAAATATCGTCAAATGTGAAAACGCTGGAACGAAAGCTGGAAAAGGAGGCCCGGGAGGCCGATGAGGCCTGTCGCCGGAAGAAGGAGCTGGACGACATGCTGAAGGCGGCTGCCCAGAGCCGGAAGGAACTGGAGGAGAAGAGCCAGGATGCGCAGCAGCGGCTGAACACGGCCAGAGGCCAGCAGGCCGAAAGGCAGGCCCGGTGGGAGCGCTTTCTGGCCCAACTGCCGGAGGCGGATTCCGGCGATGGGGAGCCTGACAGGGCCCGGTGGACTGCAGAACAGGCGGAAGCCTTCCTGGGCCGGGCATGCGACAGAAGCCATGCCCGGCTGGAACGGGCGGAGGCCGGGAGGAAACGCCTGGAGGCGCTGGAAGGGAAGCTGACAGAGACGGAGGGACAGAGACAGCGCCTGGAGGCTGCCGCGGCGGAAAACAGAGAGCAGGCCGCAAAGCTGCAGGGCCGTCTGGAGGCTGCCGGGAGACAATTGGCAGAGGAACTTTCCAAGACGGGGGCTGCCGCGTCGGAAGCGGACAGGCTGTTCGAAACCGGGAAGGAGAGCGGGGCGCGCCTGACGCAGGCCATGGCATCCGCGCAGGAGGATTCGCCGTCATCTGCGGCTCCCGGACAGGCCCTGAAGACGGCAGTGGCCCGATGTCTGTCCCAGGCGGGGGCCTATCTGGACAGCCTGGCGGAATGGAGGAAACGAATCCGGTCGGACATCGCCCGCCGGGAGCGGCTGGAGGAGGACCGGCGCAGGATGGAAGAGCAGCTTGCCCAAATTCTTGCCCTGCTGGGCGAGACAGCGAAGGAGCTTGCTGGAATCCAGAGCAAGAAGGAGGAAAAGGCCGGGCTTCTGAGGGAGAGCCTGGCGGCCTTTGGCGGAAGCCGGGAGGAGCCTGGCGGCCTCGCGGCCGGTGCAGGGAAGGATTCCGGCGGCAGACAGCCCATGGAAGAAGAGCATTCCGTGGAAAAAGGGCATTCCAGGGCAGAGAAGCATTCCGGGGAAGAGAAGCAATGCATGGAAGAAGGGCATTCCGTAGAAGAGCATTCCATGGAAGAGACCCTGCAGACGGCGGCCCGTCAGGCCCTGGAAGAGATTTCGAGGCTCCTTGCGGCCCTGGAGGAGGATATCCGGCGAAACCGGCAGGATCTGGCCAGACGGCGGGAGCTGGAGCTTGGCATCCCGCAGAAGGAGGCCGAAAGAGACCGGCTCCTGGAGGAAATCCGGCAGACGGAGCTGAACCTGGCTGCGAAGACCGCGGACAATGCCTCCCGGCAGGGACAGATACAGTCCCTTATGGAGCAGTTGGGGGACGAGACCAGGGAGAAGACCCTGGCGGACATCTCTGCCCTGCGGAACCGGAAGACGGCATTGGAGGACGCCTATCAGTTGGCCGAAAAGAACCTGGCGGAATTCCGAACCAAAAACGAACGCCTGGCCGCAGCCATCGACACCCTGCGCAGACAACTGGCCGCGCAGGGTGCGGATGAAGGAGAGGCCGCCCATGGAAGAGCGGCGCTCCATGAAGAGCAGGATATGGAGACAGTGATTGCCCGGAGGGAGGAAAGCCGACAGGCGAAGAGCGGGCTCAGCGCAAAGCGGGATCAGAAATACGCCGCCCTCTCCCAAAACCAGGAAATCCTCCGGAAGGTGAGGAGCAGACGCGAGGACATAGCCTCTGTAGAGAAAAAATACGTATGGCTGCGCTCCCTGGCGGACACGGCAGGGGGCAGCCTGAACGGCAAACGCAAGATTGAACTGGAGACCTACATCCAGATGACCTATTTCGACCGCATCATCCGGCGGGCCAACATCCGCCTCCTCACCATGAGCAGCGGCCAGTACGAACTGAAACGCCAGCAGGAAGGGGACAACCGCAGGGAGAAGGCGGGGCTGGAGCTGGCCGTGATCGACCACTACAATGCCACGCAGCGCAGCGTGAAGACACTGTCCGGCGGCGAGTCCTTCCAGGCATCCCTCTCCCTGGCCCTGGGCCTGGCGGACGAGATCCAGTCCTATGCCGGGGGCATCCAGATGGACTGCATGTTCGTGGACGAGGGCTTCGGCTCCCTGGACGAGGAGGCGCTGGCGCAGGCCATGAAGGCCCTGCAGCAGCTCACTGAGGGCAACCGCCTGGTGGGCATCATCTCCCATGTGGCCGAGCTGAAGGAACGGATAGACAGGAAAATCGTAGTCAGGAAATGCAGGGACAGGAACGGCGTGGGCAGCAGCGTATCCGTGCAGCCCTGAGGGACAAGGCCGGAGCGGCGGCTCCGGTCTTGTGTGTTTTCCGGAGTCTGAAGCTTGACAAATATATCGTCTGGTGATATATTAATGACAAATATATCACCAGACGATATATCATGGGCGACAGAGGCGCATTCCGGAAGAAAGGAAGCGAAATGGAGAAGCAGACACCATTGACAGAGGCACTGTTCTACATCCTGTTGTCCCTGAGGAAGCCCAACCACGGCTACGGAATCATCCAGGAGGTGGAAGGGCTCACTGGCGGCAGAGTGGTGCTGGGCCCGGGAACTCTGTACGGGGCCATACAGACCATGGCGGCCCGGGGATGGATCCGGATATACAGCGAGGAGACGGATTCCCGGAAGAAGAAGGAGTATGTCATCACAGAGCTGGGCAGACATGTCTTCGCGGAGGAAAAAAAGCGTCTGGAGGAGCTTCTGCACAATGCGGAGAAAATGGAGGGGGACACATGATAAAGTTCAAGCTGTTCATCAATAAGGACGAAGAGACGGAATACCTCAATGAAATGGCGGGGAAGGGTTATGCCATGAAGGGCTTCGCGATGGGATTCTATACTTTTGAAAATTGTAGGCCCGGCGAATACATCTATCAGGTGGACATCACGGAGGGGTTATTCCGGGTGAGCGGCGACTACAGGGACTTCATGCGGGAAATGGGCGTGGAGATCGTATGCCTGTGGGGGCCCTGGGTCATCCTGCGCAAGAGGGCGGAGGAGGGGCCCTTCGTGCTGTATACGGATGTGGAGTCCAGCATCGAACATTACCAGAAAATCAAAAAAGCGCTCAAGATAGCCGTCATCCTGGAGATAGTCTGCATCCTTATGGAAGTGATTTCAGCCGCAGGCGGGACGGACAGGGAGTCCGTCATGCTCCCCCTGGCTGGCTGCTGCCTGCTGGCCGCCATCGTCGTAATCATTGTTCGGGAAATCTGCCGCGTGAACGCCATTCTGGCAGAGCTTAGGGCCAGGATAGGCCAGGAGGAGCCGAGCGGATGCCGGGGGAACCATAGTCCGTCGCTGATCTTGTGCCTGGGTATTGTGCTGAACGGAATCTGCCTCGCGATGCCGGAACCGGGAGGCAGCGCCCTGTATGGATTCGCAAAAGGTGTCCTGCAGGGCATTGCCCTGATCCTCATGGGTGCAGGAATCGCCATTACCGTGATGGGGCGCAGGGAGTGAGCCGTCAGGAGCGGAGCCGGAACCCGCACGGGCAGAGGGGAAAGGCTTCCTCCGGGGACATGCGGTTATGGGAGCGCCGTGGGGCATTTCGGTGACCATTGCTGCCGCCGTGGGGGATTGCGGCTGCGGCCGGAAAGGGCCGATAGGTAGATGGAGAATGTGATATGTGATGCAAAAAGAGCCGTACTCCTGGCTTTTGGCCGGGGTACGGCATTTTCGTCCAGAAAATATATTACATAATTGTAGCCAACCTCTTTTTTCAGGGCACGGCTGACAGGGAGGCCGGTAGCGAGAGCCGGAACGGGCCATGCTGCCGCTCCACAGCCTCCAGCCTCCGGAAAGAAATGAACTGACAGAATCGAGTGTAGCAATTTTAAAGCATATCTGGTATAATTGAATCGTCACGATATAGATAGGCGGTTATCGCCCCGCAGCTTTGGAACATGTCCGGAGGGCGAAAAGAAAAAGATGCTCCGCAATCGGGAAAGCGACAGGCATTCGATTGCGAACCTGGAAAAAACGGATGGAAGAGGCCCGGTCAATCGTAAACGGGACAGGTTACAGGGCGGAAAACCAGGGATGACCGGCAAATCCGCAATGGATGAATCAAATACCCCGCTGCAAGCAACGGGGTATTTGACCCTCGCGGCATTCGTCAAATGTGCATGCAAGCATGCCCACTTGACTCATTGCTCGCGGGAATAAAGCCCTGCCCGGCAGAATTGCATATCTGCCGGGCAGGGCATTTTTTCGGAAATTTTCGGAGATACCGGTCAGTCCCGTCAAGCCGGATACACGTCGGTCCTGCCGTCCTGGAAGATGGCCAGGAGGTTCTGCCCGTCCGCCGCGGGACAGGTGATTTCAAAGGCATGGGCCGTGGTGCCGATCCGGTAGGCGAGGTCCCGTACCGTCCTGTTCTCCTGGCAGGGAGCGATCCTGGCCAGGATTTCTTTTAATGTCTCCATGTCATCCGTATAGCTGCCCCTCTCGTCCAGGCAGAACTGCTGGGCATAATAGAGCTTGCGCAGCTCCCATTTGCGGCCCTCGTCCTCCGGGATCCGGAAATCACACGCCTCCTGCCCCTTCTCCGCGAAGAACACAAAGGCCCAGAGCTCCGGATAATGGATATTGATCACCCCGGTGGGGGCCCAGACCCAGTTGTCCTCGGGCAGGGGCCTGCCTGTCTCCGGGCAGACGCGCTTCCTGAACTGCCCTCCCTCCACGTCCACCTTCCACTGCACCCTGGAGAAATTCATGCGGTAATACTCCCCCGGCACAGGCGGGCGCTTCTGCGCCGCGCACTCCTGCAGGGCGGCGAAGGGGATGACCACCTCCACCGACCAGGAGCGGTTGTGGGATCCGGGCTCATTCAGCCTTCCGTCGATATAAACGGCAGAACGCATTCCGTGAAACTCATATCCGTTTATCGGCTTTCCGCCGTCCCGATAGGCCTTGGTCAGCAGCAGGTCCCAGGTGGTGTTTCGGGCATTCATCTCATATTCGAAATAGGCCTGGGTATCGGAATCCGGATCGATGAAGATCTCGAAATCGTTGTCCTGGAAGATGACGCAGTCATGCTCCAGCTGGTGGGCCCAGATCTCGTCTCCCTCCAGCACTGCGCCGATGTAGAGGTTCTCACGGTCCCAGGCCATCTTGGCCCTGGTGCGGAACCGGGGTATGGGGCGGATTGCCCCCTCGATGTCAGGGAAGTCCTCCGTGAAGGGGATGTCCCTCCAGAACTCCTTGTCCAGGCGTCCGTCCAGGGTGAACGCCTTGTCGTTGAACCGGCAGACGTACATCGGGGGCTGGAAGCCCAGCGCCGGGACAGGGATGCGGTATTGTGTGCTCATATATGCGTCCTCTCTTTCTTTTGGTCTTGCATCCTGTGGATATGACCTTGCGTGTCAGCATTATACCATTGAGGCGGAGAGAAGTAAACCCACTACCTTCCATTGTAAAGTAAGTTAACAAAATATTAAAAGCAATCAGACGGGAAACTGCCCGATTGCTTTTATTTATTTACCGAAAATAGGGTAAATTGGCAGAATATAAGACTGGAACCGAGCTGAAATCGAAATCGGAAAAAATGCTTTGGATAATATATACAAAAAAACAGACCGATTTTAGAAAAAAGATACAGTAATTTTTCATATAATTAACAAAAAGAAAAATTTTGTTAAATTCATCTTGACATTTTGATTATTGAAATCATACAATAGACATAGGTGCTATGCCACTCAAAATATGCAAAGGGGTGAACATATGAAAACGAAAGGAAAACAAACAGGTTCCATCCAACCCAGAAAGCGTAGTTTTCTGGAGACATTGAAGAAGGACTGGTCACTGTGGACGTTCTGTATCCCGGGCATCATCCTGACCTTCATTTTCAGCTACATTCCCATGTACGGCGTGCAGATTGCATTCCGCAGGTTCAACGCCAAGCAGGGAATCTGGGGGAGCCCATGGGTAGGGCTGCGCTATTTCCAGCGCTTCATCGATTCGCCGTATTTCGTGAGGACAGTGACGAACACATTGATCCTGAGCATCTACGGCCTGATCGTATCCTTCCCTATCCCGATCCTACTGGCGCTGATGCTCAACTCGTTCCGGCATAAGAGATACCGGAAGGTGATCCAGACCATTACATACGCGCCGAACTTCATCTCCACCATCGTCATGTGCGGTATGTTGATTCTGTTCCTGTCGCCCAGCGTCGGTATCATCAACACCGTGATCAAGAGCTTTGGCGGGGAAGCAATCAACTTCATGGCAAAGAAAGAGTACTGGAGACATCTGTATGTCTGGTCCGGTGTATGGCAGGGCATGGGATGGAGCTCCGTCATCTATTTCGCGGCGCTGTCCGGCATCAGCCCGGAGCTGCACGAGGCGGCGAAATGCGACGGCGCTACCAAGTTCCAGATTATACGCTATATCGATTTCCCGTCAATCCTGCCCACGGCTACGATCCAGTTGATTTTGAGCTGCGGCAGCATCCTTTCCATCGGATTTGAGAAAGCCTTTGCACTGCAGAACGACCTGAACACATCGGTTTCGGAAATCATATCCACCTACGTGTACAAGGTCGGTATGATCGACAACAATATGTCCTACTCGTCCGCCATCGGCCTGTTCAATACAATGGTCAATCTGGTAATCCTCATAATCGTCAATAAGGCGGCAGATAAGATGTCCGGCACGAGCTTATTCTAGGCAGGGGGGTGAGAACATGAAAAAAGAGAGAGAAATCGAAGTGGAAAAAAATATACGCCGCTGTAAGGAGGATGTGATTTTCGATACGATTATCTTCATCATCCTTACCGCACTTCTGCTGATCGTGGCATATCCGCTGTGGTGGGTCATCATATCCTCCATCAGCGATCCCAAGGCGGTATCCGGCGGCCAGGTGGTATGGCATCCCGTGGGGCTCACCTTCAGAGGCTACCTGGAAGTGTTCGAGGACAAACTGATTGTGCGCAGCTTCTTGAATTCCGTGCTGTACACGGTGTGCGGCGTGCTGGTGAACCTGGCGGTGACCCTGCCCACAGCCTACGCGCTGTCCAGAGACAGGTTCTCCGGCAAGAAAATCGTCACCATATTCTACGTCATCACCATGTTCTTCGGAGGCGGCCTTATCCCTACCTACCTGGTAGTGCAGAAATGCCAGCTCCTTGACACCATGTGGGCCCTGATCCTTCCCGGCTCCCTGAGCGTGTACAACATGATCGTGGCCAGGACTTTCTTCAAGTCCAATATTTCGGAGGAGCTTTATGAGGCGGCGGAGATTGACGGCTGTACACAGGGCAGGTTCTTCTTCCAGATTGCCCTCCCCCTGTCGGGAGCCATCACGGCCATCATGGTGCTGTACTATGGCGTGGGCCACTGGAACTCATACTTCTCCGCGTTGATCTACATGTCCGACCAGAACAAGTTCCCGCTGCAGCTGGTGCTGCGCAGCATCCTGATCACCAACGAGGCGGCGCTGCAGCAGGCGGCCAGCACACCGGAGGCCAGGGAAGCCCTGAACGCCAAGAAGGAGCTGGTGGAGCTGATGAAGTATTCCCTGATCATCATAAGCAGTATCCCTGTGCTGGTGTTGTATCCTTTCATCCAGAGGCATTTCGTCAAGGGTGTCATGATCGGATCCGTAAAGGGTTGATGGTCAATATGAAACGAGCAAAAAGATATGGTATCGAGGCGGCGAAGGCCGCTTGGTATAAAAAAGAAAAGGAGAGTGTTATTATGAAAAGAAAGTTAGTAGCGGTACTGCTGCTGGCGGCAATGTCAGTCACTTCGCTGGCAGGCTGCGGCAGCGATGGCGGTTCCGGCAATGACGCGGAATCATCCAGGGGGGGCAGCGAAGCGGATGATGCCGGGGATGCGGACGATGCCGGGGACGCGGCAGACGGAGAATCCTCCGCGGAGGCCGCAGAGGTGGACGCGGACGGCAAAGTGAACGGAATTATGTATGCGGAGGGACTTCCTATCGTAGACGAGGGAGCTTATACCTTCTCCATCTTCTGTGACGACTCCAGCTCAACCGGCGAGTTCTATATGCTGAATGAGTTCGAGAAGCAGACAAACGTTAAGGTAGATCTGCAGATTTTTGCCAATGAGAACGCCACAGAGAAAATGAACCTGGCTCTGAACTCTGGTGATTACGCAGATGTAATCGGCGGCTGGATTCTGGATGACTCCAAAATCCTGACCTACGGTGTGGAGCAGGGCGTGTTCATCCCCCTGGAGGACATCTTTGCCCAGTATTGCCCCAGAATCATGGAGATTCTGGATCTCCCCGGCGTTAGGGAGAAGATGACCGCGCCCGATGGACATATCTATACGATTCCCTATGTGTGCGGCGACACCAGCGTAGGCTACAGCCCTTTCATCAACGGCCGCTGGCTGGAGAACGTTAACATGGAGATGCCTACCACTACAGAGGAGTTCGAGGCAGTTCTGACAGCATTCAAGGAGCAGGACGCCAACGGGAACGGAGATGCCACCGATGAAATCCCCTTCTCCGCAGACCCTAACAACAAGCATCTGGAAGCTATGACCGGCTATTTCGGGCTGCCCATGGACAAGACCGGCTTTGGCCTGAAGGACGAGCAGGTGGTCTACGCGGCAATGAGCAGTGAGTACAGACAGTGCCTGAGCTGGCTCAGCGGCATGTATGCCAAGGGCCTGATTGACCAGGAAATCTTCACCCAGGACAGCGCTACCTGGGAGGGCAAGGGCAACAAGGACATGTATGGCGTATCCATCGCTTACGGCTCCAGCGAGTTCTCCGGAATCCCTCAGTCTCCTGAGAAGAGCGAGTTCGATGTCATGCCTGTATTGAACACCGCGAACGGCGGCATCTGGCTGCGCGACACGCCGGGCAACTCCGTGTACAGGACACAGGCTGTCATCACCGACAAGGCTGAGCATCCCGAAATCATCGCAAGGTGGTTCGACAACGCATTCGAGCTGGAGAACGGCATCGGCTGCAGCAGAGGCCCTGTGGGTGTCGTGACCTTCAAGGAGGAGGGAACAGATCAGTACCGTGCAATCGACGTCAATACACTGGACGCGGAAACGCAGGAAAAGGTGGGCTGGTCCAACCTGTGGCCTCAGTCCCTGCCCAAGTTCCTTCCGATTGGCTACAAGTTCCTTGAGGACAACCCGAACTATGACGAGAAGAAGGTCGTGGAGACTACATATGAGCCCAACCTGACCAAGGAAGTCATTCCTTCTTCCTGGATTGATCAGGATGACGTGGAGATGTACTCCGAGTATGCTTCCGCCATCAGGGATTACTTCAGCCAGAATCAGGCAAGGTTCATCTCCGGCGAGCAGGATGTCAATGACGATGCGGTATGGGAAGAGTACAAGGCAGGCTTCGAGGGCCTTGGACTTGACGAGTACCTGAGAATCAAGGGTGTTGAGACCATAGCTGAATAATCGTATCGCAAGCGAAAGAGGGTCGTAGCCTTGGCTGCGGCCCTTTTTTCCAAAACATGCCGGGGATTCATAGAAGCCCGCAAGTAAAGGGCTTAATGTAAGATGTAACCTATTTGTGACAAAACGTGATTCACAGGAAAGCCGGAATATATTATAATGATGGAGGAAACCCGGGAACAGCAGCCTGGGGATTCCGAGAGTATATTAATGTGACAAGGAGGTTCATACTATGAGCAAAATCATTGGAAATGCTCTGCCGGGGATACCCTGGCAGGAGAAGCCCGAAGGATTCGACAAGCCCGTATGGCGCTATTCCCAGAATCCGATCATAGGCAGACATGACACTCCCATTTCCAACAGCATCTTCAACAGCGCGGTGGTGCCCTTCGGGGACGGCTACGCAGGGGTCTTCCGCTGCGACAGCCTGTCGGTGAGCATGGACATCTTCGTGGGCTTCAGCAAGGATGCCATCCACTGGGACATCAGCCACGAGCCGATCACCTTCGTGGGCGAGGATCCTGAGGTGACGAAGCGGGAGTACCGTTACGACCCCAGGGTGGTGTGGATCGAGGACCGCTACTATGTGACCTGGTGCAACGGCTATCACGGCCCCACCATCGGCGTTGGCTACACCTTTGACTTCAAGACATTCTATCAGTTGGAGAATGCCTTCCTGCCCTACAACAGGAACGGCGTGCTCTTCCCCAGGAAGATAAACGGCCGCTACATGATGCTGTCCAGGCCCAGCGACACGGGACATACGCCCTTCGGCGACATCTTCTTAAGCCAGAGCCCTGACCTGGAGTACTGGGGACACCATAGGTTCGTCATGGGCACCTACGGCGGGGACTTCTCCGCATGGCAGTCCATGAAGATCGGCCCGGGCCCCTGCCCCATCGAGACGGACGAGGGGTGGCTCCTGATCTACCACGGCGTGCTCCGCACCTGCAGCGGCTATGTGTACCGCATGGGCTGCGCATTGCTTGACCTGGAGGAGCCCTGGAAGGTGAAGCAGCGCTCCAGGTATTATCTGCTGGCACCGGAAGAGCTCTACGAGCAGAACGGTGACGTGCCCAACGTGGTGTTCCCCTGTGCGGCCCTGACGGACGCGGAGACCGGGCGCATCGCCATCTACTACGGCTGCGCGGACACGGTGACAGGCCTGGCCTTCACCACGGTGGACGAGCTGATGGGCTGGATGAAGAAATATCCGCTGATCTGAGCGGAAATGGAATGATATGAGACTATGAGCCATGGTCGCCCCTGCAGCTGCGTGCGGGCCATCCAGAACAAGCCTGACATGCATCCGTAAAAAGCGTGGGAAGCGGCAAGTGAAATCGTTAAACAGTATATATTATAAGAAAGTGGAGGAAGCCTCCGGCGGGAAAGGCATTGCCTTCCGGAGGCATCAATGATTATGGAAGAAGTGCTACAGAACGGGGAGGCCCTGGAGGAAGGGCAGGCCGCGGAGGAGATGGTAGTGGACGGTGTCCACAATTACAGCACGGAGGAGGCCTATGTATGGCCTACGGATCCCAAGGTGCTGAAGAAACTGGAGTGGTTCCAGGACCAGAAGCTGGGCCTGATGATGCACTGGGGCCCCTATTCCCAGTTGGGCGTGGTGGAGTCCTGGGCCTTGAGCGATGGGGATGCGGACTGGTCCAGGGGCGGCATCGACTGGGAGGTGACAGGGGAGGAGTTCAAGGAGGAGTATTTCGGCCTGAACAGGACCTTCAACCCCCTGCGGTTCGAGCCGGAGAAATGGGCCGACCTGGCCAAAGAGGCGGGCATGCGCTATGTCCTCTTCACCACCAAGCACCACGACGGGTTCTGCATGTGGGATACACAGTATTCCGATTATAAGATAACGGCACCGGACTGCCCCTTCCACACCCACAAGTACGCGGACATCTGCGCCCATTTATTTGAATCCTTCCGCAAGCGGGGGATCGGCATCTCCGCCTATTTCTCCAAGGCGGACTGGCATGTGGACAGCTACTGGAAGGACGACACCCCCAGGGGGAAATTCAAATACAGGGGCCCCTCCTACGACCCTAAGGAGAATCCCGAGGAGTGGGAGCGGTTCGTGACCTTCACCCAGAACCAGATCAGGGAGCTGGGGACGAATTACGGCAAGCTGGACGCCATGTGGTTCGACGCGGGCTGGGTGCATGCCGGGAACGGCCAGGACATCCGCCTGGGAGAGGTGATTGAGGAAATCCGCAAGATCCAGCCGGGAATGCTCTGCGCGGACAGGACAATCGGCGGGCCTTACGAGAATTATGTGACGCCGGAGCAGTGCGTGCCGGATGAGCCCCTGTCCATTCCATGGGAGAGCTGCATCACTTTGGGCACCAGCTTCTCCTTCCGGTATGAGGATGCCTACAAGTCCCCCAGGGAGGTAATCAACCTCCTGATCGACATCGTGGTGAAGGGCGGGAACCTGGCCATCAACGTAGGGCCCCAGCCCGACGGACGGCTGCCGGAGGGCGCGGTGCGTACCCTGAAGGGCATGGGAGAGTGGCTGGGCAGGTACGGCGAGGCCATATACGGCACCCGGGTGTGCGCGCCCTACAAGAAGGACGGCATCGGCTTCACACAGAAGGACGGCACTGTCTACGCCATCCAGGGTTTCGAGAGCGAGGATGGGCCTGTGGAGGACAAGGTCTGGATTCCCTATACCGGAGAATTCCGGGAGGTCACGGCCATGGGGGACGAGAGGGTCGTATCCGTGGAGAGAGAGACGGATGGCTTCTATGTGACGCTGGAGCAGAGCGGTGACAGAAAAGCGCCGATTGCCAGGGTGTTCTGTCTGAGATGACGGCGGCATCCTGCGGGAGGTAATGGCCGGTACGGCAGAATGAGATGACAAGATGCGGCCAGAGCTGGCGAATATGCCGGTAAGGCCGCATTTTTGCTCAATTTTGCTAGTATTGTTAAAGCTGTTGCTAAGAAAAGTTAAATATGTTAAAATGGGGATAAAGATACAACGGTATGGCAAGAGAGAAGAAATCTATGAACAAAGTAACGATGCAGGATATCGCCGATGCATTGGGGATATCGCGGGTCACCGTGTGGAAGGTATTCAACAACTATACAAATGTGTCTGCAAGCGTTCGCGAAAAGGTTCTGCTAAAGGCAAAGGAGCTGGGCTATACGAAGGGGCTTGCGGAGGTTGACGACGGGGTTCTGGAGAAGAATGTCTCCTTGATCGTGTCCAGGCCCAACTCGTCCACTTTCTGGACCACCATCATACATCGGGCGGCCCAGGAACTGTCCCTCCACAATGTGAATCTCATGTATACCTATGTGCCGTCCAACTATTCCGAGGATTTCAGGATGCCATCCGTATTGTCCAACGGGACGGTACAGGGGGCGATTGTCCTGAATGTGTACGACAAGCGGATGATAGGGCAGATCAGCCAGCTGAGCATTCCGAAGGTATTCCTGGATACCGTGCCGGAAATCCAGTTCGGGGAGCTGCAGGGGGACCTGGTCCTGCTGGAGGGCTTCCACAGCACGTACCAGATCACGAAATCCGTGGTAGAGAGGGGATTGAAGAGAATCGGATTCGTGGGGGACATCCAGTATGCCCGCACGAACTATGACCGTTTCGAGGGGTTCTGTCGATGCATGGAAGACCATGGGCGGCCTGTGGAGAAAGAGCTGTGCCTTACGGGCCGGATCGGCATCTTTTCTTATAGCAAGGAGATAAACGGCTTTCTGGATTCCCTGGAAAGGCTGCCGGACGCCTTCGTCTGCGCCAGCGATTTCATCGCCCATACCATGCAGCTCTACTTTGCGGAGCACAGGGAGCGGATTCCGGAGGGAATCGTGGTGACGGGATATGACGGACGGGACGAGTATGCCGTGGGCAAGCTGATTACCACGGCGGAGGTGCAGACCGGGGTGCTGGGGAAGCGGCTGGCCATGCAGATCGTCTACCGTATGGAGCATGGGGACGCGCCCTATGAGCTGACTTATGTGAACCCGCCGGTGATATACCGGGATTCCGTATTGCGGGGGTAAAATGCGGCATGCTATAGCATATTATACTGCATAACGCTGAATACTGCCTATTGCAATCATGTGATTGAACCAGTCAGCGTTATGCAGTCTGGTTTCATGGCAAGTGAAATCGTTAAGCAGTATAAGGAAAAGGCACGGGAAACGGGGATACCTTACATGGAAAAGGAATACGAGAACCACATCCTCTATCACTATACGGACTACCAGGCTCTGGACGGCATGCTCCACCATGCCCAGCTGCGGGTGAACAATGTGCTGAATATGAACGATGCCGCGGAAATGCGTTACTTTATGGACGGCCTGTGCGATGCGGTGGCGAAGCGCCTGGAAAGCGAAGGGGATATACAGCGGGCAGAGCGGGTAAGGGAGCTTTTCCAGGAGGAGCTGAAGAAGGAATTCTACTACTCCGCCTACGCGGCGTGCTTCTCCCTCCACCGGGACGACGCGGCCCAGTGGGAGCGGTACGGGAACCGGGGCAGGGGCGTATGCATCGCTTTCCAGGGCAGGCATCTGGAGAGGATGGCCACAGGGGCATTGTCCCTCCAGACCGTGTTCTACCAGGACGACATGGCCGGCCATAACCTGACCGGGGTGTTCTACCGCCTGGTGAAGCGGGGGAAGGAGCTGTCCCTGACGAACCCGGACATCAAGAAGGCCATGAACTACGCCTGGAGCTGCTCCGCTGCCTTCAAGCATCCCTCGTTTCTCTCGGAGCGGGAGGTAAGGCTGGTGGTCTCTCCCTTCGTGAAGGAATACTTTGAGGTGGAGCCATGCTATCATATCACCACGGAGCGGATCAAGAAATACTATCCCCTGGATCTGATGGGCATGTGCGGGAAGATCGGGATAGGGCTGGAGGAGCTGGTGCCGGAGATCATCATAGGGCCGGAATCCACCCAGTCCAAGTCAATCCTGCAGGATTACCTGCGGGACAACGGGCTGGAGGAGCTAGCGGGGAAAGTGGCTTTGTCGAAATGCCCGCTGCGGAGGCCGGGGTGATTTTTTGCTGGAATATTGCATTGTACTGCCCTAATGATTCCTGATTTGGAGATTGTACGGATGAAAGCGGGGGACGGGTATGGAGCGGTGCGGGTGGTGTCTGTGCAATAAGAAGATGGTGAAGTACCATGACGAGGAGTGGGGCGTGCCGGTGCACGACGACAGGAAGCAGTTCGAGTACCTGATGATGAAGGTCATGCAGTGCGGGCTGAACTGGAACATGATGATTCAGAAGAGAGATATAATAAAGGGGTGCGGGAGGATTCTGTCCCGCGCCCCTGTCCATAACCATGGAAGAAATGACTATATTACTGTAATACATTGACATCGGATGTGCGGGGCTGTCCCATGGGGAGCGAAGTATCGCTGGGCCACCAGGTATCGTCGGCATCGATGCTGACGGTCAGGCTCTGTCCGATGTACTGCTCCAGCCCATCGGCTCCGGTGACGTCAATCAGGCTGACCTCTCCCTCATAGCTGCCCGATCCGTCCCCGCTGCGCAGCGTCATACCCTGGGGCGTATCCAGCACAATCAGCCAGTATGTCTCCCCCTGGTCGCTGCCAGGATTTGGATCGGGGATTTCCTGAAGCGCAAGGACATCGCTGTAGCTGTAGGCTCCAAGCGTCCCCGTGAACACGATACGGTCTCCGTCCGTGGGCTGTGCGGGTTCGGTGTCCTGGGCATCCTCCGGCTCTGTAGGTGCAGGTTCCGCAGGCGCTGCGCCCGGCGTCCAACTGTCCAGGGCAGCGGTGTCGCCGATGTCGTGCCAGTCTATGTCCAGAAAGCCGATTTCATCCGCAGCCATGTCCGTATCGTCAAAGATATTGCCCTCCCAGATAACTTCGCTCCGGAGCCTGTCACCGTCCAGGGTGGTGCGCGAGGTGGAGCCCATGCCAGTCCCGCTGCTGAACTCTGTGCTCAGAAGGCCGTTCCCGTCCCCTGCGGCGGAGAGGCTGCCCCTATACCCTCCGGCGCCGCCCACTCCCTCTGACAGCGTATCAGCGGCCTGGAGGACGCTGTCGCTGTCTGTGTCGTACTGGAATACCAGGATGGAGCTGATTCCGAAGGCAGTGTCCTGCTCCAGGAGGAGGGCGGGCGCCTCTGCACCCGGCGTCATGGGCACCAACGCGTACCGATAAGCGCCTGTAGGTTCATCCGCGGAATCGTAGTCATACGTATCTGCCTGGCTGACGATGGCACGGTACTGTTCCAGGGCCAGTTCCACCGGACCTGCCGGATGGAGGATGTCCAGGCCGGAGGCCTCCAGGATGGCCTGGGCAAGGGCGCTGTCCAGTTCCACCTCTTCCACGATGAAGGCGGGGACATCTTTTGCGGTAAAGGGCTGCACCTCAATCTGTCCGTTTTCTGTCATGGAAGCCATCTCCCCGGCGGACACCTGAGAAGTCTGGCTCCCGGCGGAGCATTCCACCTTTCCCTCCAGCAGATAGAGGTTCATTTGGCTTTCATCCGGCACCTCCACCCAGCCGCAGGTGCCGCGGATGCCCACCACCATGCTGGAAGAGCGGATATCCATGGTCTCATCCTCAGCCAGAGGTTCGGTGACATTAAAGAACAGGGAGCCGGACTTGACTTCGATTTCCAGTTGCCTGTCCTCTTTCTGGATGGCAATCTCGCTGTTCTGGTCCATTTTGGTCAGCTTCACGCTGTCCAGGTCGATCCAGGCGAAGCTCTCCAGGCGGGTGTCCACTCCGTAGCCGCTGTACAGCCCCAGATTTTCCAGCAGAGCCACGTCCTCCCCGTCACCGTCGGAGACGGCTACCTGCCCGCTGGTGCGCATCAGGTGCATGGTGGTGGCCTTTGCGCCGCTCCCGCCGCAGGCGGTGAGGGCCGCCAGTTGGGACAATATCAGAAGCAGAACGGTTCCCTGTTTGGCGAGCAGGGATTTTTTATGTTTTCGAATCATTGGGGTGTTTCTCCTTTGCGTTACGATGTGTTTATTTGTATGACATTCGTGATAAAGTATAGCATCCGGGTCTGTGGTTGTCAAATCTGCTTCTGTGTGTGGGCAGCTTTGACGCTTAAACTTTTATATCTTCTCTTAGAGCATCAGGATTTTTTGTTTTCCCCACTCTGCCCGATATGCTTCTTTATCTGTTCCCTTCCGTCCCGCCATCACCTCCTTCCAACGCTCTGCCTTACTCTGGCTCCAGCCTGATCTGGATTCTTCTTGCAATCTCTTCCCTGTTTTCTTTCAGCCGCACTTTCTTGAATGATTCCAGCACCCTCTGATGCCTCTGCACCCTGCTCTGTCTGCTCTGGCTCCACAGCTTCTCCCATGCTTCCATGGCCTGCGCCACCATGTGGCCGATCTGCGTCAGGTAATAATGGTTCTTCATCGCCTGGTAGTCTTTACTGTACTGATGCTCCAGATGGTACCCCTGCCTCTTCTGCGTGTTGAACCCCTCGTTCTCTATCTTCCACCGCATCCTTCCTCTTTGCACCAGGTTCGCCACGTTCTTCCTGCCCACAGGAAAATCCGTGGCGAACCAGAAGCACTTCTGCTCCTCCTCGGTCTCCCCTTTCCGCTTCCCTTTTTTATAAACACGCTTCCTGTATGACCCGTATTCCACCAGGTTCACATGGTTTCACAGTCCTGATTTTCCATCTCTTTCCTGTCCTCGTTCTCCACGAATTCCGTCTGGAAGCTTACGATGATTTTTGGATGCAGCACCAGCTTCGCTTCCAGGACATAATAATAGCTTTCCTGGTACTCGTCCTCCGTCCCTTTCTGGTGGATGCGGTACAGGCTATTTCCATCCAGCTCCCCCCGCGTGCTGTACAGCTGCGTCCCGTCGATGATGACCTGCCGGTACTTCCCCCTGATGCGCATGTCCTCAAAGGCACGGCTGCGCAGCAGTCTGCTGCACAGGCTGTTTATGGCCTCCTATAGCCCACATGGGTCCATCCGCTTCAGATAGTGGTCGATGGCCTCCCAGTATGGGAGTTCGTCCACGGCCGGCTCCTCCCCACAAAGGCTCCACACATTTTCAATTACCGTGTCCGAATTGAATTCTTCACTTGTCTTCCTCATGCTGCTGATGTAGAATATAGAGGAAAGGATGCGGGTCATCAGCAGGACCGCCCCGGGGTATGTGGTATAGCTCTGGTTCCTTGGGTCTGGGAGCTTCTTCAGCAGCGGCACAAGGCCTGGGAAGAAGTGCCGAATCAGCTTTGCCAGTTCGCATGCGAGCTCCAACTGCTCCAGGTGTTCCCTTGTATCCTTTCGCATTATTTTTATTCCTGCTTCATGGTAAGACCTCCTCTCTTTTATGGGTGTGCGAAAAAAATAGTTTTTTGGTCAATTCTATTATGAGTGAAACCAGATAAGGAGAAAACTCAAAATTGCGTTTAAGACAACAGACACAATAATGTGGAGTGAATATCTTATTTGGAGGAACTAGAAGATGGCAAAATCATTATTTGAGGAATTAGGCGGCAAATACGAGTGGCAAGGAGATTATTTAATACCATGCTTAACCATATCCGCCGAAAAAGAACAGCCGATAGGCACATGGGGACAGCGGCATCTGGACTATCTGAAGAAGTACCGAAAGGTTACATACATCAATCTTCTCACAAGCGGCAGGCTCAACGCCTACCTTGCCGACATCGACAGGTAGGCGCAGGAACGCTTTAAAAGGCTCATAGAGGGCTTGAAACAGGAGCAAGGCATAACGGAACAGTTAAAGGCAGAAAACGCCTTAGAATGGACAGGAAGAGTGAATAACATAAGGGCGTGTGCGAGGGGGATTGTGAATAACGAAATAATCTTCGTATAAGTGCTAAAAGTGGCAAGGTATAAAAACTTTGCCACTTTTAGGTTTGTTATCTTAGATTATCATCAATGAAAGGTTCTTGAATTTATAGTACCAAAATGATAATATTATCAAATAGACCGAATTATTGGAGGGATACGCATGGATAAAAAAATTATGGATGTATTGACGAACCCGATTAAATGCAAACTATTTCTGGAAATACAGAATTGTGGGGAAACTACCGCTAAACATTTATCCGAGACCTTTTCGGATATTCCGCCCGCAACGCTTTATCGCTATTTAAAGAGGATGACAAATGACAAAGTATTAAAAATTGTAAATCAAACGCAAGTCAGAGGTGCTTTAGAAAAGACTTATGCGATAGATATTGATATGACAAAAGATTTTAAAGAAATTTTAGACAGCAACTCTGGTGAAGCCTATATGCAGTCGTTTATGCAATATATCATTGGCTTTGCGGAGTTATTCCAAGATTATTGTAAACGGGATGATATAGACATTGTAAAGGATAAATCTGGTTTTTCCTTATCCCCTCTTTATCTAACAGATGGGGAACTTGAGATGTTAATTAGAAATATTCGAGATGCAATAAAGCCTTATGGAAACAACGCACCGGCAGCGGGTAGAAAGCTGCATTCTATTGGCGTTATTATTTCTCCGCCTAAAATGGATTAAAAATTTCCCGCCTGTCCTCAGTGATGGACAGGATTTTTCTTGACTTTTTAATATCAATATGATATTATTATCACTGTGATATTAAAAAGGAGGCAAGACCTATGAAGAAAAAATGCATCATCATTACATTTGTAACTTTTGTTGTATTAGCAGCACTAACTTTTTTATTGCCGCAGGAAATCCCATTACACTTTGGAGTGTCTGGTTCTGGTTCGGTTGTAAATAAATATTTTATTCTATTATTTACCCCTGTACCCGCAATCCTTTACTGGGCAATTGTGAAAAAGTACAAAAACTAAAATTCAAAGGAGGCTAATAAAATGGACGCCGTATTAGAAATTAGGAATTATTCTAAAGTTTATTCTGGAAATAAAAAGGCTGTTGACAGTCTGAATTTGAGTGTGAAAGCAGGAGAAATCCATGCTTTTATTGGTCACAATGGTGCGGGGAAAACAACAACAATCCGTGCAGTTGTCGGGATAATGGACTTTGACGAAGGGGAAATCCTCATAAACGGTCATTCTGTAAAGAACGAGCCTGTAAAATGCAAATCTATTACAGCTTATATTCCAGACAATCCCGACTTATATGACTATGTGACAGGCATCCAATATTTAAACTATATGTGTGATATGTTTTCTGTTCCTGCCGAAGAAAGAGTTTCAAGAATACAAAAATATGCGGATGTTCTCAATTTAACGGACAGTCTTGGGGATTTAATCAGTTCCTATTCGCATGGTATGAAACAGAAGCTTGCATTAATAGGCGCATTTGTACATTCTCCCAAGCTTTTAGTGTTGGATGAGCCGTTTGTAGGTCTTGACCCTGAAGCATCTTTTCATTTAAAGAAGATTATGCGTGAACTTTGTGAAGCTGGAACAGCCATTTTTTTCTCTACTCACGTACTTGAAGTTGCCGAAAAATTGTGTGACAAGGTTACTATCATCAATGACGGTAAATTGATAGAAAGTGGAACAATGGAAGAAATCAAAGGAAGTCATAGTCTTGAAGATGTATTCATGGAGGTAGTTGAAAATGAAAGGCAAGTATAAGTATCTTTTGAGGATGCAGTTATATAATCTTTTTGGAATTAACCGATTGATTCATTCTCGTGATAAACAGGAAAAACAACGTTCTGCGATTGTTGGTGCTTTAGGACTTACCGCCATTGCTATTCTTGTAGTCTATACGGTGAAATTCAGCAACAGCATGGCAGAAGCGGGACTCAGCAAAGCATTGCCAACGCTCATGGTAGTGGTCTGCTCCTTAGCAACTTTGACCCTTACATTCGTTAAAAGTACAGGGGTTCTTATTGGATTAAAAGATTATGATATGGTTATGTCCATGCCTGTAAGAACGATTTCTATCGTAACAAGCCGTATAACGATGCTGTATCTCATCAATCTGATAATTGGCTTTATAGCCATGCTGCCGTCAAGCATTATCTATGTCGTATACGAACATCCGCCGATTTTTAGTTACCTGTTTTTAGTGGGTGCGTTATTTTTGACACCGATTATTCCTATGATTATTTCTCTATCATTAGGTGTTCTAATTGTTGCCGTTTCATCACATTCAAGACACAAAAATGTTTTTTCATTGGTTTTGAGTACGGCTGCCGTACTGATGATTGTATTTGCTTCCGCAAAAACACAATCAATGGATGAGGCGCAGATAACTAATTTAGGCGTTGCAATGGCAGAAGCGGTAAACAAATTTTATCCGCCTGCTATTCTTTTTACAAATGCCTTATTACATAATGATTGGGCAAGCTTTGTTATCTTTGCCGCTGTTTCCCTGTTGCTGGGCATTGCTTTCATAACGATTGTTTCTCATTACTATAAAAGACTGAATACAGCGGTATTCTCACATTATGCAAAAAAAGATTATAAAATGGGAACATTAAAATCTTCATCTCCGTTTATGGCATTGTATAAAAAGGAGCTTCGCCGATTAAGTTCATGTACGATTTATGCCTTGAATTCATGTATTGGAATTGTCCTGCTTTTCGTTGTAGCACTTGGGGCAGCATTTTTTATGCCGCCTGCTTTACGACAGCAAATAGAAACGATGGGAATCATGAGCATCATTCAAAATATTATGCCGATTGCGCTTGCCATTTTTGTGACTATGACTTCTACCACGGCAGCATCCTTGTCTTTAGAGGGAAAAAACCGATGGATTATGTGTTCCGCTCCAACGCAGGCAAGGACAGTGTACAATTCTAAAATTGCGGTAAATTTAACAGTGATACTTCCTGTTTTATATGTTAGTGCAATTTTTATCAGAATTGCGATTCCGTGTTCCTTGATGCAGACTGTACTGTTGTTTATTATCCCTACGGTATATGCTTTTTTCATTTCAGTTCTTGGTGTTTATCTGAATATCAAGTTTCCTAAGTATGATTGGACAAGTGAGTATTATGCGGTAAAAGGTGGGGCAATTTCAGTTTTAGCTACAGTTGGAGGTGGAATGGCAAGCAGCTTAACGCCATTGTATCTCTGTATAATCTTTCCGCATTACCAAATGATGATTATGTTTGGTATTACTTGTCTAATACTGCTGGCAACTTTGGCAATCTATCTTAAGGTTTGCCGAACACAATTATATGTATGAAGTTGTGAAAAACATAGCTTTTTAGACTTGAAATTTAAGGCTTTGACAGATAAGAACAGATGAAAATTTTTATTTGAAAAATGGGAGCAGACTGCGGGTGAGATTGCAAAGTAACTACCCGTTGCTGCTCCTTCTGTATCGTATCATTTGTCAACCCTTGAAAAAAGTCGATTGGTTTCTTCTTGTTAATTGAACAGTTACGTTTTTTATCAAATCAATTTTTTTGAAATTGATGAAGTTATTTCACAGTTAAAAATAATTTATAGTACCGAAGAAAGGAGCCACTATGGAACAGGGTATTGAATTACATATTTCGGAAGTGTTAAAAGAAGAGCGGACGAAAAAAGGAAACTCACAAGAGAAACTTGCAGAGTATTGTGGCGTCTCAAAGTCAGCAGTATCTAAATGGGAACAAGGAATATCCCGTCCTAGCATTTATCAGTTCCCTCAAATAGCTGATTTTTATAATATAACAATTCAAAGACTATTAACAGGGAAAGAAAAAGATGAATAAAAGATACAAGTATCAGGAAGTTGCAGAACAAATTAAAATGGATATTTTTGTAAATTATCAAGCACCAAGTAAACCGATACCGAGTATAAGGGAATATGCGGAAGTTAATCAAGTAAATCCCCATACAGTAGCTTGTGCTTTAAGGTTGTTGATGGAAAAGGGTATTATTTATACCAATGAAAGAAAAGGTTATTATGTTGCTGTTGATATTAAAGATGTAAAGAAAAAATTAGTGGATGAAGCTAAGAAAGAGTTGCTATGTAAATTGTCCCAATTGGGATATAAAAAAGAAGAAATCGCTATGCTCATTAGGCATTTTCTAGAGGATTATTAGAACATAAAGAAATCATTATTGGAATTTGAAATAGGCAATACAAGCACGCCATATAAAAAAACGGTGTTTTGGTGGGCTGATTTGCTATGCCCGAAAAGACTTAACAGACACTCTCCAGACCTGTTTTAAGTTTGGAGGGATTTTTTTATGTCCTTTTTTCGGGCAGTAAGCTATCTGCTCATGCAACGCAGATTTGACTTATACATAGCATATTGGGGATTGGCAGGAAACCCGTTAAAAAAGTCCCTGCTTATGCAACGCTACTTCTCACCATGAAACCAGAAGTAGAATCTCCACT
>OFFW01000412.1_pt1 | contig 31542 bp, 32 predicted proteins | sample 1521501 | NCBI WGS metagenome assembly OFFW01 (sample SAMEA3504107, study PRJEB24116) | mouse gut metagenome | biome: mouse gut; feature: mouse-associated habitat; material: faeces | place: Denmark | collected 2011
GTTATCTACGCTGATGCTTGCGGGGATACGTGAAGTTCTGATTATTTCCACGCCGCGCGATCTGCCGGTGTTTCAGGAACTGTTCGGGGACGGAAGCCAGCTGGGGATGAGCTTTTCGTATGCAGTGCAGGAGGAGCCCCGGGGACTTGCCGACGCTTTTATTATTGGTGCGGATTTCATCGGTACGGATGCTGCGGCGCTGGTGCTCGGCGATAATATATTTTATGGACAGAGTTTTTCAAGGGTGCTCAGAAATGTGGCGGAACGCACGCAGGGCGGGCCGGGAGCGACGATATTCGGCTATTACGTCAGGGACCCGAAGGAATACGGCGTCGTGGAATTTGATGAAAACGGGAAAGCGCTTTCCATCGAGGAAAAGCCGGAACATCCAAAATCAAATTATGCGGTGCCGGGATTATATTTTTATGATAATGATGTCGTTGAAATTGCCAGAAATGTCAGGCCGTCAGCCAGGGGGGAGATTGAAATTACTTCCGTGAATAACGAATATTTAAAGCGGGGAACGCTGAAGGTGGAGACTCTTGGCCGTGGTTTTGCGTGGCTGGATACAGGGAACCACGATATGCTGCTGGCGGCTGCAAACTTTGTGTCCACGTTCCAGAAACGGCAGGGACTGCACATTTCCTGCATTGAGGAAATAGCCTATAAGCGGGGGTTTATCGACAGAGAGCAGCTGATCTGCCTGGCGCAGCCGCTTCTGAAGACGGAATACGGGCAGTATCTTCTTGAGGTCGCGCAGGGGCTGTAGGAGGATGAAGCATGACATGGAGGCAGGAATAGACCAGAGGGGCAGTCTGCGGAGAAAATACGGAAGGAAGACGGGAAGAGAAAGGTGCAGAGGTCTGTAACGGAGGGCCGGAATTAAGAGAACGAAAGGCGGGAAACGGATGGGAAAGATAAAAGTGACGGAGAGCTGCGGCGGGATTAGCGGGCTGAAGGTGATTGAGCCGGCAGTGTTCGGTGATGAACGCGGCTACTTTATGGAGACGTATAATTATAATGATTTTGCGGAGGCAGGGATAGACTGCCGGTTCGTGCAGGACAATCAGTCGGCATCGCGCGGGGGAGTGCTTCGCGGTCTGCATTTTCAGATAAATTACCCGCAGGACAAGCTCGTGCGCGTGATCCGGGGAGAAGTGTTTGATGTTGCGGTTGACCTGCGTGAAGGATCAGAGACCTTTGGAAAGTGGTATGGAGTGCGGCTCTCGGAGGAGAACCGGAAGCAGTTCTTTGTGCCGAAGAATTTTGCGCATGGCTTTCTCGTCCTTTCGGATTACGCGGAATTCTGTTATAAAGTGACTGATTTTTATCATCCGAATGACGAGGGCGGGATCCGTTGGAATGACGAAGAGCTTGCGGTTGCATGGCCGATGCCTGACGGGATGACGGAGGCGGATCTGGTGCTCTCAGAGAAGGACCGGGCGCTGAAGGGGTTTGCGGAATACAGGGCGGCTCACGCGGTCCACAGCTGAGGAGAAATCTGACATGTACCAATCAAGAGAAAGAATTCAGGAAATAATGTTATTGCTGGCAGATCTGCTGTGTTTTGTGCTGAGTTATCTTGGAGGCGGCTATCTGTGGCTGGTGGGGTACCGGAATGTTTCCGTGGTAAATATGAAGCTGGAGCTTATGGACAGTTTCAGCATTGTGCTTCTGGCCTATATGCTGATTATGGTGTTCTCGGATATCGAGAGCCGGTTTATCCGCAGAAGCCTGTATCAGGATTTCTGGGCGTCGGTGAAGGCGAGCGTGGTTCTGGTGTTTATCACAGCCCTGATTATCTTTTTGCAGCACAGAAACGCGGAGGCGTCCAGAGGTGTCTATTTCTGTATCGCCGGAATTAATCTGGTTCTTTTCTTTGCGGTACATGTTATTTTAAAATACTACCTGCTGAAGGTCTACCGGAATAAGAGGGCGACAAATCAGGTGTTTCTCGTGACAACGTCGGACCGCGTGGCGGGGATTATGGCGGAGGCGGATAATTCCAGGGACTGGGCGCACCGTCTGGCGAGTATCGCGATAATCGATGACAATCAGGTAGGAAAATGGTATGAGGGGGTCCCGGTTGTTGCCACGTATGACAATATGTTCCAGTACGCGAAGGAACAGGTTGTGGATGAAGTGTTTATCAATGTTCCCTATGATACCGGGGATGCGCTCTCGGGAGTGGCGAATAAGTTCGGGGATATGGGGGCAACGGTACATGTCAGCATCGAGATCTTAAATCGTTTTGATGAGTATCACAAGAGCTTTAATATGATGGGAAATATCCCGGTCGTCACCTTTACCAATCAGCATTATGACTGGAAAATGCTGTTCATTAAACGTATGATGGATATCGCCGGAGCGCTGGCGGGGCTTCTGATCACGGCGGTTGTGACGGTGCTTCTGGCGCCGCCGCTTCTGATTGAGTCGCCCGGCCCTCTGTTTTTTGCACAGCAGCGAGTCGGAAAAAACGGGCGTTTTTTCAAAATATACAAATTCCGCTCGATGTACCGGGATGCCGAGGAGCGCAAAAAGGAGCTTGAGGGCAGGAACGAGATGAATGGCTTTATGTTTAAGATGAAAGATGACCCGCGCATCACAAAGGTTGGGAAATTTATCCGGAAAACAAGTATTGATGAACTGCCGCAGTTTTACAATGTGCTCAGAGGGGATATGAGCCTCGTGGGGACCCGGCCGCCGACTGTGGATGAGTTCCGGCAGTATGAGTCTCATCAGAAGCGGCGCCTGAGCGCAAAGCCTGGGATTACCGGGCTCTGGCAGGTGAGCGGGAGGAATAATATTAAGGATTTTGAGGATGTGGTGCGGCTGGATGTGCAGTATATTGATAACTGGAGCATCGGGCTTGATATAAAAATTCTGTTGAAAACAATCCGCGTGGTGTTTGAAAAAGGCGGAGAGTGAATGGGGAAAGATGATGAAAAAAGAATACAGGATGGACAGAGAGTACAGCCCTACTGAACTGATCCGGTATCATCTTAAGATGTGGTGGCTTGCCCTGATTTTCGGGCTTATCTGTGCAGCCATGCTCGGAGGATATAAATATGCCTCCCTGAAACCGTTCCTGGAGGATAATCTGTACGAGGATCGGATGCAGGTCCGCGCCGCGCTGTTCGTCAGCAACTACAGTGAGGGGAGTGTCGGGGAACGGGCCAACAATGTGATCCGGATGGCAAAAAGCAACCGTGCATACCGCGCATTCTGTGAAGAGACGGAGAATGCGCCTGCATTCGGGGATTATCAGGAGGCCTTTGAGCTGGAACAGAGCGAGGCATCTGATGTGCTGACCCTTTATGTGACATATCCGTCTGCCGGGGAGGAGCCCGCGCTCTCAGGGGAGGAAGAGGCTCTGGCATTTGCTGAAAGCCTGATTGCGGTAATCGGACGTGTGTCGGAGGAGATGACGGGCGCAGACTGCATCAGTGTTCTTGACGCGCCGTATGTGACGCAGGAAGTAGTGAAAGTCAGGTCTTTTTCCGTCAGTGCAGGGGAGCTGAGCGGCGGGGTGTTTAAGGCGGCCACGGCGGGACTTCTGCTCGGGGTGATTGTGGAGGTGGTCTGCTACAGTCTGTGGATGCTGTTGTGCCGCAGGCCGAAGGATGCGGAGGAAATCAGAAAGAGTCTGGATACGGCTGTGATCGGTGTGACCGGGGACGGGAAGGACAAAAAAGCGGTATTCGGACAGGCGGCGCTGTATCTGAAAGATGACGCCGTCCCCTGCAACCGCATCTGCTGTCTGCCGGTGGGCTGTCCGGACGCCGGTGTCGCGGAAACGCTCGCGCAGCGTTATGCGGGAGAACAGAAAAAGACTCTGCTGATTGATCTGGCAGATGGACGGGGGGGAGCCCATTCTATAAGCCGTTTTCTTCTCGGGCAGGAGAAAACGGCAGAACCGCAGAAGATAAGCGAATATCTGGATGCCGTCTGCCGGGACGCGGAGGCGGAGCAGGGTATGGATCCTGTCTGCAGCAGAAGGTTTGCCGGATATCTGGATGAGATGAGCAGCTGTTACGAGTGTATTGTGATCGGCAGCAGGGACGCCGGCGCAGACGCCGAAGGCTTTGCCGCGGCGAAGCTGTGCGGTAAGGTGTTTGTCGCCTGCGGAAGAAAGTCTGTGAAGACGGAGACACTGTATGCGGTCAGAAATGCGGCGGAGCTTAATGATATCACAATCGACGGGGTGCTGGTGTATGAGCGTTAAGGGAATGCTGATGTTATGTATGCTTTTTGTCGTGGTTCCGGCCTTCACAGGCGTGATCTGGGTGAGACTGCTCAGGACGGGTGGCGGCTGGAACGGATTTCTGCACGCATGGGTGTGCGGATTTGTGACCATACTGGCTGCGGGGCAGCTGGTGCTGGTCCCGTTCGTGGCGATGCAGCAGACGCTGACAACGGCGATCATGTGCTGGAAGATTGTTCTGACAGTGCTGGCAGTCATCTCATTTTACCTTGTGCTGCTGCACGGACAAGAGCTGTTTCGAATAAGATCCCTTAAAAAGGGCGAAAAACAGGAAGGCGGCGGAGAGCGGAGTGCAAATTACTGGACGGCGGTTTTCGGAGTGCTGGCTGCCGTGCTGATTCTCCTGCAGGCATGGGTTCCCGCGCGTTATGAGCACAGTGACGACGACGATGCGCGGTTTGTTGCGGAGGAAGTTTCCGCCGTCGTCCATGACACGATGTATCAGGACAGTCCGATTGTTGCGGATTTTATGTTCTGGAACACGGGAGAGGTGCGCAAGGATCTGACTTCTCCATGGGCGATGTATGTCGCGATGAACTGCAGAATCAGCGGGTATGCTCCCGCCGTACTCTCACATTCATATCTGCCCTTTTTTCTGATTCTGCTGTGCTATGCGGTGTATCTGCTGCTCGGCAGGTCTCTGTTTGGAAAGGACATGGAGAAAGTATTTGTGTTTCTGATACTCATTTCCGTACTCCACCTCTGGGGGTATACCTCAACCCACACGCTGGCTTCCATGCTTCTGCTGCGCATCTGGCAGGGAAAGGCTGTCTGTGCGGGATTTATACTTCCGGTATTTTTCTATGTGTTCTGCGAAGTGATGAGGCGGAAATACAGGCCGGGCTATATTGCATTTTTGTATGTGGCCTCCGTGGCGTCGTGTCTGCTGTCGGGGATCGGTATTGTGACAGCGCCCATTATCCTGTTCTTATACGGGCTGGTAGATTATGTCTGTCACCGGAAATGGAGAAAAACATTCGCTATCTGGATGGCTGCGCTGCCGTGCGCAGTGTTTCTGGGCTATTATCTGATTGGATGAGGTAGAACGATGAATGTTTATATCACTGCCCTCTGGGATGAAGTGGTTAATTTTATAGGAGGAAGAAGCGGTCTTGCGCACTGGGTATTTTATCTTGCGGCATTGTTTGTCATGCTTCATCTGTACGCCTTTAATCTGGAGTGCACAATCGTGTTGGGAGCGGGATTTCTGCTTATGTTTCTGCTTTATCTGCGGTTTTCGCCGAAAGATACACTGGTTGTCCTGCTGATGCCGATCTGCTTTTTGCTTAAGATACCATATGTGATCCCTCTGGCCATGGGACTGATCGGGTCTCCGGTTTCTGCCGTGTCCATCGCCTGCGGCACGATCGCATATTATATGCTGCATTTCGTGACGGAGAATGTGACGGCGATACTGGCTATGGACGGGGAAGAGATGACGGTCAAATTCAAATTCGTGGTGGACGGCATCTTACATAACCGTGATATGGTCATTACCATTGTCGCTTTTGCGGTCACGGTAGTGCTGGTGTATCTGATCAGAAGACTGAGCATAGATTATGCCTGGACGATCGCCATGGCGGCGGGTGCCGTCGTGAATATCACGGTGCTGTTAGTCGGCGATCTGATGTTTGATACGAATGTGGCGCTGCTTGAAGTGGTTCTTGGCAATATTCTGTCGCTGCTGCTGGCGGTCGTACTGCAGTTCTTCGTGTTCAATGTGGATTACAGCAGGACCGAGAAGGTACAATTTGAGGATGATGAATATTATTATTATGTGAAAGCTGTTCCGAAGATTTCGGTGGCCAGGCCGGAGAAGCAGGTCAAGCAGATCAACAGCCAGAAGGGCAGGTCGGTATCGAGGAGCAGGTCTGCACGTTGATTCAATTTATGGAATAAAGGTGGTGTGAGAGTATGCAACAACTGAATACACTGATCGAAACTTACTTGAAAAAGATGCATATGCCCACTACTATACATGCAACGGACGTTGTGGAGATCATTATTCTGACGTTTCTTTGCTATTATATACTGGCGTGGATCAAGAACACGAAAGCGTGGGCGCTGCTCAAGGGCGTTATCGTGATCGCGATTTTTATCATGCTGGCGGCGTTTTTCCAGATGAATACGATCGTATGGATCGTGACGAATGTGTTTGGCATTGCGGCAACCGCCATCGTGGTGGTACTGCAGCCGGAGCTGCGCAAGGCACTGGAAGAACTGGGACAGAAGAATTTCTTTTCCACACTGGTCTCTTTTGATTCCGGCAAGGCGGAGGGCGGACTTTTTTCCGACAGGACGATCAATGAGATCGTGAAAGCGTGTGTCGAGATGGGCAAAGTGAAGACGGGGGCGCTGATCGTCATCGAGCAGCACCAGTCGCTGAAAGAGTTCGAAAGGACAGGAATTGATGTGGACGGTATCGTGTCCAGTCAGCTGCTGATCAATATATTCGAGCACAATACACCGCTGCATGACGGCGCCGTGATCGTAAGGGGCAACCGTGTGATCTCAGCGACCTGCTATTTGCCGCTGTCGGATAATATGGCGCTGAGTAAAGATCTGGGAACAAGGCACAGGGCCGGCGTGGGTATTTCCGAGGTGACGGATTCCCTGACGGTGATCGTATCCGAGGAGACCGGTAAGATCAGCGTGGCCTACAACGGAGGGCTGGAGCGGGGACTGGATGCCGACAGACTGAAAGCCAGACTGACAGAGATCCAGGATAAGCCGGTGGAGGAGAAGAAACGGAAGTTGTGGAAAGGAAGGACCAGAAATGAAGCATAAGATCACCAAAAACTGGGGGCTGAAGCTGGTATCTTTTCTGTTTGCAGCCGTGCTCTGGCTTATTGTGACGAATATCAATGACCCGAGCAGTCCCTACAAAGAATCGAATATACCGGTGGTGCTCAAGAATACGGATCTGATCACGAACAACGGACAGATTTACGAAGTGCTGGACGGCACGGATATGATCGACTCGGTCGTGATCTGGGCGCCCCGTTCCGTTGTTGATAAACTCAACAGATCCGATATTGTAGCCGAGGCGGACGTGAGAGATCTGACCAGCCTGAACACGATCAGCATCAAGCTGTCCACGAATAAATATAATGACAAACTTGACAGCATCAAAGGCAGTATAGAAAATGTCAAGTTGAATATTGAGAATAAAGAGACCAGATCCTTCCCGATCAAGGCAAATCTGACGGGAGAAGTCGGGGAAGGATATATGGTGGGAAATGTGAGTACGGAGCAGAACCTGATCAGGGTATCAGGGCCGGAATCGCTGATCTCACAGATCGCCAGGGCGCAGGCCGAAGTTGACATATCCGGTTTTACGAGCAATATCGGGACGGATTCGGATATCCGCCTTTACAACGAGGCCGGGGTGGAGATCAAGGCCGAGAGTATTGAGAAGAGTATCACGAAAGTGCGTGTCAATATAGAGATCCTGGAGAAGAAGACGGTACCGATAAGCTTTAAGTTCAGCGGTATACCGGCGGAAGATTACCGGACTACCGGAGAGATCACAAGCAGCAGGAACAGCGTTGAGCTGGCCGGGAAATCCGAGACTCTGCGGGGGATCTCGGCCATCGAGATACCGGAAGGCGTTATTGATGTGAGCGGTGCCGTGGAGACGGTAGAGACGGTGATCGACCTGCGTGATTATCTGCCGGCCGGTGTCGTTCTGGCAGAGGAAGGATTCGACGGGAATATTTCCGTTTCCGTACAGATCGAGCAGCAGAGAAGGCAGACAGTTTCCGGTATGATGGAGAATATACAGTTTGTCGGGGTTCCGGAAGGGTATGAGGCAGTGATCAACGAACCGGAGGAACGTTACCGGGTGACACTGATCGGACTGGCTTCCGAGTTTGCAGAGATTGATGTGAATACACTGGAGGTTTACGTGGATGTGGCCGCGTGGATCGAGGCACAGGAGAACCCGGAGCCTGAGAGCGGATATTTCAGAATGCCGCTGGCGGTAAGACTTCCGGAAAGATCACAGGTGATATTGGAAGATGCCGATGTGAATGTTCATCTCAGGGAAGCAGAATAAAAGAATCAGCAAAGCAACAGGAAAGGAAGTATGATAATATGGGCAGATTATTTGGTACGGACGGCGTCAGAGGGATTGCAAATGAGGAGTTGACACCGCAGCTGGCGATGCAGCTTGGCCAGGCGGGGGCTTATGTACTCTCGAAGGAGAACGAGCATAAACCAACGATCATGGTTGGCTGTGATACGAGAATTTCCGGTGATATGCTGGCGAACGCACTGATGGCCGGAGCCTGCTCGGTGGGTGCCAACGCCGTATATGTGGGGGTGGTTCCCACACCGGCGGTAGCATATCTCACAAGAAAATACAAGGTGGATGCGGGTGTCGTGATCTCCGCATCTCACAATTCCGTGGAATTTAACGGGATCAAATTCTTCGACGGCAACGGCTATAAACTGCCCGACTCTTTGGAGGACGAGATCGAGGAACTGATCAGGAACGGTATGCAGGGTGTCAAATTCCCGATCGGAGCCGGTGTAGGCAAGATCAAATACCGCACCGATGCCAGAGAGGAATATATCAATCATGCGATGAAAGCCGTCAATGTGGATCTGCGCGGCTTGAAGATTGTGCTGGACTGTGCAGAGGGAGCGGCCTATTATACTTCGGTGGAGACGATGAAAGAGCTTGGGGCAGAGGTAGTGGCGATCCACAACAATCCGGACGGTACGAATATCAATGCCAACTGCGGTTCCACCCATATGGAAGAGCTGCAGGCGCGGGTAGTGTTCGAGAAGGCCAATCTTGGGCTTGCTTTTGACGGTGACGCCGACAGGCTTCTGGCGGTGGATGAGCTGGGCAATATCGTTGACGGCGACCAGATCATGGCGCTGGTGGGGCTTCATATGAAGCAGAACGGCCAGCTGCATGGGGATACGATCGTGGCTACGGTCATGAGTAATCTTGGCTTCTTCCTGATGGGTGAGAGGAATGATATTAACATAGAGCAGACGAGGGTAGGCGACAGATATGTGCTGGAGCGCATGAAGGAGATCAAGGCGAGTCTGGGTGGTGAGCAGTCCGGCCATGTGATCTTTCTGGATGAGAATACGACCGGTGACGGGCTGTTGAGCGCTCTGCATCTTCTGCAGGTCATTGTGGAGACCGGCAAACCGCTCTCCGAACTGAAGACGGTCATGGAAGTGATGCCGCAGGCGCTTGTCAATGCCAAGGTGCCGAACCATAAGAAGGAGAAATACATGGATTATCCGGAGATCGCCGATGCAATCGCAGAGCTGGATAAGAAGTTCGCCGGAGAGGGGCGTGTGCTGATCAGACCTTCCGGAACAGAGCCGCTTGTGAGAGTGATGATCGAGGGCAAAGACCAGAAGATGATCGACAGGGAGGCTAAGAAGCTGGCCGAACTTATACAGAATATTATGCTGTAACACTTGTTATTTCTGATAAAAAATGATATAGTTATAAGTAGGTTGTGATTTGGGGGCAAGCATCAACCGGAAGTGATTGGAGGATAAGGGTATGGTAAGCCAAAAGGTAGTCATCAAAAACCCGACAGGGCTACATCTGAGACCGGCAGGCATCCTATGCAAGGAAGCTATGCAGTTTAAATCATTGATAACTTTTACCTTTCGGGATAATACGGCGAATGCCAAGAGCGTGCTGAGCGTGCTTGGGGCATGTGTAAAGTGTGGCGATGAAGTCGAGTTTGTGTGTGATGGCGAAGATGAGGAAGAAGCGTTGAAGACGTTGATCAATGCGATCGAAAGTGGACTCGGTGAATAATGCTGTCTGTTTAGCCCGTTGTGTACAACGGGCTTTTCTTTGCCTTAAAACAAACTATGAAACAGAAAGTGGAGGACGAAAAGATGTTAAATTACAAGCACTATCGTAAGAATCCGGTAGTAGAGTATCCGGAAAGAAAATGGCCTGCGAACGAGATCGTGAAAGCGCCGGTCTGGTGCAGCGTAGATCTGCGTGACGGCAATCAGGCGCTGATCGATCCGATGGTGGTTTCCGAGAAGATCGAATTTTTCAATTATCTGATCAAACTTGGCTTTAAGGAGATCGAGGTCGGTTTTCCGGCAGCTAGCCAGATTGAATTTGATTTTCTGCGCCAACTGATCGACCGTAAGCTCATTCCGGATGATGTGGTCGTCCAGGTGCTGACACAGTGCCGTGAGGAGCTGGTAGCGCGTACCTTTGAGGCCATTGAAGGATGCAAGCAGGCGATCGTGCATATCTATAACTCCACCTCCACCCTGCAGCGCGACGTGGTCTTCCATATGGAACGGGAGGAGATCACCAGGATCGCGGTGGAAGGAACGAAGATGGTGAAGCGCCATGCCGCTGCCTTCCCCGGTAAGATCATACTGGAATACTCACCGGAGAGCTTTACCGGAACGGAGCTGGATTACGCGCTGGAGATCTGCACCGCCGTACAGGAGGAGTGGGGTCCTACGAAAGAGAATCCGATGATCATCAATCTGCCTTCCACGGTGGAGACGAATACGCCCAATGTGTATGCGGATCAGATCGAATGGATGAATACGCATTTTAAGAACCGGGAGAGCATCATTTTGAGCGTGCATCCCCACAACGACAGGGGAACCGGCGTTGCCAGTGCGGAGCTGGCGCTGCTGGCGGGAGCGCAGCGTGTGGAAGGCACACTGTTCGGCAACGGTGAGCGGACCGGTAACGTGGATATCATGAACATCGCCTACAACATGTTTTCCCAGGGAATCGATCCGGCACTGGCCATCGAGCATGTAAACGAGAGCATTGAGATCTACGAGCGGTGCTGTAAGATGCAGATACATCCGAGACATCCTTATGCGGGTAAGCTGGTGTTCACGGCCTTCTCGGGCTCTCACCAGGATGCCATCAACAAGGGCGTGCAGGCCATGAAGGAACGCGGCGGCAGGATATGGCAGGTGCCGTATCTGCCCATTGACCCGGCGGATATCGGCAGGGAGTATGAACCGATCGTGCGCATCAACTCGCAGTCCGGCAAAGGCGGGGTGGCCTTTATCATGGATACGTATTTCGGCTTCAAGCTGCCTAAGGGTATGCACAAGGAGTTCGCGACCGTGATCCAGCAGATCTCCGAGAAACAGGGGGAAGTATCGCCCGATCAGATCATGGATAATTTCAGGGAGCAGTATCTTGACCAGAAAGAGCCGATCCATTTCCGCAGGCTGCGCGTGGATGACCTGAGCGAAGAGACGAAGTCACAGTTCGACACGAAGGTTACGGTGATCTATACGGATGCAGGTGTGGAGAAACGCCTCGAGGCCGTTGGTAACGGGCCGATCGACGCGGCGAAACGGGGACTGCAGGAAGAACTGGATCTTGACATCAAGATTCTCGACTACGAAGAACACGCACTGCAGAGCGGTTCCAATTCCCAGGCGGCGGCCTATATCCATCTGCTGGATGTGGAGAGCGGCAGAGTGACCTACGGTGTCGGTGTAAGCTCGAATATCACACGTGCCTCGGTGCGGGCGATCTTCTCGGCGATCAACAGGATGGGACTCGGAGAGAAAAAGAAGCGATAGATCGGGGACAGGCGGCAGATCATACGGGGCAGAGGAGGTATGGGTATGGGACAGATAGAGAAACTGCAGGAATGGGTAAGAGAAAGTGATAATATCGTGTTTTTCGGGGGAGCGGGGGTTTCCACGGAGAGCGGGATTCCGGATTTCAGAAGTGTGGACGGGTTGTATCATCAGCAGTATGATTATCCGCCGGAGACGATTCTGAGCCACACGTTTTACAGGCAGAAGCCGGAAGAGTTCTACCGATTCTACAGGGCCAAGATGCTTTGTCTGGATGCGAAGCCGAATGCGGCCCACACGAAGCTGGCGCAGTGGGAGCAGGAAGGGAAGCTGAAAGCAGTGGTGACGCAGAACATCGACGGACTGCACCAGGCGGCAGGCAGTAAGGTTGTGCTGGAACTGCACGGATCCGTTCTGCGCAACTACTGCGAACGGTGCGGCGCTTCCTACGATGCGGAATATATTCTGCAGTCGGAGGGTGTGCCGGCGTGTACCTGCGGCGGCAGTATCAAGCCGGATGTGGTATTGTATGAGGAAGGGCTGGATCAGAAGACGCTCTCGGATGCGGTGCATTATATCAGCGGGGCGGATGTGCTGATCGTGGGCGGAACATCTCTGGCAGTCTATCCGGCGGCGGGACTTCTGGATTACTACAGAGGAAAGAAGCTGGTGCTGGTCAACAAGACGCCTACGCCGAGGGATTCGATCGCGGATCTGATCGTGCAGGGAAGCATCGGGGAGATCTTTTCGCAGCTGGACTAAAGTCGATAAGGAGCGGGAGGCCAGGATGGATATTCAGGTTGGAGACGTTTTAAAACTTAAGAAGCAGCATCCCTGCGGTTCCAGAGAATGGGAGGTTCTGCGCATCGGTGCGGATTTCCGCCTGAAATGCAGGGGATGCGGACACCAGATCATGATAGCCCGCCGCCAGGCCGAGAAGAATGTCAGGGAGATCATCAAGGGTAACAGTCAGGCCTTCGGCTAAACTGTTACGAACGGTTACCATCAAGACAGCGTGAATAAAAATCTGCTTGCGGATTCTCCTTTCTTGTGGTATCATAAATAACCGTGATATACTAACATGACGTAAAGTCAATCATCCTTGCTCCGCCCACCTGTGTGCGGGGCCAGAGACCAAAAGGAGGAAACGAAGCATGAACAAATACGAATTAGCCGTTGTTGTCAGCGCGAAGATCGAAGACGACGAGAGAGCCGCTGTTGTAGAGAAAGCGAAGGCTCTGGTAGAAAGATTCGGCGGACAGATTACCAATGTTGACGACTGGGGTAAGAAGAGGTTAGCCTACGAAGTCCAGAAAATGAAAGAGGCTTTCTACTATTTCATCCAGTTCGACGCGGAGAGCAGTGTTCCGGCAGAGATCGAGAGTCGTATCCGTATCATGGATAATGTTATCAGATATCTGTGCGTAAGACGAGACGAGAAATAGAAAGAGGAATCTATGAACAAAGTAATATTGATGGGGCGTTTGACAAGAGAGCCTGAGGTGAGATATTCCCAGGGCGATAACGCTACGGCAGTTGCGAGATATACATTGGCCGTGGACCGCAGATTCAATCGTAATAATGACGAGCAGACAGCGGATTTTATCAACTGTGTTGCTTTTGGCAAATCGGGCGAGTTCGCCGAGAAGTATCTGCACAAGGGCACGAAGATTGCGATCACGGGTCGTATCCAGACGGGCAGCTATACCAATAAGGATGGCGTGAAGGTGTATACAACAGACGTTGTAGTAGAAGATCATGAATTTGCCGAGAGCAAGAACAGTGCAGGAAGCGCTGATAACAGTGGATTTGCTCCTGCAGGCAGACCTGCGCCGGCAGCAGCCGGAGACGGTTTCATGAATATTCCTGACGGAATTGATGAGGAACTGCCGTTCAACTAATTGTTTGATTTTAGAAGGAGGCAATAACCATGGCATTTAATAAAACAGACAGGCCGGATTACCCTGCAAAGAAAAAGGGCGGAATGCGCAGAAGGAAGAAAGTTTGTGTATTCTGCGGTAAAGATAATGTGATCGATTATAAAGATACGAACAAGCTGAAAAGATATGTGTCTGAGAGAGGCAAGATTCTTCCGAGAAGAATCACCGGTAACTGTGCGAAGCATCAGCGCGCACTGACCGCAGCAATCAAGCGTGCAAGACACGTGGCGCTTATGCCTTATGTTCAGGACTGATCACCTGGCACAGAGCATGACAGAGAGTGTTATTGACAGGAGCTTCCGCATCTGAGCGATGCGGGGGCTCCTTTTAAAATGGTGCGTACACTATAATGTCATATCGTAGAGAAAAAAGTCTATATCTTGGAGTAGCATACATCTTCAAAAAATGCTATACTTATGATGGTGTGTAACTAAGGGGCCAGTGCGGCAATTTATACGAATATTTCGGAATGGATGAAAATTGATGAAGAACAGCATTAAGCTAAAAGGAAGAATGAAGTCCTACCTGCAGTCTTCTTTGTATCTGGGTTTTTTACTGATGGCTGTGAATGTCCTGATCTATTTCATAGATTACAGGGCGGGCGTCGTGCTCAGTATTTTTATCGTGCTTTATATTTCCATCATTCTTTATATGATGTTTTATAATAAGCCGGTGATCATGAATGAACTGGTCAGTTTTGCCACGCAATACGGGCAGATCCAGAGAAGACTCCTGCGGGATCTCGAGCTGCCTCATGCGCTGTTGGACGAAGCGGGCAAGGTGATCTGGACCAATATCGCATTTGAGAGGCTGGTCCATCAGGAGAAGGGATACCGCAAGTCTGTCACGACGCTGTTTCCGTCTATTACCAGGGATAAGCTCCCAGGCGGGGAAGGGGAGGACGAGGTCGAGTTTGACGTCGAGTATGAGAACGGCAATTTTATCGCCAAGCTGAAGAAGATCTCCCTGCGCGAGATGGCTGAGAACAGTGATATCATTGAGGCCAAAGGATATGACGGTTATCTGATCGCCCTGTATCTGTTCGACGAGACGGCGCTGAAGATCGCCCTGCGGGAGGTGGACAACCAGTCTCTGGCGGTGGGCCTGATCTATCTGGACAACTATGACGAGGCGCTGGAGAGCGTGGAAGAAGTCAGAAGATCGCTGTTGATCGCGCTGATCGACCGGAAGGTGAATAAGTACATTGCCGCGCTGGACGGCATCTGCAGGAAGCTGGAGAAAGATAAATATTTCGTCATCATGCGCAAGGAGGCGGCGCTGCATCTGCAGGAGAGCCGTTTCGACCTGCTGGAAGATGTGAAGACTGTCAACATCGGCAATGAGATGGCGGTCACGATCAGTATCGGCATGGGCTATAATGGCCTGAGCTATTCACAGAATTACGAGTTTGCGCGCAATGCCATTGATATTGCGCTGGGACGGGGCGGAGACCAGGCTGTAGTCAAGGTGCCGGAGAATGTTACATATTACGGCGGCAAGAGCCAGCAGATGGAGAAGAGCACGCGTGTCAAGGCGAGAGTCAAGGCACATGCGTTTAGGGAGATCGTCGCCGTCAAGGATGAAGTGTATGTTATGGGACACCGGATGGGAGACGCGGACAGCTTCGGCGCTTCCGTAGGTATCTACAGGATTGCCAGGACGCTGGACAAGCCGGCGCATATCGTCCTGAACGATATCGGCAGCTCCATGCAGCCCATGGTGGATATGTTTCGAGATAACAATGAATATGAAGAGGATATGATCATCAATAATGCGCAGGCATTGGAGATGGTAGGCAATAATGCGGTACTGGTGGTGGTGGATGTCAGTAAGCCCAGCATCACGGAGTGTCCGGAGCTTTTGAAACGCTGTAAGTCGGTGGTAGTGCTGGATCACCACAGGCAGGGAGCGGAGATCATAGAGAACGCTACACTGTCCTATATTGAGTCCTATGCCTCATCGGCCTGTGAGATGGTATCGGAGATCCTGCAGTATACGAGCGATACGTTGAGGCTGCGTCCGGAAGAGGCTGACTGCATGTATTCGGGTATTATGATAGATACCAATAACTTTATGACCAAAACGGGCGTCCGGACTTTTGAAGCGGCGGCATTCCTGCGGCGCAACGGCGCCGATGTGACCCGCGTGAGGAAGATCTTCCGGGACGATGCGGCAGAATATAAGGCGAAGGCGTATGCCGTCAGCCATGCGGAGATCTACAGGACATGCTATGCGATCTCGATCTTCCACGGAGACAATCTGGCCAGCCCGACCGTGATCGGTGCGCAGGCTGCCAATGAACTGCTGAATGTCAAAGGGATCAAGGCCAGTTTCATTCTCACGCCGTACAACGGCATGATCTATATCAGCGCACGTTCGATTGACGAGGTGAATGTACAGGTCATCATGGAGAGAATGGGCGGCGGCGGGCATCTTAACATAGCGGGAGCCCAGATAGAGAACGGCACGCTTGAAGAAGGCATTGCCTCGATCAAGAGAACGCTCGACGCGATGATCGCAGAGGGCGAATTAGACGGATGACGGATACACGAGGAGGAGAATATGAAAGTCATATTATTACAGGATGTGAAATCACTTGGTAAGAAAGGCGAGATCGTCAACGTGAGCGACGGCTACGCGAGGAATTTCGTACTGCCAAAGAAGCTGGGCGTGGAGGCCAATACCTCCAATATGAACGATCTGAAGCTGCAGAAGGCCAATGCGGATAAGGTCGCGCAGGAGCAGCTGGAGGCGGCCAGAGAGCTTGCCGCGCTGCTGGAGACGAAAGAAGTCGTATTGAAGATGAAGTCCGGAGAGGGCGGCAGGGCCTTCGGTTCGGTCTCCTCGAAGGAAATCGCAGCGGCGGCGAAGACACAGTGCGGTCTGGAACTGGATAAGAAGAAGATCCAGCTGCCGGAAGCGATCAAGGCGCTGGGCATCTATGAAGTGAATGTCAGGCTGCATACGAAGGTGACCGGCAGGCTGAAAGTGAAGGTTGTGGAAGAGTAAGCGCGGCGGCCTGCGGATAAAGAGAGCGGCAGAAGATAAATACAGGCAGGGGACGGACAGATGGAAGAAGCATTGTTAAAAAGAATATTACCGCACAGCATGGAAGCGGAGCAGTCCGTCATCGGCTCCATGATCATGGACAGGGAAGCGATCATCGTAGCCTCAGAGATCGTCCTTGGTGATGATTTTTATAACAAACAGTACGGCGTGGTCTTTGACACGATGGTAGAGCTCAACGACGAGGGCAAACCGGTAGATCTGGTCACATTGCAGGACCGGTTGAAAGAAAAGGATGTGCCGCCGGAGGTGAGCAGTCTGGAATTCATCCGCGATCTGATCACGGCGGTTCCGACGTCGGCCAACATCAAGCATTATGCCAATATCGTGGCGGAGAAAGCCACTCTGCGCAGACTGATCCGCATCAATGAGGAGATTGCCAATACCTGCTACGTGGGCAAGGAAAGTCTGGAGGATATTCTGTCCGACACGGAGAAACGCATCTTCGACCTGGTACAGCGCAGGAATACAGGAGAGTTCGTGCCGATCAGGCAGATCGTCATGAATGCCATGGACAGTATCGAGAAAGCGTCCCACAATAAAGGGAATGTGACGGGGGTGGCAACAGGGTTTCTTGACCTGGATTACAGGACGGCCGGTATGCAGCCTTCCGACCTCATTCTGGTGGCCGCAAGGCCTTCCATGGGAAAAACTGCCTTCGTCCTCAATATTGCCCAGTATGTGGCTTTTAAACAGGCAAAAACAGTGGCCATTTTCAGTCTGGAAATGTCCAAGGAGCAGCTGGTGAACCGTCTTTTCTCCATGGAGTCCAAGGTGGATTCCCAGCATCTGCGTACAGGCAATCTGTCTGACGTGGAGTGGGAGAAGCTGATCGAGAGCGCGGGCGCCATCGGCAAGTCGAATCTGATCATAGACGATACGCCGGGTATCAGTATATCGGAGCTGCGTTCCAAGTGCCGTAAATATAAGCTGGAACATAATCTGGAGATGATCATCATCGATTACCTGCAGTTGATGTCAGGCAGCGGCAGGTCCACCGATTCCAGACAGCAGGAGATCTCGGATATCTCCCGCTCCCTCAAGGCGCTGGCCAGAGAGCTGCATGTGCCGGTGATCGCTTTATCGCAGCTGAGCCGTGCGGTGGAGCAGAGACCGGATCACAGGCCGATGCTGTCAGACCTGCGTGAATCCGGCGCGATCGAGCAGGACGCCGACGTGGTCATGTTCATCTACAGGGACGATTATTACAATAAAGATACAGAGAAAAAGGGAATTGCGGAGATCATCATCGCGAAGCAGAGAAACGGCCCCATCGGTACGGTAGAACTTGTGTGGCTGCCCGATTTCACCAAATTTGCGAATCTGCAAAGATAAAGGAAATACCAGAGAACAAAGAAAATACCAGAAAAATACAGAAGATATACGCGCAGGCGTGCCGGTAACAGGGGCTGCCTGACGCGGGAGAGACACGAAAGAGACGAAACCTTTAACAGAGGGGCAGTCTCTTTTTTAATCCTCACGGCATTGTGATTTGAGTTGAACGGGTATTGGCAGCAACCCGTACAGTGTCATATGTCGGCTGTGACAGAAGTCTGGAAAGGAGAAAAGCATGGAAGAGAAGACAATTTACTACATTTCGGAGGCGGCCAAAAAGGTACAGGTGGAGAGCCATGTGCTGAGGTACTGGGAGGATGAGCTGGAGCTTCCCATCATGCGCAACGAGATGGGCCACCGCTATTATACAGAGCAGGACATCAGGAAACTGCAGGAGATCAAGCAGCTGAAAGAGCAGGGACTGCAGTTGAAGGCGATCCGGACGATCCTTTTCCGGATGCCCGGTAAGATCAGTGAGAAAGCGGAGGATATTCTTATGCAGCAGGTAAGTCAGAAAACAGCAGAAAACGCTCAGGAGACACAGAAAATGCAGGAAGACCGGGAGAGCGGGGAACCGGGGGCAGATGCGGAGCAGGCAGCACAGTGGGACAGGTCGTCGGAACAGACTGTGGAGGCAAAGGAGCCGGTAAAATCGGCAAAAATGCGGGACGGTGACGGTACAGAAATAGAGACGAAAGGACATGAGGAGGAAGAGAAGACAGATATGACAAAGTTCCAGATCAGTGAAGGAAGAGAACAGATCGATATTGACAGGCCGCAGCGGTTTATCGTGGCGCTGTCGAAAGATAAAGAAGAGGCGGCGGCGCAGGAACCGCAGCTGGATGACGCGGACAGGAGCAGAAAGGCAGCGAGGCTCCAGTATCTGCTGCAGCATATGATCACGGAGGCGGTCAAGTCGGCTAACAGAGAGCTGTGCACGGACGTAAAAGAGAGCATATTGAAGGAGCTCGATTACCAGTTCCGGATGCAGGAAGAGCGGGACGAAGAGCGCTGGAAAAAGGAAGAAGAACATTACAGGAAGATCGATGAAATGATCAGGGAGCGTCACAGGCCGAAGGAAAGGCTGGTCAGAGGAAAAAAGAAATCCCCCGTCAAGGACGATTCGATCAATCTATGATCTCGTCACCCGTAACGGGGGAAATGAGTCCGCTTCGACTCTTACGGTCAATTAACCCTGTTCGATAGAACCTGTAGGGCATGCGCCAGCGCAGGAACCGCAATCGATGCACTTAGCCGGGTCGATCTCGAACTTGCCGTCGCCCATGCTGATAGCGCCTACCGGGCACTGTGCCTCACAAGCGCCACAAGATACACAGCCGTCATTAATTACGAATGCCATATTGATATCCTCCTTATGTTATGAAACTATATGAGATTGATATAAATTTATCAACTATGCTTCTATTTTAATATAAAAGAAGGCAAGATACAAGAGGCAATTATTCCAATTCTTCGCGACGCTTGCGGATACCGTCCAGGATCACCTTTTTCTTCTCGATCAGCTGATTCTTGTCCATGGGCTCTACACCGTCCAGCTTGTATGCCATGCCGAGCTTCTCATATTTCGGCTTGCCCATCGTGTGGTAAGGCAGGGCATCCAGCGCTTTGAGGTTGGTAAACGCGCCGATGAAATAACCGAGCTGGTACAGATACTTGTCGTCGTCGGTGATGCCGGGAACGATGACGTGGCGGATCCACATGTCCACATGCTTCTCGTTCAGATATTCCGCGAAAGCGAGGATTCCGTCATTGGGCTGGGAAGTCAGCTCTTTGTGTTTCTCGGGATCAATGTGTTTGATGTCGAGCATCACCAGATCTGTCATCGTCATCAACTCGTCCAGTTTGGCAAGCCATTCGGGATTGGCATTCTTCTTGTAGGCGATGCCTGAGGAGTCGATACAGGTATGGATATTCTTCTTCTTTGCCAGACGGAACAGATCCAGCAGGAAATCGACCTGCATCAGGGGTTCTCCGCCTGTCACGGTGATACCGCCGCCTTTGTAGAAGCTGATATTGCGCTCGTACTGTTCGATAATGTATGCCGGTTCCATCAAAGTGCCGCCGTTCATTTCCCAGGTATCGGGATTGTGGCAGTACGCGCAGCGCATGGGACAGCCCTGCACAAATACGACGAATCTGACGCCCGGCCCGTCTACGGTGCCGAAACTTTCTAAGGAGTGTATTCTACCCTGCATAAGTTAAACCCTTCTTTCTGTTCGAATATTTATAGTATAACCCTTACCGGTCAAAAAAACCAGACTTTTCGCATATAAGAAAGCCAGAGAGCGGGCTCCCTGGCTTTCGGATCATCTGATCAAACTGCTTTCGCTGTCATCCGTGCAGTCCTTTGCCGGTGCAGATTAAACTGACTCGTGGAAAGTACGGGAGATAACGTCTGCCTGCTGTTCCGGTGTCAGCTTGATGAAGTTAACTGCATAGCCGGATACGCGGATCGTCAACTGAGGATAGTTCTCGGGATGCTTCTGAGCGTCCAGTAAGGTATCTCTGTTGAGTACGTTAACGTTAAGGTGATGGCCGCCTTTTGTTGCATAACCATCCAGTAATGATACTAAGTTATCTACCTGAGCATTTGCTGCCATTGTTGTTTCCTCCTTGTAATTTGAAATTGAAATTTGCATCGTCAATTCATGTGAATTGATCTATTTGTAGTCATCGAGCCCCTCCTGGAGAGTCGGGACGCTGCAGGCAAGGGGTGTACGGGAACAATCCGTACAGCCCATTGTCTGGACATTTTTTGAAGTCTCAGCCTTGTCATCGACATCTACATTCACGTGTCCGACACCCTGTGCCATACCGGAATCCATCATCTTGACAAAGTCATCGATCATCTGTTTGTTATCCATATATTCATCTTCCTTTCATATATGGAGGATTATTTGTTCAGGTCTAATTCAAGATCGCCTGCAAATACCTGATCCTCTTTACCAAGAGCGCCCGGAATGATGGTGAAGGTATTGGAGATACCATCCTGTGCATCATTGAACGGAAGCTTGGATACGGAAGACAGGGAAGCTACTGCACCATGTGTATCACGGCCGTGCATCGGGTTAGCGCCCGGAGCGAAAGGCTGGCCTTTCTTACGTCCGTCAGGTGTGTTACCTGTAGCCTTACCGTAAGTTACGTTGGAAGTAATGGTAAGGATGGATGTTGTCGGAACACCGTTTCTGTAGGTGTGATGTCTTCTGATCGCTGTCATGAACTTGTGAACGATCTCCTGAGCGATCTCATCTACGCGGTCATCGTCATTACCATATTTCGGGAAGTCGCCGGTTGTCTTGAAGTCAACGATGATACCGTCTTCGTCTCTGATCGGCTCAACCTTAGCATACTTGATAGCAGATAAGGAGTCGGCCACGATAGACAGACCTGCAACACCTGTTGCGAAATAACGCTTAACGTCTCTGTCATGAAGAGCCATCTCTGCTCTCTCATAGCAGTATTTGTCATGCATGTAGTGGATGATGTTCAGTGTATTTACATATACATCTGCCTGCCACTCCATCATATCAAGGAACTTATCCATAACATCATTGTACTCAAGAACATCGCCTGCAACAGGACGATATTTCGGGCCAACCTGCTTCTTGGTTACTTCGTCAACACCGCCGTTCAAAGCGTACAGCAGACATTTAGCAAGGTTAGCGCGGGCACCGAAGAACTGCATCTCCTTACCGATAACCATGGAAGATACGCAGCATGCGATACCGTAGTCGTCGCCGTGTGTCACTCTCATCAGATCGTCGTTCTCATACTGGATGGAAGAAGTCTGGATGGACATCTTAGCGCAGTATTTCTTCCAGTTCTCAGGCAGTCTTGTGGACCACAGAACTGTCAGGTTCGGCTCCGGAGAAGGCCCTAAGTTGGTCAGAGTGTGCAGATAACGGAAGCTCATCTTCGTTACCATCGGACGGCCATCAACGCCAACACCGCCGAGGGACTCTGTTACCCATACCGGATCGCCTGCGAAGATCTGATTGTACTCAGGTGTGCGGGCAAACTTGATCAGACGCAGCTTCATGATGAAGTGGTCAACGAATTCCTGGATCTGCTGCTCTGTGAAAGTACCGTTAGCCAGGTCTCTCTCAGCATAGATGTCAAGGAAGGTGGAAGTACGTCCAAGGGACATAGCAGCACCGTTCTGCTCTTTAACGGAGCAAAGGTATCCGAAGTAAGTAGCCTGGATAGCTTCCTGTACGTTGGATGCAGGCTTGGAGATATCGCATCCGTAAGAAGCAGCCATTTCCTTCATCAGCTTCAGAGCAACCATCTGTTCGGATAATTCTTCACGGAGACGGATCACGTCGTCTGTCATAACACGTCCTGTGGAATCCTTCTGTGCCTGTTTGTCTTCGATCAGTCTGTCGATACCGTACAGGGCTACACGTCTGTAGTCACCGATGATACGTCCGCGTCCGTATGCATCCGGAAGACCTGTGATGATGTGGGAAGAACGACATGCTCTCATCTCTGCATTGTAAGCATCGAAGCAGCCTGCGTTATGTGTCTTCCTGTGTGTGGAGAAGAACTCGCTGATCTCGGGATCTACTTCGTAGCCGTTATCGGAGCATGCCTTCTCTGCCATTCTGATACCGCCGTAAGGCTGTAAGGAGCGCTTAAAAGGCTTATCAGTCTGGAAACCTACGATTGTCTCTTTGCTCTTGTCCAAATAACCCGGGCCGTGAGATGTGATGGTAGATACAACCTTGGTATCCATGTCCAGCACGCCGCCTGCTTCACGTTCCTGCTTCTGTAACTCAAGAACCTGTGCCCATAAGTCTTTTGTGTTCTGTGTAGCCTCGGCTAAGAAGGACTCGTCACCGTCATAAGGATGATAGTTTCTCTGGATGAAGTCGCGAACATTGACTTCTTTGTCCCACTTGCCGCCTACAAAATCTGTCCATTCTGGTCTCATTTTGAAATAGCCTCCTATCAATATTAGTGTAAGTTTGTTAATTCTCCGGCACAACTGTGAAGCGCCGGAAAACATGCTTATCCAGTACCAACATTATATGTTAAAGCAAGCCACAACGTCAAGTCGGGCTTTGTACTTTTTCTCATACATATAGAAGGTTTTTATAAAAATTTTGTGAAAATTGTATGTAAAAAATATTCTTTTGCAACAATGCTGAAATTTTTAAATGGAAAGAAAACACAAGAAGCGGTTGTGAAGAAAATAAAAATGCACTATAATAAGAAAGGTAAAGCAAAAACATAAGGAAAGCAAAAATGTGAAGGAGGATTCGGGAATGAAAAGAATTGGTATGTTGACCAGCGGCGGGGACTGTCAGGCACTGAATGCGGCGATGCGCGGCGTGGTGAAGTGTCTGTCCTGCAGCGGAGAGGATGTTGAGATCTATGGTTTTCTCAATGGCTATAAGGGATTGATCTACGGGGATTTCCGTATGTTGACAGGACATGATTTTGCGGGTATCCTGACGAAAGGCGGCACGATCCTCGGAAGCTCCAGGACACCTTTTAAGCTGATGCGCGAGCCGGATGAGAACGGCCTCGACAAAGTGGAAGCCATGAAGCAGAACTATTATAAACTGAAGCTGGACTGCATGGTGATCCTGGGCGGTAACGGAACCCATAAGACTGCCAACCTGCTGCGCGAAGAAGGGCTTAACGTGATCACGCTTCCGAAGACCATCGACAACGATCTGTGGGGCACGGACATGACATTCGGCTTCCAGAGCGCGGTGAATATCGCGACAGACTGTATCGACTGCATACATACCACGGCATCTTCCCATGCGCGTATCTTTATCGTGGAAGTGATGGGACATAAGGTAGGATGGCTGACACTGAATGCCGGTATGGCAGGCGGTGCGGATATCATTCTCATTCCGGAGATTCCTTATGATATCAACAAAGTGATCAAAGCGATCAATGAGCGTGAGGCGAGAGGATCCCGGTTCACGATCATGGCCGTGGCGGAGGGCGCGATCTCCAAAGAAGACGCGAAGCTCTCCAAGAAAGAATATAAGAAGAAGATGGAGAACTATCCGTATCCGTCGATTTCCTATGAGATTGCCGACAAGATCAGGAAGAAGAGCGGCAAGGATGTCCGTGTTACCGTTCCCGGGCATACACAGCGCGGCGGCAGCCCCTGCCCGTATGACCGTGTATTTGCGACCAGACTTGGCGCGGAGGCCGGCAAGCTGATCCTGAAGGGTGAGTACGGATTCATGGTAGGTTATAAGAACAGAGAAGTTGTCAAAGTTTCTTTAGAAGACGTGGCCGGCAAGCTGAAGATGGTATCGCCGGACGCGTCGATCGTGAAAGAAGCCAAGATGGTGGGCATCAGCTTCGGCGATTGATGAATAATACTGGCAAGTATAGAAAGGCAGAGACGCTGCCGGGCGCGGCACAGCCTGTCCGGCAGTCTCAGGGAAGTAATGTCATATACCGCTCTATATCGTAAGTTCCGTCCGGATTGTTTCGAGGACGTCAAGGGGCAGGAACACATTGTTACGACTTTACAAAATCAAATAAAAGCAGAACGGGTAGGCCACGCCTACCTGTTCTGCGGTACTCGTGGAACAGGCAAGACGACGATCGCCAAGATCTTCGCGAAAGCAGTAAACTGTGAACATCCGGTGGAGGGCAGCCCGTGCGGAGAATGCGCGGCCTGCAGGTCGATCGGGGCCGGCGCCAGCATGAATGTGATCGAAATTGATGCGGCGTCCAACAACGGTGTAGACAATATCCGGGAGATCGTGGATGAGGTATCCTACTCCCCGGCGGAAGGCCGGTACAAGGTCTACATTATAGATGAGGTTCACATGCTTTCGATCGGAGCGTTTAATGCGCTCCTTAAGACATTGGAAGAACCGCCGTCTTATGTTATTTTTATACTGGCGACTACCGAAGTGCACAGGATTCCGATCACGATCCTGTCCCGCTGCCAGCGGTATGATTTCAGGAGGATCACCATCGACACGATCGCTGCCAGGCTGCGTGAGCTGATGGAGGCGGAGCAGATTCAGGTGGAAGAGAAGGCACTGCGCTATATAGCCAAGTCGGCGGACGGCGCTATGCGGGACGCTTTGAGTCTGCTGGATCAGTGTATCGCCTTTCACTTCGGAGAAGAACTGACCTATGACAAAGTGCTGGATATCCTGGGGGCCGTGGATACGGAAGTGTTTGGAAGACTTCTGAGCCATGTGCTGCAGGGGGATGTGACCGGCTGTATCGGGCTGCTGGAGGAAGTCGTCATGCAGGGCAGGGAGCTGGGACAGTTCGTGACAGACCTTACATGGTATCTGCGCAACCTGCTGCTGGTAAAGTCTTCCGATGATATTGAGAATGTGATCGACGTATCTTCCGATAATCTGGCCAGAATGCGGGAAGAGGCGGATCTGCTTGAGACGGCGGCCATCATGCGCTATATCCGGATCTTTTCGGAGCTGTCCGGGCAGATCAAATATGCGGCCCAGAAGCGGATCCTGATCGAGATCGCGCTTATCAAGCTCTGCCGCCCGAGTATGGAAAAAGACCATGAGTCGGTGCTTGAGCGGATCCGGGCAGTGGAAGAGAAGCTGGAGAAAGGAATTGCAGTCATGCCTTCTGGCGGTGCTTCGGAGGGGAACGGCAGCGATCAGGCATGGAACCGGCCGCAGGAGCCGAAAGAACGCCCCCCTCTTCCAAAAGCAATTCCGGAGGATGTACAGACGATAGTCAGCAAATGGCCCTCCATTGTCGGCCAGACTTCCATGCCCATGAAGCAGTATCTGAAGGATGCCAATCTGAGCCTTGGCGGAGATAACAGATTGACGATCGTTGTGGAAGACGGGCTGGCATCCGACTATTTTCTGCGGCAGGAAGGGCATAAAGAATTGCTGATACAGACTTTGTCGGAAGCTGTGGGAAAGGAGATCGACGTGACGATACAGAGCGTACCCGATCAGAATACCTTTGCACAGAACTATGTCGATCTAAGTCAGGTCATTCATATGGAGATAGAAGAAGTAGAAGAGTAAAAAAGGTAACGGGGAGGCCGTCTGAACCGTTACAGGAAAAGAAAAGGAGAAGTATATGGCAAAACGAGGTGGATTCCCGGGCGGTATGCCGGGCAACATGAGCAATCTGATGAAGCAGGCGCAGCGGATGCAGCGCCAGATGGAGGAGAGCCAGAAGGAACTGGAGACGAAGGAATTCGTGGCCAAAGCCGGAGGCGGCGCGGTGGAAGTGACCGTGACAGGCAAGAAAGAGATCGCGAAAGTAAAGCTGTCGGAGGAAGTGGTGGATCCGGAGGATATCGAGATGCTGGAGGATCTGGTGATGGCGGCGGCCAACGAGGCGCTGCGCATGGCGGATGAAGCCAATGCGGAAGTGATGAGTAAGATGACCGGCGGTCTGGGCGGAGGCTTTCCGTTCTGATGGACCTGTACAGCGGATATATCAATAAGTTAATAGAAGAACTGGCAGGCCTTCCGGGCATCGGGTCCAAATCCGCGCAGCGGCTGGCTTTTCACATCATTAACATGCCGAAGGCACGGGTGGAGCGCCTGTCCAATGTGATCCTCGATGCGAAGGCGAACGTGCGCTACTGCAGGGAGTGCTATACCCTGACGGACCGGGAGACCTGTCCGGTCTGCGCCAATGCCAAAAGAGACCACGCGACAATCATGGTGGTGGAGAATACAAGAGATCTGGCCGCCTATGAGAAGACGGGCAAGTATACCGGTGTCTATCACGTACTGCACGGCGCCATCTCCCCGATGATCGGCATCGGGCCGGGGGACATCAAGCTGAAAGAACTGATGCAGCGGCTGGAGGGGGAAGTGGACGAGGTGATCATCGCCACCAATTCCAGTCTGGAAGGAGAGACGACGGCCATGTATATCAGCAAGCTGATCAAACCAACAGGGATCAGGGTCACAAGGATCGCCAGCGGTGTGCCGGTGGGCGGCGATCTGGAGTACATTGACGAAGTCACGCTGCTGCGTGCACTGGAAGGAAGAGTTGAGTTATAACAGGAAGAGAGAAAGGTAAGGAAAACGGGATGGGAGTTATCAAAGAGAAATTCGGGGTGACGAAGGACGGCAGGGAAGTGTATGCATATACGCTGTCCAATGCAAACGGTATGAGCGCGAAGATCATCGACTACGGCGCGATACTGGTGAGTCTGATGGTGCCGGATCAAAACGGTGTGGCCGAGGATGTGGTGCTGGGCTATGATTCGATGGAAGGATATTTTGCCAACGGCAGCTTTTTCGGGGCCACCATCGGACCGAGCGCCAACCGGATCGGCGGCGCCAGCTTCGAGATCGACGGTACGACTTATGAAATTGATGACAATGACGGCGGCAACAACCTTCACAGCCATAAAGAGAACGGCTATCACAAGCAGCTGTGGACGGCGTCGGCAGGCACGGACAGCGTAACGCTTACCCTGGAAGGCAGGGACGGCGAGATGGGCTTCCCGGGCAACAAGAAAGTATCCGTGACATACAGTCTGTCGGAGGACAATGCCCTGAAATTAAGCTATCACGTATCCGCCGACAAAAATACGATTGTCAATATGACCAATCATACATACTTTAACCTGGCAGGGCATAAGGCGGGGAAGATCGAGGATCATCTGCTGCGGCTTGCCGCGTCCTGCTATACGCCTACCGTTCCCGGTTCGATTCCGACAGGCGAGATCGCGCCGGTGGCCGGCACACCTTTTGATTTTACAAAGAAGAAGCCGATCGGACAGGATATCAATGCCGATTTTGAACAGCTGAAACTGGGCCAGGGCTATGACCATAACTTCGTGATCGACGGCGCGGACGGTACATTACGGGAATTTGCCGAAGTGGAGGATCCGAAGAGCGGCCGGAAGATGAAAGCATACACAGACCTGCCCGGCGTACAGTTCTACGCAGGCAACTGTATCACCGAAGAGACGGGCAAGGACAATGCCGCTTACGGTCCGCGGACAGGGTTCTGTCTGGAGACACAGTATTATCCGGATACCATCCATCACGCGAACTTCCCGTCGGCAGTGTTTGGCCCGGACAGGGATTATGAATCCGTGACGGTTTACCGGTTTTTGTGATATTGTTGTGACAGTGTTTTTCGGTCTGGTTATGAATCTTCTCGGGCGGTGTGAGTGCCGCCTGAGAAAACTTCCTTATCTTTTCGCATTTGCACCGCAGATTGCGGCATTTTTTTTGCCCGGGACATGGTATAGTTATTCCATAATGCTGTAGAGCTGCCCTGGTATACATACCGACAGGGGCATTTGGAATGGAGTGAGTGAAATGCGGCAGTCATCGATCGTCATTCACAGAGGAAAAAAGGAAGAAAAATACGAACTTTATGTAGAGGACTATGTCATTTCTTTTTTGAAGAAAAAAGAGAAGACGCAGGAGGAACAGATCCTTTTCTACGGATGCAGAGAGAAGAACGGCAGGAAATATACTGTCTACGGGGCCGGTGTGGACAGGCATCCGGCCGTATTTGACAAATATGAGCTGTTAGAGGAGGTCGGCTGCCGGCTGACCGGCACGGATCCGGTCTTTTTGATCAGAGAAAAGGACGGCGTCTATGAAGTCAAAGGTTACAGCGTGTTTTACTATGACAATACGGAGATGCAGGATTATCTGATCCAGCGGGAGGGGGAACAGAGCAGGCGGCCTGAGGCCCGCGCGTGCAGTGCAGAGCCGGCGCAGAAGAGGCCCTTTGGCCGGACGGGACATCCTTATAACGCGGCCGGAAGCGGACAGAGCGGCGGGAAGATAAATCCTCACTATGCCGTCTCGCTGCAGCTGGGGCTGGTCTTTATCGTTCTGGTGGCGATCGTGATCAATTCCGCCAACAGTTTTGATAAGATGGAAATGCTGAACCAGTCTGCCGCAGAGGTATTTTTCGTCATGGAAAATCAGGAGGCGGGAGAAGTGCCGAAGCAGGCCCGGAACGATAACCCGGAGGAAGAGGAGGCGGCCGTGATACAGGCGGACACCCTTCCGGACCAGCTGCTGCAGGAAAGCGTGGAGCAGGAGAATGCGAGAGCGGACCAGCGCGAAGAGAATGCGCAGCCTCAGCCGGAAACCGCCGGGACGGAGCAGACCGAGGCGGTACAGGACGGCACGGCTCAGGCGGCAGATACGCAGGATGGAACAGAGCAGACAGCAGATGCACAGAAAGGGACATCTCAGGCGGCAGAGGGAGAGACAGCGGCCGGCCGGCAGTCGGGTAAGCAGAATGGGTCGTCCCAAGCCACAGACACGCAGAAAGAGTCAGCCCTGCCGGCAGACTCTGGCGAGGACGGTACGTCTCAGGCGGCAGAAGAAGTCGCATCACAGGAGGATGCCGGTACGGAGGAAGGCGTGGAAGCGCTCTCAAGAAATGTGGGCAGATATTACGAGGTCAAGCGCGGGGACACGCTGTATATGATCAGCCAGAGAATCTACGGAGACACTTCCCATGTGAAGAAAATCTGTGAGTTGAACGAGATTACCGATCCGGATAATATCCATTACGGACAAAAAATAATATTGCCATAGGAAAATGTGTGGTAAGATGTAGTAGACGAATTTTTTAATGTCGTTTTTACTGTCGTTAACGATAAGACAGGAAGCGACATACAGGAAGTGACATAAGACTGTGATTATCCAGGGATGAGCAAGAGGAACAACGGATGGCAAACGTTAGGGATTACCTGAAAAAGAGAAAGGAAAGAAAAGAGGGGCAGACGAGGATCAGCTATCGGGAGAAGATCAGGAGCCACAAATTTATGATCTTTTACCGGACCGTTCTTGTGATCTTATTGGCGGTAGGCGTTTCGGCGGCACTCTATATTCAGTGGAAGAATAAAGTTTACGCGGAAAATACGGTGGTTTTTTCGACGGAAGTACGGATCGCGCAGGATGCCACGCTGGTGCCTTTTGCAGGACACCTTCTCACCTACAGTAAGGATGGCGCCGGCTGTATGGATATCAAAGGGAATGCGGTCTGGAACCAGACCTTTGAAATGCAGAATCCGATCGTTGACGTGTGTAATGATGTGGTGGCGATCGGGGATTATAACGGCAGGACGATCTATGTCATGAATACCAGCGGGATCATGGGCAGTATAACGACCAACAGACCGGTGCGGGATTTCTGTGTGGCGGGCAATGGCGTGGTGGCGGTGGTTCTGGACGACAAAGACGCTACCTGGATCTACCTGTATGATTCGCAGGGAAAAGAACTGGTCTATTTCCGGACGACGATGAAAGACAGCGGCTATCCGGTGAGCGTATCCATTTCGCCGAGCGGCGAGCTGGCATGTGTCTCTTATCTTTTTGTGGACAGCGGACAGATGAAGTCCAGCGTGGCGTTCTACAATTTCGGACCGGTGGGTAAAAATAATGTCAACAATTACGTGAGCGGTTATGACTATCTGAATTCCATAGTGCCGTTTACGAGTTTTCTTGATAACAGTTCGATATTCGCCGTGTCCGATGACAGGATCATGTTTTACAGCGGTGCGCAGAAACCGACCGTCGTTGCCGAGAAGCTGCTTTCCGATGAGGTGCAGGGCGTCTATTACGGCGATGAGTATGTGGGCCTTGTGGTCAACAGCACGCAGAGCGGCAACAGATACCGGATGGATGTCTATCACAGATCAGGAGAACTGCAGGTTTCGATAGAGTTCGACATTGATTTCCGGGATATTCTGTTTCGGGAAGATCAGATTATCATTTATAACGAATCTGAGTGCCGCATTTATAACAGTAACGGAACGGAGAAGTACAGCGGAGATTTTCACAAATCGGTTCTGCTTTTGATCCCGCAGAGCTCCAAGCGTAAGTTTATGGTGGTGACACCTGACTCCATTGACACGATCGAGTTAAAGTAAGGCCAGTGGGATCTTTCATACTTAAGACAGGAGAGTAGACGTCTGGATGTTCAGATTGATTTTTGTATTGATTATCTTCCTTCTATTTATATGGAGGGTAAAAAGGGGATTCGCCAACGGGATCATGAAGGAGATTGTCACGATCCTGTCCGGGGTGATTTCGCTTATATGTGTGGCGCTGATCGCCTTTGCGGTTACCAGCGCGATGGCAAATGCGATGAGCACATTGACTTTGTGTGTGGTGGGGCTGATCGTGCTCGGTATTGTTTTCAGGATATGCAGCCTGATCTTTAAACCGCTTCTGGTGCTGAGCAGCATCTCCCTGATCGGTGGACTGGATAAAATGCTGGGAGCCGTACTGGGCGCTTTAGAGGCGTGTATCCTTTCGGTGGTACTGTATTATGTTTCCGGATATTTGGGATTTTATCTTTTCTGAATGCGGATTTACAGTCTTTATAAAAGACTTTTAAATTTATAAAAAAATTTGT
>OFFW01000418.1_pt1 | contig 31305 bp, 27 predicted proteins | sample 1521501 | NCBI WGS metagenome assembly OFFW01 (sample SAMEA3504107, study PRJEB24116) | mouse gut metagenome | biome: mouse gut; feature: mouse-associated habitat; material: faeces | place: Denmark | collected 2011
ATTTTTCGGAACACGAAAAACTCCATATCGGTAAACAGGCCCTTGGCCTAACCAAAAAAAGGATGCTCCCTGTGAGAAGCATCCCCGGTAATTTCAATTATACATTTTTCACTATCAGAATCCTGTCTCCCGCTTTCACCTCGTCGGAGGTAAGGTCGTTTGTCTGCTTAATCACCGAGACCGGCACATAGTACCGTTTCCCGATATCCCAAAGGCTTTCCCCGTCTTTCACCATATAAACGGCAATTCCCGGAAGCGCCTCCATTTTTTCCATATCCGGCTCCGATACAATCACCTGTTCCACAATCTTTTCCTGCCATTTGAGATAGACGTTGGAGCGGAAATAAAGAACGCATTTTACATCCACCTCTATATTGTCAATAATGGCAACCGTCACCTGGTCCACAAAGGACTGTACGGGATAAATGCAGTTTTCGCCGATTCCCTCGGCCTCCAGAACATAGCTGAAAGGAATGGCGCCTTTAATCACGCCGTACCTGTTTTCCTCGCTGCTGCATTCATAAAAAATCTGCATATTGACTGTTCCGGTCAGTTCTATGCCGCTTTCCGTTGCGTTCTGGGAACTGATTTGAAGGCTGCTGGCAGTGTGAAGGATTTTGTGAATCACGGCCTTGTCATCCTCGCATTTAAAATGGCCGGACAGCTTTGTCTTTCCGCTGCTCTTTGAAAGGAGCCTTCTGAAGTCCGCATTTTTTTCCAAAGCGGAAACTTCCTTTACAACGCCGTACACGTCCGAGAGAATATCAATTTTCTCTTCCGCATAAATGCAGATATCCAAATCCAGGCACTGCTCAAAGGTAATCACTCTCTCTTCGCCGTCAAAATCCGGCCTTATCTCTACCTCCCGGTCCTCCGCGCGGAAACGGATTTCCGGTATCATTCCCTCCCTTGCGCCGGGACAGTCCAGACTTCCGGCAAAAGGAAGCGTGGTCTCGTAATGGCAGATTTCGCTTTCCTCGCCCTCTCCTCTGTAAAGGAAAAAGGCCCTCAGTTCTCCCTGCACGCCGATTTTGTCTTCCAGAACCTTAAATTCCACTGCTTCCGGCGCCACTTCCGCCCAAATCATAGTCTGGATATTGGGGAAGCTCCCCGGAATCTCCACCTCTTCTTTTACTCTGAAAATGTCTTTTTTCTTGATGGTCATGGCGGCGATATCCAATGACTTTTTCCGAAATTCCACCGGTTCCTCACTGTACAAATCCACAGCCGTCTCTTCGTCCCGTATTTCCTCGCAGGAAAGAAGAAGGGTCACCACAGACTGCACGCTGAGCTTTCTGGAATTAATCAGGCTGACGCTTAAATCCTCCAGCTCCCAGTCCACATTCACGCTGTCCCCCGCCCGGATTCCTTCCATAAAGACCGACTCGTCAAAGGGAATCATCCCCTCCATATTCGCCACATCACTGCGCAAAGGAGCGGCTCCGTCCTCAGTCAGGTAAAGCACATGAAAAGCCAGCTTTCCCTTCACGCCCACATGGTCATCCGTTACCTTAACCTCCTCGATTATCACGTTTCCTCTATCCATAATCAGTTTTGCGGCATCCGGCCGGGAATCGGATATAATCACGTCGTCTTCAAGAGTCATCTGCATCTGGGCTTTGCATTTGATAAAGTCTGTATGTATATTCCGTTTAATTAGTTCCACAAAAATACCTCCTGGCATCCACTTACTGTAAATGTATGTGGATGCGGGAGGAAGTATGCATAAAATCATACGCAGCCAATGATTTCGTTGATGTCGTCAATATTGTATTTTTTCATATAGGCTTCTATGCCTTCGATTACTTCAATCGTGGTATAGGGATTTGCGAAATTCATGGCGCCTATGGCTATGGCGCTGGCGCCGGCTAAAAGGAACTCTATGGCGTCGTCGGCTGTGGCAATTCCGCCCATTCCGATTACGGGAATCTTTACTGCATGGCTTGCCTGATAAACCATACGCACTGCCACGGGTTTGATTGCCGGACCGGATAGGCCGCCGGTTTTGTTGGCAAGCACAAAACTCCTTCTGTGAATGTCGATTTTCATTCCGGTCAGGGTGTTAATCAGGGAAATCGCGTCGGCTCCCGCAGCCTCCGCGGCCCTTGCCATCTCCGTGATGTCGGTGACGTTGGGGCTCAGCTTCATAATAACGGGCTGTCTGGCTCTCTTTTTTATTTGGGAAGTGATATCATAAAGACAGTCCGCCCTCTGGCCAAAGGCAATGGCTCCCTCTTTTACGTTGGGGCAGGATACGTTGATTTCCAGCATGTCTGCCTTTTCATCCGAAAGCCGCTCCACCACTTCAAGATAATCCTCCACGCTTTTTCCGCAGATATTCACAATAACTCTGGTGTCATATTGGCTAAGAAAAGGAAGGTCTCTCTCCACAAAAACGTCGATTCCGGGATTTTGCAGGCCGATGGCGTTAAGCATACCGCCATGGGTTTCCGCTACTCTCGGCGTCGGATTTCCCGGCCAGGGGATATTGGCCACTCCTTTGGTCACCACTGCCCCAAGCCTGTTCAGGTCCACAAAGTCGCTGTATTCCATACCGGAGCCAAAGGTTCCGGAGGCCGTCATCACGGGATTTTTAAATTCAACGCCTGCAATTGTAACCTTTGTATTCATCAGATATCCACCTCCCCGGCCTCAAAAACAGGCCCTTCCGTACAGATTCTTGTGTTATTTACATGGGAATGCCCGTCCTTTCGGGTGGTTTTGCACACACAGCCAAGACACGCCCCCACCCCACAGGCCATTCTCTCCTCAAGAGACAGGTAGGCTTTGATTTTCTTATCCCCGGCATAGGCTTTAATCGCCCGCAGCATCGGCATGGGGCCGCATGCCATAATCACATCGGCCTCCTCGTTTTTCTCCTCCATAACAGTAAGCACGTTCCCTTTTGTCCCCGCGCTTCCGTCCTCGGTGGCAATCAGGAGCCGGGCATATTTTTCCAAATCTTCCTTTAAAAAGAGCTGCCCGTCTCTGTACCCGGCAATAATCACCGTCTCCGTGCCGGATTCTTTCAGTTCTTTTGCAAGCTGAACCATAGGCGGTATGCCGATTCCGCCTCCCATGAGAATCACCCTTTTTCCTTTTCCCTCAGACACCGGGAAACCGTTCCCCAAAACCCCGAGGATTTCCGCTTCCTCACCCGGCTGCCAGCCGGAGAACTCCGCAGTTCCGGCTCCGGCAATCCGGTACACAATCCGAAGCGCGCCTTTTTCCTTATCAGCCTCACAGATGCTCAGGGGTCTCGGGAGCAGCCGGGAGGCGTCCTTCGGATAAATGCCGATAAACCGGCCCGCGCCGGCCCTGGCCGCGAGAGACGTTTCCAACCACAAGTCATAAATATTGTCCGCAAGCATTGTCTGGGATAACACCCGGGCTTTTACCTTTGCTTTTCCGTCAGTTATATTGCTCATTGTTCTGTCTCCTTTTCATGGGGCTCTCCTTTTTCAGGGAATAAGGAATAAACTACTTTTCCGTCGCAAATCGTGTAATGTACTACGCCCGGTAGTTCCCATCCGATAAAAGGAGAGTTTGACGACCTGGACGCAAATTCCAGAACCTTCCATGTTTCCTTTGGGTTAAACAGCACCAGAGAAGCCGCCCCTCCCTCCTCGATTCTGCCGCCGGAAAGCCCGTACAGACGGCAGGGGGCGGCGCTCATTCTCTCGATGAGCTGCGGCATGGTAAGGCGCCCTTTATCCACCAATTCCCTGATTCCCAGAGAAAGGGCGGTTTCCAGTCCGATAATCCCGCTGGGAGCCTCGGTTATCGGCTTTTCCTTTTCCTTCCTCGCATGCGGGGCATGGTCTGTTGCAATCAAATCTATGGTATTGTCCTTCAATCCTTCAATAAGCGCCAGTCTGTCGGCCTCCTCCCTTAAAGGGGGATTCATTTTTGCCAGCGTCCCTTTTTCCATTGCCGCTTCCTCTGTCAGGGTAAAATGGTGCGGCGTGCATTCCCCGTGAACGTTTGCCCCTTTTGCCTTTGCCTCCCGCAAAAGCGCTACGGCCTCTTTCGTGCTGATGTGCTGGATTACCACCTCCGCGCCGGTTGCAAGGGCAAGCTCCAAATCTCTTTTCACCAGACTGATTTCCGCCTCTCTGGGGGAACCGCCTATCCCGTAAAATTCCGACGCTTTTCCGGCGTTAATACCGTTATTTGCAATCATACCGGGATTTTCCTCATGGAAGCTGATGGGCTTATGAAGGCTTTTCGCCTTTTCCATGGCTTTTCTCACAATCGCCTCGTCGAGCAGGGGAATGCCGTCGTCAGTAAAGCCTGCCGCTCCGGCTTTTGCCAGCTTTTCCATATCCGTCAGCTCCGCTCCCGCCATTCCCAATGTAACGTTGGCGCAGCTTTCGATATGAATGCCCGTTTCCCTTCCTCTGGAAAGCACATAAGAGAGAGTTTCCTCATTATCCACAGGCGGCTTCGTGTTCGCCATCAGCACAATTTCCGTAAAGCCACCCCTTGCCGCAGCAGCAGCGCCGGTGGTAATGTCCTCCTTGTGGGTAAAGCCGGGCTCCCTGAAATGCACGTGGGTGTCCGCAAGGCCGGGGGCAATCAGAAGACCTGCGGCGTCAATCGTTTCTGTTTCTTCTATATTAATATGCTCCTGTGTCTGTGCCGGAGCCGCTTCTCCCTCCCGGATAATCCTTGTGATTTTCCCTTCCGCAATCTGCAGGTCGGCCCGGTAAAGCGTATTCTCCACCGGGTCAACTATAGTTCCGTTTTTTATCAAAAGCATTTCTCAGTCCTCCGCGTGGTCGATACCGATATGTCCGCCTGACCACACCTTTTTCCCTGACCAGTCCTCGTCCGCCCCGCTCCAGAATTCATCGGAAGGCGCAAGCCCTAGTGGCAAAAATACCGAACTGCACAGGTACAGGCTTCCGATATTGATATACGTCTCCGCAAGTTCCGGCTGATGTCCGTATACGCCGGGCAAAAGCCATCCCTTTTCGTCAAACATATCCTTTGCGCTCATCACCCTTCTGATTACCGCGCTCAGGCCGCAGCGCACGGAAGCAGGCGGGATACCGTCCTCAAGCTCTTTCTGCAACACCGCCTGGGAAAGCATGTGAAAAACGCCGAAGCGGTAGCAGATGGAACGACCCACCACCGGATAGGAGCCTTCCGGCCCTATCATGCGCTCTAAAATCGACGCATATCTTGCCGCCCTGCGAATTACACTTTCCTTCATTCCCGCAATTTCCTCATTTTCACCGGCAAACAGCTTTACCAAATCCACATACATGGGCTGAATCACAAAGCTGTTGTAATAGTCAAAATGGAAGCTGTCGCCGTCGCCATAAACGCCGTCCCCTTTATACCATCCCTGAAAAGCCCGAAGAGCGTAAAGCACTCTCATAATATCGTAAGGCTCGCCCAACACATAAAGCCCAGCCTCCACCATGGCGGAAAAGAAAATCCAGTTGCTGTTGCAGGCCGCAATCTTACGGGAACTCCGCAGCGCATCCGCCAGATGCCGCCGCGTTTTTGAGGGAAGCGCAGCTCCCAGCGCCGACTGCGCCCTCACGATTCCATGGGCAAGAAATGCCGCGTCCACAAGCGGCTGACCGCCCCGGTCAAAAACCATAAAATCCGGGGATGAGGGATTTGCCGCCATTTCGATACAACGAAGCGCCTTTTCCCTGTATTCCTTCTGCAAAGCCCTCTCTTCTTCGTCCAGCCCATCGCTGTCCGTCTCCAGCCAGGGCGCAAGTCCCGTCATGCTCCGTCCGAACGCCTCCAGCGGGGCAAATTCTGCCCTCTCATTATGGAAAGAAAGGGGCATTGTTTTTTTCAGTTCCCCTTTTTCCAATGCGTTCAGCACCGGGCTTACAATTGTTAAAAGAGCATTTAACCATTCTTTTCTGTAGTTTGTCATATTTACCCTCATTTCTCCGAAACCGATTACAGCTTTTCCGTCTTTTCTGCGGATACCGTCAGGCAAACCGGCTCCCCGCCGGTCAGCGCCGCGCTCCTTTTATCCGGCTGCTGCGTTCCCACATATACGGTATAAACGCCTTTTTCAAGAACCAAATCCGCTTCCTCATTATAAAGCGCGAAAGCCCGTGCATCCAGCGTAACCTCCGCTTCCTTTTCCTCTCCGGGCTCAAGATACATCTTCCGCAGTCCCTTTAACTGGAAATTCGGCACGGAAAGAGTACCGCCCGCCGCTCCCGAAAACTTTACATACACCTGAACCGTCTCTCCGCCAGCCACTGCGCCGGTATTTTTAATTTTTGCACTGACCTTTATCTCGCTGTCCGCCGCTATTTTTTCCGAAGAAAGCTTCACATCCCTCAGGGCAAAGGAAGTGTAGGACAGGCCGAATCCGAAAGGATAAAGCGCCTCCTTTTCCATATAGCGGTAGGTTCTGTTTTTCATGGAATAGTCCGTGAACTCCGGCAGTTCCTCCGTTGTGCGGTAAAAAGTCACCGGCAGTTTTCCCTCCGGACTGTAAGCGCCAAAAAGCAGTTCCGCCACGGCCCTTCCGCCCGCGGCTCCGGGATACCACGCCTGGATAATGGCGGGAATGTGGGAATCCTCCCAGTTAAGCGCCATAGCCGACCCTGTCATGGAAACCAGAATCACCGGCTTTCCGCTCTCAAACGCCGCATGAAGCACCTCGCTCTGCAGACCGGGGAACTTAAGGTCTAACTTGTCCCCACTTGCAAACTCATTTCCGGCGTCCCCTTCTTCCCCTTCAATGGTGGAATCCAGTCCCAGCACCGCCACCACCACGTCGCTGACAGAGCACACTGCCTTCACTTCCGAAATCCGGTCGTTGGCCATGGCAAGCCCGCTGGTTCTGTCCTCAAACAAATGACACCCCTCGGAGTACAGCACCCTCGCCCTGCCGCTCACATAATCCTCTATTCCCTCCAGAACGGTCACATAGCGGGACGCCGTTCCCTCATAGTTTCCTACCAGCGCTTTCCGGGAATCCGCATTGGGGCCAATCACGCCGATTGTTTTTACCTTATCCAAATCAAGGGGCAGAAGATTGCCCTCATTTTTCAGAAGCACCAGACTCTTTCTGGCAATTTCCAGATTGACGGCTTTATTTTCGTCTGTATCCACCTGCTCATACCCGATGGCGTCGAAAGGAACCGCTCCCCTCTCCTCGAACATTCCCAGCTTCATACGGCATTCCATCAGATTCGTCACCGCTTCGTCCAGACGCTCTTCGTCCACATAGCCGCCCCGCACGGCGTCAAGCAGGTTGGGGAACATACAGCCGCAGTTAACGTCACAGCCGTTGTTCATTGCCATTGCCGCCGATTCAAGAGGCGTCTTCGTTATCTTATGGTTTTCATGGAAATCCTTAACGGCCCAGCAGTCGCTGACCACGTGGCCTTCAAATCCCCATTCCTGCCTTAAAATGGTAAGAAGCAGCGTCCGGCTTCCGCAGCAGGGCTCCCCGTTAGTGCGGTTATAGGCTCCCATTACCGCTTCCACACCCGCCTCCTGCACACAGGCTTTAAACGCCGGAAGGTAGGTTTCGTACATATCCTGTCTAGAAACCTCCGCATTGAAGCTGTGGCGCAGCTTTTCCGGCCCGGAATGCACCGCAAAATGCTTGGCGCAGGCCGCCGCTTTCATAAAGCCCTCCTGCTCCTTTTGAAGTCCCTTGATAAAGCGGACTCCCATTCTGGAAGTCAGGTAAGGGTCTTCCCCATAGGTTTCCTGCCCCCGGCCCCAGCGCGGGTCCCTGAATATGTTCACATTGGGAGCCCAGAAAGTAAGTCCTTTATAAATGTCCCTGTCCCCCGCTTCCTTTTGCGCATTGTATTTGGCCCTGGCCTCGGTTGCGATAATCTCCGCCATTTTTCCCGCCAAATCCTCGTCAAAGGTGGCTGCAACGCCGATTGCCTGGGGAAATACCGTTGCCGTTCCCGCCCTTGCAACGCCGTGTAACGCCTCGTTCCACCAGTTATAGGCGGGAATACCGAGCCGTTCGACGGCAGGCGCGTTGTAAAGGGTCTGTCCCACCTTTTCCTCCAGCGTCATCTGTGCCACCAGGGCGGCGGCAAGCTCACGATATTTGCTCATTTTGATTCTCCTTTTTTATTTCATGCTGTAATCTGTAAACCACTTCGCCACAGTCTCTGCCAAAAGGTTCCTGACCTCCTCATTGGGAATCCGCAAAACCTTCTTCCCCGTCTCCGGTTGAAATCCCCTCAAGCCGCTTTCAGGCTGCACTTCGGTCAGATATCCCGTCAGATACAGAATACTCCACAGATTTTCCTCTGTGGAACTGTCAAAATCATAGGTTAAATCCTCAAGAATATGTTCCCTGATTGCGCCTCCTGAAAGAAGCGTCTCAAACTTATCCTGCACCGGCAGATTTTTTCTGTCTATAAACCGGCGGATAATCTGATTATGACTGGTATCCTTCCAGTAATTGGCCGGCTTTGCCCCTTTGTCCTTCATCAGCATACTTACATGATTAATCACATCCCAGGGGCAGTACACCTCCCTGCCGCCGAACAGGTATCCGTCATACCATTTTTTAATTCCGTCAAGATGCTCCGAAAGACCGGCTTTCTGAAGCAGCGCCGCGACCTCCTCCTCCGTAAATCCAAAATATTGATTATACCACTTGGAAGAAACAGACCTTGCTATAAAATTGTTGGCTCCGGTAAAAATGCTTTCTTTCGCTATACGGAGACACCCTGTCACCACCGCAAACTTAAGCGCCGGATTTGTTTTCCAGACCATTCCCAGAAAATTCTGTATTACATTCAGCATCTTAAGATAGTAGCCGTTGTCATTTGCTTTCGCCAACGGCACATCGTATTCATCAATTAAAAGAATAACCGGCTTTCCAAAATGCGCTTCCATCATACGGATAAGCACCACCAGCGCCGTCTTTACATCCGTCAGAGTTCCTTCCTGATATTTAAGGCGTGAAAAAATTTTTCTGTCACTGTCCCGGACGCTTTCACTGTCAGCCAGATAATCATGCTCTCCGCACAGGGACGCGATGGAAAAGCAAAGCATATCATAAGCGTCTTCAAAAGTATCCCCGTTCACATCCTTTAAAGTCAAAAATAATACCGGCCATTTGTTCATCCACTGTTCGCACAAATCCCGATTACCCGAAATTTCAAGTCCTTCAAATAAAGCCCCGCTGTCCTTTCTGATATCAAAAAAACTGGCAAGCATGCTCATGGTCAGCGTCTTTCCGAAACGCCGGGGACGGGTAATCAAATTTACTTTAAAATTTTCTTCCAAAAGTTCGCTGATAAAACCGGTCTTATCGATATAGTAGCAATCGCTCTCACGTACCTTATCAAAAAGGTCAAATCCTAACGGCAATTTTATCCCCACAATTTTGGCGCTCCTTTCTGCCTCTGTCATTCTATTATCATTCTATCATGTAAAAACTTACTCCACAAGAAAATAAAAAGCGGCAAAGCCGCCGGAATCCGCAGCAGCACCCTCTCCTGCGCACTATTTTTGCTGTCCGGCATATCAAAATTCCAGGCTGTCTGAATTCAGCAGAAAATACCTCATTCCCATAATGACAAAGCCTTCTTCATTTCTCCAGGGTTTCGCCGTTCCGCCTACTATCACTATTTTTTTAAAGGAATCCGGAATATTGCGCAGAGAATAAAATTCCTGAGTCTGCTTTTCTTTTGATGTCATATCATAAGCGACCTGGATATAATACCTCTGGCTTCCCTGGTTTACAACAAAATCAACTTCAAGCTGCTTGCGGACACGTTTTCTTTCCTGATTTTTTCCATATAAATCTATAATGCCAGTATCAACATTATACCCGCGAATGAGTAATTCGTTATAAACAATATTTTCCATAATATGGGTCGGTTCCTGCTGCCGGAAGTTCAGTCTTGCATTTCTAAGACCTATATCCGTAAAATAATACTTTAAATTAGCGCCAATATATTTTCTTCCTTTAATATCATAACGATTGGATTTCGAAATCAGAAATGCCTCCTCAAGATAATCAATATGTTTGGATATTGTTTTATTCGTATAACTGAGCTGACGTTCACTTGCAAAGGTATTGGAAATCCTGGTGGGGTTCGTGGGCGCCCCGATGGCAGAAGCAAGAATATCAATCAGTGTTCCAAGCCCATCCGAACTTTGGATGCCGTTTCTTTCAACTACATCCTTCAAATATACATTCGTGAAAATATTTTTCAGATATTCTGCTTTCTGACGCTCCGTCTGAAAGCCAGCGACCTGGGGCAGCCCTCCGTAAATCATGTAATCATTCCATGCGTCCTCATATTCTCCATCATAAACGGAATAAAATTCTGCAAAAGAAAGCGGATAAACTCTTATTTCATCTCCTCTGCCCCGAAATTCCGTTATAATATCACTGGACAAAAATCTGGAATTGCTTCCGGTCACATAAATATCAATATTGCTTATACGCAGGAGACCATTCAACATTTCTTCAAATCGAGGCATAAATTGTATTTCATCCAAAAGCAGATAATAGTTTTCTTTATCTTTCACAGCAGTTTTCACGTACCGGTTGCATACCCTGGGATTTCTCAGTTCTTCATTTTCAATGCTGTCTAAAGCAATCTCAATGATGTGGTTTTCGTTTACCCCATTTTCCATCAAATACTTTTTAAATATGTTAAACAGCAAAAATGATTTTCCGCATCTTCGTATACCTGTAATAACCTTTATCATCCCATTATTTTTTCGCAGAATAAGCTGATTAAGATATTCATTTCTTTCAATTTCCATCCATCCACTCCTTATTATTGTGCGAATGCACATTTTTTAGTAATACTATTTTATAGCAGAAATAAAATTCTTTCAAGACTTCATTCCTATTTTTTGTGCATTTACACAATTTTATGTACTTCCGGTGTGTAATACTTAAACCAGCCATATTGTAAAAAATGCTTCCGGCAGCCGCCAGAAGCATTTGTTTTCAAAAACGATTTTTTGGGAAAAACCTCCGTTCATAAATCCACTCTTACTATTCTTTCGGCCATACCTTTATGCGGTTCTGGCCTTCCTTTAATTCCGCAAAGGGCCCGGCCAGCGTCTCGCCGTTCCACATCTTTCCAAGATAATCACTGTCAAAGAAAATTTCTTTTCCCTCCGGCGTCTCATAAGCCGCTTCCACAATACGTACCATGCCAAGGTCGGACGAGCCCAGCTCTCCCTCAATTTTTTTGAGCATTTCCGCTCCTGCCGTTAGCTCAAGATAGGTTCCGTCCGCTTCCTCCACAATACGCACGTCGGGATTGGCATCGGAGACAGCACACTCCTTTTCTCTCTCAAAAGGCTTTGCGCCATTTAAATAGCAGTTGTTATCAATATAAACCGGCTGCTTTACCAGCACATACATTTCCAAATCGCCTACGCCCTTTGCAAGGACCTCATCAATATACTCTTCCAGAGAGGTAGTGCTTCCCTCATAGCCTTCCGTGCCGCAAGCAGACTGCTCTGTGTAAATCTGCGCCCCGCCCAGGAAAATGTTCCGGTACAGCCTGTCGTCGCCGCCGTAAACCACCGTGGTTCCCGCAACTTCTGTGGTGTGGGGATAATGATAAGGAGTGGAGCGGTCGGGCACCGGCTCCCTGCGCATGGTTCCGCAGCAGAGATTGTGCACATAAGCGCCGCCCTGAGCGATATTGTCAAAATTGTATTCGGAAGCAAAAATATTGTTGTCCACAATATAAGGGCCATGGGTTACCTCCACCATCAAATCCCTGTCGTTGTTGTAATACAGATTTTTGCTCACCCGCGCCCCCTGCGCCTGCCAGTCAAGCCATGTCCCAAGAGTGCAGTTGTGGATATTATTGTGGTGAATCTGAACGTCGATTGCGGCATGGAGCTTGATGCCCGCGATTTCATACCCGAAGTACTCGTGCTTCACCGCAATATTATAAATATGATTGCCATAAATTTCGCTGAACACACATCCCATATGACCCACGATTCCGTTCTGTCCGCAGTCGTAAATCACATTGTTGCGCACAATATGGGAGCCGATGGTTTCCTTGCTCCAGCCGATATGCCTCGCCCGGAAAACCGCTTCCATCTGATACTGATAGCCCGGCTTTCTATGCGTTCTGGTACACAGGTTATGCCCTGTGGACTCCTCCTTGCCGATACTGATGCCGCTGCATTTTGCGTCATGGATGATATTGTTTTCGATTATCCAGCCCTTGCTCCAGTTCGCCCCTAAAAGCCCCGGCTGGTCGGCTGTGGGCGGCGTCCACGGGCAGGCCGCCTGCGCCATCTCAAAGCCGGATACCGTGATATAGTTTCTCCCTGTCTTTGCAGGATAAAAACAGCACTTGCGCACGTTGATTTCCGTCAGTTCCCTGTTAGGGTCAGCGCCCTGGAAATTGGCGTAAATCGTGGTATTTTCTTCGTCGCTCTCACAGTACCACTGATAAACGGAATCCTCCGGATGGAGCAGCGGCTCCGCGTGTTTTGTCCATGGCGGATTTACGCCCTCTGTGCGCATTACGGGATTTTTCACCTCATCAAGGCTCTTCGCCTCGTAAAAAGATTTTCCGTTCAGATACACGTCCCCCGTATGAAGAATGTCTCCTTCCGGCGCAATGAACCAGTCTCCGCCCAAAACTTCCTTATAAGGGTTATAGTCCCCAAACATGCCGTTAGGTATTACCGCCTTCCAGACCCCGCCCTCAACGTTTTCCCAGTTGTAAATCCGCTCGGAGCCTTTGATGACCACCTTTTCCCCCTCAGCCGCCCGATAGGTGATACGGCAAAACTCGCTGCTGCCTCCGTTTTCCGGCTTCACCCATTCCCGGTATTCCCCGCCGTGCACCGTTACAACGTCCCCCGGCGCCGCGATATCCGCCGCCCGCTGGATTGTCGCAAAAGGCCGTCCCATACTTCCGTCATTCCTATCGTTTCCGGTGACGGATACATGATATTCTCTTCCCATGGTATTCCTCCTCTTCCGTTTCTTTTTCCAGTATAGCCGAAACAGAGCAAGCTCTCAATACCATTATTGGAGGATTTTTCTTAAAAAATGTGTCCTTTTATCAGCCCCTTAATTAAACACCACCGGTTTATCCACAAATTCCGTCTTAATGACAATATACGGGTAGGAGGGTGAATTTTTTTTGATTCCCGTATCCGAAGGGTCCGGCCCAAGCAGCGTGGTATCCGCATAAACGGCATTGTCCGTCAGATACAGTGCATTGACCACAATGCTGTAACCGCCGCTTACCTGCTCGCCGTAACCGATACAGATATACAAAAATCCATTGTCCTGATAGGTAACCTTAAACGTGTTCCCCTTCTTTTCCTCAATTACCGACTTCAGTTCATCCGGTATGTTTTCCTCGGCCAGCACCGTAAACTCCAAATCCTTTATCTTTTCCATGGGGTCTTTTTCCTTAGCGCAGCCCGTGAGCAGGCAGACCGCCGCAACCGCCAGAATGCATACCGCATACCTTACGGCCCGCAGCAGGCACAGATTCCCTGTACAGCCGTTTTGTATACCGCAATTTCGTATATGACTTTTTTTCATCCTGTCTCCTGAACCTTATTTCCATTTCTTTTTACTAGCTTATGTAAAGGCCGGGGAAAGAATGCTTTGAAAATCTGTCAGTCAGTTCCGATGAGTACCTTTTTTCCGCAGAAAGCAAACCCATACTTTCGTATGCTCTCCTTCGGGATGCCCTTTGCCACAAGATTCGCCTGATAGTTCTTTTCATCTATCTGGCGAAGCGCTTCCTGAACGGTATCTTCCAGTCCCTTTTCCTCCTCATCCTGCACTTTAAATTCTATGATAATCGCATCATTTTCCTGCGTTCCGGGTTCCAGCATGATATCGTATCGTCCAAATCCGCTCTCCCTGTTGGAAGTAATCACATATCTGTCCGCCAGCTCTACCATAAGCCCCAGCACAAAGCCATGGTAAAAGCGCTCAGGCTGTTTCTCGGAGGGCTTTGTCCCTGTATCAAAGCTGCCAAACATTTCCGACGTCACTTTATTCATATACAGATTCATCGCTTTTATATCATTTAACAACAATGCCCGGATGAAATCACTGTAATCGTCGCTTCCTGAAAACCAGTCCTGAATCATATTTTCAAACATGATACGAACTTCTTTGTTTGTCAATGCCAGCTCATAATCGGTTCGTCCTGTTCTCTCCACAAAAGTGCTCCCCACCACTTTCAGGTATCCGCTGGCAAGTAAAAGGCTCCAGACAGCATTCTTCTTGGCCGGCAGTTGATTATACACAATCTGCTCGTCAATCTCCATCCGGAGCGTCCCGCCGTGAAGCAGGCTTTCAAAGTTCTTCTTGATATTTGCATTCCCCTCCCTGAGCAGCTTCTCCACCAGACTGTTGGCGCTGGAATTTGCCCAGTATGCCCCCGCCTCCCTTTTGTCAAGAAAATGAATCACCGACCATGGATTATAAATGTCATCCCTTTCCCCAAAAGAAAATCCGTCATACCAGTCTTTCACCTGCTTCTTGCTTCCCGACATTCCGTATTCTTCCAGAGCCGCGAACACTTCCTTCTCTGTAAATCCAAAACTGTCCGCATACTTTTTAGAAGTGGTCGTCACCACTTCCAGATTATTTAAATCAGAAAATATGGATTCTTTACTCACCCGTGTAATTCCTGTCATAATGGCGCGTTCCAGATAAGGATTTGTTTTAAAGGTTGAATTGAACAGGCTTCTTGTAAAATCCGCCAGTTCCTTCCAATATCCGTTTACATACGCTTCCTGCATCGGCGTATCATATTCGTCCAGAAGAATGATTACTCTTTTTCCATAGTAACGGCACAAATAATCTGAAAGCATTTTCAGTGACAGAGTTGCCATATAGTCTTCCATCTCCGCTGATATTTTCTGAAAATCGCATTTTTCATTATCATTGAGCACATCGCTTTTGAGCAGAAAATCAAATTTGTTATATACCAATTGGATAATCTTAAATATTTTCTTTCGTGCTTCCTGAAAAGTGGTTTCCTTAACATCCGCAAAACTTAAAAAAATGACCGGATAAGTTCCCTGTAATTTTCTGTATTTATATTCCCCATAAGAGGATATCCCGTCATAGGATTTTTCCTCCCATATGTTCAGTCCCTCAAACAAATCACCCCTGTCCGCATAGCTTACAGAAAAAAACTTTTCCACCATACTCATGTTCAGCGTCTTGCCAAACCGTCTCGGGCGGGTAAGCAGCGTCACCGCATCGCCCGACTCCCACCATTCCCGTATAAACCCGGTTTTATCAATATAAAAATAATCCTTTTCCCGAACCACCTCAAAATCCTGATTCCCAATACCGATTTTTCTCGCCATAGCCCATATTCCTTTCCCCCGGACTTTGCCATTCCAGAACTGCCCTGCCATTGTTTCACTATTTACAGTATATCCGTTTTGGCTTTTAAAAGCAACGTAACTTCCGTAAAAAGAAAAAGCCCCTATAAAAATAGCGGTACAATGCTTTCAGACATCATACCGCCTTATAACCTGCAAACACAGGAACCGGAATATTAAATTACTTTACTGGCTCGCCCGTCCAAGGGTAACTTTCACCGTCTTCGTCTGATATCCTCCCGGACTTCCCTGCATCACCGTCAGCTCAACCGTCTCTCCCGCCGCGTAGTAGGAAATCTCCTCTTTCAGCTCCGCCATTGAACTTACCTCTTCGCCGTTAATCGCCGTGATAATATCGCCCCGCACAAGACCAGCCTGCGCCGCCGCCGAACCTTCCGTCACATTGGATACAAACGCTCCGAGAGGCACTCCGTAGAGCGATGCGGTTTCCTGATTCACGTCAAGTCCCGTAATCCCGAGATACCCGCGCTCCGACTCCGCAACCTTGCTTCTGGTCTGCTTTTCCATCAGATTTTTGATAATCGGTTCCGCGTCGGAAATGGGAATCGCATACCCCATGCCTTCCACAGCGGAGCCGCCAATCTTATTGGAATTGATACCGATGACCTCGCCCTTAATATTGATAAGCGCGCCCCCCGAATTACCGGGATTGATTGCCGCATCCGTCTGGATGAAGGTGTTGACCTCGGTATCGGCATTCTGCGCTGTCTGCATGGAATCCGTAGCCCCAATCACTCTGTCAAGAGCGCTGACTACACCGGTAGTAACTGACTGCCCGTAGCCTAAGGAATTGCCGATTGCAATCACCGGCTCCCCGACGGTAAGGTCATTTGAACTGCCCAGCTTTGCAATCGCAATCTGACTCATGGTATCGCTGCTGATGTCCGCAAGGGGCACCGCGATAACCGCCAAATCCTTATCCGCATCAAATCCCTTGGTCTGGGCCTTTGACTGGCTGCCATCCGAAAACTGTACCGTCAACTCTTCCGCCGATTCCACCACATGATAGTTGGTTACCAGAAGGAGCTCGCTGTCGTTTTTCCCTACAATGATACCGGAACCGGAACCGCCGGCCTCCTGGCTGAAGTCCTGTCCGAAAAAGCTCATTCTCTCAATATATCTGTTATTTACGGAAACTACCGCCGGCATAACCTCTTTTACAACCTCAGTCACATCGGTAACCGTTGTCTTTGCCACCTGATTGGAGATAAGCTTTTGTATTTCAGTTATCTGTTCCTCGCTGAGATTATCATAGGAAATGGATGTTGCTCCGTCCTCCTGATTATCCCCAATCTGAACGTTTTCCTTAGCGGCATCCGTCTCGCCTGACTGAACGTTTTTCGCGCCGATTTTGAGGAAATCCGACGCCGTGTCTATGGCCTGAAATCCAAGTCCGGCGAATATACCGAAAAACAATCCGCAGCAGATTGCCACGGCAATCTTTTTGCCCGTTCCCGCTTTGTTATTTTTCCCGGGTTTTCCGGCGCTTTTGCCGCCCGGTCCGCCGCTTCCCGCGCCGCCGCCGAAACTTCCCCCGGCGCCTCCGTTAAAATTTGCGCCGCTAAAGCTTCCGCCCGTTTCATAATGATAGGTATTGCCGCTTCCCTGATTATAATTTACGGAATCCTGCTCTGCGGTATGATTACTGTAGTTGTTTGGATAATTATTTTCATACATGACAATTACCTCTCTTCCTTATCTGAATTTCCAGCCCATCCTTTTGCTGTCTTTGTTTTCTTTTATGAGCTTAAGTATATCCGGCAATTGTGTTCAATTTGTGACAAAAATTTGTTTTTTCTGTTTCATAAACAGGACCAGTATTCTCTGTTCATGGAAAGTCTCTTCACCAGCCACTCCGGAAGGCTCCGGTATCTTTTTCCCATAAAATATCCCAGATATTTGCACCCGCTCTGCCAGAAAAGGCGGATAATAAGCCATGGCTTTCCCGCTTTGCACAAGTAACCGACAGTCTTTCCGACCAGACGTATACCCTCCGATTCCGTCAGAATCCCGGCAAAAACCTCGGGATGCTCCGCGTGGGACACGCCCAAATCAAAATTTCTCCTAAGCTGCTGCAAACCGCTGTAATTATGGGAATGTATCACTTTTGCATCGGACGCGTAGGCTATTTTATAACCGGCGTCTAACACTCCTCTGGCGTAAATCATATCTTCATTAAATATGGTATGGCTGCAGAAACCCTTTAATTCGTCGAAAACCTCCCGCCGGTAAGCCGCGCACACATTTGATGCAAAAAACGCCTTGATTCCCATGCCTTTTATATCCTCCGCCGACTTGACGCGCGGCTCCCCGGGATAATTGAAAGAACGGGTATAGCTTTCGATAATTCCGCATTCCTTATCCGGCATCTGCCGGGCGTAGGACATCGCCACCTTTTCGTCCCCGAAAGGCGCAAGGAGCCGTTCCACCAGCTTATCGTCTTTCGGCAGCGCGTCGTCCGTCATCATAATAAAGTACGGCGCGTCGGAAAAGGATACCCCATAATTTCTGGTACCGCCGTGGTCAAACTCCTCCTTTGCCACATGCCGGACCAGAAGATTGTCATAGCGTTCCCAAAACTCCCGGTCCGCAAAAGCGTCAAAGTATTGTTTTTCCGTGTTGATTAAAATAATACGGCGAACAGGACAGGTCTGTGTTTTGAGCCTGTCCAGCAAATCGGTTAATTTGGAAGTCGGTTTATACACGGGAATGATTACGTCCGTTTCCGCCATGATAGTTTCTCCTGTATTTATGGAAAACCGCCGCCTGATAAAAACCGCGGTTTTCCGGGTATCCTCATGCCCTGCCGCCGGCCTTGTGACCGGAAAAGAGGCTGTCAACCGACAGCCCCTTCTTCATAAAGCCAGCATGGCTTTTCACATTTACTTTATTTCACGTATCCGCTGGTGTCCGCCTCAACCTTATTGCTGTACTCGATTACCGCGTCGGAAGGCGAATACTCTTCATCCTCAAAGAGGAACTCGTGCAGCCACTGTACATTGTCCGCAAGAGATACCGGTACGACGCAGCTTCCTTTTGAACCGATGGTTCCGGTGGTACGTCTGCTCTCCTCCGGGAATCCGCCCTGGCCCACCACCTCATATTTGGTGATATTGCCCAGAATGTCCAGAATATCCGAAACATCCAGAGAGGTGTAGATTTCACCGTTATCAAAGATAGCGTTTACTGCGGAAGTCAGTGTTGCCGGCGAAGCGCTCTTTGCCTTGTCAAAGATTGCAAGAAGCACTTCTCTCTGACGCTCGGTACGTTTGAAATCGTCGCCGCCGCCGTAACGGATACGGCAGTATGCCGTTGCCTGCAGTCCGTTGAGCGTCTGCCGCCCCGCCTGCGCCACGGGCGTATACTCTATGTCCATCTCCTGCGCCATGGTGCTCTGGTAATTGTTCAGATGGGAGATTTCCGTCTCGGTAACCTCCATTTCAATACCGCCGAGAGCGTCCACCGCTTTCATCAGCCCTTCGAACCCCACCGTAATGTAGTCGGTGAGATATAAATCGGTATTCATGTTTATCATGCTGATTGCCTGTTCCGGGCCGCCCAGCGCATAGGCGGTGTTGCATTTCTTATAAATATCGTTCCCCAGGTTTAAATAAGTGTCTCTGTAAATGGAAACAAGCCGTATCTCATGCTTATCCATATCAATGGAGCAAATCATAATCGTGTCGCTTCTGTTTCCCTTGCCAAGACTGCCGTCCCTGGCGTCCACTCCGAAAAACGCCACGTTATAGATTCCCGTGTATTTGTTTTCCTCCCCGTTCTCTTTTGTTTCCACGATTTTTTCTTTCACTTCCGGGTTTACCGCAATGTTTTCCTCCCTGATAATGTCCTTCTCCGCGCCTGTTTCGCTGTCGGTGGCGCGCAGCGTAATATACAAAAATCCCACGGCTGCCATTAAAACCACGGCCTCCAAAATAAACAATGGGATATGCTTAACCCATTTTTTCTTATCCATTCCTGACTCCTTTTGTAGCTCCATGCTAAATATTTCCATGCGCTGCACAGTAAAATCTTGATATATCTTACCACAAACCGACCAGTTTGAACACTAAAATTTATATTTTTTGTCAGTTTTGTAATCTTTCCGTCAAAGAACGGCGACGGCTTCCGCGATGTTTTTTACGCCAATCACCCTGATTCCCGTGATTTCCTTCAGGCTCTGCGCGCATACGGAAGGCACCATACAGGTGGTAAATCCAAGCTTTTTCGCCTCCTGCACTCTGGCCTGAATCATGCTGATTCCCCTGACCTCCCCGCTCAGCCCCACCTCGCCCATGGCGATAAGCCCGCTGTCAATCACCCTGTTTTTAAAGCTGGAAACCACCGCAAGGGCAATGCCAAGGTCGATGGCCGGCTCCAGTATCCTGATTCCTCCGGCAATGTTCACATATGCGTCGCAGTTGCCAAGGGAAAGGCCCAGCCTTTTTTCCAGAACGGCAATCAGAAGATTGACCCTGTTAAAATCCGTGCCGATGGTCTGGCGTCTGGGGATTCCGAAGCTGGAATGGCTCACAAGGGCCTGGATTTCCACAAGCATGGGCCTGGTTCCCTCCATAGAACACACCACAACGGAGCCGCTTGCCTCCTTGGGCTTGCCGCTTAACATAAACTCCGAGGGATTTTCCACCTCTATAAGCCCTGCGGATTCCATCTCGAAAACGCCAATCTCATTGGTGGAGCCGAACCGGTTCTTTACGCCCCGGAGAATGCGGTAGGAGGCATGCCTGTCCCCCTCAAAATAAAGTACCGTGTCCACCATATGCTCAAGCACTCTAGGTCCCGCCACCGTTCCTTCCTTTGTCACGTGGCCCACGATAAAAACGGCGATATTCATCCCTTTCGCCAACTGCAGAAGAACGTTTGTGGCCTCCCGTACCTGGGAAACGCTTCCCGGCGCGGAAGAAATATCCTCGTGGAACATGGTCTGGATGGAATCGATTACCACCACGTCGGGGTGCATATGTCTGATGGTCTCCTCTATCAGGCCAAGGCCGTTTTCGCAAAGAAGCTTTAAGTTTTCATTAAATTCTCCCACGCGCATCGCACGCAGCTTAATCTGCTTTAAGGATTCCTCCCCCGACACATAAAGGACCTGCCGCTTATCAAACGCCAGATTCCTGCACACCTGCAAAAGCAGGGTGGATTTGCCGATGCCCGGGTCGCCGCCCACCAGCGTAAGAGACCCCCGGACCAGCCCGCCGCCAAGCACCCTGTCAAGCTCCTGCATCCGGGTGGTCATTCTGTCTTCCTCTTCTAAGGAAATCTCCGAAAGCGCAGTCGGCGCCGGCCGCTCCCCTATTCCTTTTTTATTTTTATCAGGCCCGCCCATCTTGCGGCTTCCCGTCACCAGCGTCTCTTCCACAAAACTGTTCCATTCCCTGCAGCCGGGACACTGTCCCATCCATTTTGAAGATTCATAACCGCAGCTTTGACAGAAGAATATAGTTGTATTCTTTCCTTTTGCCATAAAAAATACTCTCCGTTTAAACAGGGAAGATTTTCATTCCCCATACAATAAAAGAAGCCGCTGCAAAAAATCTTTTCCGTTTTGCAGCAGCCTCCGTTTTGTTGTCTTTTTTCGCTTTTATCTTTTTATTTTTACATCAGCTTTCCCTGTTTCCGAAAACTCTACGCTTAAATTCAGCTTACCACCTAAATTTGTCTTCATTTTGCCGATGCTTTTTTCATCGACAAAAACCTCGTACTCGGTGTCTTCATTGAGCCCTAACGTAAGCTGCGCGTCCTCGCTGCCTTCCACCGTAAAGTTTACCTCGCCCGCCGTCTCCGCAAAGTGGGTAACACTGGTTCCCGGCACCGACTCATAAGCAAACATTCCGTTTTTTTCCAGCTTTGTCATGGTTTTAAAGGTTTTTACCTTGTATAAATCCCCGTAATGCTCAAAATCTTCCAGTTTGGCCTTTGCCTCCAGCATATGGTTGCCAAAACTGATGGTTCCGTCGGCTTCCGACCGTAATAATTCCTCTACAACTGCCATTGTCTTATGTCCTCCTGCTGTCCCCTTATGTTTATCAGGTTACTGTCAGTATAATATATTTTTGCGCTGATATCCACCGGAAAATTCTAAAATTTTTATTTTTCATCCGACGTCTGGAAAACCACCGCTCCCTTGCGGTACCCGGCCGTCACCGTATCTCCCGCCTTAACGCGGCCTGCCAATATCTCCTCGGCCAGTTTGTCCTCCACCACGTTCTGGAGCGCCCGTTTAAGGGGCCTTGCTCCCATCTTTTCGTCGGAATATTTGCTCAGGATATGCTCTTTCAGCGCGCTGCTCACCGAAAGCTTTATCTGCATCTGTTCCCTGCACCTCTTTGCCAGATTGCTGCCAAGAAGGTTGATGATTTCATGCATTTCCTTTTTGTCAAGAGGCTGGAACACCATAATCTCGTCAATCCGGTTAATAAATTCCGGCTTGAAAAGCTTTTTAACCTCCTCCATCACCCCGGCTTTCATCTTTTCATAGTCCTGCTCCTTAGAAGTTTCTATGGAAAACCCGAGATTTTTCGGGGACACAATCCTCTGCGCCCCGGCGTTGGAGGTCATAATCAGTATGGTATTTTTAAAGCTCACCTTGCGGCCCTTGGAATCCGTGATATGACCGTCGTCAAGAACCTGGAGAAGCACATTGAAAACATCGGGATGGGCCTTTTCGATTTCATCAAAAAGCACCACGGAATAAGGATTTTTCCTTATCTTTTCGCTGAGCTGGCCGCCTTCTTCAAAGCCCACGTATCCCGGCGGCGAACCAATCATCTTCGATACGGAATGGCCCTCCATGTACTCCGACATGTCCACCCGGATAAGCGCGCTCTCCGTCCCGAACATGGCCTCTGCAAGAGCCTTGCTAAGCTCCGTCTTTCCCACGCCCGTAGGCCCTAAAAACAGGAAGGAACCGATGGGTCTTCCCGGGTCCTGCAGTCCCACTCTGCCCCGCCTGATGGCTCTTGAAACGGCGCTTACCGCCGCCGACTGTCCGATGACGCGTTTGTGCAGCACCTTTTCCAGCCTGAGCAGCCTTTCGCTTTCTTTCTCCGTCAGCTTCTTCACCGGCACCTTTGTCCAGGCGGAAACCACTTCCGCGATTTCGTTTTCTCCCACCACAAGACTGCTTTCCGTCTGCTGCCTGCGCTTCCGCTCCCTGGCCCTCTCGTAATTTCTGATAAGCTTTTCCTGCTCTCTTCGCACCTCTCCCGCCTTTTCAAACTCCTGATTTTTCAGGCAGTCCTCCACCTGGGCGTCCATGTCCTGAATCCTAAGCAGCATTTCCTTTAAGTTTTCCGGCGTTCTGGTATTGTTTAACCTGACCGCAGCCGCGGCCTCGTCAATCAAATCTATGGCTTTATCGGGCAGGTTCCTGTCGTTGATATAGCGCTCAGACAACTGCACCGCGGCCGCAATGGCCTCCTGCGTAATCGTGACTCTGTGGTGCTCCTCGTATTTGGGCGCGACCCCCTTTAGGATTTCCACCGCTTCCTCTATGGTGGGCTCCTCCACATAAACCGACTGGAAACGGCGCTCTAAGGCGGCGTCCTTCTCCACGTATTTGTGATACTCCGCCACGGTGGTGGCGCCAATCATCTGCAGCTCCCCTCTCGCAAGGGATGGCTTTAAGATGTTGGAAGCGTCGATTGCGCCCTCCGCGCCTCCCGCCCCGATAATCGTGTGCATCTCGTCCAGGAAAAGGATGACGTTGCCGTCCTCCTCCACTTCCCGGATAACCTTCTTGATTCGCTCCTCAAACTCGCCCCTGTATTTGGAGCCCGCCACCATCCCCGACAAATCCAGGGTAAGCAGCCTTTTATTCTGTACGGTAAAGGGAACTTCGCCCGCCACGATGCGCAGGGCAAGTCCTTCCACCACCGCCGTCTTTCCCACTCCCGGCTCTCCAATCAGGCAGGGATTGTTCTTGGTTCTGCGGCTCAATATTTCAATGACTCTTTTGATTTCGCTTTCCCTGCCGATAACGGGGTCAAGGGCTCCGGCCGCCGCAAGGGCGGTCAAATCCCGGCTGTACTGCTCCAGGGCGGAAGCCGCACGGCCTTTTCTTGCCTGCTTCCTGCCCAAATCCTCTTTATACAGATTGCCGTCCTCGCCCATGGAAACCAGCGTATCCGCATAAAGCTTCTGTACGGAAATCCCCAGGGTGTTAAGCAGCCGCACGGCCACGTTTTCCCCCTCCCTCAGCATGGCGAGCAGTATGTGCTCCGTGCCGGTGGCGTTCGCTCCAAAACGGTCCGCCTGCCTGTGAGCCTCCTCTAACACGAATCTGGCTCTCGGGGAATACCCCTCCCGCTCCTTTACGGAAACCGTCACCTCCGGCATAATCAGTTCCCGTATCATTTCCACTATTTTTTCTTCGTCTGCGCCGTTTGCCTTAAGGACCCTGGCCGCAACCCCCTCTTTCTCTCTGAGAAGGCCCACCAGAATATGCTCCGTGCCCACATATCCGGCACTCATTCTGGACGCCATTTTCTCCGCAAGGGACAGCGCCGTCCTTGCTCTGTCCGTAAAACCGCCTGACTGCATATTAGGCTCCTCCAAATTCTTCATATATTTCATCAATCATCTGATACACTTCATCTTTAGAAACACCTTTGCAGATACCTTTTGCAAGTATTACCCGCAGATTTTCGTCCATCTCACGCAAAGACGTAAGTTTATCAGCGTCCAAAGCAATTACGGCGCCCTTTCTTCTGTCCACCTTTACAAAGCCTTCCTGTTTTAACACCGTATAGGCCTTATTTACGGTATGCATATTAATACCGATATCATCCGCAAGCTGTCTCACGGAAGGAAGCGCATCCCCCTCCTGGAACTTCGCCGCCGCGATTCCAAGGACGATTTGATTGCGAAGCTGCAGATAAAGAGCCTCTTCACTGTTAAAATCTATCTCTATAATCATATGCACATCCTTCCTGTCACTAAACGGTCATGCATTTTACAAATCCTTATCATCCATATTCAGAAATTCAAACTCGAACTCGTCGTCGTCAATCAGGAAATTCTGAGGCTTTCTGGACGCCGGCTTTCTTGCCGGTTCCGCTTCAGCCGCATACAGCTCCCTCTCGCTCTTTGCTCTTTGCCGAGCCGGTCTCTCCCCGGATTTCGCGGAACGTTCCCGGCTCTCCGAAGAGGATGTCCTTCTTCTCCTTGCCGGCGCTTCCTCCTCTTCTTCCGCTTCCGCTCTTCTTGTTCTGCGCTTACGCACCGGAGCTTCTTCCTCCTCCGCGTCTTCCTCTTCTTCTGCTTCTTCCTCCTCCTCTTCCTCTTCTTCCTCATATTCGTAATCATAGGAAAGGGAGCGTACCTTGAAGATAAGAGCCGTCACGGCTATAAACAGCAGCACAATGACAACTGCAAGGACAATGATAATAATCTTGCCGTTATCCACTCTCTCCTGAAGCTTCTGATTATTTTCATTGGCAGTGCCTACCGCCGTCAAAAGTTCGTTTAACTTCTGTCTGTTTCCCTCGATATTGTTGTAAAGATAATACTCATATTCCCCGGTATCATTCTGGGCATAGACTATTTCGTAGTCGTTATGCTCCGGTTCGGGAGCCGGCTGCGCTTCTCCCTCGGGATTTTCTCCGCCTTCGCCGCCCTCCGGCGCTTCTCCCTCGGGATTTTCTCCGCCTTCGCCGCCTTCCGGCGCTTCTCCCTCGGGATTTTCTCCGCCTTCACCGCCCTCCGGCGAGCCTGCCACGCCGGCTTCTACCAAATCCCAGCGCACATAACCCTCTACCGTCTTTCCGTTATAGTTACAGGTAATCTGATACCATTTCGTCCCTGAATTATCGGTTGCCTCTCCAATCAATGTGACTGCCGTGCCGTTTGGCAGGGAACCCACCGCGCTGTGCTGTGTGGAAGCGCCGTTGCGTACCCTTACGTTCTGGCTGGACTTGATTACCGCCGGGGTCTCCCCGATTGCCGTGGGCACTGTTTCCGCCGGACTTCCCGAAGATGAGGAGTCTGAAGATGCGGGAGTTGTCTCGCTGACCTTGATTTTATCGCTGGTCTCCACCAAATCGCTTCTGATATAGCCGTGGCCTCCGCCTGAGATGGGAACCTGATACCATACCGTCCCCGCAGCGTCCTTCACCGCGCCCTGAATGTCTATTGTCTTTCCCTGAGTGGTACTGGCCACCACCTCACTGTCCATGCTTGCCTGCGCGCGTATTTTTGCGGTTTTGGGAATCACCTTGCCTTCCGCTGCGAAACCGGTAATCGCGGTCATGCCAAATACCGCTAAAAACAGTAAAAAACCGGCCAGACGCTTTGTCACATTTAACCTCTTCATTTCTATTATTCCCTCATCTTTCTCGTGTATAACGTTTGCTTCCATCATCTCCTGTACGTTCTTTACCGTAACCGGCCATAGCCATCTTTCTCTGTCTTTCGTTTCTGGCCTCCGCTTCCACATTCTTGTGGAACGTATCCTCACACTTAGGACACAGATGTCCGCTTTTGATTTCCACTCCGCACATTTCGCATTTCAGGAAGCCGCCTCTGTTCTCAATCACTTCAAAACGGTTCTCCTTTACCATCTGCCGAAGGGATTTGCGGGAAACGCCCGTTTCCATCGATATGTCGGCTACGTTGGCCCCTTTATGCTTTTCCAGATAGCCTCTCACCTTGCCGTAATCATCGTACTCAAACTCTCCGCATTCCTCGCACCGGTACTCGCCAAGCCCCTTATATACCAGCACGCCTCCGCATTTTTCACATATTACCGGTCTTTGCTGTTCCTCTGACAACTGAAGCGCTCTTATTCTATCAGCCATTTTCTCTTTCTCCCCCTCTCTATAATTCGTCGATTGCTTTTCCGATATCGTGACGCATATATTTATTTTCAAAGGTTACCCAGTCGGCAGCCGCATAGGCGTTTGCCCTGGCTTCCTTTAAATCCTTTCCTTTGGCCGTGACGCCAAGCACCCTTCCCCCGTTTGTCACAATGCCGCTCTCCGTCCGCTTTGTTCCGGCATGGAAGCAAAAGTACGAATCCTGTCCTTCAAATCTGTCCAGCCCTTCAATCACAAAGCCTTTTTCATATTTCACCGGATATCCTTCCGACGCCAGCACCACGCACACCGCCGCGTTGTCTTCAAACTGAAGGTCAATTTCGTTAAGGCGTCCGTCTATGCAGGCCATGGCCACTTCGACAATATCATTTTTCATCCTCGGAAGCACCACCTGAGCCTCCGGGTCGCCGAAGCGGGCGTTATATTCAAGTACCCGCGGCCCCTTTTCCGTCAGCATCAGCCCGAAAAAGATAATTCCCTTAAACTCTCTGCCCTCCGCGGCCATTGCGTCAACGGTGGCCTGATAAATATACTTTTTACAGAAATCATCCACTTCCTTCGTATAAAAAGGACTCGGTGAAAAAGTGCCCATTCCGCCGGTATTAAGACCCGTATCGCCGTCCCCCGCTCTTTTATGGTCCTGGGCGGAAGTCATGGTTTTGATGGTCTTTCCGTCCACGAAAGAAAGCACGGATACCTCCCGGCCCGTGAGAAATTCCTCTATCACAAGGCGGTTACCAGCGTCTCCGAACTGGTGCTTTAACATAATTGTCTCCACACCCTCCCTGGCCTCCTCAAGGCTCTGGCAGATAAGCACGCCCTTTCCAAGGGCAAGTCCGTCCGCCTTAAGCACAATGGGGAAATCTGCCGTCTCCAGATAACGAAACGCCTCACTGGCCGAATCGAAAGTCTCATAGCCTGCTGTGGGAATCCCGTACTTTTTCATCAAATCCTTGGAAAAAGCCTTGCTTCCCTCCAGAACCGCCGCGTTTTTTCTGGGACCAAAGACCCGTAAGCCTTCCTTCTCCATTTCGTCCACCAGACCGCCCACCAGCGGGTCGTCCATTCCGACAATGGTAAGGTCAATTTTTTTCTCCTTTGCAAAGGCCGTAATTTTTTCAAATTCCATGGCGCCCACAGGCACGCATTCCGCAATCATGCCAATACCCGCATTGCCGGGGGCGCAGTATATCTTATCCACCAAAGGACTCTTCGCCACACTGGCCGCGATTGCGTGCTCCCTTCCGCCGCTTCCAACAATTAATACCTTCATGTCTTTTCCTCTCCCTGTTCTGACATTGCGATTTCATCTATTGCTTTTGGCAGTATCACCCATTCCGCCTGTTCCATTACCCTGCGCTGGAGAACCTCTGGCGTGTCACCCTCTAAAACCTCCACCGCTTTCTGGAAAATAATCTCTCCCGTATCCGTTCCCTCATCCACAAAATGAACCGTGGCCCCGGTCACCTTCACGCCCCGCGCAAGCGCCGCTTCGTGGACTTTCAGCCCGTAATATCCCGTTCCGCAGAAAGACGGAATCAGCGAAGGGTGAATGTTTATAATCCGTCCGCGATATATGGTAATCATCTTCTCGGGCAGAATTACAAGAAATCCCGCAAGAACTATTAAATCAGGATTTAATTCTTTAAGTTTTTCCAGGAAGGCTTCGTTAAACTCCTCTCTGCATCCGTAGCTTTTAGGAGAAACGCAAAACGCCGGTATCCCTTCATTTTCCGCTCTTTTCAGGGCGTAGGCTCCCGGATTGTTGCTTATAACGCCCGTTATTTTTGTATTCCTTATGCTTCCCTTTTTGATGCCGTCAATAATTGCCTGGAGATTGGTTCCTCCGCCGGAAACGCAGACTACAATGCTCAGCATACCGTCACTCCCTTTTCCCCGGCTGTGGTCCGTCCTACCACATACGCCTTCTGCCCGGCGGCCTCTGCCGCGGCAATGGCCTTATCCGCATCCTCTGGCGCAAGGGCCAGCACCATTCCAAGCCCCATATTGTAAGTGTTGTACATCATTTTTTCTTCAATCTGCCCCTTTTCCATCAGCAGCTTAAAGATTGGCGGTATGGGATAGCTGTCCTTCTCCACAACGGCGTGAATGTTCTCCGGAAGCATTCTGGGAATGTTCTCGTAGAAGCCTCCCCCCGTAATATGGCTGCAGCCTTTGATGACAACCCCGGCCTTGAGAATACTTTTTAATGCATTCACATAGATAATCGTAGGGGTAAGCAGCGTCTCGCCCAGAGTGCTTCCCAGTTCGTCATAGTAAGTGTCCAGGCTCTCCCTGGTCATATCAAAAACTTTCCTTACAAGGGAAAAGCCGTTGCTGTGAACGCCCGAGGACGCGATTCCCACCAGAACGTCTCCCGGTTTGATATCTTCTCCCGTAATCAGATTTTTTTCATCCACCACGCCCACGGCAAATCCCGCCAGGTCATACTCTTCCTCCGGCATCAGCCCCGGATGCTCCGCCGTCTCGCCGCCAATAAGAGCCGCTCCCGCCTGCTTACAGCCTTCCGCCACGCCCTTTACGATTGCGGCAATCTTCTCCGGATAATTTTTGCCGCAGGCTATGTAGTCCAGGAAAAACAGCGGTTCTCCGCCCGCGCACACGATATCGTTCACGCACATGGCGACACAGTCGATTCCCACCGTGTCGTGCTTATCCATAAGAAACGCCAGTTTTATTTTGGTTCCCACACCGTCCGTTCCCGAAACCAGAGCCGGCTTTTCCATGTTTTTAATAGAAGAAAGGGAAAACGCCCCCGAAAATCCGCCAAGACCTCCAAGCACTTCCGGTCTCATGGTTTCCTTTACATATTCTTTCATCAGTTCCACACTGCGGTAACCTGCTTCAATATCCACTCCTGCCTTTTTGTAATCCATATCCTGCTCCCATCCTGTATTTTCAATAGTTTTTATAGCCTTCCGCCTGCAGCCTCTCGTCTTTTTTCTGGACGCTTTCCTTCATTTTCACGCTGTACTCCTTAAGCCTTTCCAGAAGCGCCCCGTCGGAAGTCGCAAGTATCTTTGCCGCAAGAAGCCCCGCGTTGGCGCCTCCTCCTATGGCAACAGTCGCTACAGGTATTCCCTGGGGCATCTGTACAATAGAATAAAGGGAATCCCTTCCGCCCAGCGACGTGGTGTGCATGGGAATCCCAATCACAGGCATCGGGAAGATAGCGGCGCACATGCCCGGCAGATGGGCGGCCATCCCGGCCCCCGCGATGATCACCTTGAAGCCCTTCTCCTCTGCGCTTCTGGCATACTCAAAAAATACGTCCGGCTCCCTGTGGGCGCTGATGATCGCCATCTCATAGGGAATTCCCAGCTCCTCCAGGATATCCGCCGCCTTCGCCATCACGGGCATGTCGGAATCGCTCCCCATGACGATGCCCACCCTGGGCTTTCCTGTCTCCAGTGTCCCGCTTGTCACCATAATTTCCTCCTTCGATACTGTCATTCTGAATCCGGACGTCCCTCCGGATTCCTTTCTCTTCCAGTTTACTAAAAGTTGCCTTTCTTCGCAACCCTTATTTTTCAGCCCGGGCCCCTGCCTTCCTCACAGGCTGCTTCCCAGGTACAATATCAGTCCGATGCCCACCAGAGCCGCCAGGTTCAGCAGGATGCCCAGCACCGGGAAGACCCTGTAATACTCCTTCCGCTGTATGGCCGCCAGCCCCAGCACCAGCCCCACGGTGGAATAAAGGGCCGCCAGCAGCGCCGCGGCGCCGTATCCGGAACGCACGTTCCCCTCCTGCCGATAGGACAGGAACACCATGGTCCCCAGCGAGGCCAGGCTGATGATTCCCAGAATCGTAGCCATGATGGCGCGGTTGGAATGTTTTTTGTCAGTAAAGATGATCCCTTTTCTTTTTTTCATAAAACTCTAAAGGGCACTCCCCAGAGAGGTTCGTCCCGCCTCTTGGAAAATGCCCGCCAATCGCTCCTCGCTTAGAATATGATTTTAGACTTGCCCGCAATCAGCTTCGCTCCGGTAATGATCAGTAGAATTCCCGATACGACCCCCACCACCAGCGTAATCACGCCAACGGTAATGCTGGTGGCCCCTGCCCCTTTCATTACCTTGTATAACCTCTCTCCCATATGCCTGCTCCCTTCTTCCATGCGCTTCCTCCTACGGACTTCAGCGCCCTGCTCCATACACTCCATAATATTCATCAATCGCCGCTTTCAAGGAGTCATCGATGTAAACCTGGCCTTTGTACGGCTTATTGTACAGGTGCTCCACCACCTCGTCCATAGTCACGATGGCATGGGCCTCAATGCCGTAGCGCTCCCTGATCTCCTCCAGGGCGCTTCCCTTTCCTCCCGGCCCTTTCTCCATGCGGTTCAGGGACACCATCAGCCCCCTGACCTCCACGTTCGCCTGGGCCGTCAGAATCGGATATGTCTCCTCGATGGACTTGCCGGAAGTGGTCACGTCCTCTATCATCACCACCCTGTCCCCGTCCTGCAGGCTGCTGCCCAGCAGGATGCCGGCATCGCCGTGGTCCTTGGCCTCCTTGCGGTTAGAGCAGTAGCGGATATCCGTTTCGTAGAACTCACTCAAGGCCATGGATGCCGCAACAGTCAGCGGAATTCCCTTGTATGCCGGCCCAAAGAGCACATCAAAGTCCAGGCCAAAGGCATCCCGGACAGCTCTTGCATAATACTGGCCCAGCCTGCGCAGCTGGGAGCCTGTGCGGTAAAAGCCCGTATTTACAAAAAAGGGCGTGTTCCTTCCGCTCTTTGTCACAAAATCGCCAAATTTCAGCACCTGACAGTCTATCATAAATTCAATAAATTCCTGCTTGTATTGTTCCATCTTTCTGCCCTCCGGATTTTGTCATAACTCTTTTGATTCTATCATACCACACCAGTCATTTCAACACGCAGATCCCACGGCTCCTGTGAGTGCCCGGATATCCTCTATCTGATATCTGGCCATATAGTCCCGGATCCCTTCTGCCGTATCTCTGGCCGCATAGGGATTGGCAAAATTAGCCGTTCCTACTGAAACTGCTGATGCACCGGCCAGGAGAAACTCTATGGCATCCTCCCCGTTACAGATCCCGCCCATGCCGATAATG
>OFFW01000419.1_pt1 | contig 31271 bp, 25 predicted proteins | sample 1521501 | NCBI WGS metagenome assembly OFFW01 (sample SAMEA3504107, study PRJEB24116) | mouse gut metagenome | biome: mouse gut; feature: mouse-associated habitat; material: faeces | place: Denmark | collected 2011
CCTGCGCCTATTGCCATTGGCTGTTCCGTTTTGATTTCTGTCCATCCTCTCACGCTGGCGGGGAGCAGCGGCTCTGGTATTTGTCACCACAGTCTTCTTGCGGGGCGCGCTCTGTTCCGGGGCCGGCTCGGCATTCTGAGGATTCTCTGCCTCCTTCTCAAGGCTTTCCTTCTGCTTCACCCTCTCGTCCTCGGCAAGCATGGCTTCCACCAGATCCGCCTTCTTCATGGAAGACGTACCCTTCAGCCCCCGCACCTTGGCAAGCTCCTTCAGCTGCACAAGCGCCAATGATTCATACTTTTCTCTCATATACTCCTCCTGATTTTGAAAGCATCTAAAACAGTCAACAGCCCTCTCGTACAGCCGGGCGCAAAAATCCCTTGCGGTATCCGCCAAAATGCGCAAGCCGCCTCTCCGCCAGGCTCCGGCACGGCACTCGGCTCATTGCACACAAGAATGAAATGGGGTTCTAACCAGATTCCGTGATAGACATACTTTCCTGATTTCATGAATAAGCAACGTTTACTTTTTTCCATTATAATACATTTCCCTAAAAATAGGAAGTCCCAATTTTCCATCCCATTTCGATTCCCGCTTGGCTTTTACGTCCTGATTCTAAATTCCAAAAACCCTGCTCATTCCTTCTTGCGAACTGTCCAAAACTATTATATGATACAGATGGTTTTACAATAATTCTTATAGGCGAGGTACAGCAATGACCAACAATGAAAAATCCCTTATGATGCATGAGCAGTGGAAAGGCAAACTGGAAACTGTCTCCAAAGCTCCCGTGAAGTCACGTGAAGACCTGTCTATCGCATATACCCCCGGGGTGGCTGAACCCTGCAGGGCCATCGCCCAGGACAGGGAAGCTGCCTACATATACACCATGAAAGCCAACACCGTGGCCGTAGTCTCCGACGGAAGCGCCGTACTGGGCCTGGGCAACATCGGCCCCCACGCCGCCCTCCCCGTCATGGAGGGAAAAGCCGTACTGTTCAAGGAATTCGGCGGCGTCAACGCAGTGCCCATCTGCCTGGACACGCAGGATGTGGAGGAGATCATCAAAGCCGTCACCTGGCTTGCCCCTGCCTACGGCGGCATCAACCTGGAAGACATCAGCGCTCCCAGATGCTTTGAGATCGAAGAACGCCTGAAAGCCGCCCTGGACATCCCTGTCTTCCACGACGACCAGCACGGCACGGCCATAGTGGTGCTGGCAGGCATCATCAACGCCCTGAAAGTGACGGGAAAGAAAAAGGAGGATTGTCTTGTGGTGGTAAACGGCGCCGGGAGCGCCGGGGTTGCCATCACAAAACTGCTGCTGACCTACGGTTTCTCCCGCATCACCATGTGCGACAAGTCCGGCATCCTCTCCAAAAATACTCAAGGCCTCAACTGGATGCAGCAGAAAATGGTCCAAGTCACCAACCTGGAAGGGCGGACAGGCTCTCTGGCCGACGCCATGAAGGGAGCCGACATTTTCGTGGGAGTTTCCGCCCCGGGCATTGTCACCCCGCAGATGGTGGCCTCCATGAACAAGGATTCCATCCTCTTCGCCATGGCCAATCCGGTGCCGGAGATCATGCCCGATGCCGCCAGAGCCGCAGGCGCCAGAGTGGTTGGCACAGGGCGCAGCGATTTCCCCAACCAGGTGAACAATGTGCTCGTCTTCCCCGGCATTTTCAAGGGGGCTCTGGAAGGACGTCTGACCCAGATCACGGACGAGATGAAACTGGCGGCGGCAGAGGCGGTGGCCGGGCTGGTGCCGCCCCAGGAGCGCAGCGAGGAAAATATTCTCCCTGAAGCCTTCCGCCCGGAAGTGGCCCGGGCGGTGGCGGACGCCGTGAAAGCCTGCGCCGCAGGAAAGGGGAAGGCATGAGCGCCTTCCCCCGCGTGCCCCGGGGCCGGAAAAAGACAGGGGAGCTGCTGGAGGACACCCTGACCCTGTACAAGCTGATCGTGCTCTACATGCTCAGCCGCGTTACCTTCCCCATGACAAATGCCCAGGTCAGCGACTTTATCCTGGAAAAAGAATACACAGACTATCTCACACTACAGCAAGTCATCAGTGAACTCACTAATGCGAAACTGGTCTCCTCCAAAACCATCCGCAACCGCACCCAGCTTGCCATCACCCCTGAAGGCAGAGAGACCCTGGACTTTTTTCAAAGCCGTATTCACTACGCCATAAAAGAGGAAATCAACGCCTATTTTCGGGAAAATGAATTCACCCTCCGGAACGAAGTGGCAGTCCTGGGGGATTATTCTTACCAGGCCTCCCTGGGGGAGTATGAGACCCATCTGGTAGTCAGGGAAAAGGGTGTCAGCCTGGTGGATGTGAAGATCCCCGTTCCCACAGAAGAGATGGCAGAAAAGATATGCGATAACTGGCAGAAGAAAAGCCAGCAGATTTACAAATACCTCACGGAACAGCTATTTTGAGGCCTCTCGCGCCTGCTGTTTCAGCCTCTGCATATGCTCCCGGATTCTGGCCTCATACCCGTTGCCGGAGGGCGTATAGAACTCTTTTCCGGTGAGCTCATAGGGCAGATACTGCTGTTCCACATAGTTGCCCGGATAGTCATGGGCGAACTTGTAACCCGCCCCCCGTCCCAGCTTTGCCGCCCCCTTGTAGTGGGAATCCTGCAGATGGGACGGTATGGGCAGATTTCCTGTCCTGTCCACGGTCTCCATGGCCTGAAATACCGCCTGGCAGGCCGCATTGCTTTTAGGGGCACAGGCAACATAGGAAACCGCCTGGGAGAGAATGATCTGGGCCTCTGGCATGCCCACCCGCTCCACCGCCAGAGAAGCGTTCACCGCCACTGCCAGAGCCTCCGGATCCGCATTGCCCACGTCCTCGGAGGCACAGATCATAATCCGGCGGGCGATAAAAGTGACGCTCTCCCCCGCCCGGAGCATCCGGGCCAGATAGTACACCGCCGCATCCGGATCCGACCCCCGCATGCTCTTGATAAAGGCGGAAATGGTGTCATAATGGCTGTCGCCGGACTTGTCATACCGCACTGCCCTCTTCTGTATACACTCCTGAGCCACATCCAGCGTGATATGAATCCGACCGTCCTCCCCCCTGCCGGTGGTGAGGATTCCAAGCTCCACGGCGTTGAGGACGTTCCTGGCATCCCCGCCGGAGATATCCGCCAGAAATTCCAGAGCGTCCTCCTCAATCACCGCATTGTAAATCCCCATGCCCCTGTCACTGTCATAGACCGCCCGTTTGATCAGCTGCCGCACTGCCTCCACAGACAGGGGTTTCAGCTCAAACAGCAGAGAACGGGACAACAGCGCCCCGTTGACCTCAAAATATGGATTTTCTGTGGTAGCTCCCACCAAAATCAGAGTGCCGTCCTCCACAAAGGGTAACAGATAATCCTGCTGCCCCTTGTTAAAACGGTGGATCTCGTCAATGAAGAGAATGGTTCTCTTCCCGTACATGCCCTGGTTGTCCCTGGCCTTTCCCACCACCTCCTCCATATCCTTTTTCCCTGCCACGGTGGCATTGAGCTGGGTGAACCAGGCGTCAGTGGTGTTGGCGATTACCTTGGCCAGGGTGGTCTTGCCCGTGCCGGGAGGCCCATAGAAGATCACAGAACTGATTTTATCCGCCTTGATGGCCCGGTAGAGGAGCTTGTCCGGGCCGATAATGTGCTCCTGCCCCACCACTTCCTCCAGGGTTCTGGGCCGCATTCTGGCAGCCAGGGGCGCTTCCTTCTCCATATTTGTGCTGCGCATATAGTCAAAGATGTTCATTGTGTCCATTATTTTCCCGCACCGCCCGGCGTCTGCTTTCTGTTCAAAGTCACTTCGTTCTCATGCACTGTCACCGACTCAAGGCTGCGCAGGAAGCTGGATATCCTGTTATACCCAAACTGCTTATAGTCCAGCTGCTTGTACTTTTTGTGCAGCTCGTCGTTCAAACTGGCCAGATTCTCCACCATGCCCCCGTTTTTCTCTATCATGTGGCAGATCTCCTGCTCCAGCTCCCACTTGGTGAGGGTGGTCTGGCGCTCCACATAGTACTGGTTGTTGATCTTGCGCACGTTAAAGTCCGGCAGCTCCTGTCCAATCATGGTGCTCAGTTTAAAATAGCCATAGTTTCGCACGTCAAAATCGGTAAACTTTTCATTGAGCCTGTTTCCAAGCTGAGCCAAATCAACCTGCTTTCCGCCGTTCTCATTGATCAGAGCCAGAACCACCTGGCGCACATCGGCAATGGATGTGACATTCTGTTCCTCGGCCGTCTTGTCCCCTCCGGCCTTGGAATTCTTCTCCTCTATGTTCTGCTCCGTCACCAGGTTCAGGTGGATGAACTTGTTGCAGGCCCTGGTGAGAGCCACTGGTGTCTTGGACTCTCCCATCCCCAGCACAAACATATTCTCCTCCCGCAGCCGCATGGCGAGCCTTGTAAAATCACTGTCGCTTGTGACCAGACAGAACCCCTGTACCTTGTTCTTGTACAGGATATCCATGGCGTCTATGGCCATGGCCATATCCGTGGCATTCTTTCCGGATGTGTAGGAAAATTGCTGCACGGGCATGATGGAATACTCCAGAAGCATTCCTTCCGACCATCCGTTTGCCTTGGACCAGTTGCCGTAGATACGGCGGTATGTGGACAGGCCGTATTTCTCCAGCTCTTCAAATATTGTCACCACATATTTGGAGCTGATATTATCCGCATCAATGAGCACTGCAAAAAGCATCCGCTCTTCGGATATGCTTTCTATGACCTCCTCCATCTTACACCTCCCCGTCCGAATATCCGGACTTTTTCCTCTTGACTTTTCTCTATTTCCGCGCCTGTTTGCTCTCAGTTTATGCTTTCGTTCTTAAACTTTTTTCAGTGTTTTTCTCAGGAAACTCTGCGCTTTTTCCATGCTTTTTTCCGTGCCTTTTTTGTACCTTTTTTGTACCTTTACCGTATCAATTTTTGTTCTCTTTTTGTGATTTTTCTGTGTTTTCTCCGTTCCAGTTCTTCACTTTTCCCGTACTTTTTCTCTGCAGCCTTACTATTTTTTGTTTTCTTTTGGCAGGGTACGATTTATCTTACCATATTTTTCATAAAAATAAAAGCGCAATTTCACGACCAGATATTGACTGGATGGGTCATTTTATAACGACGTTATGTCTCCTTACCCAGCCATCTCGTCCTCCCATTCCTCTTCTTCCTCGTCTCCCCGCCTGCGACGGATCAATCGCAGTATCAGGTGATAAAATCCCCGAATCACTGAAAATACCAGGAACATGCTGATAAAGCCCAGAACCCCAAAGACAATGTCCGCAAATTCCATCACACCGGTATCCGTAACTCTCTGCCCGATTTCAATGGCGAAGGTTATAACAATGATCAGGGTGAAAACATAGATCCAGCTTACCACCATAATATGATCATTCTTCACCAGCCACTTGAATATGGGATGGACCACAAAAATCATCAGCATCCCCAGAACCCCGATCACCAGGAAATGAAGTTCTTTGTCGGAAAAATTATATTCATAGGCATCATTCAGCTTCAACAGGCGGCTGTGCGCCCTTGCAATCATCTCAACAATCCAGTATAAAAATGTTTTCATAATGTACTCCCTGAAAACACCCTAATATTCCTTGGGTATCTCCTCAATTCCATACTTCTGTTTAAAAGCTTCCAGTTCCTCAAAGCTGCGGATAAAAATTTCCTCTTTAAATTCTCCCGTATGGATATTTTTAAAGCCTGCCACCTGTTCTCCGTTACAGATACTGCATTTTAACACAGGCTTCCAGTTTTCCCTGTCATACTTTGTTTTTTCAATCTGTCCTCTTTCTCTCTTTCTGAACACAGTTCCTCCTCTCCAAACCCTTTGCCTTATCACCAGTCAGGCAGCTCTGAAATCCTTTGCAGCCCGGGGCCGCCAGGACGCCAAATCCGCCTCCGAAAACTGTCGGAAATGTCTGCAGTCCTTTCCTTCCTCCCGGCACATTCTCCTATTCTATCCTATTTCCGGAACCACATCTTCCAGAATTTCCTTCTGCTTCTTCTTGCTCAGACCTCCCAGCACCAGTCCATAAGACTTGTCCAACAGGTCCTTCAACAGCTCATCCGGAACATTCCCGTCCGGCCGGACAGAATTCCAGTGTTCCTTATTCATGTAATACCCGGGAACAATATCCTCATACTGCCTCCTTAAAAAATCACCTTCCACGGGATCCAGTTTTAATGTAATATAATATGGTTTGTCATCATCTCCCAGACATACCGCAGCAAACAACTTTTCTCCCACCTGATAACGTATCCAGTTCCATTCCTTCTTAAGATCCTTTGTCACGCCTTTTTTGCTCAGCAGATATTCATCCAGCCAGGTATACCTCATACACTCTCCCCTCATCATCTCAAATTATTATTTGCTGACTCTTACATCCTGAATCTTCTCAATGACGCAGCTGTGTTTTCCCGTCCTGACATCATAGTTGAGCCCCACCAACACAACCTCACCGCCAAATTCTTTAAGCACCGCGGGGTAATTTCTTCCCTTTATCTGCTCCACTGCCCCACCTGCCGACTTGTTTCATTTCAGTTCAATTACCAAAGCTGTCAGTCCTAACTTCAATTTCTTCGCCGGCAATCAGCCGTGCAATGATTTCCTATAATCCTGCAGTTCCTGGATTTAAATACATCCCCATTGAGACCATCCTCTGCTTTTTATTGACTTTAATCATTATTCTATGTATTGCAAATTATATGTGAATTACGTATAAAAGTCAATATCTGTACTTTTCTGGTCATGGTAAATACCAGAATTACGATATAGAAACCAGTACTGATGACTTCTTCTATTCTCTTGGAATAATTCCACCATCTGTCATACAGACTTTTATGCAGGAAAGCATTTCTGCGGAACCGGAGGCATCCCTGCATGATAATGCCGCTGTACATGTCCGCCCGGTCATATTCCCCTTTGTCTCCCCATTCGCTCCCTATGAACCCCATGACATGCTCATACATGCCCGACACAGCTTCCTGCAGGCCCTCTTCGATCAGAGGCTGGTACATCTCCTCAAATCGGCTTATCCCAAGCATCCTCCGCCGCAATGCAACCAGATCATTGATGCAGTATGCCTCTCTAACCACATATAGATAGCAAAATTCAAAAGTCTCCCTGGGTACACCGGACTCCTCGTAGATCTCCTCCAAAATATGCCTGCACTCCCTGTTCTCCCGGCAACGTGACAGCAGCGCTTCCCTGACCGGGTCTTCTGTTTCACAGACCCCTGCCTTCTCTTCCAGAAGCTTTTCCCGGATGACCAGAATCTCCCAGAAATAGTACATTCTCCGGATATCCCGCAAAATATCCAAAGCTTTGTCACAGTACTTTAACAGCCTGGCTTCATCCCATTCCTCCTGAAACAACCCGTCGGAGGATGCTTTTCTGTCCAGTATACACCGGCACAGAAAATAGACTGCCTTAGGATAAACCTTGCCACGGCCCACCCTGTCAAAATGCCTTTTCTCCAGGTAATCCAGAGCCTCCAGGCAGCGTTCCGGGCGCTCTCCCTCACCCCGGCCGTACTCCGCCTCCAGCATCAGATTCAATTCACGGATGGACAGCACAAGCTCATCCAGGGACTTCTGTTCTGATTCAGGCACCGTCAGCTCTACCGCCTCCTGAAAAAGCTCTCCCAGTTCCTTGCTGCTCCCCTGGCAGCGCCGCACCTGGGCTTTCATGCCAAGATAAAACTGTCTCTCCGGCCGCTCCGCCATTCCCCGCATTCCTGTGGTACTGACCTGCCCGCTGCAGTACACCCTGGCGTATTCCTCCAAAAGCTCCTCCGCCCGCTGGGTCTGTTCAAAAGTAATAGCGTGATCCGTTGCCTGATCTTCCATCGGTCATACGCCACATATCCCAGAAAATGTTCCCTGTCCTCACTGCCCACTCCCAGCCTCTCCAGCACCGCATCCTGAAGAAGCTTCTCAGGCCTGTGCTTACCTGATTCCAGGCAGGCTGTCTCCTGAAACGTACGCAGCCCCTCACAGAACTGACGCATGGAATATCCACACTTTTCCCGCAATGCCTTTATATATTTTCCAAACTTCAGATCCTCCTGGACTCTTCTGCGAACTCCTTTTTCCATCCCCGCCTCCTTTCCGTCCATTTACCTTTTATGATAAGATTCAACTCTTATTTTACACTCTTTTTACTCTTTAGGCAAGTGGACAAAGTCATTAACAATCGCCTGAGATAAGTCCACCCTTTGACATTAAAAATGCAGTGCCTTCCGCGGGCCGAACTGACAGCTCATTAAAGCTGCCGCCCCCATAGGCACTGCACCTGAATTTATTTATCGTTCCATTCTCCCTGTACGGCAAAAGAAAAGTCTATTCCGCCATTTCCTCCAGACTTTCCTCCAGAACCGCCGCCCTTTTCTCCAGTACCGTCCCCTTCAGTCCTTCCAACAGAGGCCTGACGGAGAGCAGCGCCTGAAATGAATAGTAATAGACGCTGTAGAAAATATCTTCGGAATCCTCCTGCTCCTCCAGCTCATCATCTTCGTCATATTCCTCCGACCATAGATATTGTTCGTCCAGGAGATCGGAAAAGAGCGGGAAGGGTTCCTCCTCCACATCTGCCACGTCTGCCTCCTCTTCCATGAACTGAACGCATTCCACTATTACCTGGAAGAAGTCCAGCAGCTCCTCCCCGATGTACCTGGCAGCTTTGTTCTGTTCAAGTTCCGACGCCGCTTTCTCAAGCAGCCGCACCAGGAAAATCAGCGCAAAAGGCGTTGCATACCAGAGCGTCCCCTGATGTTCTATATTGGAAGTAATCTCTCCAAGGGCCTTCCTGGCTGCTTCTGCATCTTCCGTAATCTGAAGAATCTTAAAGTACTCCGGGAACCTGGTGCTCCTGCCATAGGCCGTGGAAAGCCTGTGCCAAGGCACCTGTTCCATTGTCAAATTTTGTATATATCCCTGATTTTTATCCATAATCCCTTCCTTTCTCTCATGGCCACTCCCTTGAACAGACAGTATCATTCATTCCCTCTGGGCACCCCGCACTATGGTATTCTGGGTTCATACGCAGCATGACACGCCGGATAAATTTTCTCTATCTCTTCTCTTGTGGCCAAGTGCTGGGAGAACGCGCTTGCACTTCCGGCGGCGATACCCATGCGGAAAGCCCTGCCATAGTCCCTGCCGGAGAGCCATCCTGCCAGAAAACCCGCCACCATAGCGTCCCCTGCCCCCACTCCGCTGACCAGACGGCCAGCCGGAGCCGGACTCTCATAAATGCTTCCATCCCCGGCAGCCAGAACCGCGCCCTCCCCGGCCATGGACACCAGAACATTTTCCGCCCCCATCTCCCGGAGTTTTACCCCATAGGGAACTGCCTCCCGCCTGGTCCGGAACTCCCTTCCGAAGATCTCCCCCAGTTCATGGCTGTTGGGTTTCACCAAAAAAGGCCGGTACTTCAATGCCCTGACCAGAAGTTCTTTCTCCGCGTCCACCACGGTCATCACCTTCCGGCCGGCCAGCCTGGCCAGAATTCTCTCATAAGAATCCTCCGGCATGGATTTTGGAATGCTCCCCGCCAGTACAAGCACATCCCCTTCCCCCAGGGCATCCAGCCTGGCCATAAGCGCTTCCACCGCCTCCCTGTCCACAGGCGGGCCGCTGCCATTAATCTCTGTGCCGTCAATGGACTGGAGCTTCAGATTGATTCGGGAAAACCCTTCCCTCACAGGGATGAAATCGGCTCTCACCCCCATCTCCTCCACCCGTCTCACAATCTCAGCCCCCGTAAACCCTGCCGCAAACCCAAAAGCAGTATTCTCCAGGCCCAGAGTACCAAGCACCATGGACACGTTAAGCCCCTTCCCGCCTGGAACAAGCCTTTCGGAGCTGGTTCGGTTGGTCAATCCCAGTTTAAAATCATCCACCGTCACAAGATAATCCAGCGATGGGTTAAACGTCACCGTATATATCATCTCTCTCCTCCCTCTTTCCCAGAAACCCAACTGCAAACAGCGCCCCGGAGAACAGGGCGCTTCCAATGGTTCCTTCTTCCCTCTTTTTCTGCCGCTTCACGGTTTCTCCGAGGTGCCTTCCGCAGAAGGCTTAAAAGGAGTATCAATATTGTCATAGGCTTCCCGCAGCATCTCTCTGTCCTGAACAATAAAGTAGGCCAGGGAGATATCGTCCCTGCTGCTCTTTTCCGTCATCCCAGGCAGAAGGTGGTCTGCAATCTCCGCCTCCGTGGCGTCAAACCCCACTTTCAGAATATTTTCCAGGACAATAGAATAAAGCCTGTAGAGATACTGTTCATTCCGGTATACGGGATAGCAGTCATCCACCCCGTCCGAACTCAGAAACACCGCCACCGGCGCCGTGGGAGAGTTCACATCACAGTCCAGGACTGCATGGCGGATTTTCAGATTTGCGTCATCCTCGCACAGCGACACAGTCACATTCAGAAAATTCTCCTCGTCGGGAGGAACCGGCGTGCGGTACTCCCCGTTTTTCTGCAGTACCACGCAGGTTCCGTCTCCAATCTGCAGCAGCAGTATCTGCGACTCTATAGCCACTGCAAACAGCAGCGTAGTGCCGTAAGCCACATACAGATACCGGTCCCTGACTTTTTTGTCGCTGGACCCAAAACGGGCTTTGTATTTTTCACTCACGGACTCATAGCGGACCTCTCCGCCGCCGGGTGTCTTATGAAGCTTAAGATAGTCGTCCCAGTTTTTCTTTACCAGACGCCTCCACTCATTCCAGACGGCATACTTAAAGTTCAGGATCCCCGTATCGCTGAACCTCACAGGCGCATCCGATTTCTCCGCTGTATTCCTGCAGTAAAGCATGGTCTGTTCAAATGCGGTCTTAACTGCCAGGGAAGCGCCATACTCACTGCGGAAGCAGTCCGAACTGCCATGACCGTCCGCCACGGCGATTACCTGGGTGCGGCCAAAATTGACCTTTCCGGATCTGTCCTGGCATCTCCAGCCCTTTGCCGCATATTTCGGCCCCAGTACGGACTTTGCAAACATCCGGTATTTCATATCAGCAGATGCCACCTCCTATGCAATGATTCCTCGCATCCACACCGCCCGCCGTACATGCCGTGGGAACCCCGTGAACCCGCCCCGGACTTACCACTCTTCGTCGGGATCCGTGGAATTGGACAGGACCGGAGGCGCCGTCTTCAGCGCTGCAGCCACTGCATTTGTAGTATCGTTGGGGTCGGCGGCGGCATCCGCATCATTCACCGGCGCCGCCGCTCCCCTGCTGGCCACCATGGAAGAGGTGATGGTCACAAAACGGATCAGATTGGTCAGATCCTTGGGATCATTGGTGTGCAGCACAGTCTCCGGATTCCCCGTAAACTCCCGCAGCACGGCGTCGTTGGACTGGCCGTATCCCACTGCCACCTTGGCGGCGCATTTATACCAGTTATTGTCCCGAAGGGCCTGGAGGCCGTCCTGGTAATTGTCCGTGGGCTCACCGTCGGTGAGCAGGAAAATCACCGGCGCCACAGAACCGCTTGCCCGGTTTACAAAGCCATGACTCACCGAGAGCACTTTCTCCAGCTCCTTGAAAGCGGCCCCCATGGATGTGACCCCTCTTGCATCCAGGTCTTTCCACACATAGTTCTCGGGATTTACCAGGCTGGATCCCGTAACCCAGTCCGTGCCTGAGTGAAACGTCAGCACCGCAATCTCGATCTCCACATCGGGGTTGTCATTGTTCATTGAGATCAGCTCGGGCAGAATGCCCTCCATAGCCGCATTCACCGCCCCCATGGGCGCTCCCGCCATGCTCCCCGACGCGTCAAGCAAAAATATAACCGGGCACATACGGCGCAGGATCTCCGCCTTGTCTAACATTCCCATAATGATATCTCCTCCTTCAAAATTAATTGGGTACAATCTCCGCAGTATTTCCGTTTCCAAAATCAATCTTAAAGCCAAGCCCCAGAATGGCCACATCCCCCTGCTGCCTGGTGCTTGTCCTGCCGTCCACGGCAGTGACGGTCCACAGATGCCTGGAACAGTTCTGCAGGCCAAACTTTCCGGGCTTTGCCAGAACCACCGCCGCCTCGGTCTGGTAGTCCTCGGACCCGTCGTTCATATGGTACTCATAGAGACGGATGCCCTCAAAAATCGGCACCGAGATCTCAATGTTGGAACGCCTCTTGGCAAATTTCAGGTATCCCACCGGCTTTATAAGGCTCTTGCAGTCGGGACACATGGTCTCCCCGTTGCTCTCGATAAACATCTCCGACCCGCACCTGGGGCACTTTGCGATGGAACTCTTCAGCTGCACCAGAAGATGAAGCCACTCCTGCTCCTGAAGACGTCCCGCCCCCTTCAGCAGACTCTCCTGGCTGAAAGACTTGCTGAAAGCCTTCTGCATAAATTTCGGGATGCAGGGCCAGAAGGATATTGCATTTTTGTGCAGCCCCTGAACGGGCATGTTGGAGTTGTCGTTCTCATCAAAGATAAACAGGGGCTCCGTCCCAAAGAACTTCTTGTCGTACTTGTTGATCAGGGCGGGCACATTGGTCTTGGCCCCCTCCAGGGGATGGTCCCCCACCAGAAGCATAAACAGAATCACCGCCAGGGAGAACCTGTCCGTCTGCCGGTTGGGCGCTATGTCCCCCCGGACCACCTCCGGCGCCATATACCTGGCCTTTCCCAGAATTCCCGAAGACTGGCCATGTCCCATGATATTGTCATTGTCACAGATGAGCACATCCCCCATTCTGGGTTCTATGGAAAAATTCCCGTCGTTCAGATCCTGGTAGTTATACCCCTTGTTGTGGAGCGCCTTGAAGGCGGACACAATATTCAGCGCGGCGTTCACCATGGCCCCGTAGCTGCCAAATTTCACCCTGGCCATCAGGTACTTTGAAAAGTCCTTGTACTGTCCGGGAAAGATCCGCATAATGTACCCAAAAGTGCCGTCCACCCACTCGGTGAGCTCCTCCGGCCAAACAAAAGCCGAGGACGGCGCTCCCTTCTCGATATTGTCCTTCAGATTATTGTAAAAAGCATGGGGATTTCTCACTTTCTCAATAAAATACCACTTTAGAGCCCTGTCCTCCATGGTATCGTTCAGACACACCCTGTAAACAGTGCCCTGACCGCCCTCCCCAAGCTTGTCTATGACTGTAATGGAACGTCCGTCCAACAAATTAATCTCCTGCGACCTTCTGAGTCTGGAATTCTGCGGCATTGCCACTCCCCCCTGTTTTGTCTCTTCCTGTTTTTTCCTAATTAATATACTAATCTACAAGATATTTCCCATTTTGTCAATCCTTCCGCCCTGACGGACACAGGGACGGACTGTGCCCTGCCCTGGGACACTTTTTCCGCCCATAAAAATAAAATCCTTCTAAAAAAGCTCCTCAGTTGATTCTACCACATATCCTCTCACAAATCACCACTCTTTTCCAGAAAGAAGAAAATATTTTCCCTGATGAAACTTTCATCACAAAAAGAGGCCGGAAAAACCGGCCTCTTTTCCGACTCAGGAACTGTGAATATTTCTTTCCTGCAGTTCCTTACAGTCCATTTGAATTTCTCTTCAGATACAAAAACCCATAGGCGGGAACCTTCACCCCTGCCGCCTCCATGCTGTCTCCGGTGAGCAGATCCGTGTAGATTCCGTCCGTCTCGCTGATCCACGCTGTTCTGTCGGACTGGCTGAAATTAAAAATTCCTATCAGCTTCTCCCCTTCATAAGCCCTTCCAATGCACAGCACACCAGTGTCATGAGCGTCCAGCGTCCAGGTATCCGCCCGGCACACAAACACTTTCTCCGACCTTCTGATCTGCTCCAGGCGGGCCAGCCCCTGGAAAATACGTCCCTGCACGCTGGTCTTATCGCCGGCCTTCTCCGCCAGATTCCAGTCAAAAGCCCCTCTGTGGATATAGCGGGAATCCGCCGCTTTGTCCGGATTCTCCTTATAAGAGTAGTCATTTACCTGCGCCACTTCGTCGCCGCTGTAGAGCACAGGAATCCCGGACTGCATAAACATATAGGCGTGGAGCATCAGATCCAGCCTCACCGCCCGCTCCATCTCCTCTTCATTCTGTTCAAACCCTGCCTTCTCTATGCCGCACATGGAGGCGGTGGTGCCGCAGAACCGAGCGTCCCCCGTGACGGGATCCGCGTTGTACAGCTCCCCCCTGCTGCAGCTTCCTCCCTCCAGGCCCTGGAAGAAACGGTTCAGATAATTCTTGTGCGCCCTCTCCTCCATGCCCTCCTTCCTCAGGGCAGGATAGTCAAGCCCCCAGCCGATATCGTCATGGCAGCGCAGATAATTCAGAAACACATACTCCTTGGGCAGACTGTTGACTATGTCCAGCTGTTTTCTCAAAAGTCCCACATTCTGCACCGCCACCGTATGCCAGGTGGTGGCCATGGTGGTCACATTGTAGAGCATATGGCATTCCGGCTTCTCCACCGTCCCAAAATAGGGCGCCACCTTCTCCGGCTCCATGACCACCTCCCCCAGAAGCACCACCCCCGGGCACACAATCTCACTGATCATCCGCATCATGCGCACTATGGTATGTACCTGCTTCAGGTTCCGGCAGGAGGTGCCCAGTTCCTTCCAGATATAGGGCACGGCGTCAATGCGCACAATGTCTATGCCCCTGTTGGCCAAATAGAGAAAATTGTACATCATCTCGTTGAATACCCGGGGATTTCTGTAGTTCAGATCCCACTGATAGGGGTAAAATGAGGTCATCACATAGTGCCCCGCATCCGGCAGCCAGGTAAAATTCCCCGGGGCCGTGGTGGGAAATACCTGGGGCACTGTCTTCTCGTACTGCTCTGGAATACGGGGGTTGTCGAAGAAGAAATAGCGGCTCATGTACTCCCCATCTCCCTGCCTGGCCTTTCTGGCCCACTGGTGATCCTCGGAAGTGTGGTTCATGACAAAATCCATGCAGACATGGATGCCCTTTTCCCGGCAGGCCGCCGTAAGACTCTCCAGATCCTCCATGGAGCCCAGGTTTTCCTGCACCTTCCGGAAGTCCGATACCGCATAGCCCCCGTCAGAACGCCCTTTGGGCGTCTCCAAAAAAGGCATCAGGTGGATATAGTTCACATTACAGCCCTCAATATAGTCAAGACGCTTTTCCACACCCTTCATATTTCCGGCGAAATTGTCAATGTACAGCATCATCCCCAACAGGTCGTTCTGTTTGTACCAGTCTCCGTTCTCCTCCCGTTCCCGATCCAGGGCCAGAAGTTCCCGGTTCCGCTCTCTGTAAAATTTTTCCATCTCCCCTGTGAGCTCGGCGAACATGGAACTGTTGTCATACAGCTCCATGTAAAGCCAGCGCAGTTCGTCATGGTGTCTCTGAAGCCTCTTCTGATAGATTTCATTTTTTCCCGCCACAGTTCTGCCCTCCTGTCTCCAGCGCTTCCCGGGACTCCCCAGCCCCTTTTTCCGGGCAGTCCCAAGCTTTCTCTGCCTTTCCGGACTCCCCAGCCCCTTTTTCCGGGCAGTCCTGGCTTTCTCCTTCCTCTTCGGGCACCCCGGTCAGTTCCATCTGATATGCCCGGTACTCTCCGGACTCCACAGGCAGAGGAAGACCCACAGCCATCAGCGCGGAACCGTAATACCTTCTTCCCGTGGCCTTCTCCTGGTACACTCTGTCCGTCTTCAGTCCTCTCAGCTTCACATAGGATACAGGCATGTTCCCATGTATCTCAAGCATCACCACATTTAAGAGCACCCTTTCCCCATCCCTGGAGGCAAACTCCCATGCGGCGAAAGGATCCCTGAAAGGATCCGACAGACGATGGTAATCCCCTTTCCGGATCAGCTCCTCATATTCCCGATACTGCGCCACCTGCTCCCGGATCTCATTCTTCTCCTGCTCCGACAGCTTTCCGGGATCCAGTTCATAGCCGAATGTCCCCGCCATGGCCACCACCCCTCTGGTATGGAGGCTCACACTGCGCCCGGTCTGATGGTTCGGCACCGCGGACACATGGGATCCCACTGCGGAAACCGGATAGAAGAAAGAAGTCCCATACTGGATCCGCAGCCGATCCACCGCATCCGTGTTATCGCTGCACCAGATCTGAGGCGTATAGTACAGCATGCCCGGGTCAAACCTGCCGCCTCCGCCGCTGCAGCCCTCTATCAGCACATCCGGATATCTGCACCCCAGTTTTTCCAGGAAATCATATACTCCCACCACATAGTCATATGCCACCATTCCGGCCTGATCCTGCATGGAGTAAACATCCGTGAGACTCCTGTTCATGTCCCACTTCACATAGGCAATGTCCCCCTGGTCTAAAACCCTGCACACAGCCTCAAAGACGGCACTCCGCACCTCTTCCCTGGAGAAGTCAAGAACAAGCTGATTCCTGCCCCGTACCGGCTTTCTGCCCGGTATCTGCAGCGCCCAGTCCGGGTGCTCCCGGTAAAGACAACTGTCCTCGGAGACCATCTCCGGTTCAATCCAGATCCCGAACTTCACCCCGTAGCCATTGACTTTCCGGATCAGCTCTCCCAGGGTACATCCCAGTTTCTCCTCGTTCACCTGCCAGTCCCCCAGGCCGCTGTTGTCATCCTGCCTTTTTCCAAACCAGCCGTCATCCATTACAAATAATTCAATTCCCAGTTTTTTTGCCTCTTTCGCAATGGCAATCAGTTTATCTCCGGTAAACTTAAAATAAGTTGCTTCCCAGTTATTAATCAAAATCGGCCGCCGCCTGTTTTTCCATTCTCCCCGGCAGATATGCTCCCGGATTACTTTATGAAAATTCCTGCTTACCCTGCCTGTGCCGCTCCCGCTGTGGGACATAATCACCTCAGGAAGCCAGAGCGTATCGCCGCTGCTTAAATTCCATGAAAAATTATCCGGATGAATCCCGCAGATCAGCCTGGTTCTGTCAATCTGATCTTTTTCCGCTTCTATCAGAAACTCTCCGCTGTAGACAAAGGAAAAACCATAGCAGCTCCCCATCCTTTCATCCGAGCCTTTTTCACACAAAAGGACAAAAGGATTATACTGATGGCTGCTTGCTCCTCTGATGCTTCCGACAGCCTGTATGCCATGATGGATTTCCTCTCTTTGAAAGTTCATCTCCATGCAGTGCCTGCCATAAAAAGATACCATCTCAAAATCACCGTATTCCCAGTCAAGGTTCATACTGGCTGCTTTCTTTAAAATAATATCTTCGATTCCCCCATTTGTTATTTTTACCGCTCTGGTGATAATATCCAACTCTTCCAGTATCCCATAATAAAGCTCCACCTCCATACGGGAATATGAATCTTCCAGCCGGATAATCAGCGTTTCCGCCTCTTCATCTTCCGCATATACGGCCGGCAAACCTGGAATCCCATATTTTCCTTTCTGCACCTGATATCCGGTATAGCGCAAATCCGCCCCCTGGCTTCCGTCTCCGTTTTGCACTCTCAGGGAAGTTATCCTGTAATCTCCCGTACCGAAACTGCTGTATTCCTGTGGAAGGGAATCCATGGAATATGTCCTGTCACGCTTCCCCATTTCGTATGGATTACCTGAAAAACCTCTGTCTGTCTGAAAGAGCAAAAGAGATTTGTCACTGTTATCCGTTTTTTCACCATAATATGTATGGAGCAGGAGATTCCGGAAATCCGCCTTCATCTGATAGGTGGAATTTCTGGTATGCAATGTAAAAACCCCGCAGTTTTCATCAATGATGATGGCCAACTCTGCTTCCCCCTTTCATCTGTTCCAGATAACAAAAACCATAAGCCGGTACGGAAAAATCCTGCAGCACATGAGTCTCACCCGTCAGCATGTCTGTAAATTCACCCGGATCATGAGGAAATGTAACTTTCTTTTCCCACTCTGTGAAATTGAATACACCGATGATTTTCTGCCCCTGTGCATACCGTCCCACAGCCAGCAGTCCTTCGTCACCGGTATCCAGAGTCCACACATCTGCCTCAGTTCCAAAAGCCGGGGAGGTTCCCCGCAGTGCAACCAGTGCATTCATTCCGCAGAACACTTTCCCCTCAGGGGTTTCCAGATCGTGCATATGTTCTGCCTGTTCCCATCTCAGCCTGCCCCGGTGAAGATAACGGCTGTCATCTGCCTTTTTGGGATCTTCCTTATAACTGTAATCATTTACCTGCGCCAGTTCATCCCCGCTGTACAGCATGGGAATGCCGGTCTGCATGAACATCATGGCATGCAGTGTCAGGTCAAACTGTACCGCCCGTTCCATTGCCTCATGATCCTGCTCAAATCCCGCTTTTTCGATACCGCAAAGACTGGCTGTGGTACCGCAGAGCCTTGCATCCCCGCTGGTACTGTCATCATTGTAAAGCTCTCCTCTGCTGGTACTGTTACCTGCATATCCCTGAAAATAATCATTCAGATACCGCTTATGGAGTATTTCATCTGTACCGAAATTCCGGTGAAGCCAATCATAATCCAGCCCCCAGCCAATGTCATCATGGCAGCGGAGATAATTCAGAAACACATACTCTTTGGGCAGGGCATTTACCGTATCCAGCTGCCTGCGGAGCAGACGGGTATCCCTGGTGGCCACCGTATGCCATGTGGTGCACATGGTGGTCACATTGTACAGCAGATGGCACTCCGGTTTTTCTATACTGCCAAAGTAAGGCACTACCTTTACCGGTTCCATAACCACTTCTCCCAGCAGTATCACGCCTGGGCAGACAATCTCGCCTATCATCCGCATCATACGGACAATAGTATGAACCTGCGGGCGGTTACGGCAGTCGGTCCCCAGTTCCTTCCATATGTACGGCACAGCGTCAATGCGAATCATATCAATGCCCTTATTTGCCAGGAAAAGATAATTATACATCATTTCATTGAATACCCTGGGATTCTGATAGTTTAAATCCCACTGATATGGATAAAATGAAGTCATTACATAGTGCCTGCAGTCATCCAGCCATGTGAAATTTCCCGGCGCAGTAGTGGGAAAAACCTGGGGTACGGTTTTCTCATATTCTGCCGGTATGGAGGGATCAGCAAAAAAGAAATACCGGCTCATGTACTCCCCTTCTCCCTGACGGGCTCTTTTTGCCCATTCATGGTCCTGGCTGGTATGGTTCATTACAAAGTCCATGCACAGGTTAATGCCTTTTTTATGGCAGAGTGCGGACAGTTTCTCCAGATCCTCCATTGTCCCCAGATCGGAACGCACTTTGCGGAAATCTGCCACCGCATAACCACCGTCGCTGCGGCCGGGCACCGTGTCCAGAAAAGGCATCAGATGGAGAAGATTTACGCCTGTCTGCTGAATGTAAGACAGCTTTTCCCTCAGCCCATTCAGATTCCCGGCAAAATTATCAATATACATCATCATCCCCGTAAGGGCGTTGGACTTATACCACTCCGGATCCGCTTCCCTCTCCAGATCCTGCTTTTTCAATGCCTCAGGACGATTCAGAGCAAATTCATACAGATTCTGGCACAGTTCTGCAAACATGGATTCATTGTCATAAAGTTCCATGTACAGCCACCGCAGCTCCTCTATATGGCGGTTCATACGTTCCTGGAACCGTGTTTCTTCTTTTTTCGCCATTCCTGCCACCTTCCTTCCTTAAATCAAATGTAATGTTTCAAAGGCACTGTAAAGACCATCTTCTGTCACTGACGGGCAGATCATGTCAGCAACCTTCTGCAGAGACGGACTTCCATTTGCCATACAAACGCCAGTTTCCGCAGCCTGAAGCATCTCCAGGTCATTCATGCTGTCTCCCACAGCAATTGTGTCTGTCCTGGGAATACCCAGAAATTCACACAGCCTTTCCACTGCCTTTCCTTTATTGAACGCCTTGCTGGCCAGTTCTCCATTCACAATTCCGCAGGCATCTTCATCCTGAATGCAGAAGTCAAATTCATCTTTCAGTACCTGCATTGGCTTTTTCAGACGCTCCGCTCCCCTGCTCATAAACGCCATACCATAAATAGGCTCACCATCGTATTCTGACATGGGATGGATGTCCAGTTCACTCTCAATCTGAATCCGCCACCGCAGTAACTCACTGTTTGCCTGGGATTGTGCATTCTCCGCAAGAAATTCCTTAAACCCCTCATCCGTATAACTGCAGTTTTTTCCTCCTATGGTGCGGTAAATGCCGCTCTCCTTAAAGACATCCAGTACCCTGGCCTGCTGCTCCGGGGTCATGGGGCAGTCATAAACCACCTGACCATTAAATTCAATATAGCCGCCGGCGCTGGCAATCAGCCCGTCAAATCCGTATTCCAGTACGGGAAAGAGCATTCCATAATTCCGGCCGGAACATAATACTACTATATGACCCTGTCCGCGGGCCTTACGGACTGCCTCTACCGCAGACCTGGGCGGGACATTTTTTCCAGGTTCCGTTAAAGTTCCATCAATATCTAAAAAAATCAGCTTCTGATTCATGATAACCTCCTTATGTACGCGCTTTCATTTTGATTATTATATATTCCATACACAACGGTGTCAATCCACCCTTTCTTTTTTTCTGTTTTTAACAAAACCAGATTTTAAAATTTGTAAAAAATGCTGAAATATTAATTTTTCCTTTCTTGTTATTGACAGTTTCGTCAATTACATGCTATTCTCACTCCAGAATGAACGCGTGTACATCATGCGCATTTTATCAGTACATTAAACAAAATATTTAAGGAGGAAGCTATGAATTACGATTATGCAAAGATAGCAAAAGAAGTTATTCAGGCCGTCGGCGGACCCGAAAATATCAAATCTGCCGCTCATTGTGCCACCCGCCTGCGTCTCATTGTCGCAGACCGTTCTTTGGCTGACGATGAAAAAGTCGGCGAAATTGATGCAGTGAAAGGTACCTTCTTCACAGCCGGACAGTATCAGATCATCTTTGGTACCGGACACGTCAACCGGGTCTATGAACAGATTACCCGGCTTGGCATTGCCGAAACCACTGCAAGCGAAGCGAAAGAGGCAAAAATGGATGGTAAAAATCAGGTGCAAAAAGCCATCCGTACTTTCGGAGATGTATTTGTTCCTGTTATCCCCGCCCTGGTAGCCACCGGTCTGTTCCTTGGTTTAAAGGGCGCTTTGCTTAATGACAACTTTCTGGCTTTATTCGGCATGACCAATGCGGATATCCCCCACACCTTCCAGGTTCTGGTAGATGTGCTTTCCGGTACGACCTTTGCTTTCCTGCCCGCCATTGTGTGCTGGTCTACGTTCCGTGTATTTGGCGGCTCTCCGGTTCTGGGGCTGATCCTTGGGCTGATGCTGGTAAACGGTTCTCTGCCAAACGCCTACTCTGTGGCAGACCCCTCCAGCGGCGTGACTCCCCTGATGCTCTTTGGCTTTATTCCCATCGTCGGTTATCAGGGCAGCATCCTTCCCGCCTTTGTGGCCGGCGTAATAGGAAGTAAACTGGAAAAGAAGCTGCGAAAGACAATCCCTGCAGTTTTTGACTTTATGCTCACACCTTTTCTGGTACTGTTTATTATGCTGATCCTTTCCCTGCTGGTCATCGGGCCTCTTCTCCATGCACTGGAAAATGTCCTGTTGGTCATTGTGGAATATGCACTGGAACTTCCCTTTGGTATCGGAGGCCTGGTAGTCGGCTTTTTCTGGTCTATTATTACCCTTACAGGCGTCCATCACATTTTCAATATGCTGGAAATCAGCCTGCTGGCCAGTACTGGCTTTAATCCCTTCAATGCAATTTTGTGTATGTGCGGATTTTCTTCTGCCGGAGTATGTCTTGCCATCTCCATAAAGGCCAGAAAGAAAGAAATCCGTGCCATCGGGCCCAGCGCCACCGTATCTGCCTTACTGGGTATCGGTGAACCTGCCCTGTTCGGTGTTATCCTGCGTTATGGTATGAAACCATTTCTCCTGAGCTGCTCTATTAATGGCGTAGCCGGAATGATTGCCATGCTGATGGGAATGAAAGGTACCGGTAACGGAATAACCACAATTCCCGGTACCCTGCTGTACATATATTCACCATCTCAGCTGGCGATCTATGTGATACTTGCCCTTGCCACTTTTGCAACTGCCTTCTGCCTGTGCTGGTTCTTTGCCGTGCCTCCTGAGGTCATGGAAGCCGACGCGCCTAAAGGCGAGAAAAAGGACGTTCCGCCTGCTCCGGCCGCTTTTCCGGATATCCTTGGGGCTGTGGCACAAGGGACTTTCGTACCCATGGCAGAAATTCCTGACCCAACATTTTCTCAGGGCGTTCTTGGAGAATGCTGCGGTGTCGAGCCGGAAACAGGCAAAGTTTTTTCTCCGATGGACGGTACCATCAGCCAGCTTGCCGACACCTTACATGCTGTAGGTATTGAAGCAGAAGGCGTAGAACTCCTCATCCATGTGGGCGTAGATACGGTAGAAATGAAAGGCGACGGCTTTAGGAGCCATGTCAGAGAAGGCCAGACTGTTAAAAAAGGCGATCTCCTGCTGACTATGGATCTGGAAAAGATTAAAGCAGCCGGCCATCCCGCCACCATTATGGTAGCAGTTACCAATTCTGATGATCTGGCCTCTGTTGAAGCAGTAGCATCCGGTCAGGTAAAGCCTGGTGACCAGCTGATGTGCCTGAAGGCATAAGAACAAAGGGGCTGTCGCTTTAATGAATGAAAACTCGTGAAGCGGCAGCATCCTTTTTGACTTTTTTATATCTATATTCACGCTATTCTATTAGAAAAGTTGTCCTGAAATAAAAAAGGACGCACTTTAACACGCCTATAAAACAAGGCGGAAAAACCTGAAAAAACTTTTTGACTTTTCAAAATTTATGCACTTTTTATAGGGAATAAATAGCTTCCTGTTCTTCCTTTTTGTATCTTATTATGAAGCTTGTTCACATTTCCTGCCATTGCAAGCAAAACACTTTCAGCAAGAACATTTGGTGTACCCCGGCTCAAATATCTTCGAAACTGCATGTCCTGTTTCAACTCGCCAAAAGAACCTTCCGCCTGGATGCTCCTGTTTGTACGGAGCAGAATCCCTTCCTCTGAGAGAATCCTCTCCAAATCCTTTTTTCGATACTTTAGAAATGTCTTTGCCACAGAAAGAACCTTATTGCGTTCTTCCATTGGCGTTTTGCAGTTATTTCCTTTGATGCAGTCCTTTTTGTAAGGGCAGCCTTTACATTCGCTACATTGATAAATACTTTTTTCGCTGACATACCCTGTTTTTGACTTTGAGCGGCGTACATATGCAAACGATAGTTTTTTCCCATTTCTGCAAGTGTAGGAATCACTCGTTTCATCATAATCCATATGTTCCATTCGTCCAATATCGTTTTTATATTTTCTCGTTTTCGATATTTCATAATTCGATGGCCTGATATATGCCAACTGCTGATTTTCATCTAAGAAAACGTAATTCTCTTCACTTTCATACCCTGCATCTGCGATGATCTTTTTATGCTTGAAGGACAGATATTCTCCGGCTTCTTTTAAAAATGGAATCAGCGTGGTGGCGTCTGTAGGTTGTGGCCCAACCGTTAGCCAGACGATGTATTCTGCATCTACCCCATGCTGCAGGTTATATGCCGGTTTTAACTGTCCGTTGCCCATAGCATCTTCCTTCATGCGCATAAAAGTCGCATCCTGATCTGTTTTTGAAAAACTGTTTCTTTTTCCGCAGATATGCAGCTTTTGCGTATATCCTTTCAAACGCCCCAGGTAACCTTCCAGTGTTTCAATGCTCTTTTGCAGCGCAGATTTTCTCTTGCCTATTCCATGTACAAACGCAATGTTTTCCTCCTGTTTTAATGCATACAGTTTTTTGCGCAATCGTTTTACATGTTTCATTTTGACGGTATCTCCATGGACAATCCGAATCCCATAAAGCTGCTCACATTCGGCAATGAGGTCGGCGATTTTTACCAGCAGTTTTCCCTGGTTTCCTGTGACGGCCTTTTTCCAGACAAATGTATATTTATTGGCGCAAGCCTCGATTTTTGTTCCATCCATAAAAATCGTTTCCCCTGAGATTTCCCTGAGATCATAAAGAAGGTGGGACATTTCAGCGAGAATGCGTTTCGCGCATGGAGCAAAATGAATGCTACGAAACCGTGCAAAAGTGGCATGGTCAGGAACTGGCTTTCCTTCTAAAAGATACATAAAGTTAATATCCCGCTTACAGTTAAGCTCCATAGAGCGGGAGGAATAGTCACCATTCATGTATGAGTACAAAACAATCTTCAGCAGAGTTCTTGGAGAAAACGTATTTATTCTTTTGTAAGTAGAATATAAATCAGTTAAATCCATGGCCTCCACAAACTGACTCAGTAATCGCACAGAATCATCTACCGGAATGATTGTTTCTAAATTTAAGGGAAGTTTTAGTTGATATCCTTCCCCATTCAAAGTATAATTCTTGTGTAATGATATAAGGGTTTGCATACTTATATTTTACACCAACAGCCGGATTTTTCGAAGTCTGGCTGTATTTTTTTTCACAGAAAAGGAGCTGCGCACTAATTGCTTAGTGCGACACCCCCTTTTTGGTAATAAAGAATCCTGCTGCATTTCTGAAAAGGGACATGCTTTTATCCGCCCTGGTATGTCCTGCATGTAATCCTCATTTTATTTTTCTATATCAGCTCCCATATGTGGCTGATAATCACATTCATTCCGCCCACAACCAGCAGAAATCCTCCGGCCAGATAGGCTTTTATTTTATGCTCAAATCCCAGCCGGTAACCGGTATACATACCGGATACCGTCACCAGAACAGTCATTATGGTAATAAGTATCAGAATAATCCACATACTGCTTTCCAGAAATCCAAAGGCAAGGCCGGTGAGCAGAGTAAAAATGCTGGTTCTTGCATAAAGTCTGACAAATTCCAGAACATCAAATTTTTCTTCCCGGCGCTCTACAATCCGCTCATTCCGCCAGGCTTTCAGAAAGAGCCTGACTCCCAGGCACAGGAAAATTGCGGCTGCAACTACCTGGCCCAGAAAAATATCTCCCTTTTTTCCCATGCTTCTGCACAGGAGTACAGAAATGAAATCTCCAATTCCCAGAGCAAATCCCTGCCCCGCCACCAGTATTCCGCAGAATGCCGTTAACTGTTTCCGTTCCACTCTGGCCACCAGCGACCCCTGGCACTCCATCACTGCAAAGATATCCAGAGATATTCCCAATATAATAATCAGCTCTTCCACAACACTCATAACTCCGCTCCTGCCCGGTCTGCCTGTTTATTCTTCTTCCTTAACTGCTTTGATTCCCTCGGAACGAAGAATAAATTTTACAGATCCTTTTGTTCCCTCTGCAACTTTTGTAAAGGTCTGGTATTCCTTACCTGCCTCCACTACTGCTTCCAGCCTGCTTAACAGCTCCTTAACGTCTCCGTTATAGGCATCCAGCAGTTTCTGAATTCCTTCTTCATCAAACTGAATCATACCGTCCATCAGTTTGTCAGAACCTTCTGCCAGTTTATCCACACCATCTTCAATCTGTCCCGTTGCGGTTGAGAGTTTTCCTGCTCCCTCCACCAGCGCTCCGTTGTTGGAAACCAGAGTAGCTGCTCCGCTGGTCAGCTGAGAGATGCCTGCCGTCAGCGCCGGAATATTGTCGCTCATGGTCTGTGTCCCGTTGCTCAGTGCCTGCATACCGCTGACCAGGCTGTGGCCGCTGTTTTTATCTTTTGCATTGATTGCCTCGGAAATCTGTGCCTTCGTACCTGCAACTGCAGTCAGCGTTGCGGTTTCTGCTGCTGTTTTAGCTGCCGTTTTGGCAGTATCAGCCACTGCGGAACCAACGGTATCTTTTGCACCTGCTGCAATTCCTGTTACAATCTGGGAGGCAGTGGAGTTCATGCCTGCTTTTAAAGTTTCATTACCCATGGCTGCCGCCACTGCAGAAGAGGTAAGCTGTGCGGCGGTGGACTGAATCTGTGCCTGGCTGTCTGCTGACTGAAGGCCTGCGTCTACCTGAGCTTCCAGCCCGGCCATGGTCTGGCTGGCAATGGCTTCCTTCTGACCATCCACATTCGCCATAACTCCTGCATAAATATCCGGATTTGCTCCCACCGCTGCACCTGCCTGCTGACAGGCATCGTTTATCATGGCCTGCAAAGCAGCTTCATCTAATTGACCCGCATTAAACGCCGCTATAATCTGTGGCGCTTTTTCTGACAGGCCGGCAGATATGGCATTTGCAGTCACCTCCGCTGTCTTCGCCTGTGTCCCTTTTTCAACCGTATCGGCAACTCCCACAACAGCCTGCTGAATGGCTGCCGGCGCATACTGTACCATCGCCTGGTTTTTCGCTCCCTGAGCTGCCGCCTGGCTGAAGGCCTGACTCAGCACCGTATTCAGCACCGTTTCCGTATAGGTATTCAGGCCTGCTGCCACCTGGGCTTTGGCTCCCTCATTATTGGCAAGACTGTCATAGAATACAGAAGAGGCCTGATTTCTGATTGCCTCTGTTCCGGTCTCGCCATCCTTAAAGGCGGATTCAATGGCAGCGTCTGCCTGTTTCATCAGAGCATTTTTTTCTTCCTTTGTCATTTTGGCTTTCAGAGTCTTATCCAGTTCTGCCACACCCCGATTCAGGGTTGCAGCGCTGCTGTTTAAAGTATCTGCCCCCTCTGTCAGCGTACCGGAAGAACTGGCAAGGGTGTTGATCCCTTCATTTAACCGTGATGCTCCGCTGGTATAATTTGTAATACCGTCTTTCAGGGTACCTGCTCCGGATGCAAATTCTTTCATGCTCTTTTTCAGGGTGCCAAGTCCTTCTGACAGCTCCCTGCTTCCATCTATCAGCTTTCCGGAAGCGTCTGTCAGGGTGTCCAGTTCCTCGTCCAGGGTGCTCAGGTCAAAGCCTTCTCCCAGATTCGCCTGGCCCACCAGGTCATTCATGATAATGGACATGGTCATTTCCAGAGAGAAATTCTCCACATCTGCCGTTACCTCCACATATTCCGGAATTTCAATATCCTCTTTCAGATCTCCTTCTTCTATGGCAAGGCTTTCCTTCAGGCCGGGCATTGCCATGCCCACAACAACTTTTTTATCTCCGTCGGAAATCACTTTTCCGTTGGTTACCTCTACATTTGCATAGTCTTCCGGTAAAATCATTCCTGTCATAACGGTAAAGGGCACATACACCTCATATGTTTCTCCGTCAATGACCTGTGTGGTTTTTTCATTGTTGGTGTAGTCAAAGCGGATGGTTGCCTTCCCGCTTTTTCCTGCCATATCTTCCGGAGACATTTCCTTTCCGTCCATGAAATACGTTACCTTTTCCGTGACAGGAAGAGCTTTTTCCGTGGTTCCCTGATAATAGATATCTTTGCCGTCTGCCTGCCAGGTTATCTTATCCCCGTTCTTTTCAAAGGTTTCTTCTCCTTTTACATTTTCAATATCTTTCAGATCAGAAACGTCTTCCACAGTTGCGGCTCCGTCTTTATTTTTCAGCCATTCACTTACAATCACATTTTTGGCAGTACCGTCAGGATTTGCCACAACGTAAACGGTTTCTTCTTTACCGGCTTCTTCGTTTTCCTCTCCGATGGACAATGCTTTCTCCAGAGTTTCCTTTGCCTTTTCCTCCGTATCTTCTTCGTCCTGCGTTTCCTGCACCGTTTCCTGTTTTTCCGCCCGCACCGTGTATGTGCTCACACCTGCGCTGGTTCCGATGACTGCCACGGTCACCATTCCTGCTGCCACGCGAATGACATATTTATTTCTAAATTTTTTCTTTAATTCCAGATTTTTCATGTTATTTCCTCCTGCAATTTAATGTTAAACGGTTTTCACGGTTGCTGCTGCTTCTTTCTTACGGCTGCCGAATCCCATACTTGATTTACAGATAATCTTATCAAATACCATGAACATTGCCGGCAGGATAAAGATTACCACAAACATACTGATCAACGCTCCTCTTGCCATCAGAATGCAAAGAGAACTGATCATGTCGATATTGGAGTACATACCAACGCCGAAGGTTGCCGCAAAGAAACTCAGTGCGCTGACAAATACGGACTGTACCGATGTGGAAAGGGCTATGGTAACGGAAGTTTTTTTGTCCTCACCCCGGTTCCGCTCTTTCTTATAACGGTTGGTCATCAGGATTGCATAATCCACGGTTGCTCCAAGCTGGATGGTTCCGATTACAATAGAAGCAATAAAGGGAAGGGTGGTTCCTGTGTATGCCGGGATACCCATATTGATGAAAATTGCAAATTCAATCACGGATACCAGGATAATCGGCAGTGAAATGGATTTGAATACCAGCAGTATAATCACAAAGATTGCTCCGATGGATACCACGCTTACGGTCTGAAAGTCCGTATTCGTAATGGAAATCAAATCTCTGGTACAGGGCGCCTCGCCAATCAGCATGGCCTTCTGATCATATTTCTTAATTACTCTGTTCAAATCATCTATCTGTGCATTTACTTCATCTGAAGCAATGGCATATTCGGAACTTACCAGCATAAGCTGATAATTTTCATCCATCAGGGCCTCCCTGATATCATCCGGTATCATTTCCTTTGGAAATGCCGGGCCCACAATGGAATCCATTCCCATTACGGCTTTTACACCGTCCACGTTTTGCATTTCCTCTATCATGGCAGAGGCTTCCTTACCGGACAGGCTGCTGTCTGCCAGTACCATATGAGTGGAATTCATCTCATATTTGTCTTCCAGTTTTTCTTTGGCCTGAATACTTGCCAGGTCTTTGGGCAGGGTGCCCGCCAGATCATAATACACCTGGGTATGGGTATATCCGTAAATTGCAGGTCCTAATACCAGCAGGAAAATTACTACAAATATGGGGAACCGCTTCGTTACAAAGTTTCCGATTCCGCCCAGATCCGGAATAATGGGTTTGTGTTTGGTCTTTTCAATGGCTTTGTCAAAAATCAGTATCATGGACGGGAGAATGGTTACACAGCCGATAACGCCGAATACCACGCCTTTGGCCATTACCACTCCAAGGTCCATGCCAAGGGTAAAACTCATAAAACACAATGCCACAAAACCGGCCACTGTCGTAATGGAACTTGCCACTACGGATGTGAGGGTATTGGATACCGCATGGGCCATGGCCCGGTTTTTATCCCCCGGATAGCGCTCCCGGTTTTCCTCGTAACTGTGCCACAGGAAGATGGAATAGTCCATGGTAACTCCCAGCTGAAGCACTGCGCTCAGGGCTTTGGTCACATAGGAAATTTCTCCCAGGAACACATTGCTTCCCAGATTATAAAGAATGGCCATTCCGATACTTAACAGGAAGAATACCGGCGCCAGGAAAGAATCCATGGTCAGTGCCAGTACCAGGGAAGATAACAGCACAGCAATCAGTACATAAACAGGTGTTTCCCTGTTGGACAGGTTTTTAATGTCCGTTACCACTGCCGACATACCGCTGACAAAACATCCTTTTTCTGCCAGACTGCGGATCTCTTCGATGGCATCCATGGTCTCATCCGCCGACATGGAGGTTTCAAACAGAATAGCCATCAGTGTGGTGCCTTCGGAATTGAATTTATCCACCAGATCCTCCGGCAGAAATTCCATGGGAAGTGATAAATCTGCAATGGAGTCGTACCAGACAACCGCCTTGACATGGTCAACTTCCTCTATCTTCGCTTTCAGCTCCACAACATCTTTGTTTTCCATGTCTTCCAGGACGCACATGGAAAACGCTCCCGTACCAAACTCATTTACCAGAATATCCTGGCCTTTCATAGTTTCAATATCTTTGGGCAGATAAGTCAGTATATCGTAATTAACCCTGGTGGTTATCATGCCGATTGCTGCCGGAATCAAAAGCAGTAAACTGATAATGAAAATCGGTACTCTTAACTTTACAACTCCTTTTCCAAATTTAATCATCTTTCTTCCTCTCGCTCCTCTTTCAATATTTTTTAGCTCATGAAGAGTATAAAAAAAAAGACTGAATATTGAAATATTCAATCCTTTTCTTCTGTATAATTCAAATATACATTTTACAGGTTTTGTAGCTTTTGGAAAACACAGGAGAGATTTTGTAGCTGACTCAGGCTTTAAAATCCCTCTCTGTTACAGTTCCTCGATTACCTGGCTCATGGAACGGGTAATGATATAATTGTAAATATTCGTAATTTCTTCCGGTTCCACTGTCATTCCGCTTTTTATCCAGTGGATTACCACGAAACACATGGACTGGGCATAATACTGGGCAATATGTTCCGGCGTCAGCCAGGGATGCTTCTGCCGGGCAGAAGGGCTTTTACTCTGAATTACTTCCATCAGAATTCCCTCCACGCATTTTTTCACAATATCCTCAAAGGAGTTCTGACCTTCCAGGCGCACCGCCATCTCATAAAATTCCTTTTCTTTCTTTAATAAAGTAAAAATCAGTATCAGAGCTTCATCTACCATCCCTGCATGGATCAGGGGCCGGATGGGCTCTAAAATCTGAACCTGTATAATCCATTCCAGCAATTCGTATTTATCCTGAAAATGATTGTAAAAGGTAGGGCGTATCACTCCTGCCTTATCTGTAACCGCCTTGATTGTTATTTTTTCAATGGGCTGCCGGCATGCCAGCTCCTTAAAACTTTCTGCCAGCAGTACGTCCATGGTTTCTTTCTGTACCACCACGCTCTCACTTCCTGTTAATTTTTTACCATTTACATATACAACTCCAGAATCGCCAGTTCTTTTCCCTCCCTGCCTGACTCCAGATCCAGCACTTCCCCTTCCGGCAGCACTTTCACTATGGGCCTCAGCAGTGATTCCGGATGATTTTCCCACACCACTGCCCTGCGGCCGTCGGACAGGGCCACCTCGCAGCCCACCGGATACACAGCGATTTTCTTTGTGAAAATCTCAACCAGATCCGGGTCAAATTCCGCCCAGGTATTGGACATAATATAATCCACCGCACCGGAAGGGGAAATCGGATCATGATAGGGCAGTCTGGATGTAAGGGCGTCAAACACATCTGCCACCTTGATAATTCTGGCATAATAGGAAATCTCATACCCTGACCTGCGCATGGGATAGCCGCAGCCATTATACCATTCATGATGTTCCAGCACCCCTGTACAGATTTCCGGAGAAAAGTCAAAATGCTCCTGAAGAAAATCATAGCTTAACTTGGGATGCTGCACCACCAGCAGACGTTCTTCTTCCGTAAGCCCCCGCCTTGCATTCAGCACATCCTGTTCCACATATCGCTTTCCCACATCATGAAGCAGAGCCACAACGGCCAGCGTATTCAGTTCCTCCAGTCCCAGATTCCCCGTTGCCGCCCCCAGCATG
>OFFW01000421.1_pt1 | contig 31261 bp, 30 predicted proteins | sample 1521501 | NCBI WGS metagenome assembly OFFW01 (sample SAMEA3504107, study PRJEB24116) | mouse gut metagenome | biome: mouse gut; feature: mouse-associated habitat; material: faeces | place: Denmark | collected 2011
AAGAGAGGAATAGTCACAGTCCCATAGAAGAGATGGCATTAGCTAAAATCAGTTCTCCAAGTGTTGAGGTTAAAAAATAGGAGACAAATTCTTTTGCCAGCTTTTTCTCTCCTCCTAATGCTGACACTCCAAGACAAACGTCCGGATTTTCCACTAACACAGAGCCATTTTCTAAAACCAGATATGGAACGACCTGAAATTCAAAATCAGGTTCCATTTTTTTCATCCTGCCCGCCGCCCAGACGCCTGTAAGCATAAATGGGGATTCTGCTTTTATAAATTCTTCCAGATCATCAGACGTTTTTTCTGTCACCAGAGCCTGCTTAGCGTCTATATAGCCTTTCTCGCAAAAAGCTTTGACAAGTGAAAAACCATCTTCTAAATAGCTACTTACCTCATCTTCCCCACTATTTAGCCCCTGAAAAACATCTGACTGGTTTCCTTCCTTATAGGTCGGATAAAATCCTTTCGCTATCGCCAGTGTTTTTAACGAAATATCATTATTAGCAATAATCGGCGTAATTCCTTTTGACAAAAAAGAGTCACAAACCGCTTCCCATTCCTCTAAATTTTTAGGAACCTGCTGCCTGTATTGTTCAAGCAAATCTCTATTGCAGTATAATCCAAAAGCAGAAACAATCAGCGGCGCCCAATAAATATTTCCATCTTTAAATTCCATCTGGCTTAACATATTTTCTGTAAAGGGGACTTTTTCTACCAACTCCGATATATCTAAAAGGCTTCCGTGAGCGGTAAAATCAAGTCCGGTATCATTATTTATCACAAAAATATCATCTAAATTTCCTGATAATTCCCGCTTACGCAATGCTTTATAATATTCCGTTCCCTTTATGCTCTCATATGAAACTCTGACGTCCGGATGTTCTGTCATAAAGCCTGTGATAATATCCTCAATTACTTCTACATTCTCCGCTTCAACTTTATTCCCCAAAAACTGAAGCGAATGGCTGACATGAATCGGCGTTTCATAATTGACAACCTCATTTCCCTTGCCGCCACAGCCTGATACGAGAAACATGCTGACGACCCCGGCAGCAATGAAGCCATTCCGAATCCGCATCTTTTAATCCTCCAGACAGTAATTATCTTTTATTTATATGTTAATCTATTTTGCCTGAAATGTAAAGATTAGGAAACAGGAAGTCATGGGACAATCTCATATTTTTTTCCTTCTCCCTGCGATTTTACAAAATAATATTGCCGCTCCTGTGCTGACCGCCGTTGCGATTATTGCCGGACCTACCACCGCAGCCGGATTGACGCTTCCATACTGGTTCCTGTAAGCAAGCATATTTACCGAAATTAATTGCAGGGAGGATATATTCACAATCAAAAACGTACACATCTCATTGCTTGCCACGCCGAAAGGCTCTCTGGCTTTGCTTCCCGAAACTTTTCTCCGCTCATCTTCCAACTTTTCCAATTCCTCCATTGCCTTTAGCCCAGCCGGCGTCGCCGCCCAGCCAAGCCCAAACACATTGGCAATCATATTCGTCGCAATATACCGGTTTGCCGCATGGTCTTTCGGAATATCCGGAAACAGAAACCGCAAAAATGGCATCAGTTTTTTTGTCGCCCCTTGAATAATTCCAGCGTTTTCCGCTATCCGCATAATCCCTACCCAAAAGGACATCACTCCCATCATGGCAATGCTAAGCGTCACCGCCTCTTTCGCTGACCCAATCGCTGCTTCCGTCACCTCCGGCAACGTTCCGTGGAATGCCGCGTACACAACTCCAATTACAATCATGAAACCCCATAAATAATTCATAGTCAAAAATCTCTTTTTTCCATAATTATGCCGTTAGTTATGTCCTTATGAACTTCAAAATTTCCCGTACATATTCTGTGGGCTTTTCTCATATATTGCAGTAAAACAACCGGACATTACGGAGACGCCTTGAATCAAATGCGAAAAAAAAGAAGACTATTCCGCTTCCTAAGTTTAATTGCTGTATGTCTATGCCTTTCTTCCTGTGGAAAACGTCCTGACAGCCTTCCTTCTTCAGATTTCGAAAAGGAACAGCGTACATTTGACGCTTATACAAATGAACTTTTTGTTCAAGAACTGCAAGAAAATACAATTAACTTACGTTACACTCTTTCCAATCCCGAATCTTTTGGCATCCATAGCCATAAAATTTCCCTTGGAAACCTTTCAGAAGAAAGTTCAAACAATTCCTTAGCCGCTGTTGAAAATATTTCCGCCAGCCTTTCAAACTTTAACTATAACGCCTTAACGACAAAACAGCAGTTGACTTATGACGTCTTAAAAGACAACTGCAAAAGGCAGAAAGCGGCAGCTTCTTTCTACTTTTATAATGAACCTCTCCGCCCTACCACCGGAACGCAGTCTGAACTTCCCATTCTTCTTGCAGAATACGCTTTCCATGATGCCTGCGACGTAACAGACTATCTCGCCCTGCTTACCTGTATTGAAGATTATTTCGCCCAAATCGCCGCTTTTGAGCAAATAAAAGCGGAAAAGGGGCTTTTTATGTCCCCCTATGCCGCACAGGAAATTATTGAAGCCTGTCAGATTTTTACGGAAAACCCTAGTGAAAATTATCTTATCGACACCTTTCAAACCCGCATCGACAGTCTGACTGATATACCGGAAGAAAAAAAGGAATTTTACAAACGGCAAAATCAATCGTTGATTGAAAATTCCGTCGTGCCTGCTTATGAAAAATTAATTCAAACACTGATTGAACTAAAAGATCGGGGAACAAACGAAAATGGCTTATGTTATCTCCCAGAGGGAAAAGAATATTATGAGCATCTAGTGCGCGCAAATACAGGTTCTCCTAAGACAGTAAAAGAATTGCAACAGGCAGTGGAACGGAAACGGAATTTAGACATGGACGCCCTTCATAAGCTTCTTGCCGAAAATCCCGATTTGATCAAAGCAGATGATTCCAAAATCGTTGCTACGGAACCGGAAGCGATTTTAAATCATCTTTTAACAGCCATGGAAAAAGATTTTTACCCAGCCGCAGACAGTTCCTATGAATTAAACTATATCCATAAATCACTGGAAGACACGCTTGCCCCTGCCTTTTACCTGACCGCCCCGATAGACGACATCAGCCACAATGTCATTTACCTCAATCAAAAAAGCCAATATCAGGGCATTCAGCTTTTTACCACACTTGCGCACGAAGGCTTTCCGGGGCATCTTTACCAGACGACTGGCTCTTACCAAGCAAAACTATCCCCTATCCGCGCCCTGCTCAATTACTCCGGATATGTCGAAGGCTGGGCAACTTATGTGGAAATGCTTTCCTACCAATACGCCGGACTGGACGAAAATACGGCTCAAATGCTAATGCTAAACCAGTCCGCCCTCCTAAGCCTTTATGCTTCCGTGGATATGGGCATTCATTATGACGGCTGGAATTTCGCCGATACGACTATATTCCTAAACAGTTTCGGCATCAAAGATACAGAAGTTATCCGCAGTATTTTTGAACTAATTGTGGAAGAACCTTCACATTACCTAAAATATTATATAGGGTACCTTGAATTTCTGGAATTAAAGAATTATGCAAAAACAGAGTTTGGCAGCGACTATTCTAACCGCAATTTCCATCAGGCTATTATCCAAATAGGGCCAGCTCCGTTTGAGATTATAAAAGAATATTTAAAAGACTTTTATGCTTCATCGAATCCTTAAGTTTTAGAGAATCTGTTTCTTACTTCTCTGCTATGTTTTACAACTAAAATGGCGCTTACTTCTTCGCTTTGTTTTTGGAAGAAAAAATGACGCTTACTTCTTCGTTCTATGTTTGCAGAAGAAATGGATTCTCTTTTCTTTCGGTTTTACGTTAATAATTGGTATGATTGTTCGCTTTAAAGATTGGCAAAAGAAATGATTGTTCTATTTTTCGTTTCGTGATTTTTCAAAAAATGTACACTTTATTTCTTATTTTGATATGGCAGAAGAAATAAAAAATAGTTTTAATAATAATTCGCCGCTTAAAGTTAAAGTGAGCGGCATCTTTCTTTATGATAAACATATTCTTATTCCTTCTGTCTTTCTTGTAATCATACTTTTTCTGATTCCACTCCCTTTGTATTTCTTTCCAGTTTATCATCCCCTAAAGTCCATTCTTTTTCCTTATTATATTCATTCCCTAGGCTCTGTTATTTTTTTCATCTCTAAAGTCCGTTCCTTTTCCTTATTATTTTTCATTCCTTAAGCTCTGTTCTTTTTTCATCTCTAATTCCTTAAAGTCTGTTCTTTTATCTTTCCATTACTGACCTCTATATTCCGTTCAATTTTCACTTGCCAAAAGACTGGCATATATATCGCGTTTAGAAACTCCTCTGTCTTTTGCGACGGCCTTCATCGCAGATTTTCTGTCAAGCCCTTGGGAAAGATATAGTTGAAGATGCTCATCAATGGATATGCTATCCCATGCCTTTTTTTCCGCTTCTAGGATTTCGGAGCGGTCTTTTCCTTGTATTACTAAGACAAATTCCCCGCGGATTTCTTTCTTTCCATAATCTGTAACCGCCTGTCCTAATGTTGTCCTGTCTTTTTCTTCAAACTTTTTTGTTAATTCCCTGCAAATTGTAATTTCACGATTTCCAAGCGCTTCGTATAATTCTTTTAATGTAGCGTGAAGATGATGTGGTGATTCATAGAGAATTATTGTACGGGTATCACGCTCCATTTCTTTTAAAACTTCTTTTCGTTCTTTTTTATCGCGGGGCAAAAATGCTTCAAAAGAAAACCGCCGTGTTTTTTGTCCCGATGACGTTAGCGCTGTAATGCAGGCTACGGCTCCGGGAAGGGAAATCACTTCAATTCCCGCTTCATAGCAGATACGCGCCAATTCTTCTCCGGGATCAGAAATTGCAGGCGTTCCGGCATCTGTGACAAGCGCAACATTGACGCCCTGTTTCATTTGTTCCACAAGCTGGTAGGCTTTCTCAATCTTATTATGCTCATGGTAACTTGTAAGCGGCGTTTTAATCTCAAAATGATTGCACAGCCGGAGTGAATTGCGGGTATCTTCTGCCGCAATTAAATCTGCTTCTTTTAAAATACGAAGCGTCCTTAACGTAATATCCTCTAAATTCCCTATCGGCGTTGCGCATAAATATAATTTTCCTGCCATACCCTCTCCTAATATCCATAGATTTCATAAATTTCATCAGTGTAAATTCCTGCTTCTTTGTATATAATCAGAGGCTTTTCCACCTTAAGCCTAGAATTGCCGCCTCTTAATCCTTCAATCAGTAAAATATTCGGCTCCCTGTCTACAAATGGATAGACCAACTGCATACGTTTTGGCTCTATGCCATAAGAAACCATTTTACTCATAATCTCTGCCAGACGGAATGGCCTGTGCACCAGATAAAACCTTCCATTAGGCCGCAAAAGTTTCGCGCTCTGCCCTAGTACATCATCGATCGTACAAAATATTTCATGCCTTGCAATCGCTTTCGCTTCATTCCCGCCAGCAAGCCCATGATTTCCAATCATATACGGGGGATTTGCCGTAATAACGTCAAAAGAAGATGCCCCAAATAATTTGGCAGCATCTTTAATATCGCCCTCCACAATGTCAATCCGTTTTTCCAAATGGTTCCATGCGACGCTTCGTTTCGCCATGTCTACACTTTCTTCCTGAAGTTCCAGTCCGGTAAAATGTTCTCCTTGCGTTTTTGCTTCTAAAAGAATCGGAATGATTCCTGTGCCTGTCCCAAGGTCTAATACACGTTCCCCTTTCTTTACTTTTGCAAATCCGGAAAGCAAAACCGCATCCATGCCAAAACAGAATTTATTTGGATTCTGGATAATCACATACCCATTGCGATGCAGTTCGTCCAAACGTTCCTCCGGTTTCAGATTATTTTCCATCGTCAATTTTAGATTTTCCTCCATGATCTTCAAGAGCTTTTAATTCCTTCATTTCCGCCTGAGATAATTTTACATCTTTACGCTTTCTAACGCGGAATTTTAAGTCGCTTGCTTTATACTCTCTGGCTTCCTTTTCATCATCAATTTCTACAATCACTTTTACCATTTGACGAAGGACGCTGACGCTTTGGACAACTGCCTTATATCCTTCAGGCGTTGTGGCAAAATCCCCGATATTGGGAAGACGGCTGTTTAGATATTCATAAGTCTCCTGCTCATTTTTCAGACAGCACATCAGCCTTCCGCAAACGCCGGAAATTTTAGAAGGATTTAAGGAAAGATTCTGCTCCTTTGCCATTTTTATCGACACAGGGACAAAATCCGTAAGATAAGTATGGCAGCATAAACCTCTCCCACAGATGCCAACCCCTCCTAAAATTTTTGTCTCATCACGCACGCCAATCTGACGCAATTCAATTCTCGTGCGAAATACCGCAGCTAAATCCTTCACTAATTCCCGAAAGTCGATCCGCCCGTCTGCCGTAAAATAAAATAACAGTTTATTGTTGTCAAACGTATATTCCGCTTCCACAAGCTTCATTTCCAGCTTGTGCTTCGCAATTTTTTCCAGACAGATCTGAAACGCTTCCTTTTCTTTGATCCTATTTTGCTCCATCACGCTTTCATCTGCCATTGTCGCAATCCTGATAATCGATTTCAGCGGCTGCACCACGGCTTCGTCCTCTACTTCTTTTGGGGAAAAAATTACATTTCCCATCTCTACACCCCGCGCTGTCTCTACAATCACATGCGCGCCCGCTTCTATTTCAAATCCCGTCGGATCAAAATAGTATATTTTTCCGGTATTCCGAAACCGGACTCCAACGACTTTAGTCATTTTAATTCTCCTTTATTGTCAATAGTAAAAGCTCTATTAAAAGCTCGAAATTCACATTTGCGCGAAGGCGGTCTTTCGCTTTGTCCAGCGCCGTCAAAATTGTCTCAATGCCTTCATATGAACTATGGCTGGCGTCTTTCTTTATACTGTAGACCTCGTCCCGAAAGATTAAGCGGTTCGCATCTGCCGTTGCCTTATACAAAAGGACGTCCCGATACCAAATCATGATAAAATCAAAGTAATCATTGATTTCAAGCTTATAATCCGTGATCTTCTTAACCGCTTCCATCATGCCATGTAAATCAATCTCATCTAGCCGCTTAATAAGCGAAATAGCGGAATTCTTCATCTCATTGAAGTTTTCTGAATCCGAAAGACGAATTGCTTTCCCCACATTTCCCTGCGCAAATGCAACGCAAATATCCGCCTGATCTTTGGAAACCTGTTTTTGCTCTATTAAATACTTACGGATCTTCTCATCACTGACCGGTTTTAAGTCCAATCGGACGCATCGGGAAAGAATGGTAGGCAGAAAACTGTCCGCATTAACCGTCAATAAAAGTATCACCGCATAGGACGGAGGCTCCTCCATCGTTTTCAGTAAAGCATTTTGCGCCTGAACGTTCATTTTTTCCGCTTCATCGACGATGTATATCTTAAATTTACTGCTATAAGGTTTTAAAGCAATATCATCATTAATCTGTTTACGGACATCATCTACGCTTATTGTATTCGGCTTTTCATGCGAAACATAAAGAATGTCCGGTTGATTCCTTCCTGCTGCCTGCTTACAGGAACGGCAGTTCCCACAAGGCTCCATGCCTTTCTCCTCACACTGTAGGGCAGCCGCAAACGCTTCCGCCAGCATAAGCTTACCGGATTTGTCTTCTCCATTTAAAATATAAGCATGGCTGACCTTATCCATTGAAATGGCATTCCGGAAATATTCAATTATAGTTTCATGTCCAATTATATTTGAAAAATCATTCATATTCTTCCTCTGTTCTTCTTTCTATTAATTTATGTAAAAATATCCAGCAATAAACCCTGAATTTCCCCAATTTTGTCCAAAATTGCAAGATGATCCTTTTCATCTTTGACGAGTTCACCCGCTAATTCATCTAAATTTTCATCGACAAGGCGGATAATCCCATATACCCTGTGCCTTCCCCTTCGGTCCAAAAAATTTTCTCTGGAAAATTTGTGGGAACGATTGACAACTTCATTTAAAAAATCTTTCACAAGCCCACGGTAACGCTTCATGTCCCGAATGTCCATATGCTGGGCAATCCGTTCCCCCTGATTCGTAATCTGTTCCAGAAGCGAATTGAGCCGTTCCTGAAGCTGGGCTTCCCCAATCGCGCTTGTCAGAGTAAATTTAAAGCTTCCGTCTGTCTCTTTCGTTTTTGCAACCGCTTCCGCGGCTGCCGCCGGAGTCATTTCATTTACTTTTAAATCCATAACTTCCCCCTTCTATCATTCTGCTGATATAGTCCGTAATTTCTTTTCCTGTACGTTCCAAATTATTGTTAAAAAACCTCTTTTTAATTCCTGCCAAGAGTAAATTTTCTTCAGAAAAGTCTTTCGTATCCGCCAAAAACCTTCTGCACATCTCCGCATATTTTGGCTCTGTCTGATGTTCTTCCCGATCTAAAGCCCGCCTTAAACGAATATTATCCTCCACTTCAATATAAACCGGAACAACTGCATCTGCCCCAAAATAATCTCTGATTTTTATATACCCCTCTAACGTCACTATCATCAGGTAATTTTGGCTTTCCAAATGAATCTGCCCGTCATTTACTGTAAAATAATGCCAAACCCCATGAACAGTTTGATATGACCGGACTTCAATCACCTTGCCCGCCCTTTCATAGTCCAAAAGCATCTGTTCATCTGTAAAAAAATACTCTACCCCGTCCGTTTCGCCGGATCGGATTGGACGCGTCGTATACGGCACTATGCTGGATAGTGGAAGTATGCCCTCCTGTAAAATCCTTTTATAAAGAGTATCTTTTCCACATGAACTTTTTCCCATCATACAAAAAATTTTTCCCATACCCAATCCCATAACCTATTTCTATCTTCTATTCACTGACAATGCTGATTCTCTCATTTATTATATCGGCAATTCCTTTCACATTCAGTCCATACTTCCTAAATTTTCGAATGTTTTTTATAAAATCCCGATCTATTGTTTCTCCCGCTAAAAGGGCCGGAACGCCGGGCGGATACAGACAAACCGCTGTTCCTGAAATCTTTCCTTCCGCTTCCGAAAAAGACACTGTCGTTTTCTTTCGTTCCATTGCTTCATACAGCTCCATTTTTTTCTCTTTGGGAAGATAAAACTCCGATAGAAATCCGAAGTTATTCTCCGGCTTTTCTTCCTTACAAAGCAAATTTCCATCAATTTCTAATAACGCTTGATATAATCTTTCAAATCCTTCTTCCCTGTCCATAAGACTTGTCATTGCAAGAACATAAAAACCAGAATACATCTCCATTTGAAGTTTATGATCCTTTAAAAGCATTTCATAAAGACGGCTTCCGCTTATCGCCGCTCCCTTCACAGAAATTACAATTTTTGATCTGTCTAAGCAAAAAATCTCCTCTGAGGAAAAATCTTCTTTCGTCATTACATGAATCTTTTGTAATCCTTTTGCCTTCTCATAAAAATCACTCAGCCTTTGCGTAAATAACTCAAACCTCTGATTTCCTTCTTCCTCTAAAAAACGGATGCATTTTTCCATTCCCGCCATCAAAACATAAGAAGGTGAGCTTGTCTCATAAATATCCAAAAACTGCGTAATCCGCTCCGGCAAAACAGCTTCGGAATTTCTATGCAAAAGAGCAGTCTGCGTCAAAGACGGCAAAACCTTGTGCATACTTTGGATCACAAGATCCGCCCCTAAACGGACAGATGTTTGGGGAAATGCTTTATGAAAACCAAAATGCGCTCCGTGCGCCTCATCTACAATTAAGGGAACCTGATATTTGTGTGTAATCTCTGCAATCGCAGCTATGTCACTGACAACCCCTTCGTATGTCGGCGATGTAAGAATCACGGCATCCACATCAGGGTTCTCTCTTAACTTCCGCTCCACCTCTTTTGGGGATACTGCGCCATAAATCCCGAAGCGGCTGAACACAGGGTTTAAGTATATGGTTGAAAGTTGCCTTAAATATGCCGCATGATAAACAGACTTATGTGAATTTCTTGCCATTAGCAGTTTGCCTTTTTGCGGCGCCGCCGCTGAAATCGCAGCTAAGATCCCACAAGTGCTTCCATTCACCAAATAATAACTCTGCTTTGCGCCATAAACTTTTGCCGCCCGCTCCATTGCTTCTTTTAAAATCCCTTCCGGCGCATGGAGATCGTCAAATCCATCAATTTCCGTTATATCTATTTCATAGGGATTTTTCATCGGAAACGCATTCCGTTTATGTCCCGGCATATGAAACGGATACACGCCGCTTTCTGCATAAGCTTCCAACTGTAAGTCCATATTTTCTCCTAACATTACAAAAACCGGTTCAAATCCGGCATCCAATCTCCAAAGAAAGCCGAATCTTCCAATATTGCCTGCCAAATAGGCTCAAAAAAATTAATAAACCGTTCCACTGCTATTTCCCAAGCAGGCTCCTTGCTATTAACTGATCTTAAGAATACCTTCCACTTTTTCTTCATATAAGAATAGCTTCTATATCCGTCAATCAAATCCAAGCGTTCCCGGTTCTTTTCAATCTGAAGCTTGGCGCACTTTTCTTCGATATATTCCCTTACCTTCCTGCCGTCGACGCTTTCCCGTTCAAGCAGGTAATAAATATCATAATAAGCCCCTATATTTTGAATTAACTCTAACTTTGTAATGATTTCAATATATTTCTCCGCCAGATACCCTTCAGCCGGATAAGCGTTATAAGAAATCTGAATCATCGGAAACATCATAGCCGCAAAAGTTTCCTTCTTCGGAATTTTATCATCATCGCACATCAAATACATTTTCACAGTTACAGGAACCTGCATATCTCCCAATTTCGCCAAAACCTGTAAATTCATGCTTTTTTTCTGGATTTTCGACTTTATTGCAAAGCAAATCCCGCGTTCCTCCTGTTCCAAAAACACAGTTTTGGAAAGCTCCTCCAATAAATCAGAAAAAAACATTGATTCCGTCATATTGGGATTTTTCTTTTGCAGGCGCTCTATAAGGTACACATATTCCAGCGTAAGGATCAGATTTTTCTCATACTGCGAAATCCCTAATATATTTCCATTCCTCAGCCATAAATTCTCACTGTATCCTGACTGGCTGATTCTGCGGACAATTTCTTCCAAAATTGCGCCGCCAAGCAAATTCGAAAACAAAATTCCCGTTTCTTTCGACTTATCTAAAATCATTTCATAAGTGAGCCGCTCTTTATTCATCACAGCCACACTCCAATCGTATTATGTACCTTCTGAAGAACTTTCCGTTCCCTTGCAATCTTAAGGAGCTGCGCAATATCCTTAGAACTGTCTGCAATATATGCCAGTAACGCGCGTTTAAAAATATCCCTGTCCAGCTTTTCTTCATATTTTAGGCAGTCACACATCATACGTTCTTTTGTATAAATTTTCATGGAACCGGAAGCGAACGGAATTTCCGTCACTCCTAACTGTAAAACCTCTGGTTCCGTGTAATAAGGCATTATCACGGGGTATTCCATTTTAAATCTGGATTTTGAAGTGTTTTTATCTACGGCAATATGCCACGCATAAGGTTTTCTGTCTATATAATGGTAGCAGTATAACGCACTATCCAGACATAAAACTCCGTCTGAAAACAAGCCTAGAATTAAATCTTCTTCGGAGCGTTCCTTAAAGCCGAAAGAATAATAACCGCTTTTTACACGTTCAAGCGTTCCATCTTTCACCCATGCAAGAATCCGCCTATAATCCACTCCAAGGCTTGTAATCTGATTTGTCTTTATAATGCCGCCGTTCTCGTCCATTTTCTTTTTAATCTCAGAAAGGAGATATTCTGTTTTTTCTTCCCTAGTCATTTTCTCCATATTATTTTCCGCTCCATATAATCAAAAGTGGTGTTTTTTTAGATTATAATTCTTTTTTGGAGTTATGTCAAATTTCAGAATTTTCCAAGTTATTGGCTGTGGCCGTTAGAGAGAGGGGGAAAAGTGGTCTGACAGGTGGCGTGTTCATGGATTAAGGATTTCTAAATGCTCTCAATTTATTTTTTTGAGTACGGACAGAACCGTCCCATACACGCCGTCCATGGCGTGAATGGGACTTCCGCGAACGTCCTGTTCGCGGATTCTTGTGACTGGAATGGGATTGTTAAGAAACTCTAAATCCAATCACAAGGCAACGAACAAGACAGCCCTATTGCATCCGCCCGATGACTACAGCGTTGGCAGACGGCGGAATATAGAGGTGGAGCGTAGTGGATGGAATAGATATAGAGATTTTCTGATAGATGGAGAGAGACAGATAGAATTGCGTTAGATATAAGTGTCCTGATTTTTGAGGTTCTTTGTGGATCTCAAAGAAAGAATTTTTGCAGTCGTTAGCAGAAAAATATGGTTTTCGTGATGGTTGAGAGTATCAATGAATAGGAAGAAATCGTATTAGGAAATGATAGATCCAATGCAATGATTGATTCAAAAAAAGATTAGAACAAGCAAACGATACATGTGCCGCAGATGCAAGCGATCGCAATCATATAGGCGATTTCTGATGTTTTTTTGATTTCCTAGAAAGAATCTTAGAGAAGTCGTTAGCAAAAAAATATGGTTTGCGTGATGGTTGAAATTTTCAATGAACTGGAAGGAAATATATAGAAAATAATTATCAAAACGAAAAATTAAAATATAGAGAGATTCAAAGAAGAATAAAAGAACAATAGATTCGTAGAATGCGTCAAAGATGTTTGCAAAGTGTATGTCATTAGTGGTAAAAAACATATAAAAACAAAAATATCAAAATATTCAGATTACAACAACAAAAAATTTCTGCAAAAACTATTGTCTAATATAGTAAGATAGAATAATTAAACATTACTATATAGAAAATCCACAACCAAACAATGAAAAAAGCTATAAGACGTAACTTTACAAACAAACTAAAGCCAATGTATTGTATGTAAATTGAGCCATTAGTTATACAGAAAAATAGTATTTTATCAGAGAATCAAAATAGATACAATGGAACAACGCCACCCCAAATAATACTCTATATCAGCATCCATATAAATCACAGACATAAGAAACTATGTTCCAAAATTCCAACCCAACCCCAACCCCCTTATAGATGCAACCATATAAAAAACTTCCCAAAACTTCCTATCCGATCGACGAAACGCCGTTTGAAGGAGAAGGGGCTTTCTAGCAAGGGCATTGTGATGGGATTTAGGGTTACTTAAGCTTTCCATACACAGTCAGCAATGCCCTGCCATGGAAGGCAGGGCAAACCGCAGCCACGCCATGGAAGGCGTGTTTGCGGTGGTTGCGTCCGTATTTAAAAGTGTATATGGAAGGCTTTAGTAACCCTTAATCCCTGAACACAGCCCTTGCTAGAAAGCCCCTTCTCCTTTAAACGTATTTTTGCCGCTTTTATTTCCCCGTATCTGCTCCCGTTACATACCAGATGTCATTATAAAGCTGTTCCATACGAAATATCACAGAGCCATCATCCCAGCTATATGTGATAAGCATTTCTTTTTCTTTATCTTTGTTGATGTCTGTTACAGTCCCATTTTTCAAATGGAAACGCTCTGTTAAGATTTTTTCCGGTTCTTCGTTTGCGCGGTTGTAATAGTATAGATTAGCAACTTCGTCTGGGTGTTCATTCAGCCAGTTTAGTTCTGTTTCTGCTTCTTTTTCAAAAGAATAGTATTGAAACTGCCAGTCAAATTCTTCGCGCGAGGCAATTTCATTATAACTTCCGTCTTGCCATTCTGTAACCTGTATTCCGCTGTCCGTCTCCTCTAGCGTCAGAAATCCTTCCCAAACGTCAGATGAATGAAATTTATCGTATTCTGGGAGCGGATAATTATCTGGCCGTTTGAATTTGTAATGGTATCCGGAATCTGTTTTTTCAATTACAGGCGTTTCTGTCGGGGTGAATGGGTTGATCCGCCTGTGTTTTTTTGGCTCGTTTAGAGTGATGTTAAATGAGTTGTTCATAAATGTGTCGGCTTCCGTTTTTAATTCCGGTGAAAGAACAGCGTAAATTTCTTCGGCGCGGCAGTTTGCTAAGTTATCTAAAAACGTATTTAGGAAGGCAAGTTTTTCTTCGTCTTCCGGTGTGGCAGGAAGTTCTGTTCCTTCGTTTTGCAGCTCAGTTTGTTTGGTTTGTTCGGTTTCTGGGACGCTTGTCTCGTTTTTTGGATTTCCCATGCAGCCATATATTGTAATGCAGATTAAAAGGATTGCGGCTGTGGAAGCGCCGAATTTCACAGGCCGGTAAGCCAGTATATTTTTGATGCGGATTTTCGTGTTCCCTTCGCTGAACGCAAGCGGCATCCCAGAGGAAATGCGGTTTGGCATTGCAAGGTCTAACAGGAGGGAACTGTAGTCAGCCCGTATTTGGGAACCAAGGTTGATAAGCACTTGTTCGTCGCAGGATAATTCCATATCTTTGTTTAAAAAATAAAAGCTGACCCACATAAGGGGATTGAACCAGTGCAGGGATAAAATAATCCATGCGGCCATTTTGATCTGGTGGTCATGGCGGCGGATATGCACAGATTCATGTTCCAGTATCATTTGTTTTTTTGACGAACCGAGACCTTTTGGTAGGTAGATGACGGGAGAGAAAAATCCTAAAATAAATGCGGTTTTGATCTGTCCGGATTCGTAAATGCGGCAGTTTGCAGATGCATGGGCTGTTTTGGACAGAGTGGAAAATTCTACTGTTTTACGGAGTTTTCGCATGGAATACAGGCTGTAAATCAGCATAACGGACATTCCAAGCGCCCAGACCGCCGCTATTATGATCCATGGGTTGAACAGGTTTTGCGTTGTGAAGGCCGCTTCTTTGGTTTGTGAAACAGCCGCTGCCGCGTCTCTTGGAAAAGCAAAGGGTTTTGAAATGGCTTTAAGCGTTTCTGCATTGGTGGCAGGCGCTGTTGTCTGATGTGTGGAAAAGAAAGATTGCATTAGGTTCCACAGGCTGTAGTCAGACGTGTAGGACGCCGGCATGATTGCGCGGATAAATACAAATATCCATAAAATATAGGTGTATGTTTTTGGGGCTTTTCTTAAGCAGAACCGTATGCCTAAGACAATAAGCGCCATAATAGAAGTGAGAAAACTTAATCTGGTTAAAGTCATAATTATGTTTGTCATAAAAATGCGCCTCCTTATTCTTTTTTCCGGTAAGTGTCAATTAGCTTTTGAAGTTCGTCTGCATCTTTTTGGCTTAGTTTCCGCTCTCCTAGGAAAGCGGCTACAAATTTTGGCAGGGAGCAGTTAAAGCGTGTTTCAACCACTTCTCTGCTGTCATAACGTTCAATTTCTTCTTTTTTGACGGAAGAAGTAACGATGGAATCTTGATTTAAAAGCAGGCCCCGTCCGCAAAGTTTGCGGAGCATGGTATAAGTCGTGGATTTTTTCCAGCCAAGGCGCGGCAGGCATACTTTGTGCAGTTCGGTAGAGCTAATGGGCTCTAGTTCCCATACAATTTCCATTAGATGGTATTCTCCGTCACATAATTTATAGTTCATGTAAGTCCCTCCTTTGGTTTATTTTAATAGACCGGTTTATTTATATAAACCTTAACATGGGATTGAAAAAATGTCAAGGGGCGAAGATTTACAATTTCTTTACAAAAGTGTGTAGTGTTTGGCGAAAAGATTGATTATAATGAAACTGGATTGACAATGAAAATAAAGGATAGGGATTTCTATGAAAAAAATACTGGTCATTGAAGATGAGGCGGCGATTAATGATTTAATTTGTATGAACTTGGAAATTGCGGGGTATTGTCCGGTTCCGTTTTTTGACGGGATAAAGGTCAGCCGTCATTTAGAGCGGGATTCAAAGTATGACCTTGCTCTTTTGGATATTATGCTGCCCGGAAAAGATGGGTTTGCGCTTTTAAAAGAATTAAAGTCGCATGAGATCCCTGTAATTTACCTTACGGCAAAAGGAGATTTGTCCAGTAAGGTGAAGGGGTTAAAAAGCGGCGCAGAGGATTATCTTGTAAAACCGTTTGAGATGCTGGAACTTTTGGCGCGTATGGAGAACGTGTTAAAACGGCATGGGGGAAAGGAGGACGAGGAAATCCATATTAAAGACGTGGTAATCTACGAGAAAAAACGGATTGTCACAAAGGGCGGCAAGGAAGTTTCGATGCAGCCAATGGAATTTGACTGCCTGATGGCGTTTTGGAAGCGCCGTGGCAGGGTTTTGACGAGAGATCAGATTTTAAATATGCTTTGGGGCGTGGATTTCGATGGAGAGAGCCGGACTGTGGACGTGCATGTGGCAAATATCCGCAAGAAGCTGGATTTTTTTGATGTGATTATTACGGCTCCGCGCGTGGGGTATCGAATGGAGGTTTGATAATGACAATGATACATAAGATTGCGTGGACTGCGGCGATGATGTTGTTTCTATTGGCGCAGTTTATTTCGGGTTATGTGATTTTTGCCAGCCATCAGGAAAAAATTGAGCTTTTGCAAGAAAAAGAGGGCAGGTATTTTGTCGATGCGGCGGGGCGCTGTATGGAGGAAATACAGAAATCCCATTCAGAAGATAAGTCACAGGAATATGTGATGACATATTTTTTCCGGGAGTATATGCCGGAAGACGTGGCTTTTTATAAAGATGGGAAAGAATTGTATAACGGGAGCCGTTATGTATTTGAAATTCCGGATGCCGGGTGGCAGAAATGGGAATATCCCTGCCGGTCAAAGTTAGAACAGATAAACGGGAGGTATCTTCTCGTTTTTTATTTGGAAAAGGATATGTTGGAGATTTCAGCCCAAACGCAAAAATACTCTTTTTTTTATGTACAGGATATTACGTCCGTTTATTTGGAAAGTTTTTCGCTTGTTATAAAGGAAGCGTTTTTTTCGTTACTGGCGTCGGTTGGCATGGCGGCGCTTTTGGTTTACCGGATAAAAAAAATCACGAAGCCTTTACAGGCGGTAAATGAAACACAGCGCCAGCTAATTGGCAGTATGTCGCATGAGTTAAAAACGCCGCTTACGGCGATACAGGGGTATTCGGAGACGCTGCTTGCAGTAAAATTGTCGAAAGAACAGGAAGATAAGGCGCTCCATTACATTCACAAGGAGAGCGCAAGGCTTTCAAGGCTGTCGGAAAAAATGATGGAATTGACGGAATTATATGATCCGGATTGTAAAATTGTAATGGAAGATGTTTTGGTGGAGGATCTGTTTTTGGCGGTGGCAAACAGCGTTCGCCATAGTTTAAAAGAAAAAGAGATTGTTTTGGAGCGGGAAGGAGAGTTTTTGGGAAAAAAGAAGCGAATGGACGCCGATTTAATGACAAGTTTTCTGATTAATTTGATCAATAATGCCAAAATGGCTTCAGAGACGGGCAGCCGCATTTTTCTGGGGGCGGATGCAAAGTCCCTGTGGGTAAGGGACACAGGATGCGGGATAGCGCCTGATGAATTAGAAAAGGTAAAAAAAGCGTTTTACCGGGTGGATCAGTCGCGGTCACGCAAAAGCGGGAATATGGGTCTGGGGCTTGCGTTATGCGATCAGATTGCGGCGGCGCATGGCGGACAAATGAAGATGGAAAGCAAAGTAAAGACTGGGACAAAAGTATGGGTTGAGATAGAAGATGTTTGATAGATGGGGGTTACAGAGGGTTTTCTAGGCGAATGCAGTCAAACAGCCAGTTCTTTACATAATGTTTACAGTTACATGAATATTTGAAAAAAGCGCTTTGTTAAAATGGAACTATAAAACCAAAAGGAGGACATTATGAAAAGAAAAGTATTAGCGGCATGTTTTTGCATTTCTATTTTTTTGCTTGCAGGCTGTGAAAAAACGCCTGAAGAAACGATTGTCAGGGAGAAGAATGCGGGTAATGTGAAAAATTATAAAAGCGGGGAAGAATCAAAAAATTCGCTTCGGGAACGTCTTGCGGCGCCAAAGAACTATAAAAATCTCAAAACCTATGAAGACGGCAAGCTTGTAATTGATACAGATGCAAATGTGATTGTGCCGGATGCAAATGAGGTGAATACATATGCGGTATCGGCAATGGAGCTGGATCAGGATTTAATTGACACGGTGACAAATGCTTTTTTTGAAGGAGATAAAATTTACATGGGGTATCTGTATTCTATCCAGACAAAAGAGGATTTGCAAGAGAAGATTACGCTTCTGAAAAAGTATAAGGCGCAAGGCAATTTAGATCCATACATGTATGGGACTGATGAAAACGGAAACCTGCAGTTTGATATTGATAAGGTGATTGAAAACTATCAAGAGCAATTAAAGACGGCTCCTGATAAGCCCAAAAAGGTGGAAGTGAAGCCTGCTTTAAATTTAGAGTATGAGACTGAAAAAGGCAAGGAGATTGACGAGAGTCATTTTGAAGGCGTGGCGGAAACAGAACATGGAAATTATCATTATGTGTTTACGAATGCGTTAAAGCCGGATCTTTCTTTTAGGATTACAAAAATAAGAGATGACTTGCCAGATCCGATGGGATCTACAAATTGGACTGAGGGAAAATTTCTTTCGGAGGACGAAGAATCTGAAAATTATATACCAGAGGAAATGATAAAAGACAAGATCGGCATTTCTTTTGAAGAAGCGAAAAAAACTGCGCAGGAAAAAGTGGATAAGCTGGGACTTGGGCTTTCTCTGGCGGATTGGGATTACAGCGTATTTTACCAAGGAGAGACAGGGGCGTCTAAAGAAGGAATGTTGGATGCAGGGTATTTGTTTTGCTTTGCCAGAGAATTGGACGGTGTGCCGGTGACGTATACGATTTCGATGGGCGGCGGGCTTCCTGATATGGATAGTACGTTAGAGCCTTGGAGTTATGAGATCTGTAATATAATTGTGGGAGACGACGGGATTGAATCTATGGAATTGATGAGCCCTTATCAGATGGGCGGGGTAGTCACGGAGAATGTACAGCTTTTGGATTTTAACAGTATTATAAACATCTATGAACAGATGATGGAAGTGTCAAATGCGGATATTGTCAATTATGAGGCGCAGAGGACGTTCCATATCCGGACGATTAAGTTTGGTTATTCAAGGATTTATGACCCTGCGGCAGACAATGATACGGGACTTATGGTTCCGGTCTGGGATTTTTTTGGAGGGTTTGAATATGTAGCTTTAGATGGAGAAGTTTCTGAGAGAAACAGCGGGGAGCGTTCGTCACAGAGTTTTTTGACGATTAATGCGATTGACGGCACAGTGATTGACCGTGGATTGGGGTATTAAGAATGCGGCAGGCGGTTATTGCGGCGCGTTGGAATTTTCTGGGGTTTTTCAAAAACCCCAGAATGATACTCGCTTTTTTGTTTGCTTTTATTTTATGCTTTTTTCTAAGTGACAGGGCAATGTATGTGGCAGAATATTTTGATTCGCCCATGCAGGCGGCGGAGCCGGTTCTCTGGACGTTTGGGGATGCGACGTCGGTGTTGCTTGCTTCACTGCTATTGATTTTCATGTTTATGGATATGCCGAAACTTAGTCCGTTTACGCCATATGCGCTATTACGCATGACGAAGGGAAAATGGCTTTTGGGTCAGTTTTTTTATTTGTGTCTGGGGGTTATGATTTATCTGGGATATGTGTTTGCCGTGACCGGAATTTTATGTATGAAAAAAACATATATCGGGAATATCTGGAGCAAAACGGCGGCGCTGCTTGCATATTCGGATCTGGGGAAGAAAATGTCCGTTCCATCGACTGTAAAAGTGATGGAGAGCGCGGCGCCTTTGGAAGTTTGTTTCCAAATGCTTCTGCTTTTGTTTTTTTACGCATTGACACTTTGTTTTTTGATGCTGTTTGTCCAGTTGGCGGCAGGACGGCGGGCCGGGATTGCGGCAGGGCTTTGTTACAGCCTGTTTGGTTTTTTGCTGAAACCTGAAACGCTTGCGGCGTTCCTTCACAAAGAAGAATATGAGATGTACCGGATAAGAAGGATTACAGGCTGGATTAGTCCTTTAAACCATGCGACGTACGGGATGCATGATTTTGGATATGATTTTTTGCCTTCGATTGGGCAGTCGTGTAGTCTGTTTATTTGTATTTTGGCGCTGTTAGCGGCCGCTTCGTTTTTTGCGTTAAAAAAATATAATTTTACTTCATTTACGGGTGATATGGGATGAAAGAATTGATGCTTAAAAGAGGGATCTGGATATCGGCTTTCATCTGCGTCCTCGCGCTGCTTTTGGGAATGCCTTATGGGCAAATAGAGCCTCCGCTTGCAGCAGGAAGTTTCTTGAAGTTTTACCGCGCCTCATTACAGTCTCAAATTATGGTGTTTTTTCTGCCAGTGGCGGCGTCGCTTCCGGCGGGAGCGGTTTTTTTGCAGGAAAGCAAGAGCGGTTTTTTGAAGCTGTATTGCGTCCGCATGAACCGTATGGAATATCTTAAGCGGAAACTGTTTCAGGTTTATGTCAGCGGGGCATTCCCTTTTTTTCTTGCCGGTCTTTTGGCATTTCTGATTTGTTTTCTGGTTTTTTTTCCATTGGAGATTGTGGGCGAAATAAAAGGGGAGGAGATCTTGGAAGCTTTTTTGCTATTGATGCGCATTTGCCTGATCGGGGGGATGTTAGCGGAACTTTCAGGATTTTTTGCGGCCATTTTTTTGAATTATTATATGGCGTATGGGCTTCCGTTTGTCTGCTTTTATTTTTTGGTGATTTTAAAAGACCGCTATTTGCCGGATATGTACGCGATGTATCCGGCAGAGTGGATTTTGTGTGAAGAAAATTGGGGCGAAAGCGGAAATGGGATTTGGCTTTTTTTGCTGGCGTTTACGGCATTGGCTCTTATCCTGCATGGATTTTTGCTGGATCTTAGGTTAAAGGAGATTGTATGAAGTCTTATATTGAAGTGGATCATGTGTCGAAAAAATTTGGAAAAGATACTGCGCTTTATGACGTCTGTCTGGATATGGAACAGGGAAAGGCATATGGGATTTGCGGCAATAACGGTTCAGGGAAAACGGTGTTGATGAAGTGTATCTGTGGGTTTTTGCCAGTGACGGAAGGAAAAGTTTTTGTGGCGGGAAAACAAATCGGGGCGGAAATTGACTTTCCGGAAAGTATTGGCGTAATTATTGAAACGCCGGGGTTTTTGACAAACCTTTCTGGAAGAAAAAATTTGGAAATCCTTGCAGGTTTGCGGGGGAAAATTTCTAAAACGGAAATCTGCGCGGCTATGGAACGGGCGGGGTTAAATCCAAATTTGAAAAAGGCGGTTTCAAAGTATTCCCTTGGTATGCGACAGCGGCTGGGCATTGCGCAGGCGATTATGGAAAATCCGGATTTATTGGTTTTAGACGAGCCGTTTAACGGCTTAGATCAACAGGGTGCAGCGCGGATAAAGCGATTGCTTTTGGATTTGAAGGCTCCGGACAGGCTTATTCTGCTGACCAGCCATATATCCGGTGATATGGAGGAACTGTCGGATTTCATTTTTGAGTTTAGGGAAAAGAAGATTTTGCCGGCGTAATCCATGCCGCTTCATTTTTTTGAAACTTTTTCGTTCCCCCGGGAATCTATATAGTGACAGAACAAATTTTGCCAAATGTCCCGCAGCACCCGGGAAGGGAGACTGCGGGACATTGTGTGAGCTATTCAAGCGTCAGGCCGAAGTTTTTTAAGATGCGGTAGCTGTCCAGGAGCCCGGCCATGTATGCGTTGGCGGTGCGTTCGAATTCGCTTTCGTCTATCCGGGCCAGGAGGGTGTCTGTGATGTCGCGCTGGGCTTCCGTGAAGTCTGCGGCCCGGTAGCGCTCATAGGCCTGCTGGCATTCGAGATGGGATGCCTGGTAGTCGGCGTCCTGGGCGAGAAGGGTGTTCAGGGTGTTGGTCTTCATGCTGTCCATGCATAATTTCATGATTTCTTTTATCCCCTGGACGGTGCTGGCTTCTGTGATGACGGTGAAGAGTTCTTGTGCGGTCTGGTCTTTGTTCTGCATTTGTCAGGTTCCTTTCTGCCTTAGGCCTGGTGGTAAGGCGGTGGCCAGGCAGCTATCCCTCATTTCCTTATACTTTTCAGAAAGGTTTTGACAATCTCTTTTTCTTCCAGTTTCAAGCCGTCCCATAACAGCAGGAGCTCTTTCTGTTCATCGGACAGGTCGGGGGTGTTTTCGCCCTGGGTGAAGAACTGCGCGACAGTGATTCCGAAAGCGGCACAGATTCTTTCGATTGTAATCAGGGTAGGCACGTTTTTCTTCTTCACGATGTCTGACAGTGCAGACTGTGAGATTCCCGTGCGGCCGGACAGCTGGTACCTGGTGATTCCGCCTTTTGAGCAGAGTTCATCAATCCTCATTGGCACATAATCTTCTATGCACAAGCATTACCCACCTCTTTTCCGAAGCATCATAGTGCTATTGTATGTGCATTTGCAGAAAATGATTAGAATCGAATTGCCTTAGTAATTACTTTCCTATAGAGAAGTAACGGGGTAAAAAAATAGCTGCTTCTTTATGCTTTGTGTGGGCTGCGGTTGTCAGCCTGTTTCCATGAATTTATTCTATCATAGTTGCAGGGAAATTGATACGGAAATCATTCAACAAATAATCTGTCGATTTTACATATTATGACAGGTTGCGACAACTGGCTGCCACCGGACAGGACGGCAGCTTCTTTTTGGCTCAATGGCTGCTTGGCCTATGGCTGCAGCCGGGCATTTGACTGCATCAAATGCGGCATGCGAGGAGGGCGCTTTTGGGGGAAACGGCAAATGAATCTGATTGCCTGTTGGAATCCGGACAGTATTTTCCTGTTGACAAGGCTGGACTATTGTGATAGTCTGTAAATGAGCTCAGACTATTGCAATAGTCCATTTTGTATTTATTTAGATTAAGACACAGACAAGTCACCAATCAAAAATCAGAACAAAGAACACAAGGCACCGGAAAGGAGGTTCCATGGACGGAAAGCTTTTTGATTCGGAACTGAAGGTCATGGAGGTTCTGTGGGAGCAGGGCCCCAGCTATGCGAAGGATATCGTGGACGTACTGTCCCGGCGAATCGGCTGGAACAAGAACACCACCTACACCGTCATCAAGAAATGCATGGAGAAAGGGGCCGTCCAGCGCAGCGAGCCCGGCTTCCTGTGCACGCCTCTTGTCACCAGGGAAGAGGTGGCGCGCAGCGAGACCGAACAGCTGATCGACAAGATGTTCGGCGGCTCCAGCGAACTGTTTTTTTCATCATTTCTGAGAGACCAGGGGATTTCGGAGGAGGATGCCCTCCGGCTTGCCCGTATGATAGAGGAGGCGAAATAAATGCTGCATTTTAGGATGAATATGCCATTTTTCCTGATGGCTTTTTACGGAAGCGTCATGATAGCGATTGTGCTTGCGCTGCGGGCAGCGCTGAAGAACAGGCTGCCGAAATTCGTGTTTCCCGTGCTCTGGGGCGTGGTGCTCCTGCGCCTGCTGGTGCCTTTTTCCATCAGCAGCCCTTTGAGTCTGCCTGTGCCGGGGGTTCTGTCTGGCCTGTCCGGATTTTCTCTGGGAGAGGAGGGGACAGGGGTGGTGGTGGATGATGCCACGCAGTTCCAGCCCCTTGTGCCGGGAACTTCCGGTCAGGTATCGTCCGACCTGAACTTTGGGGAGGAAGACAGCACAGGCGTGGAAAATATAGGGCAGACCGTGGCGGAGGAGGTGACACACGGCTTTTCTGAGCGGGCCATTCCCTATGGTGTCATGGATTCCGAAGCTTTCTTTTCTTCGAGGGCTTTGTCAAAGGCATTGCCCGTGCTGTATCTGCTGGGGCTTGCCGTCACGGCGGGGATTCTGGGCCTGCAGAAGTATCTGTATGGGAAAAAGCTGCGAAGGGGTCTGCTGATGGAACACAATGAGACCGTGAATGAACTGCTGCGGGGTATGGGCATGGGGCATGTGCTGGTGTTCTCCAATGACGAGATCGCCTCGCCCCTGGTGTGTGGACTGATCAGTCCCCGCATCTATCTGCCCACCAGGATGGATTTCGGAAATACCGTGCTGCTGCGCCATGTGCTGGCCCATGAGACCATGCATATCAGGCGCAGGGACAATTTCGTGAAGGCCGTCATGCTGGCTGCGCTGGTGCTGAACTGGTACAACCCGCTGGTATGGCTGATGGCGAAATGCCTTGCCTCCGACCTGGAGGCTGCCTGTGACGCAGCGGTGCTGAGCCGGTGGGGCGAGGAGGAGAGGAAGGGATACGCATACAGCCTGTTGGCCATGGCCGTCAGCGCAAGCCGCGGCACGCTGCTGTACAGCGCCTTCTCCAAAACGGAGGTGGAGAGACGGGTGAAGGGCATTCTGGCATTCCGGAAAGCCACCGCCCTGGCGCTGCTGTTTTCCGTCCTGCTGCTGGCGGGAGGCACGGTTGCCTTTGCCACCGGGGGACAGGCCCCTTTTTCCCGGTATCTGACCAGCTATTGCGCCAGCTCAAGCTCCAGATGGGGCGTGCGGGTGGAAATCGCCCGGGACATCGCCCTGGGGGAACAGCCGCAGAAACGGGCGGAGGACGCGGTGTTCTCCGTGCTGGACGAGGATACATCGGAGGATCCTGACATCATCCGGGAGGCCATTCAGGCGTCGCTGGCCCGGGAGTTCGGCGTAGAGAGAGGCGCTTTTGACGTGGCGTTGAGCCTGTGCCTGGATTCGGAGACAGTGGATGCCCAGTACGCCCCATGGGGAATCGAGTGCCTGGACAACGGCACCTTGCGCTACCAGGGAGAACAGGTGCGCACTTACCGGGATGAGATGCTGGGCTTCTATCAGACCAGAGAAGACGGGACTGTAGACATCGTCGTCCAAAGGGATCGGATGGGAGAGATTACCGCCGTCACGGCTGTGCATGAAGGGGACGCGGAATACGACAGGCGGACCAGAGAGCTTGGCCGTTCCTTCGGCGGCTACGACCGGGAAAGCAGCCAGGGACAGGAGGAGTGAGGTATGGACAGAATGGGGGCTTTCCGAGGACAGGATTCGGGGGAATTTCCGATGGGTGGTTGAGCAAAATGCGTTTTTCCATTGACAAGGGGGTAGGTTGATGACATAATATTCTTATAAAAAAGATGCCGGGGTCAAAACCATATGCGGGCACGAATTGTGTCAACTGTACGAAAATCGTTCGTCACTGATACCCTTTTGGCCCTGACATCATAAAAATGTCCTGGCTGATGCCGAGGCGGCTATGCGGAGGTGTCAGCCAGGATAAATATCGATTTGAGGTGAAGGGAAATGAAGTCTATGTGGATGAAAAAAGGAGTGGCGGCAGCGACGATTGCGGCCTGTGTGCTGCAGTTGGCGGCATGTGGAGAGGCGGACCCGGGGGAGGGCAGCCCTTTGTCGGTGTCGGAATCCGGAGAAGAGGCCGGGGAGGAAACCGGGGAAGATAGTTCCGACAGCGGGGTACCTTCTGAGGAAGGGGCAGGGGAAAGCGATTCATCGGCTGAGACGGGCACAGAGGAAGCCGGGGAGGAAGAGGCGTGGGTGAATCCCTATACGATGCCGGACTCCCTGGAAAGCCAGGAGGATATCGTAGCTGCCAGGAACTACATCTGGGAAGAATATCTGAACCAGGCCAGGAACGATGAGGCCAGAGCGGCAGAGCTGGAAGAACACGCAATGACGTTCGGCGAGGCCACCATGAAATACGGCTTCTTTGTCAAGGGGGAGCCAGACGAGAACGGCTATCCCCTGTACATTGCCCTTCACGGAGGCGGCGGGAGCGACACACCCGACTTGAACAACGATCAGTGGCAGCAGATGATGACCTATTATCAGACAAGCGTGGAGAACGGCATCTATGTGAATCCCAGGGGCGTGCGGGATACCTGGGACTGCCATTTCAACCCGGAGTCCTATCCCCTCTATGACAGGCTGATAGAGAACCTGATTGCCTTCTATGACGTGGATCCCAACCGGGTCTACCTGATGGGATTCTCCGCTGGCGGGGACGGGGTCTATGGCGTCACGTCCAAGATGGCAGACCGGTTCGCGGCGGCTAACATGTCGGCGGGACATCCCAACGGCCTTCCGCTGTGGAATCTATACAACATGCCTCTGCTGATCCAGGTGGGCGAGCTTGACGATGCCTATGACCGGAACGTCATAGATGCCCAGTATGGCCTGTTGCTGGATGAGTACAACGAGACCATGGGAGGCGGATATGAACATGATACTTATATCCACCAGGGAAAGGGACATAATTTCGTCGACAATGGAACGGCAGACCAGAAAGTGATAGAGGATATCCAGGGGTGGCTGGATACCGGCGAGGGCGCAGCCGTCGAAGTGGATGCCAACGCGGTCAGGTACCTGGAACAGCATGTGCGCAACCCGCTTCCGGAGCGGGTGGTGTGGGACCTTACCCAGCGGGCGGACCAGCGGCAGGGGGCCAGCTTCTACTGGCTTCAGGCCGACAGAAGGCATACGAAGGGGATGGTGGTCGCCTCCTATGACAGAGAGACCAACTCCATCAATGTGGAGCAATGCACCGTGCCCGGTAATGTGACATTTCTGCTGAGCAATGACATGCTGGATCTGTTCGCACCCATCACGGTGAACACGCCTGACGGCAACAGCACCGAGATGACGGTGACGCCGGATATTGACTTATTGTATGAGACTACAGAGGAGCGGGGGGACTACAATTACCAATTCGCGGCGAAGATCACCATAGATTTCAGAGAGATGGAGAAGACAGAAGAATGAGGTTGGAGCAAATTTTATTGTATTTCCGGGCTTTTTCCTAAACAAATTGCAGCTTCAGATAAATCAGGATGGCTTCGTCCAGGTTCTGGGGATGTTCCCGTATGGTTCCGGTCAGCGCCCAGGCAAGACGGTACAGCAGCTGATCGTTGACGGGATATTGCACAAGGTCCAGCCGGAGCTTTGCCACAGCTTCCGCGTATCTTCCCTCCGCTATCATGCCGTCTGTGGCAAGGCACAGTTTCTGGATGGTTTCCGTTCTTTTGGCGGTGTCCACCCCCAGCAGCTCATCCGTGCTGACTTGAAAATAATTGGCCAGGACGGGAAGAAGCGATACATCGGGGTAGGAGATGTTGTTTTCCCATTTGCTCACGGCCTGTGAGGATATCCCCAGGTATTCCGCCAATTGTTCCTGGGTCAGGCCGCGCTTTTTTCTGAGTTCTTTTAAGGTGCTTCCAAAGTTTTCATATTTCATTTTTCTTCTCCCATTCAGATTTTTTCTGATGAACCGGTTCTGTAATGTATTATACAGGAAGACTCCCGGCAGAACCATAGACTGCCTGTGGGGAACAGGACTACTTTTGGTTGGAAATCGGAATTGAAAGCCATGCCGGAAAGTGGTAAGATATGGGAAATGGAAGACAGCGGAGGGGACGAAATGGAGGTATTATGCTCTACAGGGGCGCTGATTGGGCGGCCCAACGGCAGGGTGGACTGAAACATGCGTAAAACTCTCTTTTTTGATATGGAAATGGTGAGGAAATAGACACAGGACAATGATATATTTAAGGAGCATCAAAGGAGCGCAGACGTGAATTGGATCGAGCAATTAAACCAGTCCATGGAATACATCGAGAGCAATCTGGATAAGACAATCGACATGCACACAATCAGCCGGATAGTAGGCTGTTCGCCCTACCATTATCAGAGAATGTTCTCTCTGGTCGCTGAGATCACCTTGGGAGAGTACATCCGAAAACGCAGGCTGACGATGGCGGCTTACGAACTGCAAGACAGCGGAGTTTCTGTCATCGAGACCGCATTGAAATATGGATATGAGTCCCCCACGGCCTTTACCCGGGCATTTTCCAAATTCCACGGAGTGACGCCCAGACAGGCGAAGAAAGCCGGAGTTTCCTTGAAGGCGTATCCGAAACTCTCATTTGAGATTGCTGTAAACGGGCGGGGAGAATTAAATTACCGCATTGAGAAAAAACAGGGTTTCCGGTTTGTGGGAATAAAAGAAACGGTTTATAATGATGGCGTCAATAATTTTATCCGCGTCCCCAGAATGTGGCAGGAAGCGCGTGAAAATGGGATGATTGAGGACATTTTCAAGCTGTCGGACGGAAGACTCTGGGGCGTGATGGGGGCTCTGGCAAACTACACACAGGATACGGTTGATTATTATATCGTTGCAACCAGCGATGAGGCCGTTCCGGATGATATGGTGGAGCTGTATGTGGAGGAAGGGCTGTGGGTGATTTTCCCATGTCATGGGAGAAAAAACATTCAGCCTGTATGGAAAAGGATTTATGGCGAGTGGTTTCCAGGATCCGGATATGAGCATTCCGGCGGCGTGGAGGTTGAATGGTATTCCGATGGCGATTTGGATGCCGATGATTATCTGACTGAGATATGGATACCGATCAAGGAGGGCAAAAAACATGGAACTTTCCAAAGCGATTTTGACAAGGAGGAGCGTGCGGAACTTTCTGCCGGGCAAGGTTCCGGATGACAAGATACGGGAGCTGATAAAAGCTGCCATTTATGCGCCAAGTGCCGGAAACTGTCAGCCGTGGCATTTTTATGTGGTGAAGGACTCCGGGATAAGAAAAAGGGTGTATGAGGAGGCTTGCAGGCAGGGATTTCTCACAGAGGCACCGGTACTGATCATTGTGTGCATCGACCGGGATGAAAGCGCAGGCCGTTACGGGGAACGGGGCAAAACTTTGTATGACATCCAGGATACGGCAGCGGCAGTGCAGAATATATTGCTGTCCGCCACGGATATGGGGCTTGGGTCATGCTGGTGCGGTGATTTTGATAAGTCAGGCCTGCAGGAAATTTTTCGGATGAACGGCGGGAGGGTTCCGGTCGCCATAGTGGCTGTGGGGTATGCGGGATTTGAACCTTCCGTGCCGAAGAGAAAGCCGGTGGACGAGGTGGCTGATTTTATTGGGGAGTGGGAGGATTGGGGAGAGGAAGAAACCTCTGAAACCAGAAAAATAGAGCACTGCGACATGGGCGGAACGGTTTTTCGGGATGTGAATCTGTATGGAGTGGAGATATCGGACGCCAATCTGGCAGAAGGGAAGATATTTGACTGTAATCTGAGCAATCTGGAAATATATGATTGCCGCCTTGATGGAATGAAGGTGAATGGAGTTGATGTCAACAGCTTGCTGTAACAGGCAGCTTTTCGGGAGACCATAGAAATCCGGAGCATGCTTTTATCCAGCGACATTGGATAGATGTGTTGCTGTTTTTTCTTTCCTGTGGTATAGTGGAAAAAACGTGATATATACTGGAAGGGCAGAGGGCATGAAGAAGATTTCGCTGGAGGAACTGCAGAGGGAGAGCCGGACGGATTCTTATCCGGAACAGTACCGCTATATCTGCGGCCGGATGGAAAGCGGAAGGATCATGCCGGTGAAAAGTTCTCCGCTGAACGGGAAGAAGCCCGCCCTCCATACGAGCTACTGGCTTGTGGAAGAGAAGCCGGATTACGGGGAGGAGACGGAGGAGCTGCAGTTTCGGACAGTACCTGGGATTCGGACGGATTATTATCTGAAGCACCTGGATGTGTACCGGGAAGAGCGGAAGTGGGTGCGGCTTTTGAACCGCTTTTTCCTGGAGCAGAGGGGAGCGGGCGGGGAGGGGCCGGCCTATGTCTCTTTGAACGAGAGGAGCTTTCAGATATGGGGGCGGGAGAAGTTTCTACAGAGGGAGCAGGGGAGGAAGATTCTGGCCCACTGCGGAATCGGCATGGAGGAGCTGCGCGTCTATCAGACTACGGAGCCGCTGGCCTATTATTCCGGTACCCGGCGCGTGCCCCAGACGGTTTTGATTCTGGAGAATAAGGATACGTTCTATACCATGCGCAGATGGCTGATGGGTGGATTCGCCTTATCCGGCGAAGACGGCGGAAAAGAAGAAAGCGTGGACGCTGCCAGTTCCCCCGGAAAGATTTTCGGCAGGGAAATCGGAACGGTCATCTACGGCGCGGGAAAAGGCATCCTCCGCTCCTTTGAGGATTTTCAGTTCTGTGTGGAACCCCATATCAATCATCCGAACAATGAGATACTGTATTTCGGCGATTTGGATTATGAGGGCATCGGCATCTATGAGCGGCTGGCGGCTCTTTTTTCTATGGGGAAGGAAGAGACAGGGAATGGGAAGTCTGGCGATAACGGGGAAGAGATGCCGGAGGCTGTAGAAGAGCCGGCTGGCTGTGTGGGAGAGGAAGAAGCTTTTCCCGCGGCGCAGGCGGGAGAATGCAGCTGCCTGCATGAGATAAAGCCTTTCATCCAGGCCTACGAAAAAATGATAGAAAAAGCACGGGAATACGGAAGAGACTTTCTGCCGGAGATGAGCGAGAACCAGAACCACAGCCTTTCCGGCCTGTTCTTCCGGTATTTTTCTGAGGAGACGAAAGCGGCCATGAGGGAGCTTCTGGAGGCCGGGAAGTACATCCCCCAGGAGATTGTGACGATTACGGACTATTGAGGGGTCGGAACCAATGCAATATGAATTCTTAAAGCACTTCCCCAGGCGGATGAAGCATGTGGGAGCCTATGCGCTTCTGTTTGCGAACAGCAGCCAGAAGACTATCTGGAAGCAGTACGGTTTCCTGAAACTGGACGAGCAGTTCAACGTGATTTTCGCCGTGCTTCTGTATCTCATGGAGCAGTCCCTGAAGGAGGAGAACTGCACCATCGATGACATCGGCGCCTATCTGGACAGCCTGAACATGCGGTATTTTGACAAAAAGATGGGCTATGAGGACTGTAAGAATCTGGGGGACTTCATCATCAATGTGGTGCTTTCCAATGAGGGGAAAGCCATGTATTTCGAGGGATATGACTTCGGGCAGCGGGAATACCAGGCCATGAACGTGAGCTATGTGGCCAACAAAATCGTCTACCTGGATTCGGAGGTGCGCAGGACATCCTATTATCTCACGGAGGACGGCTACAATCTGCTGCTGTCCACGCTGGAAATCGAGAGCAACCTGAAAATCACCATCCACGAGATGATTTTCAAGATGCATCTGGAGAAGCAGAGCTACGACAAGGCAGTGGACGATATCAAAAATGTATTCAACCTGATGCGCATCCAGCTGCAGAGGATTGAGGAAGCCATGGGCCGGATTCGCAGGAACGCCCTGAATTATTCGGTGGCGGACTACGAGAATGTCTTGGAGACTAATTTGGACACTATCAGCGACACCAAGCAGAAGTTCTTAAGCTACCGGGAGCTGGTGAAGACCAGGGCCAGGGAGCTGGAGGAGATGAACCTGAACGTCCGGCGGCTGGATGAAAAGGAGGAGGAAAAGCTGCGGAACCTGGGTA
>OFFW01000429.1_pt1 | contig 31003 bp, 45 predicted proteins | sample 1521501 | NCBI WGS metagenome assembly OFFW01 (sample SAMEA3504107, study PRJEB24116) | mouse gut metagenome | biome: mouse gut; feature: mouse-associated habitat; material: faeces | place: Denmark | collected 2011
TGATCCATGAGCTGGAGACCGCCGACCCCGTCCACCAGATTACCATTATTCCCCGTGGTCAGGCGGGCGGCATGACCATTTCCCTGCCCCAGGAAGACGCGGCCTATCAGTCTAAAAAAGAACTGACCGAACAGATTGCCCGGTGCTTGGGCGGCCGGGTGGCCGAGCAGATGGTTTTGGGAGATATCTCCACAGGTGCGGGCAGTGATATTCAGCGGGCCTCCGCCATTGCCAGAAACATGGTTATGCGCTTTGGCATGAGTGACAAACTGGGGAGCGTGGTCTTTGAGACCGGCCATGATGAGGTATTTATCGGCAGATCAATGGCCCAGGCCAAGACGTATTCGGAGGAGGTTGCCGCTGTCATTGACCAGGAGGTGCGGGAGCTGGTGGATCAGGCTAATTTGCTTCTGAGTGACCGCAGCAGGGTTCGGCGGCTGGACATGACACAGGGCTGGAAAGATTTTTTTTCCCGTCATGGCGAGGCGAAGCGGCAGGAATGCCTGCAATGGGGGTTTTCCGCTCTGGACGAGCGGCTGCATATCCGGGGCGGCGATATGGTCGTGATCGGAGGGTACGCCTCCGCCGGAAAGACAGCGTTTTCCCTTCAACTGGCGTTTCACATGGCAAAAAAGCAGCGGGTGGGTTTTTTCTCTTACGAAACCAGTGTGGACAAGCTCCACGACCGGGTAGTGGCCTGTCAGTCGCTGACCAGTTATCAAAAAATTGCTTCGGACAAACTGGAAAAATTGGATTTCGAGCAGATTTACAGACAGCGTGGCCATCTGACCGGGCCTTCTCTGGAGTTTCTGGAGGCCAGCGGAATGACTGTGGCCGCTATTGGGTCTTATGCTATGGCCCGGCACTATGATGTAATCGCCGTTGATTATCTGCAAAAGATTCCGGCGGCCGGCCGAGGCAGGAGGCTTGACGAATTTGAGCGGGTGAGCCAAGTTTCTAATGATCTCCAGCAGTTGGCGCGCCGCACTGGAAAAACGGTGATTGCATTAAGTCAGCTCAGCCGCCCAGGCAGGGACAAGGAGGACAAAGCACCCAGCATGTCCTCTCTGCGCCAGTCCGGCCAGATTGAACAGGATGCAGACGTTGTGCTGCTGCTCTACAAGGAGTATCCGAAGGAAATATATTCCCGGCGCTGTCTGGATATTGCCAAAAATAAGGATGGCGTGGCGGGGGAGGGCATTCTGCTGAATTTTGACGGAGACAACCAGCGGTTCAGCCAATCATGGAATCGATCTGAGCCGGAGAGGAAAAAGGATGCGCCGAAGCAGAGTACATTGTTTCAACCAGTAGCGGAGGACGGCCCAACGCCTTTTGACCGCAGCATGAAAGATTAAATATTCTGCCGTATGGGGATGAGGCATTGTTGTGAAAAAGCGCCCCGCTGGGCGGCAACCCGGCGGGGCAGAAGCTAACCAACAACGAAAAAGCTTCTTTTTTCCATTATAAGGGGAAACAGAGCGGAAATCAAGGAGGAAATTATGCCAAAAGGAATTTCAGAAATTTTAGAAGAGGAAAAAAGGCGAGAGGAAGCGCTGCTTGCGTACATCAACAGCAAAAAGGGGAAAGGCCGGATGTACAGGAACGACAGCCATTTTGCAGAAAAGGCCATGGTCGTCTCATCGAACGCTTTTTCCAAATGGAAGAACAGTCGCTTCCCCGCCTTCTTCCATACGCTCTGCCGGATGTTCCAGAAGACACACATCACAGACCGCGAGCTTTGCCTCGTTTTCGGCGTGGAGTACAAAGGGAGAACGACAGAGTAATGGGAGCTTTGACATTACATCGCTCCCGGGAGCGTCTGACCCGGGAATTGACTGCGTGGCAGGCGGGGGCTATCGGCCTGATCTGCCTGTCCGTTATGGTGAATACCGCATTGACGGCCCGGATCACGGACCTGGAGGCCCAGCGGCAGGCGGATGCCGCTCTGTACCAGGAACAGATCGGGCAGGCGGAGCGGATCAGGGATTTGGCGGTGCGGGAGCTGGGAGCCATGAGCCTGCGGCAGGCGGAGGAGGCGGAAGCCCGCGCGGCCCAGGCGGCGGCGTACGAGGCCGTTGGGGTTTATGAGTACATTGGAGAGTGCCGGATTACTTACTACTGCCCCTGTGAGAAGTGCTGCGGGAAGTGGGCAGACGGCCTGACGGCCACGGGGCTGCCCGCGGTTCCGGGGATTGTGGCGGTGGACAAGGACGTGATCCCGTTGGGCAGTACGGTCATCATTGACGGGCAGAAGTATCTGGCGGCGGATACCGGGGTGAAGGGAATGCACGTGGACGTCTGCCTGCTGGACCACGGGTCTACGGTGGAGGCGGGCGTGGGGACAGCGGAGGTGTGGGTGGAATCAACATGTACATGACATTCGATCATGTCCGGGAAGAACAAGAAAAAGACCTGGACTATAAAATCCGAGGAGGACAAATGTCGGTGATGGATTTTATTGGCGATGCCAACTATCTGGTAGATACCCGTCCCTGCGCTTTTGACCGCATTGACCGGCTGGTGATGGACGAACTGCCGAAGGATACGCGGTTTCTGGAGTATGATCCGGATATAGAGGTGGAGCTGTGAATATCGCCTGCAACATGGACTGCATGGAGGCCATGCGGGAGATGCCTGATAAGTGCTTTAATCTGGCGGTGGTGGATCCACCGTACTATGATAACGCAAGATCAATTATTATTCCGGGCGGAGATATCAGTACTACAGGCGTTAAACGGAGCAAGTACAAAATGCCGCATTGGGAAGTGCCGCGTTTGGAATACTTTTTTGAGCTTTCGCGGGTCGCCGAGGAACAGATCATATGGGGAATTAACTATTTTCATATCCAGAACATGGGCCCCGGTAGAATTGTCTGGGACAAAGAAGCAGACAATGGAACGCGTTTTTCGGATTGCGAAATCGCTTACTGCTCCGCCATTAATCATGTTGAGATATTCCGCTATCGGTGGAACGGAATGATTCAGCAGAATATGAAAAAAAAAGAGATCCGCATTCATCCCACACAAAAGCCCGTTGCTCTCTACGCCTGGATCTTCAGCCGATATGCCAAACCCAGAGACAAAATCCTGGACACCCACCTGGGCAGCGGATCAAGCCGGATCGTGGCCTACAATGCCGGACTGGATTTTGTCGGATTCGAGATCGACCCGGATTATTTTAAGGCGCAGGAGGAGCGGTATGCTGCCCATGCCGCGCAAATGTCGCTGTTCAGGGGGTGCGAGGATGCCTGACCAACTGACCCACCTGTCCCTGTTCTCCGGTATAGGCGGCCTCGATCTGGCAGCGGAGGCAGCTGGATTCAGAACGGTTGGCCAGTGCGAGTGGGCGGACTATCCGACGAAGGTGCTGGAAAAGCACTGGCCGGATGTGCCGAGATGGCGGGATATCCGAACGCTTACTAAGGAGAGCTTTTATGAGAGGACAGGACTGCAGACAGTTGACGTTATTTCAGGGGGGTTCCCCTGTCAGCCGTTCAGCTGTGCCGGGAAGCGCAGAGGCAAGGATGATGACCGTTATCTCTGGCCAGAAATGCTTAGAGTCATCAATGAGCTCCGGCCCACTTGGGTTGTTGGAGAAAACGTTGCTAACATCGTCAATATGGCGCTCGACCAAGTGCTATCTGACCTGGAAAACCAGGGTTACCAAACAAGAGCGTTTATTATTCCGGCTTGCGGCGTCGACGCCCCGCACCGGCGGGACCGATGCGCCATTGTGGCCTACGCCTACCAGCCGATGCGGAACCGGAGCATCCCAGACAGCGACCAGACAAGGGAGCCCGGATTTACAGACGGCCGCAAAGATGTATCCGACACCCACGACGGGGGCGGGTCTCTGCGGCGGGACGGGAAATTACCAACAGCTCAAGGCTCTGGAGGCATCTGGTCAGATCACGGAGGAGGAGCGCCGGAGTATGGCGGCTGGGAATGGCGGCCAGCTGAACCCGACGTGGGTAGAAGCGATGATGGGCTTTCCATCTGGCTGGACGGACTTGGGGGCCTGAGTGATGAAGCGAAAGGCAGAGCCGGAGAAATACTGCGAAACGTGCGGTCAGAGGCTATATCGGAAGAGATTCAATGGACGCTTGGAAGATTTGAAAGCATTTCAGAAGAGGAGATATTGCTCGCTTTCCTGTGCGAATACGAAGAATATTGTCACGGAAGGGGGCCTTCGATGGAGAGCGGAGCAGCTCCGGAAAGACCGATGCGAGATTTGTGGCGCATCATCGAATTTGCACGCTCATCACATCGATGGCGATATCACACACAATTGGCCCAAGAATATTCAGACGCTTTGCTTCGACTGTCACATGGCGCACCATCGCTTATGCCGGAGGCTTGGCAGGACAGTACCTGGGAGGATGGTATCCCAAGAACTGCAACCGGGGTTCCCTCTCGGGTGGACCGACTTAAGTGCCTCGGAAACGCAGTAGTTCCAGCGCAGTTTTTCCCGGTGTTCTGGGCAATTGCAAGGGTGAACAGAGAATGATCCTAAAAACAGGTTAAGGAGCTAACCATGAAAAAATATGAATTTACCGGTGAAACAAAAAAATTTCTTGGCATAACGATGAGAAGGATTTGTGCAATAAAGAGCTTTATGGGTGTTAAAGCAGGCGATATTGGAGGATGGATCGAAAAGGGTTCCAATCTAAGTCATGATGGCGTCGCCTGGGTCTCCGGCAACGCCATGGTCTACGGAGACGCCTGGGTCTCCGGCGACGCCATGGTCTCCGGCAACGCCAGGGTCTCCGGCAACGCCTGGGTCTCCGGCGACGCCATGGTCTACGGCAACACCATGGTCTACGGCGACGCCAGGGTCTACGGTGACGCCAGGGTCTACGGCAACGCCAGGGTCTACGGCAACGCCTGGGTCTCCGGCGGCAAATGGAACGTGTCACCTTGCTACATACAGGGGACACGATGGTCTGTCAACATTTCTTCTCCGGAAACTGTTCGATGCGGATGTCAGGATCATACTTGGCAGGAATGGCACGACAGGTACAAGGCCATCAGCAGAGTGCATGGCGCGGACGATGTGCTGGAGGAATATATCCGGTATTTTAACCTTCTATGCGTGATGTATGGGCACGAGGATTGCAGGATTGGAGTGGAAGAGCGATGAGATTGATTGACGCAGATGCTTTGATTCCGGTTACTCTTACAGATGGAGGGTACTGGACAAAGGAGGTTTATTACAAGACGGATGTCGATGCTGCGCCGACGATTTACCCGCCTTCCAACGCCCCGCTGACCCTGGAGGAGCTGCGGGGGATGGACGGGGAGCCGGTGTTTATAATCCCAACGCGCGGAAGCGGCGGTTTCTGCACATGGATGTTGGTTGACACCAAATACGATCTTTGCAGAGAGGTTCACGGCGAAATGGCTGTGTTTGAGAACTGTGGAAAAACCTGGCTGGCCTACCGCCGCAGGCAGGAGGAGGCTGAGCACAATGTTTGACCCATACGTCCCATTCAGCAGAACCGTACTACGCCGGCTGTTTGAGCCGGACAAGCCAGTCCGCCACCAGCAGACCTGTCCCCTCTGCGGCAGAAAACTGGTCAATACATACCTCCGGGAACACAAGTGGATGTGCCGGAGGTGCTGGGAGGAACAAAGCAACAATGAATGATTTTCCGTGGATATGCATCCGTCAGCGTGCGGGTCCGCTGGTCAAGGAATGCCGCAGCATTCGGCCTCGTCTTTCGTCGCACGATACGATTTATGAGCGGACGGAGAAAAATAAGATTCTCCGGCCGCCTCGGGATTCCTCTGTATGCCGAACTAGAGTGGACCGGCTGGAACTGCGGCTGGCATTGTTTGGTTACGAAGGAAGTGTCTATACTCTTACTTTTGACCAAGAACACGAGCCGGAAACGTTTCGGGATGTGCGGCGGTTTTGGCGGAGCTTTTTGTATCAGTTGAAAAAGTGGAAGGCGCGGCCTTTTGACTACGTGTATCTGATTGAGGGACGGCATGGAGATTGCCGATACCATATTCATCTGGTATTGCGGGACAGCGATTTTTCACCAGCAGAAGTGCGTCACTTGTGGAAGTTCGGGCAAAATGTGAATGATGAACCATTATTGCGGCATTCAAGGGACAGCTACCGCCGGACGGCAAAATATTTTAACAAGGAAGCTACCGACGGAATTGTAATCCCCATTGGTGGGCGGACTTGGGTATGTTCCAGATCACTGGTTAAACAGCTGCCGCCTACAGAGCTTTGGAGGGATGAAAGCGGTTATATTCCTATTCCGAAGGACGCGAGGAGTCAGGGGACATATCACACTGCCAACGAGTTTGGCGCGTACCGATATGCATGGTACATCAAAACGCAGTTGCAAACTGCGTTGGAGAACGATATTAAATATGAATCTCAACCTTGGAATATAGCTGAATAACTGACAAAAATGAAGGAGGCTATTGAAAGTGGATGCGAATTGTGGTAAACTGGTTGTAAAAGATGGATGGCTTGCTTGTCCGGTTTGTAAACGGAACACCCGATTGCTCCGGGTTCGACCGGACACTGAAGCAAGAAACTTGCAGCTTTACTGCAAGGACTGTAAGACAGAGCTGATCCTGAATATTGCGAAGGGCCAGAGCGTTGAGCGCCGGGGCCAATGACTTCCCAGCAGGGAGGCCGTTGGTCCCGGCGTTTTTATTTTTTCGGAGGTGATAGCCCGTGAAGAAAAGTACCGCAGGATCTGGTATATCCGCATTCCGGCTGCAACAGCTTCAGACGATGATTGGCGAGAGCAGGTCGACCAGTTTTTACGACTGGGCAGATTGGGAACGGGTCCGCGCGGCGGTGCTTGATCTGGATCACCATGAGTGCCAGATATGCAGGACGCGTCACCGGTACCGGAAAGCTGCCCTTGTCCACCACGTAAAGCACCTGACGGACCGTCCCGATTTGGCGCTGTCCGTGTACGATCCGGACACCGGGGAGCGGCAGCTTGTGAGCCTTTGTCGTTCCTGTCATGAGGAACAGCATCCGGAACGGCGGCGTGGATGCTTTGCTTCTGCGCCAGCGGTTTTGACCGTGGAGCGCTGGGATTAATACCCCCCCCTTCAAAAAATCAAAATCTGGATTTTAGCCCGAATCGTCTGGGCTCATGACATTCCAGAAATTTCGCGTCTGCGCGGAGCTGCGTGTGCGCGTATGCAAAAAAGCTAAAGTGATTTCAGAGAAAGAGGTAAAACATGGAAGATTCCAGGAAAAAGAAGGATTATCGGAAAACAAAATCGTTTAAATTGCTGAAAAAATCGATGATCGATATTTTAGCGCAGCGCGGCCTGGAAGAACTGGCCTATACCGACAAGGTCGAGGAATATATGGACTTCTGGGTGCGGCGGTGTGAGTTGCGGGATGACGTGGCTGACCGAGGGCTCACCATTGAAGACGATCGAGGACGTCTGTCGGAAAATCGAAGTGTTTCGCTGGAAATTCAGACTTCAAGGCAGATGTTGGCGATTTTTACGGCATTGGGATTTAAACCAGATGACTTCATGGGATTGAACGGATTGGATGATGTTGACCTGTAATATTCCGCCAGAGGTTCTAGGCTATCTGGACCAGGTCGAGCATGGTCTGTTTCTGGTATGCGATGAGCAGAAGGCTCTTGCGGCTCATGTGCGGCAATGCTTTGAGACAGAAGACATTTTTGTAGACGAAAATCAGCTGCGCCACTATCTGTCTTTGGAAAAATATTTTCCATTTCAGCTGTTTCCATGGGAGAAATTTTTGACCGCGCTATGGGATTGCACCTACTGGCGGGACAGCGTGCTTCCCCGTTGGCCAAATCTGTTTGCTATGATTGGGCGCGGATCAGGGAAAGATGGATATATTTCTTTTTCTTCTATGTGTTCGATATCGCCTTACTGCGAGGTCCTCCGGTATGATGTGGACATTTGTGCAAATCTGGAGGAACAGGCCATGCGGCCTGTGGCAGACTTGGTGGAAATCTTAACAAATCAATTGGATACAAAGAAACGGAAAATACTGGACCGGCATTTCTACCATACTAAACAGGTGGTACAAGGCAGAAAAAACCGAGGATCGGTTCGCGGACGCACCAACAACCCAAAAAGCCGTGACGGTATGCGGACTGGAAAGGCCATATTCAACGAAATCCACCAGTATGAAAGCTATTCCAACATTACGGTTTTCCGTACCGGTCAGGGAAAAGTGGCACATCCACGCATTGGATATTTTTCCTCTAACGGTACAATATCCGACGGCCCCCTGGATGATCTCATTGCACGCAGCATGCGGATCCTGTTTGAGGGAGAGAAAGACAGAGGATTTCTTCCGTTTATTTGCCGACTGAAAACAAAGGATCAGGTTAATGACCCAAAGAACTGGTACATGGCAAATCCTTCCCTTCAGTATATCGAGAGCCTGTATCAGGAGACGAAGGCGGAATACGAGGACTGGTTGGAAAATCCGGAGGAAAATCCCGACTTTCTGACAAAGCGTATGGGGCTGCGGTCTCTGGCAAAAGATATTGCCGTTACAGAGTACGAAAATATCAAAGTCACAAACAGACCGATGCCGGACCTGCGGGGGTGGGCCTGTGTGGCAGGTATCGATTATGCGGAGTTGAGCGACTGGGCAGCTGTCAATCTCCACTTTCGACTGGGTGATGCGCGATACGACCTTAACCATGCATGGATTTGTACCAGATCCAAAACGCTGCATCGCGTTCGGGTCCCATGGCAAGATTGGGCCCAAAAGGGATACATCACCGTAGTGGATGATGTGAGCATCCACCCGGACTTGCTGTCGGGCTGGATTGTTTCCCATGCATCTTTATACCACATTCTGGGTATGGCAATCGATAACTTTCGGTGGACACTGGTAAGCCCAAGTTTTCAGAAAATCGGATTTGACACTTCCTCCCGTAAAAATGTGAAACTGATCCGTCCCAGCGACATTATGATCGTAGATCCTGTAATCCAAGACTGCTTTGACCGTGGCCTTTTTACGTGGGGAGACGTTCCACATTTGCGCTGGGCAGTGAACAATACCAAGCGAGTACGTGCCAGCCGGAAAGTTGGTGTTGATACCGGGAATTTTATCTACGCCAAAATCGAGGCTAAGAGCAGAAAGACGGACCCTTTTATGGCATTGGTTGCCAGTATGGTGATTGAACCTCTGCTTGGTGCAGGAAGCCTTCCGCTTTCCGTTCCGCCTTCGGCGATCATTCTGTAGTGTGAGAGGAGGATGTTATGGCAGATTTAAAACGCTGCTTTTTCTGTAGCGGTAGTGCCAGTGTCACAAGTTGGGAGCAGTATGTGGACAACAATGGGAATTTCAAAGACGGCTGTGCCAACGCAGTGGCGGCATGGGACCGGAGAGAGGATGGCGCTTAATGGGAATTTCCTTAAAGCGGTGGTTACTGAACGCGATTGGAGGTCCCAGGATAGAAGAAGTGTCTTGCCGGGAGCTGTTTCAGGCAGCTGAAGAGTACAGAATCAGGGAGCTGGCATTCTGGTGCTGTGTCAATCTGATTGCCAATGCAATCGGGCGCTGCGAGTTTCGTACCTTTCTGCATGGCCGAGAGGTGAGGGAAGCAGAGTATTACCGCTGGAATGTGGAGCCCAATATCAACCAGTCCAGCACAGTTTTTCTTCATAAGATGGTCGCTAAGCTGTATCAGGAAAATGAAGCGTTGATCGTCAGCGCTCGGGTACATAACGGAAGAGAAACGCTTGTGGTTGCCGATGACTGGCAGGAGCCTGCAGCTTATCCATCCCGGCAAAATGAGTACCGGCAAGTGACTGTAGGGGAATCATCTTTTGGGACTGTTCGGGAAAGCGCCGCAATTCATTTGACGTTGAATTACTGCGATATTGCGCCGGTGATCAAAGGAATCTATGAATCCTATGTCAAGCTGCTGTCTGCCGCAATGAAGAATTATACGTGGAGCAACGGGCAGCACTGGAAGGTTCATGTTTCGCAAATGGCCAGTGGAAAAGATGGGTGGGCAGAATCGTTCCAGAAACAGATTGACGCACAGATAAGGCCATTTCTCAACAATAATTCGGGAATCCTTCCGGAAATGGATGGATGGTTGTACGAAAATGTTGGAAAAAATACAGAGGCCGGGCAGGATACCAGCCACATTCGGTCTCTGGTTAATGATATCTTTGATTTTACCGCCAATGGTTTTCAGATCCCGCCTGTGCTGCTGCGCGGGCAGGTGGAGGGGACTGCAGATGCCTATGGAAGATTTTTAAGTCACTGTATCGATCCCTTGGCAGAACAGCTTTCCGAGGAGATCACACGTAAAATCTATGGTTATGACGGGTGGATAGGTCAAAGTTATCTTCGTGTTGATACCAGCGCAATCCAGCACTTTGATTTGTTTGAGAATGCGGCCAATATTGAGAAACTGATCGGGTCCGGGTACTCCTACAACGACGTGCAGCGGGCCGCCGGAGGCCGAGAGATCGATGAGCCATGGGCCAATGAGCACTTTATCACGAAGAATTTCGCGAAGGCTGAATCCGAAGTGAAAGGAGAGAAAACAAGTTGAAGCGATTGTGGGATTTAAGACAATCCGCCAATCCCGGCACCCTGGAGCTATATATTTACGGAGATGTGGAATCGGACGGTGAGGACTGGTGGACCGGGCAGACCATCCGAAGCGAAACAAGCGCCGGCCATTTTCGGGATGAGCTGGCCAAGTATCCGGATGCTCACGATATCCATGTTTATATCAACAGCCATGGAGGATCGGTATTTGAGGGGACTGCCATTTATAACCAGCTGCGCCGCCATCCCGCTCAGGTTACGGTGCATATCGACGGCTTCGCCTGTTCGATTGCCTCGGTAATTGCCATGGCAGGAGATCGGGTCATCATGCCGCGCAACGCCATGATGATGATTCACAATGCCTATCTGTATGCTGTGGGAAATTCGGCGGAGCTCAGAAAAGCCGCAGATGATCTGGATGCGATTAACCGTGGGAACTGGCAGGCGTATCTGCAAAAGTCCGGCGGGAAGCTCAGTGAGGAGGAACTGTGCCGGATGCTGGATGCGGAAACCTGGCTGACGGCGGAGGACTGCATCCGGCTTGGTTTGGCGGACGAATATGCGGATAAGGATGTGGATATCTCGGAAGCATCCACGGTCCTCCAGCGGGCCAGGCTGAATGTGGATCAGAGAATCAGCCTGCAAAAAGCTCTGGCGGCACAGCTGCGGGCAATGACATCCCCGCACTGGTCCATACAGGAAGGCCCGCAGCCCCCGGAAGAATCTGACCATGAAACCAGTCCGTCCGGCATTATGCAGATGATCGGCGGCATGTTTAAAAACAGAAAGTGAGGTAACAAAATGAGTTTGGTTTCCCTTGATCTGAAAAACGAGGTCCTGCTGGATCTGCGGCAGAAGCTTCAGGATGCCATGCAGAGCGATGACGCGGAGAAGTTTACAGAAGTCTTCTGCGAAATCCTCCAGTACTACGCCAGGGAGAATCTGGAAACGTATGAGGCGATGCAGGGCGAACACGACGTTCAGACGCTGGCTGCGCGGGGTGTGCGGCAGCTCACCAGCAGGGAGCGGACCTATTACCAGAAGCTGGGCGACGCCATGCGCAGCTCCGACCCCCGGCAGGCGGTGAGCAATCTGGATGTGGTCATGCCGGAGACGGTATTCGATTCCATCTTTGACGACATCGAGACCAGCCATTCCCTTCTTGGAGCGGTCAACTTTATGAACACGCGGGGCGCCATCCGCATGATGATGAACACCCACGGCTATCAGAAGGCCATCTGGGGCAAGTTGTGCGGCCCAATCATTCAGGAAATCACTTCTGGATTCAAGGAAGTGGATTCCGGACTGTTTAAGCTGTCCGCCTTTATCCCGGTCTGCAAGGCTATGCTGGATCTGGGCCCTGAGTGGCTGGACCGGTATGTGCGTATGATTCTGGCTGAGGCGCTGGCAAACGGCTGGGAGTACGGCATTGCATCCGGAACCGGCAAGGATGAGCCTATCGGCATGAACCGGCAGGTGGGCGAAGAGGTATCCGTCACCGGCGGCGTTTATCCGGAAAAGGTCCCGGTCAAAGTCAACACCTTTTCCACTGATGCCATGGGCAACCTGGTATCTATTCTGGCGGCCAACCCTAACGGCATCGCCCGGCGGGTGGACGGTCTGATTCTGGTGGTCAACCCTCAGGACTATTTTCAGAAGGTCGTTCCCGCCACCACGATTCAGGCCCCTGACGGTACATACCGCAACGACATTTTCCCTGTTCCGATCCGTGTGATCCAGTCCCCGGCAAAGCCCAGGGGCAGGGCTACGCTGGGCATCGGGCGGCTATACTGGGCCTTTGCCGGAATGAGCCGGGACGGCAGAATTGAGTACAGTGACGAGTACCACTTCCTTGAGGATGAGCGGGTTTATCTGATCAAAACCTATGGAAACGGTATGCCGGCCGACAACAACGCATTTCTGGAGCTGGACATCTCTGATCTTCAGCCTGCTGTTTACAAGGTGGAGAACATCACACCGAAAACACCCTCCAATGACGTGGCGCTGTCCGACCTGCGGATCGGGGGCCTGACGCTCTCCCCCGCATTTTCCAGCACGGTCACCAGCTACACCACGTCTACCTCCAATGCCACAAACACCATCAACGCGGTGCCCGCCGACGCGGACGCTTCCCTCCAGATCAAAGTGAACGGCACGGAGATCGACAACGGAACGGCGGCCAGCTGGCAGAATGGGTCCAATACGGTGACCGTCATCGTAACCGCCGCAGATAAGGAGACCACGAAGACCTATACCGTCACGGTGGTAAAGTCCGATGGCTGACAGGGACAGCGTCGCACTGCTGGATGATGTAAAAAATTATCTGGACATCACCTGGAAGGATGACGCTACGGACCGGAAAATTTCCGGTTTTATTGCTTCCGGCAAGGCTTATCTGGACGACAAGGCCGGGGAAAAGATCGATTACACCGTAGATGGCTATGGGCGGTCTCTGCTGATGGAATACGTCCGATACGCCAGAGACGGGGCGATGGACATATTTGAAAACAACTACCGGCACCTCATTCTGGCGATGCAGAACAACAGGAAGGTGGCAGGGTATGCGACAGACGCCGTTTCGTCCGGGGAATGAAATTTCACAGCAATACAACAGCGGCGTGCTGACGGTGTACCGGGTACAGGACGGGGCAAAGCCGGGCTTTGCCCCCGCCCCGGAACTCCACAGGCTTGGCACGCTGCGGTACGAAGAACTGCGGCTGGGACTGAACCGGTACTATCAGGCCATGCAGAATCAGGTGCAGATCAACAAAGTAGTGCGGGTGCCCAGGGGGCTGGATATCTCCACGCAGGACGTAGCCGTCACGGAGGACGGCCGGCAATACAGGATCGATCTGGTGCAGCTGGCGGATGATGTGTATCCGCCGTCGCTGGATCTGACGCTGGCGAAGGTGGAGCAGGTTTATAAAATCGGAGAGAGCAAAGTATGAAGAAAAAAGTAATTGTGTTTTTTATCCTTGTCTTTGAATTGGTTTACGATCCCTAATCCAATGCAGTGGTATGAAAGAGTCATCGCCGCCCACCGGGAGGCGGCGGAAGGGTCGGAGTCCGTCAGCCACGGCGGGCGGATGAAGTCCGAACGGTACTTTGTCTGGATGGAGGACGGGACCAATGATCTGTTGGCGGAGAACCAGCACACGGAATCCGCCGTCACGGGGTACACGGACCTGTTTACCAAGCGGGAGTTTGACCCATGGGCAGCACGTCTGGGCCCCGCTCTCAGCCGGTATGGGATGTGCTGGAGTCTGCGGGACGTGCAATACGAGCCGGAAACGGGCTTCTGGCACCACACATGGGACTGGGAGGCGCTATATGGGGACAATTAAATTCAGCGGTTTGGACCAGTACGCGCAGAAGCTTACGGCGTTGGAGCGTTCCACTGATTCCGTCATTCAAAAATCTCTTGAGGCGGGCGCCGGAGTGGCTGCTGACGAAATGCGGGCACAGATTGAACGTCTGCCAACTTCCGACCATGTGTCAAAAACCGGGAAAAGCCACCCATGGTGGGGCACGCCGGAACATCCGGCCCGCGGTCCCAGCGAAGAACAGAAGCAGGGGCTGTTGGATAGTCTGGGATTCACTCCGATAAGCGTTGACGAAAAAGGTCTTGTGAACATCAAGATCGGGTTTGACGGATACAACAGCGTAAAGTCAAAACGGTGGCCCAACGGAGAACCCAATCTGTTGATTGCCCGCGCCGTCAATAGCGGCACAAGTTTCATGGCAGCCAATTCATTTGCCAAAGATGCCCGCGCCAAGGGTGGCCGAAAGGCAAGAAAAGAGATGGAGAAGACAATGCGGAATGAATTTCAGAACGTTTTTAAAAATCCGGGGAAATTGCCCTGATTTCCAGGAAAAAGCTATGGGATAAATAGACGTGAAAGGATGAAAAGCTATGTATTGTGGATGTCCGTGCGGCCCGGTTGGGTTTAGAGGAATGTCTGCGTATGGATATGTAGGCACATTCCCTCCGTATCCTGACGTTGAGCTCAATCTCAGCTTCAAAAGCATTTCCCAAAAAAAGAAGGAGGAAAGTACTATGAATGCATCTTACAAGGGATTTTCGGGAGAAGTGGTCAAACTGGAGCTTAAAAGGAAGTCTCTGGCCGATGTCCCCCTTTACGATCTCTCCATCTATGACGCCGAACACAATGCTACCCACTCTTTCACGTCGGTGCCTCTGTCGGATGTGAAGTTCTCGGGCAGCGCGGTGACGTTCGGCTGATTTCCTGTATGGACAGGCTCACGGTCATACCGCCTCCGGCGGCGCACAGCGGCAGCGTGAAAGGCTGGTACTGCTGCCCACACTGCAATAAACAGCTTTTCCCCATACGGGAAGATACACGAATCGAACATATGCCATACCGCTGCAAGGCGTGCAGGCATGATATGGAGATCAACGTATTCCCGCAAAAAATGAATAATCCAAGAGCCAAGAGCCTTTGAGCCAAGAGCCGCAAACCGTCAGGAATTTTCCTGCGGTTTGCGGTTCTTGGCATTTTTTATGAAAGGATGAACGATTATGGCAACTATCGGCGTATCGAAGCCGTATTACGCGAAATACAACTACGAAAACGGGAACGTGTCCTATTCCGGCGGCGGAATCATGGGCAAGATGACCGAGCTGGATATCGAAATCGAAACCAGCGAGGACAACAACCTGTATGGCGACAACGGCGTGGCGGAAACGGACCGCATGTTTTCCGGCGGAACCGTCACCGCTTCCACCACGGACCTGTCTCAGGAGGTAAGCCGGGATATTCTGGGCCTGACGGAGGAGGATCTGGAAGAAATTCCCGGAGTGACGGACACAGGGGTAAAGGAACTGCTTTACGACGATACGCAAGCCACCCCCTATCTGGGCTGCGGATTCATCATCAAGAAGATGATCAATCACCTGATCCGTTGGCGGGCCGTCGTATTGCCGAAGGTGATGTTCTCCGTCCCTTCCGATTCCGCTACGACGCAGGGGGAGAGCATCGAGTGGCAGGTCCCCGAGCTGAGCGGGACCATTATGCGGGATGACAGCGACACACACCGGTGGAAAAGAGAGGCCACCTTTACCACCGAGCTCCAGGCGGAGGTGTACATCAAACACCGGCTAAACATCACCGATACGCAGGCTGCGCGGATGTTCAGCCGGGCGGGAATGAATATCAGAGGGACTGAGGCATGAAGATGACAACCATTTCCATCTGTGGGCATGAGTACCCGCTGCGCTTCTCTTTGCGGGTGGTGAAGGCCTGCGAGGAGCGATACGGGTCCCTGGACCAGATGTTCAACGTCATGCAGATGCGGAAGACGGATGGTGGGATTGACGTCGTGGACGAATTCCTGTGGCTGCTGCAATCCATGATGGACTCCGGGGCCAGATACGCCAGATACTGCGGGGAACAGGTTGAAGATCCGCCGGATAAGGAGATCCTGCTGGATGTGCTGGACATCACGACGCTGCAGGGCAAATTGTTCGCCGCTATTTCCGGGGACAACGCCCGGACCGTGGAGGCGGAACCAGGAAAAAACGGGGAAAGCGCGGAGACGGCCCAGTCAAGCTGACCTCCGCATGGCTACTGTGGTACGGCATGGCCGTAGGGCTTTCCAGACTGGAAACAATGGATCTCCCCTATGGCGAGCTGCTTGATCTGGTCGCCGTGCACCAGATCAAGCAGGAGGGAGCCCGGCTGAAACGCGCGACGACAGACGATGACATTATTCCGGATGTGGGGTGAGATATTTGTCTAGTGATACAGTAGGCCTCCGGCTGGGGGTGGACGGAGAAAAGGCGTTCCGGTCCAGCATAAACGCCGTCAACGCGCAGATTAAGGCCCTGGGGGCTGAGATGGAGGCCGTAACCGCCAGCTTTGTGAAAAACGCCAATTCTCAGGATGCTCTGGCAGCCAAAAATGCGGTGCTTGGGCGATCCATTGAGACGCAAAACGCAAAGATGAGCGTGCTCAACAAAGAAATTGAGCGGCAAAAAGAGGTCCTGGCTTCCCTTGGCACCGCTCTGGATCAAGCAAGCGCCGAGTATGGCGAGCAGTCCGAACAGGCGGCGGCGGCTCAGAACGCCTACAACAGGCAGTCCAAAACGGTCAGCGACCTGACTGCGCAGCTACATAAAGCACAAAAAGAGCTTTCCGGCTTCTCCGGGGCGATGGAGGACAACAACAAAGCTCTGGCAGGCGGCGGCGACAATATGGAAGACCTGGCCGATGGGGCGCAGCAAGCCGCAGCCGGGCTGGACAGGGCCGGACAGGCCGGGCTTTCCTTTGGCGATATTTTAAAGGCGGATATCCTCTCTGACGCAATTATTTCCGGCGTAAGGGCCCTGGCCGACGCTTTCCGGGAGGTTGCCAGCGCGGCAGTGGATCTGGTCAAGGATTCCGTCGCGGGATTTTCCCAGTATGAGCAGCTGGCGGGCGGCGTCAGGACCCTGTTTGGCACGGAAGCGCAATCGCTTGAGGAATACGCTAATTCCATTGGAAAGTCCGCTGAGGAGGTCGCCGGAGAATACGAAAAGCTGCTGGCCTCCCAGCAGACGGTGTTTGACAACGCGGACAAGGCGTTTCAGACCGCCGGACTGTCAGCCAACGCGTACATGGAGACCGTGACCAGTTTCTCCGCCAGCCTGCTTCAGGGTCTGGGCGGTGATACGGAAGCGGCGGCCGCCATGGCTGATATGGCGATTACCGACATGGCGGACAACGCCAACAAAATGGGTACGGACATCGGCAGCATCCAGAACGCCTATCAGGGGTTTGCCAAACAGACCTATACCATGCTGGACAATCTCAAACTGGGATACGGCGGCACACAGGAAGAGATGGTGCGGCTGATCAATGACAGTGGGATTCTGGAACAGCAGATTGAGGACCTGGACGGTATCCGCTTCGACCAGATCGTGGAGGCCATCCACGCGGTACAGACCAATATGGGCATTACCGGCACCACGGCCAGGGAAGCCGCCTCCACCATTGAAGGCAGCACAAACGCCATGAAGGCGGCGTGGGATAATCTGGTGGCCGGAATGGCGCGCGAGGATGCAGATCTGGGCGCGCTGATGTCCAGCTTTGTAGATAGCGTGGGCACCGCTGGACAGAATCTTATGCCGCGGATTCAAACGATTCTGTCCAGTATGGGAACGCTGGTTGCGGAGCTGGCTCCCAAGCTTGTGGAACAGGTCCCGCAGCTGATTGAACAGGTGGTACCCCCTATGGTGGAGGCGGGGGGACAGATGCTGTCCGGCATCGCCTCCGGGCTCAGTCAGGCGCTCCCGGAGCTGATGACGCAGGCGGGGGAAGCTCTGACCGGGCTCCGGGACAGCTTTCTCGAACTGGTCCCCTCGCTGGCGCAGGGGATTCAGGAGAAAACGCCTGAGTTTATTGCTTCCGGGCTGGAGCTGCTAAGCGGCCTTGCATCCTCCATCCGGGAGAACGCCGGACTGGCGGTGGACGCAATGATAAATCTGGTCAAGGGTCTTGCCCAGGGCATTGCGGACGGCATCCCGGATATCATTGAGAAGGCGCCCCAGATTGTATCTGATCTGGCTAACACGATCAACGACAACGCGCCTAAAATCCTTGCGGCGGCTGTGGATATTATCAAGACGCTGGGCAAGGGGCTGATTGACTCGATTCCAACTTTAATCGCCAACATCCCTCAAATTATCAGCGCGATTGTGGATACGATCACGGCATTTAACTGGCTGAATCTGGGAAAGAACATCATTCAGGGCCTTGGCAATGGCATCAAGGCAATGGTCTCCTTTGTGAAAAACGCGGGGACGCAGGTCAAGAACGCAATAACAGACGGTATCAAAAAAATACCGGAAGAGATGATCAAAATCGGCAAAAACATTGTTAAGGGCGTGTGGGATGGCATCTCCGCTATGGGCGACTGGATCAAAGGAAAGGTCTCTGATTTCTTTGGCGGCATTGTAGACGGGGTAAAAGGACTTCTTGGCATCCAGTCCCCGTCCAGGCTCTTCAAGGAGGAAATCGGCGAAAATATCGGGCTGGGCGTTGCGGAAGGTATTTCCGACAGTGAAGACAAGGCCGTGAAGGCTGCGGACAAGATGGCGAAGGACGTATACGACCGCAGCAAAACATGGGTGGAACGGCAGACGAAATATCAGAAGCTCACGCTTCAGGAGCAGCTGGAAGTCTGGAGAACCATTCAGGGGCAGTTTGTCAAGGAAAGCAAGCAGTACGCCGATGCGGAAGAAGAAATCTTCGGCCTGAAGGAGCAGATTCAGGAGGAGTACCTTAAAAAAGTTGAAGAGGTAAACAAAAAGGTCTCCAGTCTGGAAAAGGAATATCAGGACGCTCTCGCCAGCAGGACAAAGGAGATTTTCAACTCCTACAAGCTGTTTGACAAGGCGGCTGACCGGGAGGAGGTTTCCGGGCTGGAGCTGATCGGCAACCTCCAGAGTCAGGTTGAGCGCATGGAGGACTTCTATAGCGGCCTGCGGGAGCTGTCCGCCAGAGGAGTTGGAGACGATCTGGTGGAAGAGATCCGGGCCATGGGGCCCAGCGCGGCGGATCAGCTGGATGCGCTGCTGGCCCTGAGTGATCTCAAGCTGACGGAATACGCGGATCTTTATAAGAAAAAACAGCGGATGGCGAACCAGCAGGCAGTGGAAGAGCTGCGGGGACTGCGGGCGGAGACCAACCAGCAGATACAGGAGAACCTGAGCGAAATATCCAACGCATACGGACAGAGCGCGTCTGAGCTGGGGGAAGCCTTTACCAGCGGGCTGGCCGGTGGTATGCTCAGCGGTCTGGACGCTGTGGCGGAAGCCGCAAGGACTGCCGGGAATGAGGCCGTGAAGGCTACGGGGCAGGCAATGTCCGATGTCATCAAATCCGTGGGCGGGATCGAGTATTCCCCGGATGTGGACTATTCCAAACTGATGCTTGCGGCGGACAATCTGGAGGAATTCCAGGAGCTGGCCGCAAAGCGGAACGCCAAGATCATCGGGGAAAATATGAACCTGGTGGAGCGCATCTACGCCGACAATGCGCAGCTGCTGGCGCAGTGGCAGAGTATGCAGGCCAAAGCGGGGGAGCAGACCACCCGCGCCGTTGAGGAGCTGGTCGGTACGGTTTCCGATACGCTCCGGGATTTTCTGGACAGTACACCGGAGCTGGGGCGGCAGTTCTCCAAGAATTTCGCGGAGGGCATCCGCAGCGGCATGGCCGGTGTGGCGGAGGCTGCGGCCAGCGTGGCCAGAGAAGCGGCGGCTTCTTTAAGCCGGACGCTTTCGGTAGACGTGCCCGCGCTCAGCGCAGACATTGCGCCCACGGCGACGTCGGGACGGGGCGGCGGCGATGAACGGTTGGGCGAGATGCTGACGCAGGCGGTACAGACGGCCGCCAACGGGACGGGTCCCATTGACTACACAGAACTGGGCCGGACGGTGTATTCGGCGGTCCGGGACGGCATGTCCCAAATGGACGTCTTTATGGAGGGTCGGAAAGTTGGCAGGGTTGTAAGCGACTGGCAATACAACGAGAACATGGCTATAGGCCGGTAAGGAGCGGATATGCGGGCAAAGCTGATTATCAACGGCGAGGATTTTACCCCATGGGTAAAGGCGGGCGGACTGATCCAGCGGGAGATCACCCGACAGACCCGCAGCGTGGTGACGCTCAACGGCATCGAATACCGGTCGGAAACCGTCAAGCGCAGCATGGAGATTTCTCTGGTTAAGATGCGGGACGGGACATGGCGGCGGCTTCTGAACGCCCTGGAGAAGCGGCCGGCGGATGTGACGTACGTTGATGACAAACTGGGCGAGACCACGCGGCGGTTTTATGTGTCCGGGCCGTCCGCCACGACGGAGAGGGTATTGGGAAACGCCACCTGCTTCAGCAGCGGTACGTTCACATTGGAGGAAATGTAATATGCAGGCGACAAGCGAACTTTACAAGTCTATCGCCCGGACCAGGGGACACCGGAAGGAGGTTATGGTCCGGATTGCGGGGCGGGACTACGAAATGGAAACGGACATCGTGTCTCTGTCCACCTCGGGAGGCGCTTTCCCGGAAGCGGATATCGGGAATTGTATGTCCCGGCAGATCGATCTGGTTCTCCGCCGGCCGGGGGACATCCCATGGAACGCGGAAATGCTGGTTTTTGCCCGGCTGCGGCTGGGAAACCAGGTGTCGGAATGGCTGCCAAAGGGAGTTTTCTTTATCGCCAACAGGAAGAGAGGGACCTTATCGGGGACGCTGAAAATCCACGGGTTTGACGCAATGCTTCGGGCCGGGGATGTCTGGGAGATCGACCCTTACGCCAACTGGCCCATGCCGCAGAGCGAGGCGGTGTCCAGCATTGCGCGGCGCATGGGTGTGGAGGTGGACCCCAGGACCGTCCTGACATCGGACTTTCCCATTGACTACCCCACGGATGATCTGGGCGAACTCACCATGACGGACATTCTGGAGGGCATCGCCGTCAGCAACGCGGGGAACTGGGTGATGAGCGACGAAGGAAAGCTGCTCCTTCTGCGGTATGGGGACATCCCGCCGGAAACCAACTATCTGGTGACGGAATATGGCGCGGCGATTACGCTTGGAGGGGTGAAGATCCTTGTTGGGTAAGACTTTTCTTGGCCCGAACGTGTCTGACCTAGACATCGGGGAGCAGACGATGGCTATAAGCCGGGTCATTTTGAAGGTGGATGGAGAGACAACATACACCGCTGGCGATGAGAGCGGAAAAACCATTGAAAAGGATTGCATTTGGGGCAGTCAGGCAATGGCGGACAAAATCCTCGCCAGCGTCAGCGGGGTGCGGTACCGGCCCTTTACCGGAACGGACGGGATGCTGGATCTGGCGGCGGAAGTGGGAGACGGGATCACCGCTGGCGATATGTATTCCGTATTGGCGCAAACCGACATTACTTTTGACCGGCTGTGCGCGGCGGATGTGTCAGCGCCGGGGGCCAGTGAGACCACGAATGAATATACCTATAAATCCCGGACGCAAAGGCAGTCGGAGAGGGAGCTGGCGCGGATACGGTCCTCCATCATCAAAACAGCGGAATCCATCACACTGCGGGTGGAGAACGAGATCAAGGGGCTGCGGGGAGAGCTGACGCTGACGGCGGAGAGCCTGACGGCGGAAATAGAGAACACCCGGGAGGGGCTCAGCTCCCGTCTGGAGCTGACGGCCCAGAACTTCCAGGTGCAGATCAACGGGCTCAATAACGCATATTCCTCTATCAGCCAGACTGTGGACAGCATTTCCCTCGGGGTGTTCAATGGGCAGGAATCCAGCACCATCACGCTCTACAAGAACGGCATCGCCGTACAGAGCCAGAACATCACCTTTACCGGTACCGTCACGGTCAAAGACCTGGACGGCAGCGCCGGGACCATCATCAGCGGATCGGCCATTCAGACCGACACGCTGCGGCTGAACGCGCTGCATGGGGACTATATCTATCTCTACAGCGACAGCATGCCCCATAATCCCAGCGCCGAGTTCCGCATTGGAAACGCCTCCTCCGCCTATGACCGGTGCGAGCTGTCGGCCAGAGCCATTCTGCTGGACGCGTGGCAGGGGAATCTCTTCTTGCAGAGCAACAGCGGCGCGGCAATACAGGTGGGCGGCGGATATGGAACCAACGTGCAGATTATCGGCGACCTGATCCCCAACGCTACCGGCTGGTATAGCTGCGGCTCCTCCAGTTTCAAGTGGACGGACGTATATGCCATGAACGGCACCATCGTCACCTCGGACCGGGAGCGGAAGGAAGAAATCGACTATGACGTGGAGCGGTACGGCCGGTTTTTTGACGCGCTGCGGCCGGCAAGCTACCGGCTGAAGGAGGGAACCAGCGGGCGGACCCATCTGGGTCTCATCGCCCAGGATGTGGAGGCGGCGCTGGAGGAGAGCGGGCTGACGGACATGGATTTCGCCGGGTTCATCCGCTCCCCGCGGGAGGGCGGCGGGTATGACTACGCGCTGCGGTACGGGGAGATTATCCCTCTGCTGATTGCCCGGCAGCAGAAGCTGACGGCCCGGGTGGCCAAATTGGAAAGGAGAATCGCAGAATGAACGAGATTCAGAAGAAAATCCAGGAGGCGCGGCGGCTGATCTCCATCATCCCCGTCAGCGGGGACGCGGTGGATGTCATGGCGGCGGCAAGAATCCAGCTGGCGGGGGCCATTGACGCGGCGGGGGACAAGTCCGCGCTGTGGGAGGCTCACAAGATGGCGGAGAAGGAAGAGCAGGATGGCTGACAGGACAATCGGCGAGCTGCGGGCGGTGGAGGAAGCTTCCATCGGGTCTCTGCCGGGGATTGGGAATCTGTACGACGATACGCTGGTTCCCGTGGAGCAGCAGGGAGAGGCCCGGAAGATGACCGGCGCACAGTGGAAAGCCTATGCCAGGGACGCGGCCCAGCAGGATGTGGACAGGGCCGTACAGGCGGCGGAGGATGCTTCCGCCTCTGCCCGGGAGGCCGCCGGATACGCCGGACAGGCCGGAGAGCACGTCCAGGCCGCCGGTACGGCGAAGTCCGAGGCGGAGCTGGCCAGAGACGAAGCCATAGCGGCCCGGCAGGCCATAGAAGATATGTCCGTCTCCGCCGGTTCTCTGCCGGCGGGGAGCGAAGCGACGGTGGTCAAAACAGCGGCGGCCGGGGCGGTGAATCTCCGGTTCGGAATTCCCAAAGGCGAGCAGGGAGAGACCGGCCCCAAGGGCGATCAGGGCATTCAGGGTCCGCCGGGCAGGGACGGGATCAGCGGCGTGGCCGTTCCGGAGGCGGGGCAGTACGCTTTCAACGTGGACGAGCGGGGGCATCTGATGCTCAGCTATACCGGAACCGAAGCGCCGGATTTTGAAATCCGGGAAGACGGGCATCTGTACCTGAATATTGCGTAAGAGGAGGATTTTTTATGCCGGTGTTGGATTTGGGACCTGTGGTGGGTCCAAAGGGCGAGCAGGGGGAGACCGGCCCCCAGGGCGGGCAGGGAGTGCAGGGCGATCCGGGCCCCGCGGCTACCATCAACGGGGTCAACACCCTGACCATCAAATCCGGGGACAACGTGACGCTGAAGCAGGAGGGGGCGGAGCTGGAGATCGGGGCGGTGGTGCCTGGAAAGAATCTGCTGATCAACTCTGACTTCCGCAGGCCGGTGAACCGGAATGGGAAGACGGAGTATTTAAGTGAATGGACCTACTCCATTGATCAATGGTTATTGCCTGGTGGTTCGACATTATCAATCCATGACGGATATATCTCGTTGACTTTTTCCGCAGATCAAATATTAGAGGACTTCCTACCTGGACAATACACTGCAAGTGTACTTACTACCGCAGGGTTATTAACAGCAACTGTTGCTGTAGTTAATTCTGATCTAACTGAAGAGACATACATAAATATCCCATCAATCGGCTCCTTTGTTTTTGTTCCCAATAGTGGGTGGCGGATACGTATACAACCGGAGTCTGGATACCGCAATCTGATCGCCGCCATTGTGGAAAAAGGCGACCACCAGACCCATTTCCGCCAGAACGCCGACGGCGAGTGGGAGGTCATTGATCCGCCGGACTACGACCTGCAATACCTGCTGTGCAGTCAGTACAGCCCGAGTACCGGAGAGTGGGTAGGGTTGCAGCACTCCAACACTCAGATGCTTGATAATGCATATTGGGCAAACAAGGATGCGATTATCAATCAGCGGGGGCAGGAGGAGTACACAGGCTTCGGATATACGATTGATAGATGGCATATAGACAAAAATCTAAAAATCAATATATACGATGGATATATAAAATGTTCAAGGATAAATGAATCAAACAATGATTTCACCGGATTTCTTCAAAGGATAGAAGATGATATAAGCGGGGAAAAAACACTGTCGATCATGATGAGCGGAGAAGGTTCTGTTAAGATAGGAGAATGGGGAAAAGTAATTTCCGAAGTTACCTTAAATGAATCGTTTGAAGTATATTCTATCACAACAAGAGTATCTTTAGCCGACGTTGGAGTTTTTCTTACAGGCGCAGTTAGTGCCAATATAAAAGCCGCCAAGCTAGAACCCGGCCCCGTCCAGACCCTGGCGCACAAGGAAGGCGATACCTGGGTGCTCAACGATCCGCCGCCCAACAAGGCGCTGGAGCTGCTCAAGTGTCAGAGGTATTTTCAGAGGCTTAATATTGCAAGGCCAAAACAAGTGGGCGCAGATTGGTGTTTTGCCGATTTTAAGGTTATCATGCGTGCAGCACCTGCAATAGCAAATATAAGTTCCGATCCCGTCAATGCCGAATTGATTTATACCACAACTAAGGATGCTGTTAGATTTAAAAGCGATTCGTTAGCATATTTTGAAGTTATTTCGTTTGATGCAGACGCAAACCTGTAAGGAGGTCCGCCCATGAACAATTTTTCCGACAACATAACGATGGACAATGTCCCAATGTATTACAACCGCCACTACATCACAACTGACGGCCGCGACCGCATTCTTTTAGCCTGGAGCGACGGGCCCCTTCCCAACCGCGACACGGCTGGAGCCATCTGCATCAACGAGCAGGGAGGCTATCAGTTCCGGCTCTTCCCCGGTGGGGAGGAGAACCCGACTATCTATACCATGGACGGCATTCCCCTCTACCGCTGGGACGGGGAGATGGCGGTCAAGCGCAGCGAGGAGGAGATCGCGGCGGACCGGGCCGCCATCCCTGACCCGCCGCCCGGTCCCCAGGAACAGCTGCGGGCGGATGTGGACTTTCTGGCTGCGATGGGAGGGATTCAGCTGTGAGTGTGTATGAAATGGCCCGCCAGTACTATCCCCGCCTGTGGGACAAGCCCCGCCTGGAGGCCCTGGTGAAGGCTGGGAGGCTGACGGAGGAGGAGTACCGGGAGATCGTTGGGGAGGACAAAGCAGCGATTTATTTTTGAAAGGAGCAAGATCATGACAGAAACATGCAACCCCAAGGACTGCCTTGTGGCCGCTCGGGTGGACGCGCTGGAAAAGGAGTTCGACCGGTACCGGGGCAATTCCACAGACACACATAAGCAGATGTTTGAGCGCATTGGTGCGCTGGAGCAGAGCGGGGCCACGCTCAAAACCAAGCTGGACGGGATGGACGGCAAGCTGGACGAAATTACAGAGAAGGTCAACACTTTGGCGGACAAGCCCGGGAAGCGGTGGGAAAGTCTGGTGAGCTGTTTGCTCAGCGCCTTGGCCGGGGCGTTCGTCCTCTGGCTGGCAGCGGGGATGCCGGGGGTGGGAGGATGAGGAGCGTTACCCGCCTGCTGTTCGTCACCACCCAGCTGGCGGCGCTGGCGTGGGTGAGCGTGTCGTACGTTATCGCGGTCTACGCCACGGTGCGGCTGGAACAGCCCTTCCCGGTGGTGGAGCTCTCACAGCAGGCCATTACCACCATTCTGGGCGTGAATGTCCTGAAGGTAGTGGAAAACATCTTTGAGCACAACGAAGGCCCGGTATTCGGGCAGACAAAAGAAAGTGAGGATACATATGCCTGACAAACCGCAAATTGAAATTGAGCTTGTTGATAGAAATAAGCTCATTGCAGAATTTATGCAGTACGAACTCACCTATCCGTTCAAACCAAAGTTATCGGCATCCATAACAAAAATGGTTCATGACCACATTGTGGAGGTCATCATGAGCATGCCCTGTTATCGATGCAAAATTTAAAAAGGAGGCTACATACTATGACAATTGATTGGAAGCGGAAACTGAGCAGCAGGAAGCTGTGGCTGGCGGTGGCGGGGTTCATCTCCGGCCTGATCCTGGCCTTTGGCGGAGCGGAGAGCACCGCCGCTACCGTGTCCGGGTGCATCCTCCAGGGGGCGGCCGTGATCGGCTACCTGCTGGCGGAGGGCCTGACGGACGCGGAGGGCGTGAAGAGCGCCGGCAGTACGGCTGTGCAGAGAGGCGGCGGACATGGGAACGCTTAACGAGCTTCTGACCGTGGCCCGGCGGCAGCTGAACGTCCGGGAGTGCCCACCGGACAGCAACAACGTCCGCTACAATACGTGGTACTGGGGCCGGGAGGTGTCCGGCAGCGGCTACCCCTGGTGCATGGTCTTCGTGCAGTGGTGCTTCGATCAGGCGGGCGTGACCCTGCCCGCCCGGACCGCCTCCTGCGGCACGCTGATGACCGCGGCGAAGCAGTTCGGCGCATGGGTGACGGCGGACTTCCAGCCGGGGGACGTGGTGATCTACGACTTCTCCGGAAAAAAGCGGACCACCCAGCACTGCGGCATTGTGGAGCAGATCATGCCGGGCTATGGGGTACAGGCCATTGAGGGCAACACCAGCGAGGCCGGCAGCCAGGACAACGGCGGCATGGTCTGCCGGAAGAACCGGGCGGACAAGTACATCATCGGGGCCGTGCGGCCCGCGTTTGACAGGGAACAGGAGGAAAAGCTCATGACCGGAAAGGAAATTTACGACGCGCTCCAGGCGTACCTGGACGCCCAGAGGGTCCCCGCCGGGGTGCAGGAGGAGTACCGGCAGGCGGTGGAGGCCGGCATCACCGACGGCAAGAACCCCTGCCAGCTGGTCCCCAGGTGGCAGGCCGCCATTATGGCCAAGAGGGCCGCGGAGAAGGGAAAGTAGCCCTTGCTTTTCGCCGGGGAATCCGGTAAAATATGTGAGAAAGGACGTGAAAATATGGATAACAAAAAAGAACGGCTTTCGGTGAATCTGACCTATGACGAAGGCCAGACCATCCCGCTGGCGGTCCATGAGATGCACATGGCCAGAGCCGACCGGCGGCTGTTCTGGCTCTGCGTCTGCTGGGCGCTCTCCCTGTTTTTGACCGTGGGCGCGTTTGTGTTCCTCTGGCTGCAGTACGACTATGAGAGCACCACGGAGCTGTCCGGCGTGTACAATCTGGTGGATTCCCAGGGGAACGTGGTCACAGCCGACCTTGCGCCGGATGACGTTATCCGTATTTTGGAAGAGCTCAATCATGGCGACAGTCAGGAAGCGGAAAACCCGTAAAAAGAAAAATGGCCAGAGCAAGGGTACGCGTACCAGAAAGTCTTGAGGACTTCGGCCGCTCGGACTGGGAGGCGGTGATCCGGGAGGCGGCCCTTGGCCTGGAGGACACCAGGATCGCGGAGCTGTATCTGCTGGACGCTGTGGCGCAGGCGGATATTGGCGCGGAGCTGGGCCTGACCAGGAGCGCGGTGTCTAAGCGGATGCTCAGGATTATTGACAGAGTGGAGCGGACGGCGCGCAGGCTTGGACTTTCGAAATAGCGGACAGGGGCGGCAGAGATGCCGCCCCTGTGTATTTTTCACGTAATTTCACATAACTTCACCTAAACGCCGCACAGAGGGATGAGAAATGCGGTACAATTGTATACATCAGGAGGAGAAAGGAGCACCCGGCAGGACCGGAGCGCCGTCTGGCTTAAAGCTGCTTTTCCCTCCTATTTTTTATGAGTAGGTGATGTTATGGAGCAGTTTGCGTTTTCCGGCTATTCCGCCTCCAACATGCTCGCCTGCGTGGTGGACGGCACGGACATCTATCAGACCGACTACGCGGGGAACCGCCAGCTGATCGGCAGGACCATGCAGGCCTATAACGAGCTGGAGCAGACCACCACGGAGTACTATGGCAAGCTGGTGGAGCTGGGGGTGATCATCCCGCCCAAATCCACGGAGGAGCTGATGGCGGAGATGCAGGAATCCATGATGAAAATGTCCGGCATTATTGCCAATCTGTCCAACGAAGTTAAGGAGATGAAAAACCGTGAACCTGGACAATGTGCTTGCAGCTGTGGGGGCAGTGGGGAAGATGTTCCCCAGCGTGAATCTAAACGAAGCGGCGCAAAAGGCGCAGGAAGCGATAAGCGGGACGGCGGACAGCCTTGACAGCGTCAGCGCCGCCGCCCAGAGGCTGGGCATCAGCCGGCAGACGGTGGACGACATCTATCACCGGTATGGCGGCACCATGCAGGCACGGGCCGTCTGCGGCCTTCTGGGCACCACGCCGGAAGCCCTGAAGGCCGACGCGGAAAAGATGCTGGGCGGCGGCGGAGCGCCCTTCCCGCCCTCTCAGAACGCTCGAAAGGGCGCAGCCAAATTTCCCCGGCTGAAATAAGCCGTTGGAATATACATTTTTGAAAAGGAGTGAACACATATGGAGGAATCCAGGAGCGGAATGACATGGCTGGGCGTGCTGTTTTTCGTGGTCATCCTGCTGGTCCTGCTGGGCGGCGGTCTGAACGGCTGCGGCGGCGGTCTCTGGGGCAACCGTGGGGGCTGTGAGCCCGCCGGCTGCGGCCGCGTCTCCAACTGCGAGGTGGAGAAGCGGGAGATTATCGACAGCGCCCGCACCCAGTACCTGACCGAGCAGCAGGGCGAGACCACCCGTATCGCCATCCGGGACAGCCGGGACGCGGTAATGGGGCAGGCCAGCCGCATCTACGAGGCCCAGCAGTCTGAGAAGATCTTCGACCTGAAGATGGAGAACATGAGCCTGAAGAACAACTTCTACACCAAGGAGTTGGTCGGCGGCCTGTCTCAGCAGCTCTCCGACTGCTGCTGCGCCTTCAACCGCAGGCTGGACGCCATCGAGTGCGACATGCTCAAGCAGCCCCGTCTCTCCGGCGTGGCCGCCACCTGCAGCGGGCAGCTGGTCCCCGCCATCTGGGGAAACGGCTGCAATGGCTGCGGCAATCCGCGCAACATCTGACTGTAGGCCCTGTTGGCCGGGATATGGGCGGGGCCGGTGCCCCGCCCTCTGCTTTTGAAAGGAGACATTTTTATGAGCTGCAAATCCGCAATTTTTACCGCCAACACCACCGCCCAGACCGTGGCCGTGGGCGGCACGCTGTCCCTGGGCTCCATCATCCGCCGCTACGGCTGTGATCTGAACCTCAATGGCAGCAGCATCACCATCAACGGATGCAACGACGCCGGCTACTACGATGTCAAGGCCTCCGTCACTGCGGCCCCCACCGCCGCCGGCACCGTCACCGTCACCCTGTTCCGCAACGGCGTGGCCGTGCCTGGGGCCACTGCCTCCGCCGCCGTGTCCACCGCCGGGAATCCCGTGGCGCTGCCCATCGCCGCCCTGGTGCGGGAGTTCTGCTGCGGCGACGATGCCGCCCTGACACTGGTGCTGTCCGGCGCGGCCGCCACCGTCTCCAACGTGGCCGTCGTGGTGGAGCGCATCTGATGGGCGGCATACTGCTGGGCTTCGCCCTGGGGGCAATGGCCTTCACCGCCCAGGGCCGGGAGCTGGGGAACAAGCTGGGGGAGGCCGCGATCTCTAATATAAAGAAGGTGGCCGCCGGTGCAGCGAAATCCGCAGAACAATCTTCCCGAGCCGCTGGGGATGATCGTCATCCTGGCTAACTTCTGCTTCGGGCTGTGGAATGTGTATTCCAACGCCCGGCAGGAGAAGTGGCAGACGGTCTACGACCGGCGGCAGAAGGAGATCATTTCCCGGCTGGAGGCCATAAAACTGGAAATTGGAGGTGTTGAAGAGTGAGAAGGCAGATCGAGAAAAACAAGGAAATTTTGCTGGATGAGATGGAAAAGCTTGGCGACCGGAAATTGACTCCCGAGTCTGTGGCGGCGCTGGGCGCATATTACAAAGCGTACAAAGCCCTGCGCATGATCTGTGACCATACCGCTGGACAGCGGGCGCTCTATGGCCACGAGGAGCATCACGCGCCGGACAGCAGCCACGCCCGGGGAGAAGAGCGTCCTGCGTTTACCCATGAAACCGCGATGGCATGGGTTGGCCGCATGAAGAACGAGGACGGCACCACCGGCCCCCACTGGACCATGGAGCAGACCGAGCAGACTCGAAAGCAACGGAAGATCGACTGTGATCCGCTGAAGTTCTTTGTCACCATGAACATGATGTACTCCGACTACTGCAAGGCGGCGGAGAAAGCCAACGCCAGCAGCATGGATTTCTACGCGTACATGTCTGAGGCGTTTCTGGATGACAAAGACGCCCAGCCGGATAAGCTGGAGAGGTATTACCACTGCATTGCGAAGAAGTGAGAAAAGGGGGTGTGTCCAAGTCGGACACACCCCATCTTTTCCTGTGTGTAAATGCGTGTGTAAAAACGGTTCGCTCTTTTCAATTTCAGTAAAAAAGTCATTGGGAGGATGAAAAGAATTTTTATTATTTAGCATAGCCAAACCCATTGCAAATGCAAAGAAAACCACGCAACCATTGATGTTGCGTGGTTTCTGGTTGTGGTGCGTCTGGCGGGACTTGAACCCGCACGCATCTCCGCACGAGAACCTAAATCTCGCATGTCTGCCAATTCCATCACAGACGCCCATCCGAATGCCACCCATTATACCCTCTCTGCCGCCGATTGTAAAGGGAATTTTTCATTCTCTCCATCCATGGCAAGTTTTATATTGTAAATGGACAGTCGGACAAGGATGTCCGGCTGTTTTAAT
>OFFW01000435.1_pt1 | contig 30775 bp, 43 predicted proteins | sample 1521501 | NCBI WGS metagenome assembly OFFW01 (sample SAMEA3504107, study PRJEB24116) | mouse gut metagenome | biome: mouse gut; feature: mouse-associated habitat; material: faeces | place: Denmark | collected 2011
GTAGAGCACTTGACTTTTAATCAAGTTGTCTGGGGTTCGAATCCCCAATGTCTCACGAAAAAGGTAGTCCCCGGAGAGTTTGAATCTCTGGGGATTTTCTTTTCGAAGTAGCCGCAGCCCGCATAAATTCTATCTTTTCAGGCCTTCATCCCATGTGACAGAAAGTAGTTTTTAGTTTATAGTTGTAAATGTCTCTTTTAAGTCTCAACAAGAAAATAGCACTGTCTGAGCCATAAATGTCTCACTTTTGTCTCACTTTTTTATTCCAAAAATCCTGAAATATTATAGTAAAATATTTGCAGAACAGGCGGCAGATAACCCTACCGCCCTTTGTTTGTCATTCCTGACCACAACCGCATCCGATTATCTCTCATATGTTTCTACATATTTTGTACTTCCTGTGATATACAGCCCACTTTTAAGTTTGTGCATTGGCGTGCTACCGACCTGGACTGTATCCACAACGGTAAACACCTCTCTGGCATGTACCACCCCGGCAACATCTTTCTGCTCCCATGACGGAGCCTTCCGGACATTGAGCGTTGGCACAATCACTTTTACATATTTCTGTTTCTGCGACTGCGCGGGCGCTGTGACAATCGGATCTGTCGGGACAGCAGATGCAATGTGCGGCACCAGTGCAGCTGATATTGCCTGCCCAATCTTATCCGCCCCAATGGCCAGATAATAGTCTGCATCATCAGTATCCACAAAACATACCTCAATCAACATGCTCTTTGCTTTTGTCCTCCTGACAACATACAGGCCGGTCCCTGCCTTGACGCCCCGATTCCGGAATCCAAGTGCCGCAATGTTTTCGCAGACCTCGACAGCATCCTGGTACTGCCTGCCCTCATAGGTATACACCTCGACGCCACGTCCACCACCGGCATTAAAATGTATGCTGATGAACCATTCCAGCTCCTTCCCATTGGCCAGCTCGACTACTTTGGCCAGATAGGCATTCTGCGTACTGGCAGCATCAATCGTGCAGTCCTTGACCTTCACTCCAGATGCTTCCAGATGCCTCTTCAGCGCATCCGCCACTTTCCTGGTATGTTCTGATTCCTTGATCCTTCCTACCGCTCCGTATCCGGCACCGCTCTTTGTGTGCCCTGCATTGATCCCAATCATATTTTTCCCTTTCCGCCCGTCATCGGGCAACAAGACAGGGGGCCTTTGCCCCCGCCCTCATCTGTCTTCCAGCTCCGGCAGTCCAGCCAGCGATGTGGCAAAAGATGCCACGCCAGCGAGCGCTGCTGTCCCGATGACCGTACCCCAATTAACTTCCATAATCGTAGCCGCCACCGGGAGCATCGCCACCATAGTCTGCGCCATTGTCTTCACTGCCCTGACCCCAGCTCTCTTCCACCATTCAATCCAGTCTCTTTTCATACAAGTCTCCTTTCTTATTTCATTATAAGCACCAGCACAGCGCCAATGACTGCACCTACAACTGTTGTGATCACTGACGTGATGACTGCCATCTTAAGCTGTCTGCTGTCTTTTGCCGGTTCCTTCTCGATCTCATCGATCCGGCTGTTCTGCTTCTCGATGAGGTTCCCCTGCCGCTCGATTGCGAGAAGCATGTTCTCCATATTCACGGCCATGCGCTCCATGGATACGGTCAGGCCGTGGATTTCCTTTACATTTTCTTCCAAGGCAGATATGCGGCGGTTCTGCCTTTTATCTTCATCTTCCAGCCGCTGGTTCTCTGCTTCCATCCGGCGGGCGAATTCTTCATGCACTTCCCTGGTTATGTAATTCCCGTCCATAAACATATCCCCCGTAAATCCTTGTCCTACCTCATATCAGCGATTCTGTTGTACCATTTTATCCACGGAAAAAGCCAGCTGGCTTTCCAGATGGCTGGCTTTTTCATCCCGAAATCCGTATCCATAATCAGGCACACGGGAATGAGGTTTCGCAGTAAGAGGAAGTGCCAGTGCCAGTTTGTACCATGATCTGTGTCCTATTAGTGCCTGGCAAGAACCTGAATTGGCCACTGGAGCCTTTTGTAAAATACTGACAAGGGACAACGGCGCCCTCTATGAATCCTATCGTCGTCCAAGATGATGCATTCATGGTCCCAATTGTTCCCTCTAAAAACAGAAAGCACCACCCATTCTTGACATAGGCTCCTGATGTCGATGTGCTTATAGTTAAGCTTGTATTCGATGCTGGCGTTATCGTCTTTTTCTCTATCGACGAGGAGGACATCCCGTCCAGCTTCTTCTTGTCCGCCGCGCTCATCAGGCCATTGGCGGTCTGGGTGGCGACCGCTGTGGTCGTGGCGTTCACCCCGGCAGGCCCCTGCGGGCCGGTAGCCCCTCTTGCCCCGGTGTCCCCTTTAGGGCCCTGCGGCCCAGTCGCTCCTGTGGCACCTGTAGCGCCTTTGGGGCCTTGGGGGCCTGTCGCCCCGGTGTCCCCTTTAGGCCCTTGGGGCCCTGTCGCTCCCTGTGGGCCTGTCGGCCCGGTGGCCCAGCTCCCATCCCCCCTGAGGAACTTGCCCTGCGCACCTGCGGGCGGTGCTGGCACCAGCCCCGCCTTGCCTGCTGCACTGGCCGTGGCCGCTGTCATGTTGCCATAGGTCGTGTTGTTGTCCGCTCCCCACGCAGCCGTCCCATCTGCAGACCATCTCAGTATCTGGCCGGAAGAGCCCCCTGATGGGATATGCTTGCTCCCAGATGCAGTCGGATGAGCATATGCGTTCGCGCCTGCCGCAACGCCGTCCAGCTTCTTCTTGTCAGCCGCGCTCATCAGGCCCGCTGCCGACTGCGTGGCCGCCCCATAGGTCGTATTCGTATCCGGCGGCGTCTGCCACGTCCCATCGCCCCTTAGATATTTTGACTGGGCTCCCGCTGCAGGCGCCGGCACAAGCCCAGCTTTCCCTGCCGCACTCGCCGTGGCCGCTGTCATAATACGGCTCAGCGCCATAATAGCCCCAATCACAGTCCCGCCCCCGATTTTGGATATATCGCCCTCCCCCATTAACTCTTTGTAGGCATCATGGAACTCCTTCAAGGCCAACGCTCCAGCAAGCTGCTTCGGCTCATTGTTGCCCTTTATGCCGGCCATCGTGTCGTACACAGTTAAGGATCCAAGAAAATCCCTACAGGCTTTAAGAAACTCCGCTTCGTATTTTTCTGCCAAAGCCTGGTATGTCGTGATTGTCTGAAACATGCACTCAATGCCGCTCAGCACCACGCCACGCAGCACCACCAGGTAAAGAGGCATCTGGTTCCGCTCAGCGCCTTCCAGTATGTTCCCCGCTATGCATTGGGGAGGGACAGGCTCCCCTTCCGTCTCCGTCCCTCTAATGACTTCCAGATAGGCCCGTTCAGTCCCATCTGCCGCGTCCTTCTCATACGCCATGCAGATGATGTCCGCCCTGTTCTTCCCAGCCGTTCCAGTGCTTATCGCCATATCCTCATATGCGTCTGGAGGAATCCTGATATGTCTCCCCTGCATCAGCATGTCCCCATCGAATACCCTTACCGTATTGTTATCCACAATGGACGCATCGAACCGTCTCCCTGCCTCCATCACGAACTGGCCTGTCCCAAAGAAGGATGCGTTGAAGCTCCCTTGGTCCGCAGACGTTATATGTTCCTTCCCTGCATATCCTGTCACCAGATGTGCCATATTCACTCACCCACCTTATACTCAATGTTGATGTTCCCATTGCTGATGCCGACAATCTTTTTTGAGATCCGCTCCGTGGCCATGATGCCTGTGACGTGCTCCACCGCTCCCACTGTGTCCCCCACATCATACACATCGTCATCGCTGTTGAACGACATCGACATCCTGCTGGCGGCTGCGCGGGACTCCTCCATCAGCGAGATCCCGCCCTGCTCCAGCTCTTCCATGGACTCCGCGTTCACGTTCTCATAGACCGCCGTGACCTCCTCCAGGCCCACAAGCTGCTGACCCTTCCCTATCCCGCCTTCCCTGTCCGCATATAAGTGCACGACCTCCCGTCCCGCAAGATCCCCTTTGCCCAGGCAGATGACATGGTTCACCGGATGGTATCCCTTCTCCAGGTCAAGCTCAACCAAATCACTATCGAACTGCTCGTCCTGGCTATAGTCCATTCCAGGGACTGCTTCCAGGACCACTTTACGGTTCTGGAAGGAAATCTTCAGCTTCCCGCCTGCCGATGCCAGCATCTTCACCAGCCCCGTATATCCGTCTATGTAGCGATTCATCCTGTAATTATTGATGCCAAGCCCTGAGTCCTCCCTGGATGCCACAAACAATCCCGAAAGCCCAATCCTTTCGAGCAGCTTCCCAATAGCCAGGTTCGCCTCTCCGGAAATGACCAGATAATCCTCTCCCGCATCCGGCTCCAGAACTTTTGACCCAAGGATCCCTTGCCATGTCCTTCCTTTATAGGTGATGTCCTTTTCCGCAGTCCTGACACGTATGGCATCCACTATCCCGCCATACTCCGTCCCTTCGATATAGATGTAATATCCCTCCCTGCATACATGGCTGGACATGTCCACCACCAGTTCGAAATCGTTCTCGTCCGCCCCTATGGCCAGATCCAGCGCATAGCGCACCAGAACCCCCAGATCCTCCATATCCTCATTGGCATACACAAGGTCATATGTCACGCCCACCTCGGTTCGCTCCTTTCCTCCAGCAGCGTGATGTCCGCCTTCCGGCAGCCCTCCAGGCTGACCAGGCTGGTCCCAGGCGGCATCTTCTCAAAGATATACGACTCCCGGTTCCGCAGGTTGAAAAGGTTCTCCTGCGATCCGTCCGCATGTGTGAGCAGGATGGTCTTGTCCACGGAGTCTATGGTCAGGTGCTCGTTCCCTTCCAGGGACGCATGCACCTGGTAGACATGCCCATGCACGGTCACAGACGGCTCTTCCGCCGCCCCATATATGACCATCCTGAATTCGCTGGCCACAAAGCCAGTATTGCAGACCGAACGGCCCAAAAGGTTGGATGCATAGTCAGACGGGAAGTCCCTGTTGAAGTCCATGTCCTTCCCGGCGCTCCCCGCGCCATCATAGCCGAACGCGAAGACCGTCTCCCGGATCCATTCCGGCAGGTCGGTCTCTATGGTGAGCGACACCTTCGCATGCCTTCCGTTGTACAGATATTCCGACTTCGCGCTCCCTGTCACGAAGCACCTCAAATAATAGCCGTCAATGAACAGCCTCCCATGGATGCCTGCGAGCACATCCTTCTCCATCACCTCGAACATCCTGTTCCTGGCATTTATTCCGGACTCCCGATCGGCACATGCAATTATGACAGGGAGCGTCCTTCGCACCACGCCCTTGCTGAAGGCCGATATCCTTCCGTTCCTGGTCGTGACGGAGTATGCGAAGTCCCTGATGTCACCTGCGTTGCAGAAGATGCCCGATCCATATCCCATCTCTATCGTCTCGTTCAAATGGTTCTTATATATGGCCTTCTCAAGCACGCCTTTCCACCTCCCGTACCAGCCTCGCGAATTCCCGGTTCTTTATCTCGAAGCGCATGGATTCCAGCGCATCCAGCAGCTTGTCCGACAGCCCCTCGTCCAGGGCAAGGATTGCCTGAAGTATCAGGCGCAGCACTACGAGAAGCTCCGCATTCTGGGCAGCCACAGCCTCCCTTACATACTGCTGCAGGGTCTCGATAGGCGCCACAGCTTCCGGCCCGGCTTCACCGCCCACCATCGCCTTCCCATTCTCCGGGTTCATCCCAAAGACAGTAGGCTCTTCCAGCACCCCGCCCTTTGCGTACCACTCAATCCCAAACGAAGGGACTGACGGCGGGTTCAGGCTGAATTTCCCGCTTATTGTCGGGTGGGGCAGCTTCAGGTGCGGGAGGGACCATTCGAAGTTGAAGAACCCCTTGATCTTGTCAATCGCGCTCTTCACGATATCGCGGGCGGCATTGATAGGTGTCTCTATCGCTTTTTTGATGCCGTTGAATATTCCGGTCGCGATGTCCAGGATTCCTGTAAGCGCCATTTCCCAGTCATTCGTGAACACTCCCAGCAGAAAATCGCATATGCCGTCAAAGATAGGCTTCAGCGAATTGTTCCAGAGGTCGGCAATCGCGCTAAACACGTTCTCCACAAGCGGCTCGATGACCGTCTCAAAGACGAACTGGAATGCCGGCATCAGCACTTCCTGCAGGAATGTGCCTATGGCATCGAATACCGGCTTCAGATGGTTCTCCCAGGTATCGCGTATCCCCTCCATGGCCTGCCGGAAAAATGCCAGGATGTCATCCAGATGCTCGTTGAACAGCCCAGCCAGCTCCTCAATGACAAATCCAATCAGGTCAAACATCGGCTGGCCGACAGCTTCCCAGATCGTCCTGCAGAAATCCCATAGGATTCCGAATGCGTCCTGGATGGTGTCCGCAATCTCTCCCCAGTGTTCGGACAGCCATGCCATAGTGTCTGCCATGCCATCAAACAGCGGCTGCCCAAATGCATCCCATATGCCTGCCGCTATGCTCCAGAGCAAGTCAAAGGCATCCTCTATCGCTCCCGTTATGACTGTCCAGTTCTCAAGCAGCCACCCGAAAGCGCCTGTCATCAGATCCAGGAGCGGCTGGCCTATGCTGTCCCAAATGAGCACCAGGAAATCCCAGGTCGCTTCGAAAATGCCCTGTATGGCAGCCATCACGTCGTCAAAGGTGAGCCCCGTCTCTCCAAGCGCATCCCTGATACGGCCAAAGACATCCTGCGCACCCGCGCAGAAGGACTCAATGACGAACCGTACCGCATCAACGGCAGTCTGTATGATGCCCTGGATGATGGGCATATTCCCGATTACCCAGTCGAGCACGCCGTCCGCGAACGGCAGCAGGGTACTCCCTATTTCCGCAAGCGTATTCGAAAAGACCGTCTTGAGTTGCTCCGTCTTCACGGAAAAGGTGTCATGCATCTTCTCATAGGCCTTTTCCGTTGCACCGGCAGATTCCCGCATCTCTCCGAGCGTGCTGTTATATTCCTCCGCACCTGTCTTCAGCAGGGTCAGGGCACCGACTCCCGCTTCCGAGCTGGACCACAGCTCGTTGAACGCTGACGTGTCCCCGTCCACGCTCTCGCCAAGGATTGCGATGATATCCCCAAGGGACATGCCCCCGGCTTCCAGTTCCGCAAACGACTGGCCGGTCTTCTCTTTCAGGATCCCGCTGACTGCCGAGCCGCTGTCCCCCAGCTCATTCAGCATCGCCTTGGTATAGGTGACAGCCTCTGCCGTGGCGATGCCGTTCTTGGTCAGCAGGGACATATTGGCACACAGATCGTCCATCTTGACGCCGTAAGCGGCCGCAATCGGTATCACTTTCCCTAGGCTGGACGCCAATTCCCCTACTGATGTCTTGCCAAGGTTCTGTGTCGTTATCAGGTAATCGCTGACCTGTGCGGCATCATCCGCGCTCAGTCCATAAGCGTTGATGGCCGTCGTCATGACATCGACAGCCGTGGCCGCATCCGTAAAGCCGCCTTCCGCAAGCTTCAAGGCAGATGCCACAAAATCTATGGCATCTGCCTGATCCACGCTTGCGGAAATCGCCGAATAGATGGACTCGCACAGTTCACCGGTCGCCACTCCTGTCCTGTTGGACAGGTCGATGATGGCCTTTTTGTAGGAATCCAAATCCGTCGTATCGGCCAGAAGGGTGTTCACTTTAGCAAAGGATGTCTCAAACTCAGATGCTGCAGCCACCGCCTTTGTCCCAATCGCAACGGCGATAGTGCCAGCTGCGGCCACTACGGCGGCCCCCCATTTTGCCGCTGTCTTTATGCCGTTCCCCAGCCTGGCAGCGAAGCCCTCCGCATTGTCCCCTGTCTTCTTTATGCTCTTGTCCGCGGCATCCGAGTCCACAAAAATCGATCCGAAAAGCTTGAAAATCTCCATCCCATCACCCAATTATCGCTTTGACATCCTTAAGTATCTCCTCTGCCGTCCGTGCGTCAGCCTCCCTCTGTACCTGGTACCGCGGAGCCCCCACGCTCGACTTGAATTCCTCAAACCCCATCTGCGACTGGTACCAGATGGACCACCGTAGGAAAAGCCTGTCCTCCACATCAGCATCCAGCGCATACCGGATCAATTCATATCCGTCAGAAAAAGGCATGGAGAAGACTTCCTTCGCGCCTCCTCCATACCGCTTCAGCAGCAGATCCTTTATCCTCGTATCTTCCCGCTCAACCTGGATGCTGACTTCAAAAAATTTAGGACATTGTTCTCCTCGATGATGCGCATGATATCCGCAACCGTCGTCTCCAGGGACTGGTCACGAATCTCATCTGGCTTCTTTTCGCATACGCCGCCAAGCAGGTCATATAACTGCGCCTCTGTCCTTTCCTCGGAACATATGTACAGCACATCGCTTATGAAGTCGATTCCCACCTGCCTTGCATCTGCCCCTTCTTCTTTTCCTTTTGCAAAAGATTCCTTTATGATCCCAAGGATGTCGCTGCTCTTCATCAGGCGCGCCATCTTGAACACATCTCCGGTATTCAGTTTTCTCATGGATATGCACCTCCGTCCCCTGTCTCCCTCAGGCTGTCCCTACGTTTTCCTTTTTGGGGTAAAAAATACCAAAAGGCGGGCTGTCCAGGTCATCCGGCGAATAGTGCCCGTAGAAAGTCGCCGGTATGGTCGCTTCCCCCTTGTCCTTGACGGTCAGCTTGAGGCCGTCCGTGTTCAATGCATTGTAGACCTGGATGATCACCGGCTTTTTGCTGCCGCTCAGCGTCCCAATCCAGGTTATGTTGTCTATGTAGTCGTCCAGCTCAATCTCCGCGTTCCCGGTTATGACATCATAGTCCTCATCCGACTCGGAATCCACGGTCGCAGCGCTCAGGGCGGCCTTGATGGAATCCGGCGTGGCCTCCAAGACGGTCGCCTTGATGTATACCTCCCAGGAATCGATCGTCTCCAGCCCCTTTGCCCGCCCTTTCACACCGTCCACCTCGATTTGCCTGATGGACGGGACTGCAGAGAATTCCCCGCCTCCCTGGGTGGCCCCGAGCAGCTTCCCCGCCGCTACCGCGGAATCATAGGTATCGTTTTCCGTGCCTCCCGGCTCATGGATGAAATTCTTAAAAAAAGCGCCTGCATCCAACAAAAGGTGCTCCGGCGTCTTCTTCGTGTATCCAGAAAAACTCCTTTTCTTGCCCATTTTCACCTTTCCCTTTCAAAAACCTGCATCTCGAACTGTTCCCTCACCCGCTTGATTGTCCTGTCCGGATCCGGGACGTTCTGCCTGCTCCCCCGGAAAATCCGAATCAGGAAACCATCCGTCATGTGGTTGCACCGGTGCAACTTCTGCTCCAGCGCGTCCATCATGCCTTCCGCCCGGGAATAATACTCGTTCTGATCCCAGACATTGACTTCCAATCTGTATCCTTGTTTCCCTCCTTCATCTGACAGCCGCTGCACCGAGAAGACTGCATAAGGGTATCCCTTCCCTTCCGGAGCCTCCTCATAATATGCCCCTGTCAGCGCCTCCAGCTCCCTTTTCAGGCCATCGCTCATTCCTCACCGCCCCCCTGATATTCCTCCTCACTGATCAGAGCCAGCGCCCGTGCTTCGTCTTCCAATGCTGACAAGTACTGGCTTTCAATCTCAACAATCTCTTGGATGTTATCCTGTACCGCAGAGGAAAGGAAACCAAGCTTCGGTGTTTTGCTCGTCCCCAGCTCCTGGAAGCCTCCATAAAAAGCATTTGGCTTCACACCGACCTGCAGGCTGGGAGAACCCTCGTATTTATGCCTTACCCAGTATTGGGTAAACCTTCCAACGAAGCCCTTTCTCCGTTTGAAATGTCCATAAAACGACTGGCGGAACGTTTTGCAGACAAATTTCCCCACATCCCTCAGGGCAGCACGGCTCAGTTCCTTTATGGTGTAGTTCACCCTGTCGACACTGGATATAAATTCGACTCCGTCTTTAGTCACTTTTGTCACTGATGGTGGAATCGGCATCCCTCACACCTCCATAACATGTAATCTCCAGTTCATTGCCGGAAGTCCGGTACGTCCTCAGGACAGTGTACCGGATTCCCTCATGAATCAGGTACTTCTGTCCCTGGTAATCCATATAGTCCGTCAGCTTGAACTTTATCTCCGGTTTCTTTCCGGCAGTCTGCGCCTGGTAGAACTCGCTCTGGCCGATGGACTTCAGCTCCGCGAATACCGCATCCGACAGCTTCAGCTCCATGGCCGGATCCCCATAGGGATCCTTTCCCCCTGACGCATCCGGCACCATGTCCGCGAAATATATCATTTCATCCCGCATCTGCATCCCCCCGGTATTCCGCTGCCATGCTCATGGCATCCCGCAGCCTCTCATAATGCCCCTGGAACTGCCCCCCCTTGCCCAGATAGTCGAACTGCGCCTTGCAGTACAGCTCCACCGCCTTGTCCACCAGGGCGTCGTCCGCTCCCGGGTCGATGCCCACCCGGCCCATGTCCAGCCGGGCGGCCTCGATGTCGCTGGCGATGTCGTCGTCCATGCGGCAATGGCTGATGCGCATCTTCTTCCTCACCTGTTCAGCCGTTATCATGTCCTGCACCTCCATCCATGGACGGCAGCCGCTCAGGCTCCGGAAGCCGCGGCCTCCTTCAGCAGCGCATGCGCCCTGGTGGTCACCACGTTCCCGTCCATGATCCCATACCCCACGTAATCCGTGGTGCGCTCCTTCACATGGTCCTCCGTCATCATGCTGACCTCCTTGTTGACGTTCAGATGGTACCCGTCCGCCGTGTTGGAGAACAGGATTTCCCCGTCCTTCATGGAATCGTCCTCTTTGACCGGGACGCCGAGGATACGGAACTGCCCCTGGCTGGTCACATCCGGCACGAACAGGGGGCGCTTGTTCTGGTCCTGGATCATGGCGATCCTGTTCCAGATGGTATGCGAGTTCGCATAGATTGCCAGCCCCGCGCCATAGCCTGACTTCACCTTGGACCTGGCGTTCACGATGTCGTCATACTTGGGCACAGTGCCCCTGGCATATTCCACGACCTGCGGGGTGCCCTCTTCCGCTTCCAGCGCCGTCACCGTCCCCATAGGCTCCGGCTTGCCGGACGCTGCCTTCTCCCCGGCTCCATGGGTGACGCCATATCCCGCAGCCGCCCCCATCTTCTTGGCCATCTTTCTCTGGACGTAAGGGATGAAGTCCTCGATTGCCATCTCCCGCAGCTTCCAGGATACAGTAATCGCCCTGGAAAGCTCACATCCGCCAAGGGTGTACTCCTTGAAGGTCTCCTTCCCGTCCTCCGTCTTCGTCCCCTCCTCGTACCATCCTGCTTCCGAAGAGGTATCTTCCTGGATCATGGTGAGCAGCCCGTTGACATAGGTCTTCGTCACATCCGCAAAATAAGGGTAGTATTCCCCCGCCATCTCCCAGATTCCTTTGCTGACGGTCTCCGGGATCACGATGCTGGTGTTCTTCGTGGTATGGGTATAGGCTTCATTGACCAGCAGGAAATTATCTTTTTCGCTGTCGCTCATGGGCTTCCCCATAAGATGCTTCGCCCATGCGTTCCTATACTCTTCCGATTTCCAGGCCTTCACCTTCGAATCCTCATCGCCGGAGCCCTCTTCCCCTCCAAAGGCATCGTCCATGGCCCCTATCGGATTCCCCGCCGTCTGGGTGCCGTTGAGCGCCGCCAGGTTCGCCGCTGCCTGGGCCACTGAGTCCCACTGTTCATCCAGCTTCCTGACCTCCTCCATCTTCCCATTCGCTTCGTCCACCTTCCCGGCATCCAGGAGCCCCTGGGCTTCGTCCATCAGTCTCCTCCGCATCGCTTCGTACTGTTTTCTGTTCATACTGCCTCTCCTTTCAATCTCAACAATTCCAGCCTGGCCTTGGCCTCCAGGTATCCTCCAGGCTCCCTCGGCCCCTCCTTCATCGCCTTTTCCGCCTTCTCCATCTGCTCCCTCGTGGGAAGGGAGAACAGCGGGCCTGCCACCAGCGGTGCCGCGGCTTCATCCCGGAACATGACCTTATCTATCAGCCCCCGCTCCAGCGCCTGCTCTGCCGTGAGCCATGTAGTGTGCTCCATCATCTGCAGGGCCTCCTCTTCCGTCATCCCGCTCTTGTCCACGTAGGCGCTGCACAGGGCCCTGTCAGCCGTCCGCAGCACCTTCGCCGTATGCTCCAGGTCGCTGTGGTTCCCCTCCGTATAAGTGGACACGCAGTGGACCATCATCAGGGCAGTTGGCGACATCTCGCAATATGCCGCCATGGCGGCCACGCTGGCCGCGCTGCAGGCTTCCCCGGTGATGTATATCTTCACATCGTCCTTCCTGCCCTTCAGCAGCGTGTAGATCTCCGAACCGACGTCTATGACGCCGCCAGGGGAATTGATATAGACCTCAACCTCATCCCCATCCACAAAGGCATCCATTACCTGCTGCACGTCCCTCGGGCAGGTGCAGTCCTCGCCGAAAAAGTCGTAATACCATTTGTAGTCATTCGGGACCATCACGCCCCTGATATTGATCCTGTGCTTCATCCTTACCCCTTTCTGCAGCCTCAGTGGGCCGCTCCCTCTGCCCGCCTGGGACAGGTTCCGGAGCGCCTGCTGCCCGAATCCCCGCCAGGGCAGCATCCAGGGACGGCCACCCCGGGCCAGCCCTGTCAGCTTCCAGCAGCTTCACCAGTATGCCCGCCATGGCTTCCACCTTCCCCGTATCCAGCGTCTCCGCCATCCCCAGCAGCTGCCCCGCCAGGTCCACCACCTGGGTGTCGAGCCGCCTGATTGGTTCGTCCCCTCCCGGGAGCGGCACCATGTTCAGCACGGCCCTCCACTCGTTTGGTGTCATGGCCCCACGGTCTACCATGGCCTGCATGGCAAGCTTGGAGCCCAGGCTGGCGCACTGCAGGTTGCTGGCCTCGAAGACGATCCGGTTCCCGCAGCCCCTCTCCCTCCGGGAGAAGATACGGACGGAATAGGCCTCGCCCATCTGCACTGCCAGCGGCTCCACTTCCGCCTCGTAATAGGCGTTCCAGTCGTCCTCCGTCCACCTGGACTGGACAATCTTCTCATTGGTGTTGAAGAACGAGTAGATCCGGTTTATGGTCTCCTTGGTCTGCAGGGCATTGGGCACGTAGTCCTTGGGCTCTATCCGGGTGGCCGTGGCCTTGGAGTCCACGCCCGCGGCCCCGAAGGTGTCGCTCTCCACGCTCAGGTAGTTGTCCACGAACTCCTTCACGTTCTTCTTGATGTCCTCCGGGCGCATGGCGCTGGTGAACGTCAGGAGCCAGCGGACAATCCCGCTGTTCCGGATGGCCTTGACGATGCCCTGGTCGATGGTGCCTATGACCTCCATCATGGACGACAGCGCAGGCGCCGGGCTCTCCCCGAAGATGTCATGCTCATTAAAGTCCTGCCGCAGGTGGATAATCTGGTCATACAGGAAAGTCCCCGTCTTCCCGTTCCGGTACTGGAACTTCAGGCACAGCTCGTCATTCACGTACTTCGTCTCGCACATCACGCAGGGAATCGGGTACAGCTGCATGGGCTTGCCATTGATGTCCCGTACAATCAGGATGAAGGCATTGTTGTTCAGGCACAGCTGCGTGGCCACCTTCTCCTGGAACTGCTGCCCCGTCATGAAAGGGTTAGGCTCAGACAGCAGGAACCGTATGTTCGCGTCCGGGTTCACCTTCAGCCCTCCGGCATCTGTCCGGATATGCTTCCCTATCAGCTTACCAGCCGCCTTCACCTTCGGGCGGATGCATGCCCTGACGATGTCGCTGTCATACAGCTTCCCGTTCCAGGAATAATAATGCTCCCCATATGTGGTGACCATCTGCATCACGCTTTTGTCCGCCTTTTCGGCCTTCATGGCCTTCCGTCTCCTGAAAAATCCCAACTCTGTCACCTCCTATGCCACCATGCTCAGGTATTCCTCCAGGTGGTTCTCCAGCTCCACATATGCGTCCAGCAGGCTGGCCATTCCGTCGATGCGGCGCGTGGCCCCCTGCTTCCCTTTGGCGGGCTGGATATTGTCGTTCCTGTCCACATCCACCGCGGTGTTGCAGAGGCACCACTTCAGGATAGGATTGTTGTTGTACACCACCCGTTTCTTCGCCAGGTCTGCCCCCAGGCTCTTCATGGGCCCGGACAATGTCTTCTTGCCCTGGAACACCAGATCTATCACGGAAGTGCCGAAGACGTTCCGCATCTCCTCCACGAAATAGGTGGCGCTCCATCCATCCACGCCACACTTGAACAGGTAGATGTCCTTCTGCTCCTGCATCTCCCTGTACCAATCCACCACGTACTTGTAATGCATCCGGTTCCCAGGGCAGGTACGCAGGAACCCCCGCTCCTTCCAGATGTCGTAAGGTATCTTGTCCTCCCTCACCCTGGCCTCCAGAAGGTCTTCCGGAATCCAGTACATCTGCTCCACATATATCCTGTCATCCTCTGGAACCATGAAGATGACGGTGGCGCATGTCAGGTCGGTGGTGCTGGACAGGTCACACCCGCCGATGCCGTACCTGGGCTTCAGCTGGGCAACATCGAAGAGCTCCTGGTTGTCTATCTGTTCAAAGGTGAGCCATGCTTCCGTGGACGTCTCCCTGATGTTGAACTCCTTGCACACCAGGTTCCTGACCAGGCTGGGATTCTCCATGGCCTTGCGCACCTTCTCCGCCAGGGCCTCCCTATTCTTGATCGTCCCCAGCCCAGGGTTGGCCTTCTTCCAACACTCGGGATCCGTCCACTCCTTGCGCTCGTCCAGCTCGTATATGAACGGGAAGAAATGGATGTCCTTGTAGCCGTCATCATCGAACAGTCCGTTGATGACCCTCTCCGACTCCTCGTACTTCTGGTCGTAGATATCCTCCCGGATGGTCCCGGCAGTGGAGGTGATGTAGATCAGCGGCTGCTCCCTGGCGGTGACGCCATCCGCGATGATGTCGTACAGCCTCCGCCCGTCCTTCCACTGATGGATCTCGTCCATGAGCCCGCAGTGGATGTTCAGGCCGTCCAAGGTGTCGCTGTCGGATGCCAGCGGTTTGAACGTCCCATCGTTGTACAGCTCGCTGGAGAGCTCCGACACCAATGGCTTGACCCGTTTGAGCAGCGACTGGGACTTCCTGACCATGCGCTTCGATTCCGTCCAGATGATCTTCGCCTGGTCCTTCTTGGTGGCCACCGCGTACACTTCCGGCCCAGGCTCCCCATCCCCCAGGAGCATGTACAGCCCCACGATGGATGCCAGCAGGGACTTGCCGTTCTTCTTTCCTACGATGAGCACGGCCTCCCGGCACATCCGGTTGCCCTCGATGTCGATGAATCCGAAGATGGCCGCAAGGTGGGCCTTCTCCCAGAGCTCCAGCCGCACCGGCCTGCCTGCTCCCGCGCCCTTGGACAGCCTGCAGTAGTTCTCCGCGAACTCTATCACATGGTTGGCCCGCTTCGCGGAATAGAAGTATTCGCCCGGCTGCCTGACCAGGGATGCCAGGTACCTGTACCAGCGGCGGATCTTGTCCCCCACCGTCTCCTTCCCGCTTTCAATCGCCTCCCAGTATTCCAGGATCGGATTATAGTCCAGCGGGTACTCCATCCTCTTCATACGTCCTCCCTGCCGTCAACGAAGTCCTCGAAGCCGTCCCCGGGCGGCTCCGGCCTCTGCTGCTTGGGCATGCAGTCCACCAGGATCTTCATGGCCTGGGTCAGCTTCTGGGACAGCTGCAGGTATGTCTGGGACTCCGGGCTCTGCTTGGTGCCGTACTGGTTCTCGCCGTTCTTGTATACGGCTGTCGTGCCCTCCCTGTTGATGGTCTCCCGGAGATCCTGCATGGTGACGGTCATGAACGCCACATCCGCGATGGTAGACAGCACCAGCTTCTTCCTGTCCTCGTCAATCTTCCCGAAAAGCTTCTTGATCCTCGCTTCCTCTTTCTTTATCCGCTTGACTCTGTCCAGATATTCGGAGTCGTCAGGGCTGATGATGCGCCCTTCAATCTCCTCTTTGTGCGCGCCCATATACCACACCCCCTTTACGCGCGGCCTGTGTGTTAAAGGAAAGCCACCCCTACGGTCTCCTTCTGATGACCCACATTTCCATTCAAGGGGGGCTACTCCTCATACGCTGAAAAATATTTTCCAATGATTTCTCTTGCCTTCCGCTTATCCTTCCTCTCTGCATCAGCCTCGCTCCTCCGCATGCATTCATCATATTCCGCTCCGACAAATATAAGCTCGGCTCCAAGCCTGAGGCTTAATGCTATGCGTTCCGCCCGGCGCGGAAGTCCTGCTATGACCCATATGTTCCTGCAGTCCACCCGCTCTTGTTCAATCAATCCGTACAGACATTCCCTCAACGCCAGAGCGACAGACAGTAAATTATCTGGAACTGTGGATTTTTCTTCCAGGGAAATCGCCTGCTCTAAATAATCTAAATCTACAACCAAATCACCCTTGCTTTTATGATGCTTTACGAACGTTGTCTTTCCAGCCGCTGGCGGTCCATATATAATATAGCAATGCGCATTCCGGTTTTTGGGGCTTTTCCCTGTGCGGATACCATCCACATCATCTACCTCCCTCATAGATATTGGCTGGCCGTCTGCCGTGAATCTGCACAGAGGCCTGCTGCCCCCGCCTATCCCATGGCCCTCGAACCTGTCATGACAGTCCTTGCAGACGTACTCCAGGTTCCCATGGTTCAGGGATATCTCAGGATTCGTTATGGTCTCCTGGGTGAGCGGTTTCCTGTGGTGCACGATGTATCCAGGCCTGTCATGGCATTCCTCGCACAGGCCGCCGTCCGCCAGGATTCTGTCCTTTATGTATGCGTCCCTGCACTTCAGCCACCTTTTGGATCTGTAGAATGTCTTCGCCCACTCCTGTGCCATCCCGGTCTCCCTCCATCCCTGCTGCCGCAGATATCCTCCCACACAAAAGGACACGGCTGCTGCCGTGCCCCATATAGCGGAAGGAGCAGGCCGTTCGTGCCTACCCCTTCAATTGTTATTATACATGTGCATCGTGTGAATTGTGTGCAAGTTTATTAAAAAAATATAAACTCCTGGTTTCCCATCCAATATCTCACAATATATTTTTTACGTAATTTACGCACTTTCTATTGACATTATGTAAATTACGTAATATAATGGAATCATGGAGGAGGTGGTCAGGTGAAGCGCAGGGACTTAATAAAACAATTGGAAGCTGCCGGATATAGAGCAGACCGCGATGATGGCGGGCATACTGTTTACGAGAAGGACGGCAGCCGTCCGGTGCAAGTCCCAAGACACCGGGAACTAAACGAGAACACCGCAAAATCCATTCTCAAGGTGGCAGGGCTGAGATAGGGCCCTGCTGCCATATCAAGATAAAGGAGGTTCCAAATCATGGCAGAATATGTATATCCAGCTATCTTCCATCCAAATGAGGACGGCTCTTTCACCATCACTTATCCCGACCTGCCTGGCTGCATCAGCGAGGGCAAGTCCCTGGGGAATGCCATGTATATGGCACAATCGGCATTGACGCAGTGGATCGAGTATCTTACGGACAGGAAGCAGGAGATTCCTCTGGCCAGCAGCCTGGACAGCCTCGATGCCGCACCAGGTGAATTTGCCAATCTGATACGCGCCGACATCAAAGACGGCCGCGCTGTGAAGCGCACTGTAAGCATACCGAAATGGATGGATGACATGGTGGCCGAATCCGGCCTGAGCCTTTCCCGTGTGCTGCAGGACGCGCTGAAGGAACGGCTCAACGTTGGATAGGCAGATGCCCCGGCTCTTTACCTGGCCGGGGCATTCAGTTTCCTGCTGACTGTGCTCCTGTCCATATGTATAATCTTGCCAATCTCCTTCTGCGTCCTTCCCTCCAGGAAGTACATGCGGAATATCCTTCTGGTAAGGCTGTCTTCTATGTCCTCTTCCACGTACCTCTCTATGGCATCACATTTTTTCTGCAGCTCCTGGATTCGTCTTTCGCAATGTTCTTTCTGCCATTCATACCTTTCCCAGTCCACCCCTACGACAGCCTGAGGCACCGGATAGCCTTTCCGGTAGTCCTTTATTACGGAGCTGCCGAGCATGGAGTCGCCCTCTCCCAAGCTGGCCAGCTTATATTTCAGTTCCATCATTTCACGCTTCATGCTCCTGTATGATTCCAGCTGCTCTCTTGTCACTTGTCCCATCACACCCCTTCTTTTCTATGCCTGCTGCCATGCAGCTTTTCCTTAGGTTGCACCGGTGCAACCTCCCGTCAGTTGGCCAGCAGCTCATCCTCCAGCGACCCGAAGTCATATTCGTTCTGGGCAAAGCGGTTGAACCCGTTCTTCACGCCTTTCTGCCTTTCCTCCGGCCTGACGTACTGGCCCGGCAGATAGGCGGCGAAAAAATTGTCCGCCAGGAAGGACGCAGCGCTCCGGATATAATTCCCCTCCCGGCCCAGCGCCTTCATGGCATCCGCATAGTTGGCTGCTGCTGCCACCAGGTCCTGCTCCGTGACATGGCAGTCCTCCAGGAGCACCCTGCAGTATGCCCGCTCTGCGGACGGCCTGTCGTTCCCCCGCTTAGGGTACGCCGCCCAGAAATCATCGAAACGCTCCACCACAGGCGCGCGCATCCTCTCTCTCTTCCTGTCTCTGTCTATGTCTTTTAATGTGCCACTATCTTGCACACTGTCTTGGCCACCATTTCGCACACCTTTTTGGCCACCATCTTGCACACTGTCTTGATTACTATTTGCCATAGCTATCCTATAGAGGGTCGCCCTGGTGCCCCGCTCCCGGAAGTCTATCAGGCCCCTCTGCTTCAATCCGTTCCGCGCCTTCTGTATCCCTGACCTGCTCAGCCCCGTCAGTACGGAAAGCACCTGATTCGGCGCTTGGAACCACTCTGCCCAGCCGCTCCTGTTGCATACATGCAGCAAAGCCATGTACAGCGACACCTGCCCTGTCGGCAATGGGTTCGTCGTGGCCGAATCCCAGAACGCATTGATGATGTTTATATAACCCACTCCTATGTCCCCCGTTTTCGGCAGTCCTGCTGCCCCGTGGAGCCATCCCTGCCCCTTTCCGGCACCGGCCCGGCGCCATGCCTCCTCAGGTACTCCAGATGGTATGGCACCCGCTGGCCGATGGCTGCCGCCATTGGGCTGACGCCGTTTATGTACTCGTCATACTTCTGCTGCTTCTCCTCATTCCCCATGGGCCCGCCCTGCCTTGTCATTTATCGCATCCCGCCGGCAGCCGTCCTCCACCACAATCATTATCCTGCCAAGGTCGGCCCTGGATCCCTGCAGCCTTCCCACTGCATCGGCCCATCGGCTGTCAAAGGAGCCCTGGTACTGCATGGTCAGGCCGGTCACGGACTGGACGCCCCTCATCTGCGCCACTGTCAGCATGTGCCCTCCTTCCTGGGGAGCCGCGGCTCCCCTCCTGCGCTGTCTACAGTTACGGTGATGTATCAAATCCTTCCCAAAAGGCTAAATAAAGTTGCGCCCGAAGACCTCCATCCACTTTTCGTGGGAATACCGCCTTTCGAAGGCTATCTGTGCGTTCGCCTGCAGGAGCCGCAGGAGCCTTTTATTGTTGTGCACTGCCTCCGGCCCAACCAGGTGGTGCTCAAGGCACAGGTACACCTTCAGGCCGTAGCGCTCGGAGAGCCTCCTGTTGGCGGTGCCCGGCATGGCATGGTGCTCCTGCAGGTCCACCCTGGCGCTGAAATCATCCCTCAGGAGCATGCACAGGTAGCATGTCCTGTCATCCTTGCTGTGCATGATGCTCCTGGCCATCCCTCTCCTCCTTCTTCATGTCCATCATCCTCTCTATGCCTGCTTCCAGGGAGACGGCATCCTGGTATATTTTCTCCAGGGACTCCATAGGAATCGACCTGCTGTCCCATACGGCAAAATATTTCCGCAGGCCCTCCAGATGTCCCCATGCCTCCATCCATAGCTCCTCCATGCGGAGGGCGGCGTCCACGGCGGCCTCTTCCTCTTTTCCGCAGGGCTGGGCGTCCCTATCTGCGGCAGCGCCCCCTGCGCCTGCTGCCGTGCCGGCCATCTCCGTGCCGTCCCCGTCTGCAGCACGCTCCTCTCCGTCCGGCCCCTTTTCGGCCTCTGCCGGAGGCGCCTCTACGATCTCCTCATAATGGGCATCCGGTATGGCCTCGGGGAAGTCCATTATCTCCATCTGGCCCGGCAGCCGCTCCTCCGGTTCCGGATGCGCCTCCTCTGCTGCGGCTCCTGCAGGCTTTCCGTCCCCACGTCCCTTTTCCACGGCCTTGGGCGGTGCAGCCTTCACCACCTTGGACCCCTTCCGCTTCTCCCTCTTCTGGGACGGGGCCCCTTCCGCCCCCTGCCCATCCGCAGCCGGTCCCGGGGCGGCCTCCGCCAGCGGCCCCATCGGCTCCCCATACTCCTGCTGCCAGGATTCTTTCACGGGGCCGGGGTGCATGATGCCTGCGACTGCTGCCTGGACATCACCTGCGGCATATCTCTCCTTCCCACCGCTCCGGACGTTGGTCACGCTGGCGGCCTCTCCGGAGATGGATATCATCAGCCGCCCCGTGCCGGGTATCCTCACCATGTACACCGCCTCGCCCTGTGGGGCGAGCACATCCATCACCATGGCAGCGGTGCCGTCTATGGCATGGATATCATGCAGCCTGTGGTACAAGGCCTGCTGCTCCTTCCCCAGCTGGCGGATGGCACGCTCCAGGAGGCTCCCTTCCGGCTCCGGGGCCTCAGCGGCCTCTATGGCCACCTCGATATCGCTGACGGCATGCTCCGCATCGATCTCCTCCTTGATGGCCTGCACCTCCTGCTTGCTGTAGCTCCCGGTTATCTCCTCGGCGACTGCATCCGGCATGTGCAGCATCAGGGACAGCTTCGCGAACCCGATGTCCCTGTAGCCGTCCTGCAGCACATGGCTGTCGCCGCCGACGGAGAAGCGCTCCACTATCCGGATGTACCGGGACACCGTCCCCTTGTCCAGGCCGTACCGCTTCTCCGCGAACTCCTCATGGCTGGCGTACCCTGACCCGGCCAGGATGTCCGTGTCCCTGGCCACTTTGAGGATATAGCCCATCTCCATGAACCCCTCCTTTATCTTGGCCGCCGTGCGGTCGGCCGCCTTCTCCAGGTCAGGGTACCTCGCGAAGGCCAGCAGCCCCGTCCCCTGTGCTCCCCTCATGTCCACTATGTCCCCCATCACACCACCTCCATCAGGTCTTCCATCAGGGCCTCCAGGACCCTCGTGTTGTTCTTCTGCCTCAGCTCCTCCATGTTCTGCTCCCTCTTCACGGCGCTCAGCCTGGCATGCTCATGGTCCTCTTCCTTCATCCGCTTCCTTATCTCCTTCTGCCACTCCCGCAGGAACGGCTTCACCTCCTCTATGTCAGGCTCCTCGTCGTACATGCCGCGGTGCTGCCTTATGGTGCCGCCGGGCTCCACCTCGATGGTGTAGAACGGCTTCCCCGGCTCCTCCGCCCGGCGCAGGAAGCAGATGTACGTCTCGTGCTGCAGGATGCGGTCGAAGTACCGCTCCGTGTTCCCAACGCAGTGGTGCAGCGCCATCCCCTCCGATACGATGTCGATGAAGCTGTGCGGCACCGTGATACGGAAGCGTTCGCCCTCGTACTCGTACTTGGGCCTTACCGCCGCAAGGATGGCTTCCGAGCCAGGGTATTTCTCCTCCATGCGCTCCGCATCCTTCCTGGCCTGTTCCCGGTCCATCCTTGCCCTCTCGGCTTCGATGCGCCTATTGTTCTCCTCCACGGCTTCACCGTGCCGCCGCTTCAGCTCCCTGGGGCGGTACACCATCGCGTCTGACATGTCCTTCCCCAACCTCTCCGACATGGAAAGGTAGTCCTCGTATGTCTCGAACACGGCCTTCGCCTTCCGCTTCCCGCCATACGACTCCGTCACCTGCCGGTTCAGGTAGTTCATCAGCTGCTCCGGGGACAGGCGCCTGGATGCCCGGCTGGAGCGGTACTTGGCATTCGTAATCCCGCTCCTCCCATACCAGGAGAGCACGTCGCTCCCTATCCGCTTCCCTGCCTTGTCCGCCCACTGCATCCATTCCAGCATGTCGTTGCCGCCGTCCTCCTGGCGCAGACGGTTTATCTTCTGCATGTCCCGGATGCGCATCACGGCACAGATGTCCCTCCCACTGATGTCCAGGGCGTTCCAACTGCCATACCCATGCGTATAGTTCACTTCATTGGACGTCTCCTCCAGCAGCCGGCGGAAGCGCCCCTTGGCCAGGTATTCCACCGTCCCGATGAAGCCTTTCCTCGTGTCCGCTATGATTCTGTCATAGTTCGCCTTCATCCCCTGGGCGGCGATATGCTGGAGGACGTCTGCCCAGGCATGGTATGCCGTCCCTTCAAGCCCCTCCCTGACGCCCTCTGGATACAGGTATCCCGTCTTCCATCTGAGGGAGAATGGATTCCCTTTGTTGTCCCACCCGTCATGCTGGGCATAGTAGTACTCGCACGGCTGCATGCTCCAGGCCCCCTTGTGCAGCATGCAGCGGATGGTCTCATGAAGCTTGACCACGCGGAATATCTCCCAGTCCACCGTCACGTCAAAATGTCGCTGTATCCCACGCTTCTCGTCCAGCCCATGGATCAGCGTCAGGCTGGCCTTCCTCTGCAGGGAGCTCCTCCTCTTCTCCACAGTGAGGGCCTGTCCGCACAGCGGGCATATGGCATCTCCTCTATGCTTCATCTTCGCTCCTGCTGACGATGCCGCAAAACTCTGGCCGCAGGCTGTGCACTGGTAGGTGTCGTCCGTCTTGTCCCAGATGGCATAGTGCAGGGAGCCAGCCACCTGCCCACTGATCCATTCCATCACGGGCTTGCAGACATCAGGGACGCTGTCCATCAGGTCGTTCACCCTCTGGACGCGCCTGTCCTCTTTCCTGTCCCTGCGCTCACGGGAATATTCCCGCTCCAGGGAGCCTATCCTCTCGTATACATCAGCATCTGGCCAGTTAACTTTCAGGGCATCCAGAGCCAGCTCCCTTTCTTTTTTGGACAAGGGGAGACGCTCCTCATCAATGAAAAACCAGTATTCGCCGCGCGCAAAGGCGTTATTCAGGTTCTCCTGCGTCCATAGGCCGGTCATGTCGCAAGAGGCATACTCCCCAGTCTGCAAGTCCACGGCATGCCTGTAAATCCATGTCCCATCGCTCCACAAATCCAGGATCAGGTATCCTCCGGAGAGCTGGGCCGCCACGCGCTTGCCTTTCTTCCAGCCCTTCCCTTCCGGCCGCTTCACTGCGACCTTCTCAATCTGTTTCCTTTTCATCCCCTGCCTCCTTTAGGACGCCGTCCTCCACGGTGTACCAGATGCCCGGCCTGATGCCGTTCCTCCCCACCATGACGAGCCTTGCGTCCACTATCTCTCCGTCCGCCTCCCGGATCAGCCCCAGATGGGCCCCTTCCGCTCCTCTCACCATAGGGCGCTCCCCTCTGGCTATGGCTATCGCGTCCGGAAGCATGGCCTCCGCCCTGTCCGCTGCCACTTCCAGGCTTGCCCGCTTTGCCTCCCATCCTGACCTTTTGGGGTGCTCCACCATGTAGACCATCGCCTGTGCGGCCATCTCCCGCATGGTCAGCTCCTGCACCAGTGTCAGCTCCGTGCATGCTATCCTGGTGTCCGTGCCGTCCTCGGCTATGTCCCCTCCCGCCTCCGCAAGAAAGAACCGGTTCCTGCACGCCAAATCGTAGTACCGGGTGCAGTCCATCACATACTCGCAGGCATGCAGCCCAGTCCTTCCGCACTTGGAGCCGTCCGCCACTGCCGGGATGCCCAGCTGGTAGCGGAACGTGCCGTTGCCCATGGTACATGTCATGTCGGAGCGAGTCGCCTTGAACACCTTCATAAGACCACCCTCTTCACATAATAGTCTTTTGCAATGCGGCGCAGCTCGTCCCGTCCCGTCATCCCGATGTAGTTTATCTGCGGGATGCCAGCCTTTTTGACGATTCCGTCTGGGACGCGCACCCTGTTCTGTGATGCGTGTTTGAGCCCTGCTGCCAGGAAGTCCTCCAGATGCCTATCCTCCCGGAACACGCCTTCGCACATCTCCGGTTCTTCCGTGCACATGTACGAGAGATAGTCCTTCCAGTCCTTCAGCTGGCTCTGCAGCCCAAGCTCCATAGCCTCCATGTCCAGCTTGCCGACTGCCGCCATCAGCGGCGTGGCCAGCTCCTCCACCTCGCCGTCCAGGTAGTCCCGCACGTCCTCCTGGCCGATCCCGTTCTCCGCAGCCAGGGCGAAGAGGGCCTCCTCGTCCCCTTCTGCCTTCTGGGCGGCTGCTGCCCGGTTGAGCTCCTCCACAGTATCGAATATCCCGAATTTACGAATCATCCTTTTCTCCTTTCCAGGGTTGCACCGGTGCAACCTCCTCAATCCTCTCCGTGCCGGCACATCTCAGGATGCCCTCCAATCCTGTCTCCTACAGGATTCAGCGCCTCCCCGGCCACCTCGCCGAAGATGTCCCTGGGGGCATACAGCCTGGGCAGGTTCGCCCTCATCCAGAAGCTGAACTCATGCTTCCCAGCCACCGCCTGGAGCGTGTGGCCTGTATCCTCCAGGTGCCAGAGTATGTCCCTCCACAGCCCGGAATCCTTCACCTTAGAGCGCCGTCCGGTCGTCCATCCATTCTCCCGCCAGGCCTCTGGCCACCTGCTGTTGATGGCAGCGGCCACATACGTGCACTCCGTATGTACCCTGACGTCACAGGCGTACTGGAACCTGGCCAGGCTGTCCCGCAGGCAGTACAGCGCCAGACGGCTCTCCGTGGCCCCGTCCATCTCCACCGCCGCCATCCTCTCGTGCACCCTGCCATCCGCCAGCCGGGCCCGCATGATGTACATCCCTTTCCCGATGCCCTTCGCCGACCCACGCAGGGTGCTCCCTATATAAATCTCCACTGTCATCGTACCGCCCTCTTCTCAGATTCTTCCAGCATGGTACGCCGGGTTCTCTTCCGCTGGCATGTAGCCAGTACCGGGCTCCCGCCTGGCGCCGTAGAAGCCCACCTCCCCGGGAATCCGGTAGACCACGCACTCGAAGCCCAGGCGGTTCCTTATGACGCACTCCTTCATCACCTGCTCCACCATCCATTCCGGGAACATGCCCTCCATGGCCTCTTCGTGCTGCCTGCTGCCGAAGACCTTCTCGCGGAGCTGTTCCGGAAGCTCCAGGAACAGGCCTATCACGATGGCGCTGTCATATATGTACTTCGCACGGAACCAGTCCTTCCTGCCGCAGGCCTCCATGAACTGGCCCGGCATGCGAAGGAACTTGTCCGTAAGGTATCCATGGCTGCCGTCCCCTCCGGCCTTGTGCATGTAGCGCATCGCCATCTCATGCTCCAGTCCCCGGATCCGGCCCGCGTCATCGGCTCCTTCCCATTCCCGCCTCAGCTCTGCGTACGGCATGTCAGCGCACAATCTTTCCATTGACTTTTTCCCTCCATGTCCCTATAATGGGTACATGGACAACTGTTCTACCACTTTCCCCTGCACTGGTTCACGGCCAGCTGCAGGGGATTTTCCCTTCAGCTCCGCGCGGAACCCCAGTAGGCGTCCGTTGCCCAGGATCGACATGAACCCTTTCCTGTCACACATCTCGATGCAGTCCTGCAGCGTCACCCTTTCCAGGTTGATTCCCATCTCACTCGCCCTCCTTCCCTCCGGCCGCATCTTTTTCGGTGCCGCCCGTTGCCTTCATCCGTGCCTCCTTCTCCATCCCTCTCCTCCTTTCCAAGCTTGTCCAACGCCCCAGACTGAACCGGATGCATCCGGACAGCCCGGGGACGTCATGCGTCCCTTACCGACACGACCACTGCCTCGTCGTTGATGATTCTTACCGTTTGGATTTTCCCATCGATTTCTTCTGTCCACCCGTCAATTTCCAGCCCATACTGGTCCGCATACTGCCTAATCAGTGCCCTCTTGATTGCCAGCACCCTCTTTGGGGTCAGCTCCATGTCTGGCCCTGGGCTTGCTGCCATCGTTCCTGCCATATGTATGCCTCCTTCCTATACCCATTCCTATGATGTACTGGTTGTACTTGTTTCCAAATTCCTCACTTCCTTTCGTTTGGTATGTTTTCCTTGTGCCCCTCCCCTACCATTGCTATAATCTTCTTACAGGCCACTGCCATGGCCGAGTCCGAAGAAAGGAGAATATGGCCAATATGGAAAAAACACAGTATTACGTCAAATTGCTTCGTGATGAAATCCTGAATGATATTTTAAATTCACCTGCCGATGAACCTACGACAGAATATCTTACCTCTTGCCTGAAAGAGGCTTATGAAATGGTTCTCGAAACAATCCGCGCCGAAGCAAAATGACATAGCTTATTACCTGAATGGCTATGCTTATTGCCGTAAGCGTAGCCATCTCCTTTTTCACTTTTTTAATCCTGTTTCTCACTATAAAGAAAATTCTTCTTTCGCTAAGCTCTATTGCATTCCTGACATATCTTGTTTTTGCAGGTGCTTTATCATATTCGTTCCAATTTTCCAGCTTCACGTCCTCACCTCCCCTCTATACCGGCTCCCGCCCACATGTTCGTCTTGCTATTTCGCCCCATCTCCCTTATACTGGTGGTACAGGCCACTGCCATGGCCGAGTACTTAAGAAAGGGGAATTCATATGACAATTATTGAGCTGAGCCAAAACCTTGATAAAATCATATCTGATTATGAAGCACAGGCTGGCATTGCATGTTCAATCTGTTCCACCGACAGCGATGGCGAAGCGTTTTACAAGAGCCATGAAGCAGTAGCGAATGCATTGAACTCATTCAAAACGGAAATCCTTACCTATCTCTCGCAGCTCTGATTCGCAGGGCAGCCCAGAGCACCATCCGGCTGCCCATCTTTCTGCGCAATAATACTGCATACCACACCCAGTTGTGGCCTTAAGATGTTCAAGCAGTTCTCATGCATCTTTATGGCGCTTTCTATCCGCTCTTTCTGCTCCTTAAGCCATTCCATTTCTGTCACATCCTCACCTCCCCTCTATACCGGCTCCCGCGGTTTCATACCAGTGGCACCTTGGTCAAACAGCATATTGGCATCGACATCCAACGCATATGCAATTTTCATAATGTCTGTATCCCTTATGACCCTTCGCCCTTTCAACATGGCATTGAACTGTTGCTTTGTGTATCCAGCTTTTTCAGCTATAGCACTTTGTTTCAAACACTTTCTCCTCATTATCGCTTCTACATTTCGAGCTACTACAGAGTTCAAGTTTCCACCTCCAATCATCAAGATTCTTTAGTTCTTTTTCATAGTAGCTCAAGTTTTCTTAGTTGTCAATACATTTTTCTAAATTTTCTTGAGTTTTTGTATTTACTTTTAAATACTTTTGAGTTATATTGTTTATACAGGGAGAGGTGGTATTATGGGAATTGGATATAGAATAAAAGAAGCGAGAGAAATTCAGGGACTTACACAAATAGAATTAGGAAGATTGGTAGGCGTAACCGGTTCCGCAATAACAAATTATGAAAATGAAACAAGTCACCCAAAAGAGCCCGTTATGTACAAACTGATAGAAGCATTAAAAGTTGATGCAAATTATCTCTTTCAGGATTGTGTCAATCTACCAAAGGAAGTAAATGATATAACACTTGCCGAGTATGACCGCATAAAAAAATACCGCGCACTTGATAATCCCGGTCGGGAGCATGTAGACACAATTCTCCAATGGGAATCTGATCGAGTGAAACAGTTAGGTCAAGTCACGCCTGCTGCCATAGTCGAGCTACATAAGGCTGCAAGCGCAAATGGCCGCCTCATAGAATATTTCCGCAGCGTGTCTGCCGGAACCGGCCAGGTCATCTTTGATGACGTTTACTCCGAACGCATTACGATGCCTGACATCCCAGAATACCGCCGCGTGGCCTACGCAGTAAAGGTAGATGGCCGGAGCATGGAGCCTCTGTACAATGATGGCGACATACTCCTGATTGAGCCTACCTGTGAGATTGCCATAGGTGAGATTGGCATCTTCAACGTCAATGGCCTGGCTTATGTGAAGCAGCTGGGACAGGATAGGCTGATTTCACTGAACAAGGGATATGACGATATACCGCTCACAGAGGATTCTGTGTGCATGGGAAGAGTGGTTGATAAGTTATAGTCAGAATAGACCAACAAGTCATGAAATTTTAGGTTAATCCGCTACGGCGTTTTAATAATATCAAAAGAAAAGGGGAATTCACTATGGGATTATTTGACACATTGAAAAAGGCTCTAAGCGTCTCTTCCGTACCGCCACCAACTGGTCAAAAACCATCTTCCGCCCAGACAGCCAGTACAAAAAAGTCCGAAAAAAAGGAAGAAACACATCGGATTGCCGGGACTTCATTCCATCAGGATGAAATCAAATCGCTTGGCTCGCTAAATCCTGACTACAAACTTAATAAATCACAGCTTATCAAGAAAAATCTGCTTAATGTTTGGGTATATGAATACAGCTTCAAGTCCTATCAGGCCGAGCTGGTTCCAGAGCCTACAAACGAATATGACCCTAATGCAATAAAAGTAGTCATAGCAGGAAAGCATATTGGTTATATCAAAAAAGGAAGCTGCGCTCATATCAAGAAACTGATAAGCACAAATTCCATTAAATCCATTACTGCAATCATGAAAGGTGGAAATAGCAAATACATAAGCTGCTACGACCCGCCAAAAGAAAGAGACAAGGATTCTTACGAATATGAGTCTGACAAAGGCACTATTGGTGTGGAAATTAAAATCCAGATTATAATATAACACCGCTATGGCATTTTAATAATATCGAAAGAAAAGGGGAATTTCATATGGATGAGAGAGAATTTGAAGAACGGCTCCAGGCCATGCATGACCGCGTCTTATCCAAGGCATTAAGCCAAGAGGAAGAAAGCAATTATACCGAATCTTTATTTGAGTCTATCCGCCGTGTAAATGAATATGGGCAGGAATTCTGGTATGCCCGGGAACTGCAGATTGCTCTTGAATATAAAGAATGGCGTAATTTCTTAAAAGTAATCGACAAAGCAAAGGCTGCATGTCAGGGGAGCGATAATGCTGTCTCAGACCATTTTGTTGAGGTCAACAAAATGGTGAACATAGGTTCTGGCGCGGAGCGCGAAGTAGACGACATTGAATTGTCACGCTATGCCTGCTACCTGATTGTCCAAAATGGAGACCCGCGCAAAAGGTAATCGCTCTTGGCCAATCATACTTCGCAATAAAGACCCGCCAACAGGAATTGATAGAAAATTACGACAGCCTGAGCGAGGACAGCAAACGCCTTGCTATCCGGAACGAAATGAAGGCTCACAACAAATCCCTTGCCGAAGCCGCAAAACAGGCCGGAGTCACGGAACCTGTCGATTATGCTATCTGCCAAAACAAAGGCTATCAAGGATTATATGGTGGGCTAACAAAAAATGATATACACAGGCGCAAAGGCCTAAAGAAAAGCCAGGATATTTTAGACCATATGGGCAGCACAGAGTTGGCAGCTAACCTCTTCCGTGCCACGCAGACAGATGAAAAGCTTAGGAATGAAAATATCGTTGGCAAAGAAGCTGCAAATAGAACCCATTATGAAGTCGGGAAGAAAGTCCGTGAAACTATAAAAGACCTCGGCGGAACAATGCCTGAAAACTTACCAACACCCAATAAAAGCATCAAACAAATTGAACGTGAACAAAAGAATAAAATTTCCAAAAAATAAGCAAGATATTCCCGGGAAAAGCATATTGCAAACATGTTCCGCATATGCTATAATGCCAGTAGGCAAAAGGATGATAGTGTCCATTAGGCGCACAAAAGTATGAACCCCCGGAAGTATTGCGAGTACTTCTGGGGGTTCTCCTTCTTTTGCGGAGAAGTCAACCGTTCGGGCCTGGCTACCGTCTATTCATCCCCGTCAAGCCACTTGCACAGGTAGCAGGCGACTACACCGGCCAATACGGAGAGAAGAAAGGATGATAATATATCCATTAGCGCACCCCCTTCCTGTCACCAGTATCGGGGCGGTAACAAAAAGATTATAGCATAGTGGTTGCGACATCGCAACTCCCTTAAGAAAGCGAGGAATGGCTTATGGACTTAGCACAGGATAGGACTTATACGATAGACGATATCTACGCCCTGCCAGATGGCCAGAGGGCAGAGCTGATTGATGGCCGGATGTATATGATGGCACCTCCCAATACCATGCACCAGAGGATTTCGTATGCATTTGCCAGAAAAATATCCGACTACATCGATAGGAAAAAAGGCAATTGCGAAGTCTTTCTGGCCCCCTTTGCCGTATTCCTGAATGAAGATGACAAGAATTACGTAGAACCGGATATTTCCGTCATATGCGACAAGAGCAAATTGAATGAATCCGGATGTAACGGTGCTCCGGACTGGGTGATTGAAGTCACTTCTCCATCCAACCCTCAAAATGACTATGGAATCAAATTATTCAAATACCGTACAGCGGGCGTCAGGGAATATTGGATTGTGAATCCGCAGATGAAATCCGTCATGGTGTATGACCTGGAGAAAGAGGAAAAATCGAACCAATACAGCTTTGAGGATGATATCCCTGTATGCATCTATGATGATTTGAGCATCCAGATTTCTAATTTCTTATAAAATCAAGAAACCGGAAATCCCAAAATTGGGGAGCATAATAAGGAGACGCCCATCCAAAAGGCATTGCGACTTCACAACCCTGTACCATGACAATATAATATGCTTGCCAGGGGAGCCGATGAGCAGCCTGCAAGCGAT